>SXGT01420011.1_pt1 | contig 35019 bp, 30 predicted proteins | sample 3176221 | NCBI WGS metagenome assembly SXGT01 (sample SAMN11356862, study PRJNA531348) | freshwater metagenome | isolation source: freshwater sample F1-120 | place: China: Fuxian Lake, Yuxi | collected 2017-12-25 | reverse complement strand
GGCGAACCGACCATCGCGGTAGATACCCACATCTTCCGTGTCGCCAATCGCACCGGCCTGGCTTGCGGCAAGACGGTGCTCGAAGTCGAAAAGAAGCTGTTGCGCAATGTACCCGCCGAGTTCCGGCTCGATGCGCATCACTGGCTGATACTGCATGGCCGCTATGTCTGCAAGGCACGCAAACCGGCCTGTGCGATATGCATCCTCCGCGATCTGTGCGACTCGGCGGAACCGTTGCCGACTTTGCCATCCCAGGGGACCGAAGGCCCCCTTGCGGGCATCAAGGACAGGAAGGCATGAAAGCCGGAACCGGTCTGGCTCAGGGGCGCCATGCCGACCCCGCGCTGGCGGCTCGGGCGGTGGAGATGGCCATGCGTGCCGCCGACCTCGATATCGCGCAAAGCGTCGTGCTTTATCTGAGCAGTGACTTCGCACACGATCCGCATGCCGCGATTGCCGCCGCCGCGCGTGCCGCGCGCTGCACCCAGGTCGCCGGCTGCACCGCAGCCGGAGTCTTCACCGAAGTGGATTGGGTGCTCGATGCTCCCGCTGCCGCAGTGCTCGTGCTGGGCGACGGCATCAGCCTGTCCAGCGGCGATTCGCTGCCCGACGCGCCCGTACTGACCTATTCCGCGCCCAACGCGCTCGATCTGGCTTGGTTGCAGAACAGCCCGCCCCGCTTTGGTGGTGTTTCGGGCGACGCAACCGGCCAGGGGCCCTTTTCGGTCTGGCGGAACGGGCGCATCCAGAACGATGGTCGCGCTGAACTGCGTATCCACGGCGCAGAAATGCACGTCGACTTCAATCAGGGCATCCATCCACTTTCGCAACCTGCACGCTTGAACAAGGTCTCCGGCCATGATGTTCAGAAGCTGGGCGGCATGACTGCCCTGGCCAGCCTGGCATGCGAACTGCCGCTCAGCGCGCGCGCGCCCGAGCGCATCCCGACCCACCTTCTGATGGCTGGGGTGCCTTATGGGGCGCCGGAAAATGCGCTGGCGGAAGGCCGTTATCACCTGTTGCCGGTCATCGCGGTAAACCGCGACGATCAATCGGTAACCATCGCCAGCCAGCTCGAAGCCGGTCTGGAACTGTTCTGGGCGCTGCGCAAGCCGAAAGCCGCGGCGGATGACATGGCCGCCATGCTGAAGCGCATGCATGCAGCACACGCCGGCATGCCGTGTTTCGGCCTGATGTTTCCCTGCATGGGGCGCGGCCCGATGTTCTACGGCGGCGAAGATCGGGATCAGAAGCTGCTCGCCGAACGCTTTCCCGGCCTGCCGTTCATCGGCTTTTACGGCAACGGCGAGATCGCCCATTTCGATGGCACCAATCGGCTGCTACAGTACAGCACGGTGCTGGCGCTGGGATACTGACCAACATGTTCAATCCGACCCGCGATCAAGTCCGCGATTTCTTCTTCGAAGCCTGGCGAAAATTCAACGCTCGGCAAGTGCTCACCGATCTGGAAAAGATCGCTGTCGAGCATATCACCCGCCATCCCGAATACCACGCCATCCTGGCTGCTCCGGAGCGATATCAACAGCGGGAATGGCGACCGGAATCGGGCGAGACCAATCCGTTTCTGCATCTCTCGATGCATCTTTCCATCAGCGAGCAGCTTTCCATCGACCAGCCGATCGGCGTAAAAACACGCTATCTCATGCTCGCCGAACACCTTGGCGAAGAGCACGCCGCCCAGCATGCCGTGATGGATTGCCTGGCCGAAATGATCTGGCATGCACAACGCCATAACCAGCCGCCGGACGCGCTGGCCTACCTTGAATGTCTGGACAAGAAATGTCTCTCCTGAAGCACGAAAGACTGGACAACTTCCTCGCCTGCAATCTGTGGCTGTATCAGTTCCTGCCGTTCCTCAAATGGCAGCATCGGGTCAACCGCACCAGCATGAAGGCAGATGGCATCGCCGGCCTTACCGGCGCGCTGATCGTGCTGCCGCAGGCGGTCGCCTTCGCCACCATCGCCGGCTTGCCGCCGGAATACGGCATCTATGCGGCAATGGTGCCGACCATCATCGCCGCCTTGTTCGGCTCAAGCTGGCATCTGGTCTCCGGCCCTACCACGGCGATTTCCATCGTTGTGTTCGCCTCGGTTTCACCTTATGCAGAGCCAGGTACACCCGAATTCATCAGCATGGTGCTGACCCTGACCTGTCTGACCGGCCTGTTCCAGCTTGCCATGGGCCTGGCCAAGATGGGCGCCCTGGTCAACTTCATCTCGCATACCGTGGTGATCGGATTTACCGCAGGCGCTGCGCTGCTGATTGCGGCCAGCCAGGTGAAGAATTTTTTCGGGCTGGATATCGAGCGCGGCGCGCCGGCCTATGAAGTCGTGCGGCAACTGCTGATCCAGATCGGCGACATCAATCCCTTTATCTTCAGCGTTGCGGTGGTCTCGCTGATTGCCGGCCTGTTGGCACGCAAGTATCTGAAACAGATTCCTTACATGATCGTGGCCATGGTGGTCGGCGGCATCGTCGCAGCGATTCTGGATACCAATTTCGGCAACGAAACCACAAAAATCAAGACAGTCGGCGCCCTCACTGCCAGTCTTCCCCCATTGTCGATGCCCGATTTCTCGCTCGCCACGCTGAAGAACACCTTTTTCTCGGCCCTGGCCGTCACCGTTCTGGCGTTGACCGAGGCGGTATCGATTTCGCGTTCCATCGCCATCAAGTCTGAACAGCACATCAACGGCAATCAGGAATTCATCGGCCAGGGGCTTTCCAATCTGTTCGGAAGTTTCTTTTCCGCCTATGCCTCCAGCGGCTCGTTCAATCGCAGTGGCGTCAATTACGAATCGGGCGCGCGCACACCGCTGGCTGCGGTATTTTCCTCGTTGATCCTGCTTGCCGTGCTGTTTCTGGTCGCGCCGCTGGCCGCTCACCTGCCCATTCCAGCGATGGCCGCGGTGCTGTTCCTGGTGGCCTGGAACCTGATCGACTTTCACCACATCGGCGCAATTCTGAAAGCACACCGAAACGAAGCCGTGGTGCTTGGGGTCAGCTTTTTCGGCACGGTGATCGACCTCGAAAAAGGCATCTTCATCGGAATTGTCACCGCGCTCATCTTTTACCTGTCGGGAACGTCGAAACCCGCCATCCGCTCGCTGCTTCCGGATGTACGAGACATCGACAATCCACGCCGTAAGTTCCACGTCGAGACCGGTGCCGAGCCAGATTGCCCACAACTCAAACTGCTGCGCCTGGAAGGCTCGATCTTTTATGGTGCGGTCGATCATATTCAACAGACTTTTGTCGCGGTGGACGAGCATGTGCCGAGCCAGAAGAACCTGCTGCTGTTTTCCAAAGGTATCAACACCATCGACCTGGCTGGCGCCGAAATGCTGGCACGCGAGGCGGTGCGCAGGCGCAAGCTGGGTGGCGCGCTGTATCTGTGCGGCGTGCGCGATGCCACCTGCGGCATGCTGAAAAAAGGCGGCTACGAAGCTGAAATCGGCGCAGATAACGTGTTCAGACACAAACCGGACGCGATCGCCGGCATTTACCCACGCCTCGACAAGGAAATCTGTCGAACCTGCCAAACGCGGATTTTCCGTGAATGTCGCGAGAAGCTGCCTGATGGCGAGGCGCGTCCTGCGGATGCACCGGTTCAGGATAGGGTTGCGGTTGAAAACGGCTACCAGCGTCTTTTGGATATCGTCGCCCGCAGCGGGGATGACGGCAACACCGGCCTTGCCGATGGAACTCGTTTGCCGAAGTACGCGCCGCGCATCGAGGCGATAGGCGCTGTCGATGAACTCAACAGCCAGATCGGTGTATTGATCGATACGGCGATGTCGGAGGAAAACCGTGCATTGCTGCGCTCGATCCAGCATGACCTGTTCAACCTGGGCGCTGAACTGGCATGGCCCGAGGTGACACAACTACTCGACGAGCATGTGCTCGGCCTGGATCAAACGCTGCTCCGTTTCAATGCCGGCCTGCCGCCATTGACCGAATTCGCCCTCCCCGGAGGTACACCTGCGGCAGCGCAGGCACACGTTTGCCGCAGCATCTGCCGACGCGTCGAACGCAGGGTTGTCCTGTTGTCGGAGCAGGAGCGTCTGTCGCCCCGGCTCGGCCAGTACCTCAACCGCTTGTCAGATCTACTGTTTGTGCTCGCGCGCCGCATCAATCGCAATGCCGGAATAACCGAACCGACATGGGGCGGACCGGCTGCAGCCGGATAAACCGGGTACACGGCATCCCGGCACCCGGATAGCCCCTCGCCATTCATGGTTGACCCCGCAGCAGCGCCATGGCGACAATGAAACCCACGTTCAACAGGAATCAGGCAATGAATACCGAATCGGAACTTTCAAAAGAACAACAGATCATGCGTGCGATGCGCAAGACCCTCACCTCCATCGTCCGCGATGCAGCGCCAAGGGATGGCATGCCCAGCCCCTTTTCGCCCGACACGGTTGAAAATATCCGCATGTGCCTGGGCCTGATTTCAGCACGCGAAGCTGAGCTGGCCGAGAACCTGAACCTTTCCCGCAACGAACGACCGCACTATTCCGATGAGGAACAGGCGGTGAAGAGCATGCAGTTCGTTCCGCCCGGGAAGAAACTGAACTGATGGCCGAGGCCATCGCCAGCCTGATTTCGGATTCCGAATCCCCGGTAGTGAGAACCGGCTATGTCGTGATTTACGCGCCCAAGCGCGGCAACCGCAAGCGATTCCCGGAAAACTGCGTCACGCCCTATGCCTCTGAGCACGAAGCCGTGTCTGCGGCGCGACCTGAGCAGAGCTATCACGCAGCGGTCGCTTCGGGCCCTTCCCGCTCATCGGAAGGCTTCCGCCTGTTCTATCTGGTTCGCTGGTTGGCTTGATTTATCAGGGTTGGCAAGCTTTCGGTCTCAAGTTTTCCCGAAATCAGCCGAACATGCCCTGTGGCATAATCCGCCGCGCTCAATTTACCCGTAGTGAGGGAGTTCAAATGAAGCTCTATTTGTTGCCCGTTTTGCTGCTTGGCCTGCTCTCCGCTTGTGCCAACAAGCCAATCTATCCTCCCGCGCCTGCCAAGTCGGAGATCTCTGACTGGATGTATCTCCTTGGCCCGGGTGATTCGGTGAATGTCTTTGTCTGGGGTAATCCGGAAGTTTCCGGCTCCTTCCCGATTCGGCCCGACGGCAAGATCACCATGAATCTGGCGGAAGATCTTCCGGCCAGCGACAAGACGCCCACTCAGCTTGCCAGGGAAGTTGAAAAGGTGCTGTCCCGGTATATCCAGGATCCGGTCGTAACAGTCAGTGTCGGCGGCGGCGTAGGCCCCTTCAGTCAGCAGATTCGTGTACTCGGTGAAGCAGCCAAACCCCAGGCACTGAATTATCGTGAGCACATGACCTTGGTCGATCTGATGATCGCAGTCGGCGGTATCACGGATTTCGCCGCCGGAAATCGCGCCAGCATATTGCGTGTGGTCGACGGCAAACCTCAACAGTTCGGCGTAAGAATCGAGGATCTGATCAAGGACGGAGATATATCCGCCAATGTCGACATGCGCCCGGGCGATGTCCTGATCATCCCTGAAAGCTGGTTCTGAGCATTACATGACGGCAAATGATCCTGCCTGGAGAACTCGGGGATGAATGAAGCAGTAGAGCAGGTACTGGGCTATGCCCGGTCAATCTGGCGCCGACGCTGGATTGTCTTGATGACGGCATGGACCGTTGCAGTGGCGGGCTGGGTTTGGGTCTACCTTCTGGAAAACCGTTACGAGGCTCAGGCACGGGTCTATGTCGACACCCAATCGCTGTTACGTCCCTTGTTATCCGGTTTGGCGATGCAGCCCAACACCGCACAGCAAGTCGCGATGATGACGCGAACCTTGGCCAGCCGGCCCAATCTGGAAAAAGTCGCGCGCATGACCGACCTGGATCTGCGCGCCAAGACTCCACAGCAACAGGAAGCGCTGTACAACGGTTTGGCTGCGGCGATCAATTTGCAGGGTACCGAACGCGAGAATCTTTACACTATCGCCTATCAGAACAACAGCCCGGATGTCGCGAAACGCGTCGTACAGGCTCTGTTGACGATCTTTACCGAAAGCAGTCTTGGCGGCGCCCGCAAGGATATCTCGAACACCCAGAAGTTCATTGACGATCAACTCAAGGCGTATGAAGCCCGACTGCTCGAAAAAGAAAAGCAACTTGAAGATTTCAAGCGTCGCAATGTCGGAACAATGCCCGGTCAGGGCGGCGACTTCTACGGAAAACTGAATGAAATCAATCTTGCGCTTGAACAAGCCAAGCTCGACCTTGAAGAAGTCAGCAACCGCAAGAAACAGCTTCAGCAGCAACTGGATGATCAGGAAGAAGTACTTAGCACCCCCTTGCCGGGTGGCGCCACGGTTTCCGCGCTCGATGGCCGCATCGCTTCGTTGCAGACGCAGGTGGACAATCTGCGTTTGCGATATACCGACCTGCATCCTGAAATCACTCGCACCAAGCAACTGATCACCCGCCTGCAGGAACAGAAAAAACAGGAAGAAGACGCCCTAAAGGCTCAGCCGCAGGCAGCCATCAAGGCGCAGAACCCGGTTTATCAGCAGTTGTCCATCGCTATCGCCGAGGCAGATGCAAACATGGCCTCGCTCAAGGCGCGTGTCGCACAGATGCAGACGAAACGGAATCAGCTTTATCAGTCGGTTGATCGCATTCCGCAGATCGAAGGTGAATATACGCAGTTGACCCGTGACTACGAGGTGTACAAGAACAATTACGCCAGCATGTTGGCCAAACGGGAGACCGCTGCGCTGTCAAGCGAAGTCGAAAGCAAAACCGATGTGGTCGAGTTCCGGGTGATCGATCCGCCACGCGTTCCCAGCAAGCCTGCCTGGCCGAATCGTCCGATGCTGGTGGTTGCTGTCCCGATTGCCGGCATCGGCTTGGGCATTGCACTCGCCTTCCTGCTCGCACAAATGCGGCCAAGCATTGAGAACCGTCGCCAATTGCTTGAACTGACCGCCTATCCGCTGCTTGGCATGGTCACCATGATAGAAACAGATGCATTGCGCAGTCGTAAACGGCGTTCAAACCTGATTTTTGCGGCTGGCAGCAGTGCCCTGGTCATGGCTCTGCTTGCCCAGATGGTTTACTACCTTGTCCTTTCACCAGCGGCATAGCCTGGAGACGATATGAGCATCATCGAACGAGCGGCCGGCAAGCTGGGAAATCCGGAACCCGCAGCCTCGATCATCTATTCGACACCGCGTCCATCCGAACGAACCGATGAAGGCAAACTGATCGAAGCCGCCATTGAAAAGGCTGAAGCCTCGTTCAAGCGGCAGGAAAGCGCCGCCTTGCCGAGCCATGATCCACGACCGGATTTTTCCGATGATGAGGGTCCGGCCACCATCGTTGGCAGTCAGCGTGGCATGGTCAACATGGCGAGACTGAAGCAGTCCGGCGGGCTGACGCCCGATGCGGGGCGCAGCCGGATCGCGGAGGAGTATCGCCTGATCAAGCGCCCCCTCCTGATCAATGCTTTCGGTCATGGCGGCAATCCGCCGATTCCGAATGGCAACCTGATCATGGTAACCAGTTCGGTACCTGGTGAGGGCAAGTCGTTCACTGCAATCAATCTGGCCATCAGCATGGCGACCGAACTGGAAAGTACGGTACTTCTGGTTGATGCCGACGTAACCAAATCTTCGGTTATCCGATACCTTGGGCTCGAAGGCGACCGCGGCCTGGTCGATGTATTGCGCGATCCGGAGGTCCAGTTGGCCGACGTTCTGATCAAGACCGATATCGCCAAACTCACGGTATTGCCCTCAGGCAAGGGTTTTTCGCATGCCACCGAGTTGCTGGCCAGCTCTGCAATGAAGGATTTTGTAGAAGACATTTCCAATCGCTACCAGGACCGCATCATCATTTTCGACTGTCCACCGCTGTTGGCCACCAGCGAGGCATCCGTACTGGCTTCCTATATGGGCCAAATCGTTTTTGTGGTGGAAGCCGATCGCACACCCCAGGAAGCGGTAAAGGATGCGCTCACCCATTTGGCCGACTGCCAGCACGTCGGCATCGTTTTGAACAAGGCACCCGCGCGCGCAGTGGGTGGCGACTACTACGGCTATGGATACGGCTACGGTTACGGTTATGGCGGCTATGGCGAGTACGGCAAGCAATAAGCCACTGCTATTGCTGCTTTGCCTGTTCTCGACCGCAGTTTGGGCAGGGGATTGGAAACTCACGCCAAGCCTTGCTGTTTCGGAACGCTATTCCGATAACGTCAATCTCGACACCAACGGACGCGAAGAAACTGACTGGATCACCGAAATTTCGCCGCGAATTGCCTTGCAACGCAGTGGTGCCAGAATCAAGGCCAATGTCGATTACAGTCTGCAAGGACTGCTTTACGCGAATGACTCTGACCGCAACACCATTCGCCATCATCTGAATGGTCAGTCAAACGCCGAGTTGGTCGACAATTGGCTCTATCTCGATACCAGTGCGCGCATTTCGCAGGAACTGGTCAACCAGACCAGCAATGGCGGACTCGGTGATGGTGTGGGTGCGGGCAACACCACTTCGGTTGCCACTTACACGTTGAGCCCTTACATCAAGCATCGAATCGGATCTATCGCCAACCTGGACGCGCGTATCGCGCGTGACGGCGTATTCGTCGGCAATACCGGAATCTCCGATTCCGCTTCTACGCGCTACAGCCTTGCGGCAAGCAGCGGCAGTTATTTCCTGCCGCTGTCCTGGAGCGCCAATTACAGCAAGACCGATACCAGCAACAGCGGAGCTCTCGCTGACAGCGGCAGCGAACGCGCAACGGCCAATGCACGCTACCAGTTGAGCAGAAAGTTCGGTTTGTTGGCCCACGCGAGCATGGAAAAAAACGACTTTACCGGGGTCAATGCCACAGTCCGTGATTATTCCTCGTATGGGCTTGGCGCTTTTTATGCTCCAAGCCGAAGAATTTCCATGGATATGTATTACAACAACTCGGATACCGGTAATTTTGTCAGCGGCAGCGCTACGCTGAACCCGACATTGCGTACCAGCATCAACGTTGCATCAACCAAGCGGGCGTTCGGTCGCAGCCATAGCCTCAATCTTTCGCATCGGACGCGCAAGTCGAACTGGAGTCTGAGCTATCTGGATGATTTGACCACCTCGCAACAGCAGTTTCGGTCAAGTTTCAGGGGGCTTTTCTGGGATTGCCCGACGGGACCGGAGCAGTTTTTGCTAGCTACCCCCCCCTCGGACCCAGCCAAATGCAACCTGAAAATTGGAACGTTATCGCTTACTGCATTGACCAACCAGACCTTCATTTCCAGGACACTGAGCGGCACAGTGAGCTACCGCCTGCGCCGCAACACATGGATGCTCAGTGTGTATGACACACAACGGGAATTTCAGAGTCTGGTCGGCGGCGATGACACTACCCGGGGTATCCAGGCATCGTGGTTGCTGCGGCCTGCCGCCCATACCACTTTAAGCTTGAGCGGAGGCATGTCGCGACAACAGTCATCAACCCGGAACCGCTCCGATGACCTCTGGAACCTTTCACTTTCTGCAACGCATCAGTTCCAGCCCAAGGTTTCCGGAAGCCTGGAAGTGCGGCGACAGGAACGCGAATCCAACCTGCTCAACAATGACTTCACCGAAAATTCGGTAGCCGCCAGACTGAACATGAGCTTCTGACCATGTACGAGAGTTATTACCATCTTCGGGACAAGCCTTTTCAGCTCAACCCCGATCCGCGTTTCTTTTTTGCCAGCAAGGGGCACAAACGCGCTTTTGCCTACCTTGAATATGGACTATCGCTAGGCGAAGGGTTCATCGTCATCACAGGTGATGTTGGCGCCGGCAAGACCCTGCTGGTCAAGAGCCTGCTCAAGAAACTGGAAAACGGCACTTACCTCATCGGCCAACTGGTCAGTACCCAGCTCGACGCGGATGACACATTGCGCAGTGTTGCGGCGTCGTTTGGACTACAGGCGGAAGGACTGACCAAGTCTGCACTGCTGAAGAGCCTGGAAGACTACCTGAGGCTCGCAGTCAGGCAAAACCGGCGACCGCTGCTGATCGTGGATGAAGCCCAGAACCTGGACCCACGCGCTGTGGAAGAACTGCGCATGTTGTCCAACTTCCACGAAAACGACAAACCCCTGTTGCAAAGTTTCCTGCTGGGACAACCGGAGTTTCGGGACACCATACAAAGTCCCGAGATGCTGCAACTACGTCAGCGCGTGATCGCCTCCTACCATCTCGGTCCTCTCGATCGCACCGAAACCATCCAGTACATCGTGCATCGTCTGAACACGGTCGGCTGGCAGGGCAATCCGACTTTCAGCGAAGATGCTTTCGACATCATCCACACGTTCTCGGCCGGCGTTCCCCGCCGCATCAACACGCTTTGTGACAGGCTGCTGCTGTTTGGTTACCTGGAAGAGCGCAACGTGCTGGATGCAGCCGCCGTGCAGGAAGTGATCAGTGATCTCAAGCAGGAAGTCCACCATCAGCAACCTGTTGCGCGCCATCGGTCGAACGATGTGCAGCAAACCGAATCCGGCGCACTAACCGGCATGACTATTCCATCCGGCGCGGTTCAGGCCGCCATCCCGGAAGACCTTGAAGTGCGCTTGATCGCGATGGAACGCTCGATCAACCGTCTTGTGCCCCTGGTCCGCAAGATCCTTTTTACTGTCACTGCCGGGCAGGAAAACGAATGAACACCGAAATTGTCTGCGTGGTCGGCGCGAGACCAAATTTCATGAAAATCGCGCCGATCATGGCGGCATTCGTCAAGTACGGCATCAACGCCAAGCTGGTCCACACCGGACAACATTACGACCCCTCGATGAGCGACAGCTTTTTCGATCAATTGGGCATCCCGCGTCCCGATGTCAACCTGGAAGTCGGTTCGGCCAGCCATGCAGTCCAGACCGCCGACATCATGCGCGCATTCGAACCGGTGCTCGATGTCGAGCATCCGCGCGCGGTATTGGTTGTCGGGGATGTCAACTCGACTATTGCCTGCGCCTTGGTTGCCGCCAAGAAAGGCATCAAGGTGATTCATGTCGAAGCCGGTTTGCGCAGTTTCGACCGGGGCATGCCGGAGGAAATCAACCGGGTGCTGACCGATCAGATTTCCGATCTGCTGTTCACCACGGAGCGCGCGGCACTGAAAAATCTGGAACACGAGGGGATTGCTGCGGAGCGCGTCCATTTCGTCGGCAACGTCATGATTGATACCTTGCGCGCACATCTGGAACGTGCGATCCCTGCCGCAAAGACCCTGGCAGGGCTGCCTGAACGGGGTTATGCGGTGGTGACCTTGCATCGGCCTTCCAATGTCGATAACGCCGACACCTTCCGTGCGTTGTTGGAAACGCTGAACCAGATTGCCGAGAAACTGGATGTCGTTTTTCCGATCCATCCACGCACCCGTGCCACGGCAGAACGTTTCGGCCTGGCTGAACTGCTCGCGCAACCCGGCATGCGCCTGCTGCCGCCGCAGGGCTATCTGGAAATGCTCGGGCTGACGCGTGACGCGGCTGTGGTGCTGACCGATTCGGGCGGTTTGCAGGAAGAAACCACTGCGCTCGGCGTTCCCTGCATCACGCTGCGCGAAAACACGGAACGTCCGATCACCCTCAGCGAAGGCACCAATACCCTCACCGGTCCGCATCCAAAAAAAATCCTGCAATGTCTGGCCGACATCATGGCAAACGGCGGCAAACGCGGCCGCATCCCGGAATACTGGGATGGCCAGGCAGCCGAGCGTATTGCCGATTCCCTGCGCGCCTGGCTGGACACTCCATAAATTGCTGGCGGCATCATTGCGCAATCCTGAAATCACCAATGTCATGAGTGTCGACGTGGAAGATTACTTCCAGGTCGGCGCGTTTGAGCACACCATCGCGCGCGACGATTGGGGACGTTGGCCCTGCCGCGTCGAAGCCAATATCGAGCGCATCCTGGCTTTGTTCGATCGGCATGGCATCAAAGCGACTTTCTTTACCCTGGGCTGGATTGCCGAGCGCTATCCGGCCATGGTGCGCAGCATAGTCACCGCCGGTCATGAACTGGCCAGCCATGGCTATGGCCACCAACGCGCCAGCGCGCTGACCAGCGTGGAATTTCGCCAGGATGTGACACGGGCAAAGGCATTGCTCGAAGATATCGCCGGCAACGCCGTCAACGGTTACCGCGCGCCAAGCTTTTCGATTGGTGGCGGCAATCTCTGGGCGCTGGATGTCCTGGCGGAAACCGGGCATCGCTACAGTTCCAGCATCTATCCCATCGCGCACGATCATTACGGCATGCCCGATGCACCCCGCTTCCCCTATCGGCCCGCGCAATGCGCCGCTCTGCTGGAGATGCCGCCGACCACTGTCAAATGGCGCGGCCGCAATCTGCCTGCGGCTGGTGGCGGATTTTTTCGACTGTTGCCGTACACCGCATCGAATTGGCTGATTACCCGCGTCAATCAGGATGACAAGCGTCCGGCCATGTTCTATTTCCATCCATGGGAGATTGACCCCCTGCAACCTCGTGTACCCGGTGCACCGCTGAAAAGCCGATTCCGCCACTATGTCAATCTTGGCCGCATGGAAGCCAAACTCGATCGACTCTGCAGGGATTTTCGATGGGGCCGCGCGGATCAGGTCTATTCCGCTGAACTGAGCACACCCGCAAACGCATGAGCCTGACCGTCAGATTAGCTGTCGAGGCGGATGCCGACGCCTGGGATGCATTTGTTTTCGGCACGCCTGAAGCCACTTTTTTCCATCGTTTCGGCTGGCGTAGAGTTATTCATGAGGCGTACGGCCATCGCACGCATTTTCTGCTTGCAGAACGCGATGGAGTCATTGAAGGCGTCCTGCCAATGGCCGAAATCAAGAGCAGATTGTTTGGCCATGCTCTGATCGCAAGCCCGTTCTGTGTCTATGGCGGCATTGCCGCCGCCAGCACGGAAGCTCGCCAACAACTCGATCAACGCGCGCAATCCCTGGCCGAAGAACTTGCTGTCGGCCATATCGAGTACCGCGATCGAGATGCGCCCGCGCATATCGATTGGCCAGGCAGCGATCTGTATGTCACCTTTCGCAAGGAACTGGATGCCGATATCGAAAACAACATGCTGGCCATTCCACGCAAGCAGCGCGCCATGGTCCGCAAGGGCATCAAGAATGGTCTCGCCATAGAACTCGAGTCAGGTGTCGAGGGATTTTTTTCGGTTTATGCGGACAACGTGCTCAGGCACGGCACCCCGGCTATGCCGAAACGCTACTTCGCGCTGCTGAGGCAAGTATTCGCCGACGACTGCGAGGTAATGCTGGTACGCAGCCCCGAAGGGCAATTGGTCAGCGGCGTGTTGAGTTTCTATTTCCGCGACGAAATCCTGCCCTATTACGCGGGAGACGCGCTTGCAGCGCGATCGCTTGCCGCCAACGACTTCAAATACTGGGAATTGATGCGCCGCGCCTGCGAGCGTGGCATCCGCATCTTTGATTACGGCCGCAGCAAAATCGGCACAGGCCCCTACGACTTCAAACGCAATTGGGGCTTTGAACCGCAAACGCTGCAATACCGCTACAAGCTGGTCCGCGCTGATCGCCTGCCGGAGAACAACCCCAACAACCCCAAGTACCAGTTGTTCATCAAAGCCTGGCAGCATTTGCCACTGCCGGTGGCCAACTTCATCGGGCCGTTCATCGTAAAAAATCTTGGCTGAACGGAACGGCATGCCGGATCTGCTTTTCCTTGCCCACCGGATCCCCTTCCCGCCCGACAAGGGCGACAAAATTCGCGCCTGGCATCTGCTGGAGCATCTGGCAAAAACGCATCGTATCCACCTTGGCGCATTCATAGACGACCCGGATGACTGGCGATATGCCGAGAAGATGCGTGCACTTTGCGCCAGCACCTTTCTGGTCGGCATAGATCCGCGCTGGGGCAAACTGCGCGCACTTGGCGGACTGTTGACCGGCGATCCGCTCACCCTGCCTTTCTACCGCCATGCCGGCATGCAGCAGTGGGTGGATGCGCGCCTGGCCGAAGGCGTGACGCGGGTAATGGCCTACTCGTCGGCAATGGCCCGCTTCGTCATGCAGCACGCCTCTGCACGCCGCATCATGGATTTCGTCGATATCGACTCGGACAAGTGGCGACAATACGCAGCCACCAAAACCTGGCCGCTGTCCTGGTTGTACCAGCGCGAAAGCGAAAAATTGCTGGCATGGGAACGGCGCGTCGCCGCCGAGTTCGATGCCAGTCTTTTCGTGTCCGCGACCGAAGCCACCGATTTCCAGGCGCTGGCGCCGGAAAGCGCCGGCAAGGTGGGCTACTTCCACAATGGCGTGGACGCCGAATATTTCTCGCCAGAGCGCGACTATCCCATCCCCTATTCCGGCGCTGGACAAACCCTCGTTTTCACCGGCGCAATGGATTACTGGCCGAATATCGACGCGGTGCTCTGGTTCGCCAATGAAGTCATGCCGCTGTTGCGAGCCCGCATGCCAGACTGCCAGTTCGCCATTGTCGGCAGCAAGCCTTCAAGTGAAGTTAAGGAATTGGCCGAACAGGCCGATATCCAGGTCACCGGACGCGTCGAGGATGTTCGTCCCTATCTCGCTCATGCACGCGTCGTGGTGGCACCGTTGCGGATTGCGCGCGGAATCCAGAACAAGGTATTGGAAGGCATGGCCATGGCAAAACCGGTTGTAGCCACTTCGCAGGCCCTGGAGGGCATTACCGCGCAACCTGGGCGCGAGATTTTTCTCGCCGACGATGCTGTCGCCATGGCGGCTGCAATTCAGGCCGCGTCGAATCAGGCGGGCCTGGGGAATGCGGCGCGACTGCGCGTGCTGAATGATTTCAGTTGGGCGCGCAATCTGGCGCGAGTCGATCAATTGTTGGAGGCATGATGGATGCTGATGTAAGCGCAGGCTGGCGCAAATCCCTGCTGCTGTTGACCCTGTCGCTGCTGGCGGTCATCGCCCTGCTGCACCCGACATTCATGTCCATGGTCGAAATCTGGGAGCGCTCGGAAACTTTTGCCCACGGCTACATCATTTTGCCGATTTCGCTCTGGCTGATCTGGCGCAACCGTAATCACCTGGTCAGCCTTCCGACGGCGACGGACTGGCGCGCCCTGATCGTGATCATCCTGCTTGGACTCGGTTGGCTCGCGGCGCGGGTAGGCGGCGTACAGGTGATTGAACAGTACGCGCTGGTAGGCATCCTGATTTCTACCGTCTGGTTGTTGCTCGGCATGACACAACTTCGGGCGCTGGCGTTTCCGCTGGCTTTTCTGTTGCTGATGGTGCCCAACGGCGAAGGCCTGATTCCGCCAATGATGGAATTCACTGCCGATTTCACCGTCGGTGCAGTCAAGTTCATTGGTATCCCGGTGTACCGCGAAGGCTTGTTTTTTACCCTGCCATCCGGCGAGTGGAGCGTGGTAGAGGGCTGTTCTGGACTGCGTTACCTGATCTCGTCCATCACCCTGGGCGTCCTGTATGCCTACCTGACCTATCGCACACTCTGGAAGCGAGCGGTTTTTTGTCTGGCGGCGGTCATCATTCCGGTCATCGCCAACGGCTTTCGCGCCACGATGATCGTGCTGATCGCGCATTACTCCGACATGAAACTGGCCCTTGGTGTCGATCATTTCATTTATGGCTGGGTCTGGTTCGGGATTGTGATGCTGGCCATGTTCTGGGTCGGCCTGATCTGGCGCGAGGATCTGGCTGAAGAGGGTCAACCCGCCCCGGCCGTCAAACCCGTGCTCGCCTTCCCCCCCGCCCTGGCTCTGGTTGTCGTGATGGCAATGATTCCTTTCTATGAAGGGCTCCTCAGCAGTCGCGCCATCGCCACCCCCGTACTCACCCTGCCATCCCCGGCGGCTGGATGGACAAGGGAAGCGCAACCTTTTTCGAACTGGGAGCCGCACTGGATCGGCACAGATCAGCGTCTGCTGGGTTACTACCGCAAAGGTGATCAACAAGTCATGTTGTTCATGGGCTGGTATGGCGCACAGCGCCAGGATGCGGAATTGATCAATACGCAGAACTACATGGTGCGTCAAAAGCACCCGGATTGGCGCTCCATGCGCCGGACCGTGCTCCAACGCGATCTCGACGGAACCGCCCTGCCCCTGGCCGAGTCCGGGCTTCTGGCTCATACCGGCAACCAGCGGATTCTGGTCTGGCAATGGCACCGTATCGGCGGCGAGGATGGCATCAATCCCTACCAGGCAAAGTTCGGTCTCGCCCTATCGAAGTTGATGGGACAACCGGACGAGGCCGCAGCCATCATCGTGGCTACCCCGTACACCGAAAACGAGAAAGCCGCCGCCGATACGCTGAACGAATTCCTGCTCGGCCACAAGGCGGAACTGGATCGCCAACTTGATCGGATCGGCACGCCATGACCTCCGCAGCGGCACCCATCCTCATTGCGCATGTGGTGCAGCACTTCGGCACCGGCGGCATGGAGAACGGCATGGTCAACCTGATCAACCGTCTGCCACAGACTCGCTACCGCCACGCGATCATTTGCCTGGCAGGCCATGGCGAATTCCTGCGCCGCATCACCAATCCACAGGTCGAGTTGCATGATGTCGGCAAGCGCCCGGGCCACGATCTGGCCTGGTATGGCCGCCTCTACCGCCTGTTGCGCGAATTACGTCCGGACATCCTGCATACGCGCAATCTGAGCACGCTGGAAGCGCAGTTTGTCGGCGCCCTCGCGCGCGTGCCGGCGCGCGTTCATGGCGAGCACGGCCGCGATGTGTTCGATCTTGCGGGCAAAAATCGCAAATACAACCTGCTGCGCAAAGCCGCTCGCCGTCTGATCCATCGCTACATCGCGGTCAGCCAGGATCTCGCCGGCTGGCTGCGGGAAACGGTCGGCGTACCGGTGACGCGTATCGCACAGATCTACAACGGCGTTGATCGGGAGCGTTTTCACCCGCGCCGGGTTGAGCGTCCCGATCTTGGACGGCCGGAATTCTTTGCCGGCGCCACCTGTGTCTTCGGCAGCATCGGACGCATGGCTGCGGTAAAGGATTATCCCGGCCTGACACAAGCGTTCATCCAGCTATGCAAAACCCTGCCTGATCCGGCTGGATTGCGGCTGATCATCGTCGGGGACGGGATGGCCCGGCAGACCTGCCAGGACATGCTCGACGCGGCCGGCCTCGCCGGGCAGGCCTGGTTGCCGGGAGATCGTTCCGACACGCCGGAATGGCTGCGCAGTTTCGATGTATTTGTACTCAACTCCTTGGGTGAAGGCATTTCCAACACCATCCTCGAAGCCATGGCAACCGGATTGCCGGTCATCGCCACCCGCGTCGGCGGCAATCCGGAACTGGTGCGCCCCGGATGGAATGGCGAATTGCTTCCTTCCGGCGAGCCCGATACCCTCGCCCGGGTACTGGCTGAATATAAAAATGATCCGGCACGCTGCCAGTCCGAAGGCAAAGCCGGGCGTGACCGCATCGAAGCGGAATTCGATTGGGAGCGAGCGACAGCCGCCTATGCGGCGGTTTACGACGGACTTCCTGGCCAATAACTGTTCACGGAAAGAATCGTTCAGACCATGTGCGGCATAACCGGTGTTTTCGACCTTCGCGAAACGCGTTCCATCGACCGCGATGTCCTCGCGCGCATCAACGACGTTCAGCAGCATCGCGGGCCGGATGAAGCGGGTCTGCATCTTGAGCCCGGCCTCGGCCTGGGGCATCGTCGCCTCTCGATCATCGACATCGCCGCCGGCCAGCAACCGCTGACCAATGAAGATGCCAGCATCTGGGTTGTGTTCAACGGAGAAATCTACACCTTCGTCGATCTGATTCCTGAACTCACCGCCCTGGGCCATGTATTCAAGACCCGCTCCGACACGGAAACCATCGTCCATGCCTGGGAGCAATGGGGAGAAGATTGTGTGCATCACTTTCGCGGCATGTTTGCCTTTGCGTTATGGGATCGCAATCGACAAACCTTTTTCATGGCGCGCGACCGCCTGGGTGTCAAACCGCTGTATTACGCCACGACCGATGACGGATTTCTGGTTTTCGGTTCAGAGCTGAAAACCATCACCGCCTGGCCGGGCTTCCGTCGCCAGTTCGATGACCAGGCGGTGGAAGAATATTTTTCCTATGGTTATGTACCCGAGCCGCGCACCATCTACAGCACGGCGCTGAAAATGCCGCCCGGCCATCGATTGACTCTCAAACGGGGTCAGCCAGTCGGCCAACCGCAGGAATATTGGGATGTGCCGTTCAAGCCTCACTCCCCTCTGCTTTCCCTGCAGGAGGCCGAAACGGAACTGATCCAGCGTTTACGCGAAGCGGTGCGTATCCGCATGGTGGCAGAAGTCCCCCTGGGTGCCTTCCTGTCCGGCGGCGTCGACTCTTCAGCCGTTGTCGCAATGATGGCCGGCCTGACCGGAAAACCGGTAAAAACCTGTTCGATCGCCTTCTCCGATCCGAATTACAACGAAGCCGATTACGCCCGCCAGGTGGCCGAGCGTTACCAAACCGACCATCATGTCAACACCGTCGATGCCGATGACTTCAGCCTGGTGGACGAACTCGCCCACCTCTATGACGAACCCTATGCCGACTCCTCGGCCATGCCCACCTACCGCGTTTGCCAACTGGCACGCAAGGATGTGACGGTCGCACTTTCCGGCGATGGCGGTGACGAAAATTTTGCCGGTTATCGGCGCTATCGCTGGCACAGCTATGAAGCCAGGATGCGCTCCATGCTGCCGACCAGCGTGCGGCGTCCCCTGTTCGGATTGCTGGGCGGCCTTTACCCGAAAGCAGACTGGGCGCCCAAGGTATTGCGCGCCAAAACTACCTTTCAGGCCTTGGCGCGAGACTGTGTGGAAGGTTATTTCCACGGTGTCTCGCTGATGGACAACGCACTACGCGACAAGGTGTTCAGTCCCCAGTTCAAACGTCGCCTGAATGGATACAACGCGGTCGAAGTGCTGCGCCGCCATCATGCGCACTCGCCGGTACGTGACCGCGACGCAGTTTCGCAAGTGCAATATCTCGACATGAAGACCTACCTGGTCGGCGACATCCTGACCAAGGTCGATCGCGCCAGCATGGCGCATGCCCTCGAAGTACGCGTGCCGTTTCTCGACCACCAGCTGGTGGAATGGGTTTCCGGTCTGCCGCTGGATTACAAGCTGCGAGGCAGCGAGGGAAAATTCATGCTGAAACGCGCACTGGAACCACATTTGCCGCTGGACATCATGTACCGCAAGAAAATGGGGTTTTCGATCCCGGTCGCCGAATGGTTTCGCGGCCCGCTGCTGGGCAAACTGCGCACTGCATTGAGCAGCCAGCGCATGGCCGACACCGGTTTGTTCGACATGGCGTTTCTTGCCCGTATTGCCGATGAACATGCGCGCGGCGTGCGCGATTACAGCGCCTCGCTGTGGGCGTTGCTGATGTTCGAGGCGTTCCTGCGCAACAACGAAAACTGACTGCCCAATGACCCTGCGCATCCTGCATATCTTCGACCACTCGCTGCCGCTGCATTCCGGCTACACCTTCCGCAGCGCCAACATCCTGCGCCAGCAGCGCAAGCTGGGCTGGGATACCTTTCATCTGACCAGCCCGAAACAGATCAACTGCACGCTTGCCGAAGAAGACGCCGATGGCCTGCATTTCTACCGAACCCCGCAGCCGACCGGCTGGGCCAGCCGCATGCCGGTGCTGAATCAATGGGCCCTGATGCAAGCCACCGAGCGGCGTTTGCTGACGCTGGCGCGGGAACTCAAGCCGGACATCCTGCATGCGCACTCGCCGGTCCTGAACGCATGGCCGGCGATTCATGTCGGCGAGAAACTCGGAATCCCGGTGATCTACGAAATCCGCGCTTTCTGGGAGGACGCTGCGGTGGATCACGGCACCCAGAGCGAAGGCGGTCTGCGCTATCGTCTGACCAAGGCGATGGAAACGCGCGCTGTGCAGCGTGTCAATCAGGTCGTCACCATTTGCCAGGGTCTGCGCGGCGACCTGATCTCGCGTGGCATCGCCAGCGAGAAAATCGGCGTGGTGCCGAATGCTGTCGATATCGAACATTTCAGCCTCAGCAGCGGACCCGACCCGGAACTCAAAGCCAGACTCGGTCTAGCGGGATGTCGCGTGATTGGCTTCCTGGGCTCGTTCTATGCCTATGAAGGACTCGATCTGCTGATCGCCGCCCTCCCCCGGATACTGGCCAAAGTGCCTGATATCCGCCTGTTGCTGGTCGGTGGAGGCCCGCAGGAAGCCAATCTGAAAGCGCAAGCAGCAACGCTCGGGTTGAGCGACAAGGTAGTTTTTGTCGGACGCGTGCCGCATTCCGAAGTCAGTCGTTACTACGACCTGGTCGATTTGCTGGCCTACCCGCGCCATCCGATGCGGCTGACCGAACTGGTGACGCCGTTGAAACCGCTGGAGGCGATGGCACAGGGGCACCTGCTGATTGCATCCGACGTTGGCGGCCACAAGGAACTCATCAACGATGGTCAGACCGGCGTGCTGTTCCGTGCCGGCGACATCGACGACCTGGCCGACAAGGCTGTCGCAACGCTGGAGCACCCCGAACATGCTGCCACGATGCGCGCGAACGGGCGTAGCTTCGTCGAAAATGAACGCAACTGGGCGAGAAGCATCGCCAATTACAAAACGATCTATGGCGCCGCCCTGAAGCGTGCCTTGTAACCGGCGTATTCCGATTGATCCGATGAAACCTCATCACCATGCCCGCGTCTGACCAGCCAGCGCGCATCGCCCTGATCGGGCCGCTGCCGCCGCCATCCGGCGGCATGGCCAACCAGACCCTGCAACTGGCACGCCTGCTTGGCGAAGAAGGCATGCAGGTCGAGGTGGTGCAGGTCAATGCGCCCTACATTCCCGCCTGGGGCGGCCGCATCCCGGTGTTGCGCGCGCTGTTCCGCCTGGTGCCGTATCTCTACCGCTTGTGGCGCGCGGCCGGACGCAACGACCTGTTCCATATCATGGCCAACTCGGGCTGGTCATGGCATCTGTTCGCTGCGCCGGCGATCTGGCTGGCGCGACTGCGTCGCGTGCCCTGCGTCGTCAACTACCGGGGTGGCGAAGCTGCAACCTTCCTGCACGGCGCCGCCGCCAGCGTGCGCTTCAGCATGCGCCGGGTGGCATCATTGGTCGCGCCATCGGGGTTTCTGCACGAGGTATTCGCGCGACATGGCATGCACGCGGAAATCGTGCCGAACATCATCGACCTGGCCAAATTTCATCCTGCTGCCAACCCGCCGCCGACACCGCACATCATCGTCGCGCGCAATCTGGAGCCGATTTACGACGTCGCGTCGGCCCTGCGCGCCCTTGCGCTGGTGCTGCCCGGCCACCCCGCCGTGCGCATGAGCATCGCCGGATCCGGCCCTGAACTCGATCGCCTTGCTGCCCTCGCGAAACAACTCGGGGTTGCCGGAAATGTACGATTTACCGGTCGTCTGGATAGCCATCAGATGGCAGCGCTGTATCGCGAAGCCAGCCTCAGCCTTAACACCGCGCTGGCCGACAACATGCCCAATTCAGTCCTTGAATCGCTTGCCAGCGGCATCCCGGTAGTCAGCACCGATGTCGGCGGCGTGCCTTTTCTGGTCCGGCACGAGGAAACTGCCTTGCTGGTCAAGCCCGGCGACGCGGAGGCCATGGCGGCGGCGATGACGCGTCTGCTCGACGATGCAAACCTGTGTCAGCGCCTTGTTCGCAACGGCAGCGCCTATGTACGCGACTTTGCCTGGAACCAGGTGCGGGAGCGCTGGTTCGCGGTTTACCGGAATGCATGTGGATTACCCGTGCAATCGGTGGAGAAACCTTGATGATCAAGACGCCTTTCCCGCTTTCCCGCTATGTGGTGTATCCGCTACAGGAAAAGGCCTTCCATCGCCCGACTTTTCCCTACCTGGCGCAACTGGAGCAATCGCAATGGCTTTCCAGTGCCGAAATGGCGCAGCTGCAACTGAGCAAACTGCGCGCATTGCTGCGTATTGCCCACGATCACTCGTCCTGGCACAGGCAGCGCATGCAGTCGGCCAATCTACGCCCGGAGGCTGTCGACGACCTGGCGATGCTGCGGCGGCTGCCCACGATGAACAAAGCCGAAGCCGCCGCGAATCGGAAAGATCTGGTCTGGCAGGGTGTTCCCGGTGGCTCGTTCCAGTACAACACCGGCGGGTCAAGCGGCCAGCCACTGATCTTCCATTTCGGCCGTACGCGGCAGGCCTCCGACGCCGCTGGTCGGATACGCGCCCGCCGCTGGTGGGGCGTGGAGGTCGGCGAACCAGAGGCCTACATCTGGGGCGCACCGGTCGAACTGAACAAGACCGACTGGGTGAAAACCCTGCGCGACCGTCTGTTGAACCAGTTGGTGCTGAACGCATTCGCGATGTCACCGGAGCGGATGGACCAATATCTCGACGCGCTCGAATCCTTTCAGCCGCGCTGTATCTATGGTTATTCCAGTTCGGTTTCCCTGCTTGCGGCGCATGCCAACGCGCGCGGACGACGCTTGCGTTTACCTGGGCTCAGGGTGGTCTGCACCACCGGCGAACCGTTATACGAACATCAGCGTACGTTGCTGAGCGAAATTTTCGGCGTGCCCGTCGCCAACGAATTCGGTAGCCGCGACATCGGCTTCACCGCCCACGAAACGCCAAACGGCCAAATGTTGCTGATGAGCGAGAGCATCATCCTGGAAGTGCTGGACGCCAACGGCGATCCGGTTGCGCCCGGAGAAATGGGCGAAGCGGTCATGACCGGCCTTTGCTCCGAAGCGCAACCTTTCATCCGCTATCGAACCGGCGACATGGTGCGCATGAGCCCCGACCCCGACAAGGACGGCCGCGGCCTGCCGGTCATCGCCGAGGTGACGGGTCGGCAGACAGACTTCCTGGTACGCACAGACGGCACCATCATGCATGCGCTGGCCGGCATCTATGTGCTGCGTGCAGTCGATGGCGTCGGTGAATTCAAGCTGATTCAGCATGACACACTGCATCTCGAAGTCCAGGTCGTAACCAATGATCGCTGGCAAAACGAAATGCGCCAGACCATTGCATCCGGCTTGAAGAAACGTCTGGGCGAGGCGGTTCACATCGACGTCAGGCTATTCGATACCATCCCGCCCGAAGCTTCCGGCAAGCACCGTTACGTGGTCAGCCACGTTCGGCTTGAAGCCGGCCTTGAACATGCGGCAGCCCACCCGCAATCTGAGAAGAACTGATCATGGACATCGCCAAACTGATCGGCTTGCCCTTTCGATACCAACCCTGGCGTCCGCGCCATCTCCGCCTGATCATGGCGGACGTCGGCCAGCCTGCCAGCCAGGAGCAGCGTGAACATCGCATGCATCTAAGTGCGGCCATCGACTGGCTGTGTCGGGCTCAGGATGTGCGCGACGGCAAGCCGGATGCCGGCGGCGTCGCTGCCGGATGGAGTTTCGAGGATGGCTGGCTGCCAAGCTACCCGGAAACCACCGGCTACATCATCGAAACCTTTCTGGCTGCTGCGAAAACCCTGAACCGGCCCGAACTGGTCGCTCGTGCCGGCCGCATGATCGACTGGGAGCTTTCCCTGCAAGCTGCCGATGGCGCTTTTCCCGGCCATTTCGGCGAGCGCGGTTCGCATCCGGTCATCTTCAACCAAGGCCAGATCATGCATGGCCTGGTAGCCGGCTACACCCAGCTTGGCCGCCAGGAGTGCCGCACCGCAATGATCCGCGCCGGCCACTGGCTGGTTGAACAGCAGGACACTGATGGCTGTTGGCGCAAGTTCGAGCACAACAATACCCCGCACGTTTACAACACCCGCGCCACCTGGGCGCTGCTGTCAGCCGGCGTGGTCACTGGCGAGCAGGCGTTGATCGAGGCAGCGCGGCGCAACCTGGACTGGGCGCTGACACAGCAGACCGGTTCCGGCTGGTACGCCACCAACGCCTTCGTGCCCGAGCGCTCGCCCTTCACCCACACCATCGCCTACGCCATTCGCGGATTTCTCGAATGCGGCGTGCTGCTGCGCGAACAGCGTTACATCGACTCGGCGCTGCAAGCGGGTCGCGGCATCGCCCGCGTACAGCGCCAGGATGGCTGGCTGGCCGGCACCTACCGCGACAATTGGGTTGCCGACGCCAACTATGCCTGCCTGACCGGCATCGCACAGATGAGCCTGAACTGGACCCGACTGGCGCAGGTCAGCGGAGATGCCTCGTTCCGGGACAATGCTCGTGCCGCCCTGGCGTATGTCAAATCGATACAACGCCTGGACGACCCCGACACGGTCATCCGGGGCGGTATCGCCGGTTCCAGCCCGATCTGGGGCGACTATTCGCGCTTCGAGTATCCCAACTGGGCTGCCAAGTTCTTCGCCGACGCGCTGCTGATGGACATGGCCGATATCGCCGTACCGCCGGTTCCCGAGGTGCCTGATCATGACCACTGATCAATCCGGCGCAAGTACCGCCGAAGCTGCACCGCTGCGGGTCATGGTCCTGTGCGGACGCAGCGCACGCCATCTGCATGTCGCCAATGCGCTGAGCAAGGCTGCCGACGTAGTCGCCATCGTGCAGGAGACCGGTTCCGCGTTTTCGTGGAAGAAATTGTTCAAGACCCTTCGGCCGGACAACTTCGCGCGCAAGGTCTGGCGCTGGCTGCGCGACCGACGGCGTTACACCGGCAATCCGGAAGCAAAATTCTTCTTCGGCGCAGCCTCCCCCAAGCTGGACCGCCCGGATCTGCTGCGTGAATTCCCGCATATCAACCACCCCGATGTGGTCAAACTGGCGCGCGAATTGCGGCCCGACATCCTGGCCGTGTTCGGCACCTCGCTGATCCGCGGCGAACTGTTGCAGGAAGGACGTCTGGGCATTGCCAATCTGCATGGCGGCCTGTCGCCGGAGTATCGCGGCGCCGACTGCACCTTCTGGGCGCTGTATAACAGCGAGCCGGAAAAAATCGGTTGCACGTTGCACTGGATCGATGCAGGCATTGATACCGGTCGCCTGATCGCACACATCAGCCCGGAGATTTTCCCAGACGACAACGAACTCGGCCTGTTCTGGCGCAGTGTCGAAAACAGCGCCGAGGTGTATGCCGAAGTCCTCCGCCGCCTTGCCGGCGGGGAAAAATTTGGCCAAAGCCAGCCTCACAAAGGGCGGCTGTATCAGGTCAAACAGCGCGGATTACGGCATGAACGGCAGGTCGAACGCCTGCTGCAAGAGGGCCTGTTGCGAGGAGTCAACCCCGGCCGAAGAGTGACCTGGTTCCCGCTTGATCCCAAACAGGAAATCCGGCAGTGAGAGACCTGCTCGTCGCGGCCATCATTTTCGGGCTCTTGCCCAGGGTGTTGCGTCAGCCTCAGATCGGCATCTATCTGTGGTGCTGGATCAGCTATATGAACCCGCACCGCTTGGCCTATGGCTTTGCCATGACAATGCCCTGGGCGTACATCATTGCCCTGGCTACCCTGACCGGCATGTTCCTCAGCAAGGAACCCAAGCGCATCCTGTGGACACGCGAAACCATCCTGATACTGGTTCTGCTGATCTGGGCCGCGATCACCAGCATGAATGCCTTTTTCCCCGACCTGGCTTGGGAAGGCTGGATCAAGTTCTTCAAGATTTTGCTGATGACTTTCGTCACCATCATGGTCATCAACAATCGCGAGCGCATAACCGGGGTGTTCTGGATCATCGCCCTATCGCTGGGTTTTTATGGCATCAAGGGCGGAATTTTCACCATCCTGAACGGCGGGGCATATCGCGTACAGGGACCGGACGGCACGTTTATCGCCGGCAATAACGAGATGGCCCTGGCCCTGGTGATGACCGTGCCGATCATTGCCTATCTGCGCATGCAGGAACAACGCCACTGGCTGAAGATGGGCCTCACCGGCGCCATGTTGCTGACCGCCATCGCAGCAATCGGCAGCCAATCGCGTGGTGCCTTGATCGGCATGATTGCCATGGGTGCGTTCCTCTGGCTCAAGAGCAGCAGCAAGCTGATGACCGGTTTGATGATGGTGATCGCGGTGGCGGCAATCGGTTCGATCATGCCGCAGGAGTGGTATGACCGGATGAACACCACGAAAAGCTATCAACAGGATGATTCCGCCCTGGGACGCATCAACGCCTGGCACACCGCGTTCAATGTAGCCAAGGACCGCATCACCGGTGGAGGCATCGAAATGTTCAGGCCCTCCGTGTTCAGGCAATACGCGCCCGAGCCTGGCCGCGTCCATGACGTCCACAGCGTGTATTTCGAACAGATTGGCGAACAAGGCTTCATCGGATTCGGCATTTTCATGTCCATAATGGGTTTCACCTGGATGAAGGGCAGTTCGATCATCAGACGGACCAAACGCAAGCCCGAGCTTAAATGGGCGTATGACATGGCGGCGATGACCCAGGTCAGCATGATCGGCTATGCGACCTGCGGCCTGTTTCTCGGACTTTCCTACTTTGACTATTACTGGCTCCTGGTCGCGATCATGGTAATCCTGAACCATCTGGTTACCGAGGAGCTTGCGCTTGCCGCCAAACAGCCACGCGCTACATTCGTCAAGCAGGCAGCCCGGCCGGAAAACGAGTCTTCGTTGTCCGACTTCCGCATCCCGCCATCCCCGGCGCAAACCGTTTACTCGATGCCTACCTGATGAGCCTGACCCAATCCATACGCAGCAGTTCCAAATGGCTGGTGAGCAGCAACATCGTTAGCCAGATGCTTCAATTCGGCTTCGGCATCGCACTGGCGCGCCTGCTCGTTCCTGCCGATTTCGGCATGATCGTGACCATCCAGATCTTTACCGGATTCGTCAGTCTGGTGGCTTCCGGCGGGATGGGGCAGTCCCTGATCCGCGCCAAGGAAGCCAGCGAGAAGGATTTCCAGGTCATTTTCAGTATGCAACTGGCGATCGGCGTGCTGATCTATGCCGTCCTGTTCACGCTGGCACCCTGGTTTTCCGACTGGTTCCATGATCCGCTATACCAGGACTTGCTGCGCGTCTCGGCATTGAGCTTTCTGATGCGGCCTTTCCTGAACATTCATAACATCTGGTTGCAACGCGAGATGCGCTTCAAGCACAACGCGATGATCGGATTGGCGGTCAATCTGATCAGCGGAGTGGTCAGCATCGCGATGGCCGTATCCGGTTTCGGTGTCTGGAGCCTTGTACTTGGCGGCCTGCTCGGCAGTGTGGTCAGTTACTTCCTGGTCATGCGCCTGACCCCGATGCATTCGCGTCTGCTGTTCGACCGCGAGATTGCCGGCAAACACAGCAGTTTTGGCTTCAAGATCATCCTCAACGATCTGGTCAGTTACATGCGTCGCCAGACCAGCAATTTCATCATCACCAAAATGGCCGGCGCCAATATGGTCGGCCTGTTCAACAAAGGTGACAGCCTGGCCAAATTGCCTTTCGAAATGATCAGCGGCCCCATCTACCAACCGGTATTTCGCGCCATGTCGGTCGAACAGGACAATCCGGACAAAATCAAGTATCTGTTTTTCCGGATGACCACCCTGCTGCTGCTCTACACCCTGCCCATCTATATCGGCCTGTGGTGGCTGGCCAAACCCTTCATCATTGTGGTCTATGGCGAGCATTGGGCCGATGCGGCCATCCCGTTGCAAATCCTGGCGCCGCTCGGACTTCTTTATTGCGTCGGCCACCCCTGTGGCGCAGTCCTGGCGGCGACCAATCGACTGGGACGGGAAGCCGTGATCCAGGCCATCACCTGGGCCATTGTCGGCTTTGGCTGCTACTTCGCGCTCGACCAGGACTGGGGGCTGGCGGGAGTGGCCTATGCCATCGTACTCAGCCAGATATATTCCACGACGCATTTTTACCTGCTGGCCAACCAATGCTATCGCGCCCGGCTCAGCGAACTTTTCGCCGCCGTCGGCCCTGCGCTACTGCTGAATGCGATCCTGATCGCGGCGCTGGTCAGCCTGGATTTCGCCCTGCCCGCCGGCATGCGTGAGCACGCCCAGAAATCCTATCTGGTCATCTGTGCTCTCGCCGGCGGCCTGGCTTATGCCGCCGCATTCCTTTTTCTTCCCCTGCCATCGCTTGCGAGCGAAGCATTACGATGGAAGAAGCTGATCCGCATCGCACCGCAACAGGCATGAACAAACCGGCTGCACCAACACTTTCCGCATTCGACGAGCGCCTCGTGCGCATCGAACTGGAAGCGATGTTCTCGGACCCGCTCGCAGACGATGCCCGCTGCCTGATCGACAGCCCTGCATTCATCCGAACAGAGCACACGAAGGGTAATGGAGTCAGCCTGCTGCGCGACCAATTCGTCAACTGTCAGGCAGCCGCCTGTTTTTTACGGATCGCAGCGAGGGATGCAAGAAGCGCGAACATCGGACTTGCAGGCGCTTATCAACTGGATACCTGCCGCGCCGGCGGCTGGCTGTTTACCCCGGCCGATCCGAGCCTGGACAGCTACTGGATACCGCAACCGCCAAACCTGCGTAAACTGGACCAGGACGGGCACATCCTTTCACATGGCGTAGCACAACTCGACGGCGCAACGGTTTCAGCTTCGCGACTCGGACTGGCGATCGACATTCCACCCGCGCACAACCTCGATCTCGTGGTCTGGCGACTGCCGTCAGAAAATGCCGATCTGGTCAACGCCCTGCAAACGCTGAACAGCCTGGAACTGCAGCGCTATTTCCTGTGGAGTTCGCATACGGCCTACGCGCGCCCGGCTGATCTCTATCTGCATCTGGTGCATGGCCATGTCTATGAAAACCACGAGGTCTGGCCGCGCTACTGGCGGGTCTGTTCGGAACTGGATGCCTTCGGCCTGTTCGTCACCCTGACCGGTCTGCTGCGCGCCACCGGCAAACGTCTGTATGACCTGCTGCGCACCCAGGTTGTGTACTCGGTGATCGCTCGCCAGGCCAATGATGGCGGCTGGTATCACGGCGAATGGACGGACGGCATGGAATCGCACTATCGCCTGCACGCCGGCGGAATGCACATGCTGGCGGCTTATTGCGAAGAGACGCGTGACCCTTTCGCCCGCGCCGCACTGGATAAAGCTGCGGCATTCGCGGCAGCCAGAACCGATCGCCTGAATGTCGGCATGTGGTATCTGCATGATTCACTGGAACAGGACACCGAAAGCCTGAAGAAATATCCCTTTCGCTATGCACCGAGTCAGGCGCTCGGAAAATCCATCAGCAATCTGCTGGTGCTCAATACGCATCTTGATACCAATATTGCGATGGAACGCCATCGCCGGATCGCGGCAGACGATAGCCACAGGGCGCTGATCGATTCAGCCCGAAAGACCAGCCAGGCAGTCCTCGCCCTGCGTCCCGCCGAATGGCTTTATCGCCCGTTGTTTCAGGCCATCGGGCTGACATTCCTGCCCACCCGTGTGGCCAGTGCGCTGCCTTTGCACCTGCGCGCGATCAAGCGCATTGCCTGGAAATACCTGATCCCCCTGCTGCCGGGCATCAAGGCACGATTTCCCCGCCTGGCCATGCCGGGCGGCTTCATTGAACGCGACCTTGCGCAATTTGGCCTGTCCGCCCGCTACCAACCGGTCAACAACATGGATCTGATCCGGTCGCGTCGGCTGTTCGATGATGCCGACCTGGATGCGCTGATCGAGGAAAGCTTTGCCTTTACCCAGCACAGCGGCATCAAGCAACGCTGGAAGGAATCCAGGGGCAAGGAAGACGACTCCATCGGTTTCTGGGCGGAAGCGTTGTATCACCTGTGCCTGCTCAAGCCGGACATCCGCTATCGGGCCTGGCTGGCGGAAGCGATGCTCGATCTGGAAGACAACCGGCTCGGACTCTCCCCCTCGCTGCTTGGCGCCAACTCCGAGGCTGTTGCACCCGCTGCGCAGATTCCCTGCCCCAGCCCGGACGACGCCAGGCTGCGCCTGGCCAACCTGGGGCATCACAAGATGCTTGAACTGCTGATCGTCAATCCGACCGAACACCCCCTCGCCGTGCACTGGCAGCAGGCGCCGGACAGGCCGATGGACTGGACTACCCGGGATGGTACGATGCAGCCCATTACAGAATCACGCCTTGAGGTTCCCGCGCGCGGATGGTTGCGCGGGTTGTCCAGACCACAGCGCGGCCAGGCAGATTGAGCCGCAGCGGCGACCGAACACGACACAACCTACATCCAGCCTCGTCCAGATGACCCAGCAAACGCGCCTCATCGCCTTTCACCTGCCCCAGTTTCATCCGACACCGGAGAACGATGCCTGGTGGGGCAAGGGTTTCACCGAATGGACCAATGTCGCCAAGGCGAAGCCGCTTTTCCCCGGCCACTACCAACCCCACATTCCCGCCGATCTCGGTTTTTACGATCTGCGTCTGCCCGAGGCTCGCCATGCCCAGGCGGAACTTGCCAGGGAATACGGCATCGGCGGGTTCTGTTATTACCACTACTGGTTTGGCGACGGCCGCCGGATACTGGAACGGCCAGTCAACGAAATACTCGATAGCCGCGAACCGGACTTCCCGTTTTGCCTGTGTTGGGCCAACCATTCCTGGAACAGCATCTGGCAAGGCACAAACGAAATGTTGATGGAGCAGCGCTATCCGGGCTGGGACGATCACGCAACACATTTCGACTGGCTGCTGCGGGCTTTTACCGACCCGCGTTACCTCAAGGTCGAAGGCAAGCCGATTTTCGCGATCTACAAGCCGGATGACATCCCGGATATTCATCGGGTAACCGATTTCTGGCGTGAACGCGCAGTCAAGTCCGGCCTGCCCGGACTGTATCTGATCGGCGTCTCGCATTTCAGTCCAGGCTGGGACCCGCGCGAACGCGGCCTCGATGCCAGCACCATGCAGGCATTGCCGGCGCGTGATGGGCGCATACCCTGGCGGCATTTCAGCACCAAACTCAAACTTGCCTTGCGCGGCAACAAGCACGAACTTTCAATCTGGGATTACCGGGAAGTCATGCCGATGCTGCTGCGCCGCAACCGGGTTGACTGGACCGACTATCCGCTCGTGTTGCCGAACTGGGACAACACGCCACGCTCCGGTATGCGCGGCCTTGTATTCGAAAATGCCACGCCGGAGTTGTTCCGCAGCCTGCTGCGCGAAGCCATCGCACGGGTTGCAGACCGCAAGCCCGACGAGCGCATCGTATTTCTCAAAGCCTGGAACGAATGGGCGGAAGGCAATTACGTCGAGCCCGACCAGAAATGGGGGCATGCCTGGCTTGAAGCCATCAGACAGGAGTTGCGCGGATGAGCGAAACAGCAGCCAGCCTTGAGTGGGCAGGACGCCCGCTCATCTCGATCATCATGCCGTGTTACAACGCCGCCGCCTATGTCGCCGAGGCAATCGGGTCGGTGCTGGGTCAAACCTACGGTAACGTCCAGCTTATTGTGGTGGACGATGGCTCCAGCGATGCCTCATCAGAGATCGTCCAGTCGCTGGCCGCCCGGCATCCCGACCGTGTGCAGCTTCAGTTCAGCAACCATCAGGGCCCCTACCCTGCACGCAATCTTGGTTTGCGCCAGGCCCGAGGCGAGTTCATCGCGTTTCTCGATGCCGATGACTGGTGGCAGCCGGACACCCTGGAGAAGTTGCATCAGGCGCTCACCACGCATCAGGCCGATCTAGCCTACTGCGGCTGGCAGAACGTCGGGGAGGGCGTCAGATCCGCACCCTATGTACCGCCCGAATACGAAGCGGATGACCCGGTGGCTGCATTCGTCCGCACCTGTCCCTGGCCGATTCACGCCGCACTGATCCGGAAAAAACTGGTCGATCATCTGAGGGGCTTTTCGGAACGACGTTTTTCCTCGATGGATTACGACTTCTGGCTGCGCGTCCTGGCGCAGACCCGAAACATCGTGCGCGTGCCCGAAGTTCTCGCCTTCTACCGCTGGCATGGCCAGGGCCAGGTCTCTGCGGTGAAATGGCGGCAGGTACTCGATGCGCTGGCAGCACAGAAGGATTTCATCCAGGCAAATCCGCGACTGGTGGCGCACCTGACGCCGGAAAAACTGCGCGATCTGACCGAGGGACGGGTATTGCGCCAGGCCTACAACGCCTTCTGGAAACGCGACCTGATCTCTGCGCAAAAACTGTTTCGCCACGCCGCAGTCGCCGGCGCCTTCAAATTACGCGACCTGTTTCATGTCGGCACGGCGTTCTTCCTGCCGGCGTCGCTGTATCGCTGGCTGGTCGCCGCGATAGGACGCGGAGGTGCGCGCAAGTGAGCATCGAGCGGGTGCCGGTGCTCATGTATCACCGCGTCGGCAAGGTGCGGGATCAGCGCGCAGCGCGCTTCAGCATCACCCCGGCGGATTTTTCCGCGCACATGCGGGCGTTGGCCCGGAGCGGCTACCATGCCGTATCCATGCATGCATTCCTGGCCTGGATGGAAGCCGGGCAGCCGTTAACCGAGGGCGCGTTTCTGCTCACCTTCGACGATGGCTACCGGGGCGTTCTGGAGCATGCACAGCCGGTACTCGAAGAATTGCGCTGGCCGTTCAATATTTTTCTGGTCAGCGACCTGATTGGCGGCACAGATGCCTGGATCAAGCCGACCGGATCGAACGATGAATCCCATCCGCTGCTGAACGCACAGGAAATTCTCGATATGCGCCAGCATGGGTGCGAATTTCACTCACATGCGCGCAGCCATCCCCGACTGACCGAATTGAGCGACGCCGAACTGGCCGATCAGCTTGGCGGCTCGCGCGCGGCTCTGACCGAATTGCTGGGTCAGGAGGTTACCTGCCTGGCCTATCCGTTCGGACTCCACGATGATCGCGTTGTCGCTGCGGCTCGAGCCGCCGGCTATCGCGCCGCCTTTTCCACTCGATCCGGTTTCAACAACCGCAGGCTGGATCGTTATCGCATTCGCCGACTCGATGTCCAGGGCAACGATTCCCCGGCGATGCTGCTGAGAAAGATCCGCCTTGGCAGCAATGATGGCAGACGCTCGACGATGATTCGTTACTATCTGCGCAATATCGTATCGCGCATCGGCGGACGCCCCTGAGATGCAAGCTTCCATCATTGTCTGCACCTACAACCGCGCCGATTCGCTGCGCGATACGCTGGCCGCTCTGAAAGCGTTGCAAGCGCGCCCGCAAGATGACTGGGAAGTCATCGTGGTGGACAACAACTCGCGCGACCACACCCGTCAGGTCGTGCTCGATGCCCAGCGCGACTGGCCACGCCTGCGCTATGAATTTGAACCGGCGCAGGGTTTGTCGCATGCGCGCAATCATGGCATCGCCGCCGCACACGGCGAAGTGTTGTTGTTCACCGACGATGATGTATTGCCTGAGCCGGACTGGATGCAGGTAACCCTGTCCGGGCTGGAACGGCATGGCGCCGATGCCTGTGGCGGATTTATCGCACCGCTCTGGGAAGCGCCGCCGCCGGCCTGGTTGACGGCAAGATTTCACGGGTTTCTGGCGGTGCGCACAGACCGAACCGACGATTACCCGATCGACACGCCATCGAGGGCGCCCTATGGCGCCAACATGGTCGTCAAGAAAGCGGTTTTCGAACGTATCGGCGGCTTCGATACCGGCCGAGGACGCACCGGGAAATCACTTGCCAGCGGCGAAGACAGCGAACTGTTCGAACGCATTCTGGACGCAGGCATGAAGGCGGTCTTCCTGGGTCAGTCGCGCGTGCATCACAAAGTGGAAGCGTTTCGCTGCACTAAGGCCTATATGCGCCGCTGGCGTTTTCAGACCAGCCGCAATCTCGCCATCAGCAAGGGCATCACAGGTGAGAACAGAATCTTCAACATCCCGCTTTACCTGTTTCCTCAATTGCTGCGCGCCCTGGTGCGAGTTGTGACCGGCCGGCTCGGCCAACCGGCGGATGAAGCGTTCTTCCGTGAAATCCTTGTAGCGCATTTTCTGGGCACCTTCAGCGGCCTCTTCCACCATCGCAATGCGGCCAGAAAATAGCCCGACCGCCCCACGCCAACATGGACATCACCTTAGTCATCTGCACGCATAACCGGGCCGGACTGCTCGAAAAAATGCTTGCAGCGCTCAGCCAGGCCGATTTTTCCGGCATCGGCAAGAGCGAGATTCTGGTCATTGCGAATGCGTGCAAGGACAACACCCGCGAGATTCTCGAACGCCATGCCGACAAATTTCGGCTGCTTGCCGGCCCGGAATTTCGCTGGTTGGCCGAGCCTGTGCCCGGTAAATCAGTCGCGCTGAATCTGGCCATTCGCGAAAGCCGTGGCGACACGCTTTGTTTCATCGACGACGATCAGTATGTCGCTCCGGATTTTTTCAAGGCATTGACCGCCGCCTTGGCCCGGCATCCCGAATTCGACATCTTTTGCGGCTGGATGGCGCCGGACTGGGACGGCAGCGAACCTGCATGGGTACATGAATCAGGAAAATTCCATATCGGAATTCGTCCATTTCCGGAATACGACCTGGGACCGGATGCATTCGAGATCAAACCGGAGAACAAATTGCCCAGCGGGGGCAACATCAGTGTCCGCCGCAATGTCTTCGAACGAGTCAGCGGTTTCTCAACCAGCCTCGGGCCGCAAGGCCACAACCTGATGGGCGGCGAGGATATCGACTTCGTCAAGCGCGCCCTGCAAGCCGGTGCCCGCATCCTGTACGACCCGGCGATCAGGCAAAAACATGCCGTCGAGGCAGAGCGGATGGCGACACCGTACATGATGCGCAAGAGCTATCTGCGTTCCCTGTCCAACGTGATGATGCATGTCGATGCACCACGCAGCGTGCGCCCTTACATGATCCTGAAATTGCTCCAACATGCCCTGCTCGCCCTGTTTTCCTTGCGCGGCAGCCATAGGTTCTACTACCTGATTCGACTGGCCGCCGCATTCGGCGAACTGCGCGGCGCGCTCAACAAGCAGTTTTCTCGTCAGCAATGACGTTTTTCAACCCGAAACCGGATACATGACATGACCCAAAAAATTGCCCTCATTACCGGTGTAACCGGCCAGGACG
>SXGT01818261.1_pt1 | contig 35029 bp, 30 predicted proteins | sample 3176221 | NCBI WGS metagenome assembly SXGT01 (sample SAMN11356862, study PRJNA531348) | freshwater metagenome | isolation source: freshwater sample F1-120 | place: China: Fuxian Lake, Yuxi | collected 2017-12-25 | reverse complement strand
GCTCGCGCCGAAGCTGGCGAGAGTTTCACGATCGCGATGACGCCTCAGATCTTCAAGGATGTTGAGAGCGTCTCCGAATATCTCAAGATCGCTTGAGTTGAAGTACGAACAAAAACAACGCACTCCCTCTCGGAGTGCGTTGTTCTTTTCAACGGACGGCAGGTGTTCCCGCAGGCGCGATGGGCGCAGGATCGGCCGAGACCGCCCAAGCGCGTACGCGAATGGCAATGCAATGCTGCGAGTCTGTGGTCATCGTCATCGCGCAGCTTGGTTGTGCGCCCACTTGAAACGGGATCTGGAATTGCTGTGTGCAGTTGGCCTGTTCGATCGTGGCCTCGCACGCCCACGTCGTCGCGCCCTTGGATCGGTCTGCGTGAATTACGAATTCCAGCTTTCCATTGCGGGAGGTCACGCTGAGGGTTGCGTCTCCGGTTGGCGCGCAAATCACTCTCGGATCGGAGATCAACTTCGCCGTGCCCTCGGCGACGCAAGCGTCCAAACGATCGCTTGAGAATGCCGCGTTTCCAAGCGCACTCGATGGAAACTCGAACACTTGTGCCGACACAAGGATCTGCTCGATGCCTGCGGCGATCTCGAGCTGCCGTAAGAACTCGCGAATGCTCTGATGCACGGCGGGCGCGCCGGTAATGATCAGATTGAACTTGTCCTCGCGCAGTGAGACGAGTTTGCCGCCCATCTCCGTCCAGCCATCCGGCACGACATGCTCATGGAGAAGTTCGACGATCGTCCCGAGCTCTTTCTGCACGCCTTCGGTCGTATCACCTTGCGGCACTTGCTGCGATGCGCGATGCAGCGCGAGCGCGGAGACATCGTACATCGCGGTGAGTGCGAGCCGATCGCGACCGCTCTCGGGTAGCAAGAGCAGCGTGAACCCATCCGAATCAACCGACCACGGATCGAACTCGCTCCCCGTCGCGCGTGCGAAGGATCCGAGCAATGCGCCGTAGGTTGTTTCGCCGGCAGGAACGCGTTCTTCGAACGCGGACATGTCGGCTCGGGGAACAAGCCGAACGGTGTCCACTTGAACCGGAAATCCCTTCAATCGAAGCCAAGTTGGGACATTGCCGACGGTGAGCACATCGAGTTCGCCGAGCACGACTGTTTCATTCAGTCGTGCGAGCAACGCGAGTGCGTGCTCCAACCGCTCGTCGGTCGCTTGGGGCGTCGGCAGTGGGGGTGGCGCACTCCGCGTTGGTTCCACTGCCAGAAGTGGGAGCAGGACGGCGAGCGCGAGTGGATGCATACTTCACAGTATGGACGAAAGCGAAGCGCGTTGCCGCGGCGTTTGTCGTTACCTTCGCCTTGTCACGCCCTGCATCCACGCGAGCAGCGATGGCGTGTCGGCGAGGGTATCGACCGCGAGGTCGGCGCCGGATTCAAGCAGAGTTTCGCGTGGAACGGGACCGGTTGCGACACCGAGCGCGATGCAGCCATTCGCCTTCGCGCAGTCGACATCGAGTGGCGTATCGCCGATGATGACGGTCTGCGAGGGATCAAAGGGGCGACCGTGATGCGCCACTGCTCGCGCGATCGCGAGCGGCGGAAGATCTCGTCGCGACGCACCTTGGTCTCCGTAGGCGCCGAATGGGAAGCACTTTGCGGGAATTCCCGCTCGTTCCACCTTGATGTGCGCGGTGTGCTCGTAGTTGCCCGTCAGCAAGCCGACGCCCGCACCGCAATCGTGTGCGGCATGGACGAGTGCGGCGGCGCCGGGCATCGCGCGCGTCTGCATTGCCGTGAGGTCGGCGCGCAAGCGGTCGCCGTACGCCGTGCGAAACTTTGCGTGCGCGTCGTCTGAAGTCGCAAGCCCATGACGAAGACACATCGCCTCCCAGATGAGCTTGTCGAGCCCGCCCGCCATTTGAATGCCGTCGAGTGAAAACCCGAGGTCGCCGTGCAGTTCGCGAAAGGTCGCGAGCATCGCGCGAACGCCTGCGCCTTCGGTGCGCAGTAGCGTGCCATCGATATCGAAGAGCACCAACATCGAAGGACTTACCGCGCACTGACCGCAGCGCGTTCGCGCACGGCGGCACAAATCTTCCGCGCGGCATCGGTGAGATCCGTCGCGACTTGCATGGTGGGCAGCTCGGCGCGCGCGTCCTGCAGGATGCGCCGTGCTTCGACGACATTCGTTCCCTCGAGTCGAACCACTAGGGGGACGCTGAAACCGACATTCTTCGCGCTCAACACGATGGCCCGCGCGATGCGGTCGCATTGCATGATGCCGCCGAAGATATTGACGATGATGCCTTCGACGCGGGTGTCGGAAAGAATGATTCGGAACGCTTCCGTCACGGCCTCTTCCGACGCGCTGACGCCGACATCGAGGAAGTTGGCGGGCTCGCCACCGTGCAACTTGACGATATCCATGGTCGACATGGCAAGTCCGGCGCCATTCACGAGGCAACCAATGCTTCCATCGAGGGCGATGTAGGAAAGCCCAAACGCCTGCGCGCGCAACTCCGCCGCATTTTCTTCGGCCGGATCTGCGAGCGCCTCGAGTTCCTTGTGACGAAAGAGCGCGTTGTCGTCAAACTGAAACTTTGCATCGAGGGCCACAACCCGTCCGTCAGGATGCGTCGCGCTTGCGGGCGTGACGACGAGGGGATTGATCTCCACCATCGATGCGTCTTTCGCGCAGAAGAGCGCAAAGAGTCGCATCATCAAGTCGACCGCCTGCCCAACCTGCTTGCCCTTGAATCCGAGTCGAAACGCCATATCACGCGCTTCATACGGCTGCAGACCAAGGGTGGGGTGGATGGGGAGCTTGAGAATCGCAGCTGGGTTGCGCTCGGCAACCGCTTCGATTTCGACGCCGCCTTCGGCCGAGGCGATGAGTACATTGCACTTGCGCATCCGGTCCACGGTGATGGCGAGGTAGTACTCCTTCGCGATGTCCGTCGCCGCGGCGACGAGCAGTTTGCGAACATCAAGTCCCTCTGGGCCGGTTTGCACGCTGACCATGCGATTGCTGAGCATGAAGTTCGCGGCTGTTCGTGCGTCTTGCGCCGACTTTACGAGCTTCACAAATCCCGCTTTCCCCCGACCGCCGGCGTGCACTTGTCCCTTCACGACGACTTCGGGCGTGCCACTCTCGAATATGCGCGTGGCCTCGGCGACTGCGTGCTCCACCGACTCAACCATCGCTCCTGCCGGAACGGGAATGCCTGCGCCGGCGAGCAACTCTCGCGCTTGATATTCATGGATCTTCATATAGGGGTTCTGCGTTCTTTTGGGTGGGGAGGGGAAGTCTACTTCGCCACTCCTCGCATCGCGCGCGCTTCAAGCCTGCGCGGCGAAAAAATGAAACGGACAGGGCGGGATTCGAACCCGCGATAAGAGTATTAACTCCTATACCGGTTTAGCAAACCGACGCCTTCAGCCGCTCGGCCACCTGTCCAACGGTCGTCCTTCGACCGTGATCGAAGGGCGGGATGATAGCAGAATGCCGCACGGAGCGGATGTTGCGAGATTTCACGGGATGCATCCAAGAATCGATCCCGCACGCATACGATCGACCCGCGTTGCTGCAAGCCCTCTCGCAACTTCTTGGTTCGGACAGCCCGCTCGCTCGTCGGCTCGCTGGGTTTGAGATACGCCCACAACAGCAAGCGATGGCGAGTGCTGTCGCGAAATGTATGGCTTCGCGCGGCCGGCTCGTGGTCGAGGCCGGCACCGGAGTCGGAAAGAGTTTCGCATATCTCATTCCGGCGATTCAACGGGTTGTCGAGCATGGCGAGCGCGTCGTGATCTGCACGAACACGATTTCTCTCCAAGAGCAACTGGTGGAGAAGGACATTCCACTGCTCAATGCGATCATTCCAGAGGAGTTCTCGTCGGTGCTCGTGAAAGGGCGAGGAAACTACCTCTCCCTGCGCCGCTTGAAGATCGCGAGCGAACGGCAGAGCAAGCTCTTTTCGCATGAGAGCGATCTGCACGCGCTCCACCAGCTCGAGGATTGGGCGTATCAGACGACGGATGGCACAAAGGCGTCGCTTCCAATCCTTCCACGCCCAGCGGTGTGGGAACACGCCGAGAGTGACGCGGGAAACTGCCTAGGCCGCCGTTGCCCGACCTTTGACAAGTGCTTCTATCAGGCGGCTCGGCGGCGGATGGAGCATGGGCAGATCCTCGTCTGCAATCACGCGCTGTTCTTTTCCGATCTCGCGCTGCGTCGGCACGGCAGCGGGTTTCTACCTGCGTATCAGCATGTGATTCTCGATGAGGCGCACCATGTTGAGGATGTTGCGAGTTCCCACTTTGGCTTGCGCATCTCTGAATCGCGTGTGAAGCATGTGCTCCGCACGCTCTACCACGCGGCGACAGGTCGCGGGATTCTCGCGTCGGTGCAGCCGCTGGGTGCGGGCATTTCCGAGGTCGATGATTGCACCCAAGCAGTGCTTGAGGCCGCCGACGATGCGGAGGGATTCTTCCACGACTGCTTTCAGTTGCACGAAAAGCTTGGTGGTCGTGATGGACGCTTGAAGGGTGCTTGCCCTGTCGCTGACACGCTCTCACCAAGCCTTCGTCAAATCGTCGAACGATTGCGACTCTTGAAGGAGGCATTGACGGACGAGGACGCGCAGTTTGAGGTTGCAAGCGCGGCGACGCGGATCTCTGAGTTGGCGATGGAAGTCGAAGCGTTTCTTCAGCAATCTCTCGAGGGTTGCGTGTACTGGATTGAGACAGCGAAGCCACCCGCCGGTCAGCTTGCTCGTCGAAGCGTCGTGCTCTGCTGTGCAACCATTGATGTGGGTCCGGTCCTGCGCGCGCAACTCTTTGGTCAGCAGGTTTCAGTGACGATGACGAGCGCGACACTCGCGACGGTGAGCGTGGAGCACCGGGAAGATCGCTCGGATGCGCCGAGTGGTTTCGAACACACGCTCGCGCGGCTTGGATGCGAAGGTGCGGAGACGCTGAGGCTTGGCAGTCCCTTCCAATTCGCGCGGCAGATGGATTTCTACATCGAACGGGGAATGCCAACGCCTGACGCGCCCAATGCGACGGACGCGCAACTGCCCAAAGTCCTTCAGCACATTCACGCGACGGGTGGCGGTGCGTTTGTTTTGTTCACCAGCTTTCGCGCGCTCAAGGAGATGGCGGCACGCTGCGCACCGCTGCTCCGCGCGCGGGGATATCAAGTCTTGATCCACGGTGAAGACGGTGATCGATCGCAACTGCTTCGTCTCTTCCGCGAGTGCGACAACTCGGTGCTGTTTGGGACTGCGAGTTTTTGGGAGGGCGTCGATGTACGCGGTCAGGCGCTGCGGAATGTCATCATCACAAAACTACCCTTTGATGTTCCGGATCATCCCCTCGTGCAGGCTCGTCACGAGCGCATTGAAGCCGCAGGTGGCAACGCCTTTCGCGACGATCAATTGCCTCGCGCGATTCTGCGCTTCAAACAAGGCGTCGGGCGGTTGATTCGGAGTGCTGAAGACACTGGTCGGGTCGTGGTGCTCGACCCCCGCATCGTGACCAAGCACTACGGAAGACTGTTTCTCGCAGCATTGCCAGACGGCGTGGAGCCGAGGATCGAATCCGAAGATTGACGTGGGAGGGTCGCGAGCAGCATCGGCAGCAAGACATTCGACGCGAAGAGGCAGCTGAGGCTGCCGAGCAGCATGGCGTACCCAAGGGATTGGAGCCCGCGATGCTGCGCAAAGATGAGCGCGCCGAATCCGATGGCGGTTGTGGTCGCCGTAAATGCAACTGCGCGAAGGGTGGGACGCATGTGCGTGGGCGCGGCGTCCCAGCGGTGCAGAATGTGAATGGCACTATCGATGCCCAATCCGAGGAGCATGGGGATTGCGAAGAAATTTGCGAGGTTGAGACTCAGTCCGCAGAGCGGGAGCAATCCAAGGAGCATGAGTACGCCAACGAGCACCGATGCAGTTGCCAGAATTGTCGGCGTGAGTCGGCGAAAGTCGAGCCATGCGAGCAACGCGACGGCGAGGATGGAGAAGAGCGAGACGGTGACGAATGCTCGCCGCATATCACGGATCGACTCGAGCTGGGTCATCGGTACGCCGGTCGCGTCGGGGTCCACGCGCAAAACGGCGTCGACGAATCGAGCAAGCGCATGCTCTTCCCATACATCTTCCCTCGGAAAATGCGCAACGAGAAGCGAGCCTTTAGCGCTAACCATCTTGTCTTGCATCACGCGTGGGAGTGCGTCGTGCAGCGACGCCGTTGCGCCCGAGTGAAAGGCGCGCATGGATTCGGTTCCATCCGACGCGGTGGCCGCGAGATCGGCGCGAAGTTCTGTCCGCTCTTGAGAGTCGGGACGCACGACATCGAACACGCTGCGCGTCCGCAGGATTGCTGCTTCGCCACGAGTTCGTTCGATCAGCGCGAGCGCGTCGATTTCCGTCGTCACGGTGGACGCCGCGAACCAACTCGCGCTCGCGCTATCGGCAAAGACACGCTTCTCCCACGCGACGCTGTCGAGGCTGGGGGATTGCAACGAGAGGAGATTGGCGTCGAAGTGCAGACCGATGGGGGCGAGTGCGATGCATGCCACCGTCACGATGCTCAACGTCATGAATCGTGCACGAGTCGGTTTCTGCGGTGGAGTGGCAAGGGCGCGCCCTTCAAGGGGTTTGATTGAGTTCGATGCGACATCGTTGAGCACGAGGAGTGCGGGCAAGACCGTCACCATTGCGAGTGCGCAGAGAAGCAGTCCGGTGCCCGCAATGAGTCCAAGTTCCCGCAGTCCTGCAAAGTCCGTGCAGAGTGCGAGGTAGAAGACCGCCGCGGAAGTGAGCGCGCCGGTGATGGTTCCGGGAGCAATGCTTTCGAGTGTTTCGGTGATTGCCTGATCACGCATCCGATCCTGCCGTGCTTCGCGGTATCGACTCACCACGTGGACGCCGTAATCAAGCCCCGCTCCAACGAGCACGAGCAAGAAGACGCTCGAGAGCAAGGTGATCTGCCCAACGAGGAGCGCCGCGGCACCGATTGTCCAGGCGCAGGCACAGAGGAACGCGAGCATCGCGAGCAGCGGAAGCCGCACGCCCCGAAAGGTGATGACGAAGAGCAGCGCGATGATGAAAAACGCGCCCGTGCTCGCGCAGAACATGTCGCGGTTCGAGGTCGCCATCTCGTCCGCGAGGAGTACGGGTTTTCCAGTGAGCCCCAACTCAACCGTGGGGTGTGCGCTTGCCACGGTGGCGAGGATGCTTCGAATCGCTTCAAGCGGCTTCTCGATAGCACCGAACTGCGAAAAGTCCTTGGTCGGCATGATCTCGATGAAGAGCAACTTGCCATTGGGGTTTCGGAGGTATTGCGTGGGAAGTTCCGCGGTGAAAAGTGATTGCCTCTCCTCGACGCCTTGCGCGGCGAGCGCGCGCAGTGCCGTCGTGTCCATCGCCCGAGATGCGATCGTCCATTGTTCGTTGGGGGTGATTTTCCAATCGACCCGCGCGAGCAACCCGCTTTGCACCAGACTCTGGAGTGCAGGGCCAAGCGCGTCGACCGCGGCCTCGGCAGCGCGCGTAGCGGATTCAGAGTTTGATCTTGGATCGACGACCGCGACAATAGATTCGAGATCTCCAAACTCGGCGAGGAATGCTCGGTAGCGCTGCATAAATGGTCGCTCATTGCCGATGAGCGCATTCGTGTCCGCGTTGAGGTGCAGTTGTGTAGCGCCGAGCCATCCGCCGAGTGCTGCGAGGATCGCGCCGACGGCGAGCACGAGTACGGGGCGCCGGATGACGACAGCGCTCAAGCAAGAGATGGCGCGCGCGCGATTGGTCAACGGAGTGCTTCGTCGGAGTGGAGTGAGGAGCGCGGGAAGCAGGCGGTGGTCGTCGATGTTGGGGGAACGACGCTTCTCGGACGCAGTGTAGGGGGAGGTCGAGTTTCAAAAATATCGCCCTCCAATCCCCGTTTTGATTGTGCGAAGGCAAACAACGCGCAAAGTGATCAATGAGACCTTTGACTCCCAAAGGTATAGCCATGCATGTACGAACCCCCAGGCGTCATCACATCTTGTGCGCAGCGCGCTCTGCCGTCCTCTCAGCAGCCATCGCGAGTGTTGGTTTCGTCGCCTCGCCGGTCGAAGCGACCGGCTCTATCGCCCGACATTGGGATGAAGCGCTGCTTGCATCAATTCGAAAAGACATCGTGCATCCGCCTCGGCAGGCGCGCAATCTCTTCCACTTGTCGAGCGCGATGTATGACGCTTGGGCCGCTTACGACGCGACCGCGCTGGGTTACCTCTTCCGCGAGAAGTTGGCTACCAAGCAGGTCGAAGCAGCAAGGCATCAAGCGATTAGTTACGCGTCGTATCGGATATTGCGATCTCGGTTCGCAGGAAGTCCGAACGCCGCAATCATCACACCGATACTCGTCGCTGCGATGGTCAGTGCGGGGTATGACGAGAGCATCACTACGACAGTCGGCAATTCGCCCGCAGCCGTCGGGAATCGCATCGCGGCGCAGTACATCGCTTACGGCCTTGGCGATGGAGCGCACGAAGACATCGGCTACGCGAGTTACCCTGGCACTTATCCAGATGTGAATCCACCGTTGATCGTCGCGTTGGGTGGCGACCCCAACACCATCGACCCCAATCGCTATCAACCGCTCGCGCTCACCTACTTTGTCGATCAAGGCGGCAATGTCATTCCGGGCGGATACCCTGCGAAACTGGCTCCTTTCTGGGGATTCGTGAAGCCATTCGGATTGACCGCGGCGGATCGAAGCGCGACGAACCCGGGGGTTTATCTCGATCAAGGACCGCCCGCACTTTTGTTTGGTGCGAGTGACTTGCTCTATCGCAGCGAGCATGAGGATGTCGTCGTCCTCTCCTCCACGCTCACACCGGATGACGGCGTGATGATCGACATATCGCCGAGCGTGCTCGGGAACAATCCACTCGGCACGAATGCAGGGAGTGGACACGCGATCAATCCCGCGACCGGGTTTCCCTACCCGTCAAACATCGTGAAGCGCGGCGATTGGGCACGATGTCTTGCGGAGTTCTGGGCGGACGGTCCGACGAGCGAAACTCCCCCTGGTCACTGGAACACACTCCTTAACTCGGTGATGACGCATCCAGCCTTTGAGCGCAGGCTCTTCGGCAAGGGCGCGGTGCTCGGGGAACTTGAATATGAAGTGAAGGCGTACATGATGCTCAATGGTGCGCTGCACGATGCGGCGATTACCGCGTGGGGGCATAAGGGGCACTACGACAGTTCGCGCCCAATCACCGCGGTGCGTTACCTGGCCCATCGCGGTCAATGCAGTGACCCCTCGCAGCCGAGCTACAACGCTGCGGGGATTCACCTGATACCCGGCGTGATCGAAGTCATCACCGCCGCAACAAGCGCGCCAGGGCAGCGACACGCGGATCTTGCGGGAAATGAAGGGCAGATCGCAATCAAGGGTTGGCCGGGTTCGCCGCTTGTACCTGCGACGCAATACAGCGGCGTGCGGTGGATGCTGGGCACGGATTGGGTTCCGTATCAGCGGCCAACCTTCGTGACGCCGCCATTTGCTGGGTACATGAGCGGTCACTCGACGTTCAGCCGAGCTGGTGCGAGAGTGATGACCGGACTCACGGGCAGTGAGTTTTTCCCGGGCGGCGTGGGGGAGTTCGTCTGTCCTCAGAACGCATACCTTGTGTTTGAGGATGGTCCGAGCGAGACGCTGACTTTTCAGTGGGCGACATACTTCGACGCGAGCGATCAGTCGGGACTTTCTCGCCTCTATGGCGGCATTCACCCATCCTTCGATGACTTCCCTGGCCGCATCGCTGGTGATCAGGTTGGCCTGCGAGCGCTCGCGCGTGCGCCGCAATATTGGAACGCGACACTCTCGAGTTGTGAGGGCGACATCGACCTCAACGGTTCGATCGATGCAGCAGATCTCACGACCATGCTTTCGATGTGGGGGAGTGGGAACGCGGCCGCCGATCTTGACGGCGACGGCATCGTCGATGCGCCTGACCTTGCGCGCCTACTCTCCGCCTGGGGCGATTGCCCATAGGGATTGCACCCGCTGGCCGCGGTCAACGCCAGTTGGAGAGCAGGACGCTGAGATCCGCCGCGTTCACGGTGCCATCCTGATTGAGACCAGCGAGAGCGCTTGCTCGCCGTGGTCTGCGTGTTCGTGAACGCGCCGAGTCCATCATGCCGGTAGATTCGAATCGAGTTACCGCGCTTCGCGCAGACCAGTCAGTCCGCGTCGAGTACACAAGGCCCGCGCCGCCATGGTTTCGCCAGATGGTGAGGGTGGAGCTGCTTGGTCCGCTCGAGGATGCGACAACGAGATCGAGGTCCTGATCGTCGTCGACATCTACGGGCCATCTGCCGGCGACATTGTTGAATGTGGCGGCATCTCCCTGGTGCTCGATTGCCGCGCGGAAGTCTGGCTTTGCGATATCCGCTTCATCTGGAACGCCGTTGTGATTGCCATCGGGGCTCGTGGCATTCAGCAGGTCGACCGAGTCACGCAGTGCGTTTCCGTTCATATGCTGTACGACACCGACGCGATCGGTCGCTCCGAGCGGCATCAGCGCCAGAAGGGCGGCGATGGTTAGCTTCATCGTGGTTTCCCAAGACTTCGCATGCGACAACTGTGCCGCGAGTCGCGGTCGAAGTACTGGGTGCACGAATGAACTGGACAGAATGTGCGACGCTGTCAGCTGCCGGTCGCGACCGCGGCGCGCTGAGGTTGCGCCACGGGATCTTCTCGGAAGAGCACCTCTCCCGCCCGAATCGTCAGGATTGCCTTACCGCGAACGGAGAGTCCGTCAAAGGGGCAATTTCGAGACTTGGATTTGAACGCGTCCGCGCGAATCGTCCACTTCTGCTGGGGGTCGATGAGCGTGAGATCCGCGACGCCTCCCACCGTCAGTGTGCCAATGCCCGCCACGCGTCGATCGAGTCCGCAGAGTCGTGCGGGCTGAAGAGTGAGCAGGCAAACAAGGCGAGGCCAGTCGATGACGCCATCCTCAACCAACGCTTTTGTGTAGAGCGCAAGCGCGCATTCGAGTCCGATGATGCCAAACGGCGCGCTCGCAAAGTCTCGCGACTTCTCCGCGATGGTGTGCGGCGCGTGATCGGTGGCGAGGACATCGATGGTTCCATCTGCGATCGCGAGTTTGAGTTCGTTGATGTCCCACTGCGTGCGCAGCGGTGGATTCATCTTCGCGCCGGTGTTGTACCCCTCGCACGCGTCGCAGGTCAGCAAGAGATGGTGGGGCGATGCTTCGCCCGAGATGCGGTGCGCGCGGTCGGCCCCGAGGCGCGCGCGGGCTTCTCGAAGGATGCGCGCGCTTCCGCCGGACGAGAGATGCTGGGCGTGGTAGCGCGCGTCAAGCCGGCCATTGAGTCGGAGGTCGCGCTCAAGCATGACTTCTTCCGCATCGCGCGGCCATGGAGCAAGTCCCAATCGCGTCGCAACGGAGCCTTCGTTGACCAAACCGCCTTCGGAGAGTGAAGCATCTTGGCAGTGCTGCATGAACGCTCGATCGAGGGATCGGCAGACTTCAAGCACCCGTCGCATCATGCCCGCGGACGCGATGCCATCTCCATCATCCGAAAACGCGACCGCTCCGGCGTGCGCCATCGAAGCCATCGGTGCGAGTTGTTCGCCTTTGCGCGACACCGTTGCGGCGCCAACCACGAACACGCGCGCACTTGCCGCGGCGGCGGCGCGCCCCTCGACAAATCGCACGCTCATCGCGGTATCGAGGCACGGACTTGTGTTCGGCATGCAGCAGACGGTTGTGAAGCCGCCCGCTGCAGCGCTCTGGGTTCCGGTGAGGATCGTTTCCTTCGCCTCGCCGCCAGGCTCGCGCAGATGCACATGTGGGTCGATCAGGCCCGGGCACAGAATGGCGCCCGCGCATTCAATGACCTCGGCGTGCTTGGGTGCATCCACTCGACCGCCGAATGCGATCGACTGAATCGTGTCGTTGACGACGAGGAGTTCGCCGGTTTCATCTCGTTGCGAGAGCGGGTCAATGATGCGCGCACCGCGGAAATGGAGTGCTCGAGGCGAACTCATCGCGATGCTCCTGTTGGCGTCATGGCACCGACTTCGGGTAGCACGGCGGTTTCTGCGGGCAACGGTGCGGCGGGCTCTTCGAGTCCTTGTGCGGGCAAAACGATCGAGTCCGCGATGAACACAATTCTTCGAACATTCTCATTGATGAGGGCGATTTCCTCGGGTGCTTTTCCCGCGTCTGCGGCAAGGTGCTGGAGGATCTCAACGGATTGCACTTGCCACACTGCAGTTCCCGTCGCATGCACGTCGCGCCCACGACAGTTGCGAGGGACGAAGAACGCGTGATCCTTGTTCATCACGAGCACTTTGCCGCCCATTGCGCCTTCCACCTCAATCCAGCAGCCCATCGTCTTGCAGACCTCCGATACCTCTCCATCAAGGACAAGCAGCGCCCCGCTCCCAACATAGACATCAGCGTGCGCGAGCAGGGTGTCAGGTGAAACCTCGGGTGTCTCTGCGCGCACGGTCGGTTGAAAATTTCCAAAGCTCGCCCATCCATGCGCAGCGTCGTAAGTTGCGGCGGTTGGATAGGTACACCGACAAAGGGTGAGTGTGAGCAGGGGCAGTCCGATGTTTGCGAAAACGCGGAGCGGGGAGCTCATGGGTGGTGAATGGTAGGAGATGCGGCGCACGCGCGCGATTCGGAGCCGATGCGTAAAAAAGCACTCGTCCGGAGGAGCTCCGGACGAGTGTTTGGATTCGATACAGGATCGAAGCAGACTCAGATTGCGTTGCGCAATGCGCTCGGCGAACCTGAGTGCTGGCCGAAGCCAGCGTTGGGGCGAATCACGGTGCGGTTTGCATCATGACTCAGAGGGCGAACCTCACTTGCCCGTGCAGGTCGCGGCCTTGCCAGCGCAGCAGCCGGTCTTGCCGGAGACAGCGCCAGGAGCAGAAGCGGCTGGAGCAACCGCCTTCGCGGCGGTGCACTCAGCGGCCTTCACGGCGCAGCAACCGGTCTTGCCAGCGACGGCGCCGGGAGCGGAGGTTGCAGCGGCACCGGCGGCGCAGCAGTCAGCCTTCTTCTCGGTTGCGCAGCAGCCCGACGCGCTCGAGACAGCACCAGGGGCGGTCTTCGAGGTCGAGTTGCATGCGCCAAGGAATGCGACGAGCGAGAGGCAGGCGAGGGTCGTAAGAGTCTTCATAGAGTGAACTCCTTTCAAATCGTGACTTCGAGGCTGGCTCCACATAGAGCCGAGGGGCACCTCGAAATGAGTCAGGTTCGGGCTATCGACCTATTGACGATAGAGAGGTAAGGATACAGAGGCGAAGGCCATGGGTTGAGCGTCAATTTGCCATTTTTTCACTGCGGTATTCCGAATATCCTAAATTTCGTGGAGCAACTGCCGCAAATTCCGAATCCAAGCTCGGCGGAACCTCCATTCTTTCCAACCGACGAGGAATCGTCGATCGAGGCGAGCGTGCGGCAGCGCGACTTTGTGCCGATCGTCGAAACCCTTGAGGCGCGAGCGGAGCGAATCCGAGGGTTGTCGGAGAAGGCACGCGCGCTGCCCAAGTCCTCCGGTGTCTATCTCATGAAGGACGCGCTCGGCCGCGTGCTCTACGTGGGTAAGGCGTTGCGTTTGTGTGATCGAGTATCGAGCTACTTTGTTCCCTCGACCGACCTTGGGCCACGCAAGCAACCGATGCTCGATCGCGTGGTGGACTTCGACACGGTTCCTTGCGAGAGCGAGTGGGAGGCGTTGTTTGTTGAAGCACGCCTTGTGAAGGATATTCATCCTCCGTTCAACGCCGCGCTCAAGGACGACAAGACATTTCCGTATCTTGCGGTGACCACTCGCGAAGATTTTCCGACCCTCATGATCACGCGCCATCCGTCGGATCCACGACTCAATGGAGCTCGTCTGTTTGGACCGTTCGTGAGCGGTCCAAGCCTCCGAGACGCCGTGCAACATCTGCAGCGCGTGTTTCGGCTCCGAACCTGTGACCTCGCGATCGTCGACGGCGATCCCAAACTTCCGCGGTTTCGTCCTTGCCTTCTTCACGCGATCGGGCAGTGCACCGCCCCGTGCGCCGCGCGGATCTCGAAGTCGGCGTATCGCGAGGATGTCGATCGATTCCTTCGCTTTTTCGTTTCCAAGCGCACCGTGATGTTGCGCGAATTGGAGGCGGAGATGCTCGAGGCATCGAAATCTCTCGACTTCGAACGAGCGGCGACCCTCCGTGACCAGATCAAGGCGATCGCGCGACTGGACGAGCGCGAAACGCGTCATGAAGAAAACGACTTTGATTGGCAGCCAGAGGTCACGCAGTTCGTGCAAGACCCGATGGCGGGGGCGAGGAGTCTGCAGCGAGCGCTGGGAGTCGACACGCCCCTTCGGTGCGTGGAGGCGATCGATATCGCACATCTGCACGGAGGAGAAACGGTCGGTTCGAAAGTCGCGTTCATGGATGGGCGTCCCTTCAAGGAGGGCTACCGAAGATTCCGTGTGCGAAGCGTTTCCAATGATGACTACAACGCGATTCGCGAAGTCGTGAGTCGTCGCTATCGGGATGCCGGCAATGGCGCAGAGCTCTACCCCGACCTCATTCTGATCGATGGTGGACTGGGGCAACTCCACGCCGCCATGGAGGCATTTCAAGAACTCCGCGTGCAGCCGCCGTTTGTCATCGCGCTCGCAAAGAAGGAAGAGTTGCTCTACCGCAATGGCACTGCGGAACCACTCAAACTTGGGCGCGAGCATCCGGGACTGAAGTTGTGCCAAGCAATCCGCGATGAGGCGCATCGATTCGCGCAGCACTATCACCATCGGTTGCGCGAGCGCGCACTGCTGGGCGATTCCGCGAAAAAGGCGCGCGCGAGGGGCAAACGCAAGGAGGAGTCGTGAGTGCATCGCCCCGTTTTCTGGTCATTCGTGGGGCGGATGTCGAGCTGCGTGTAAAGGCAGTTCCTGGTGCAAAGCGCGAAGAGATCGCGGGTGTGCTCGGTGATCGCTTGAAGATTCGCGTTGCGGCGCCGCCGGAGGGCGGCAAAGCAAACGATGCCATCTGCGCACTTATCGCCAAACGCCTGTCGATGCGTGAACGAGATGTGGTTGTCACGCACGGCGAGGCGAATCCGCACAAGACGATTTCCTTGCACGGCGCCGCGTCCCGCGCGGACGTACTCGCGGCGTTGTTCACGCAGTCCGCGTAAGGCCTCCGCGGCGTGGAAATCACGCGGGACTTGGGATCGTCCCGCCGATGGTTGGAGGCTGATCCTCCGCGACGGTTGGCGCGGCTGCTTTCGCGAGGCGGGTGGACTCCGCGGCGGCAAGCAGGTCAGACACGGTTGGCTTCGCGAGCAACTCGCCGCGCATCAATCGTTCAACATCATCGCGTTGCAGCGTTTCGAAACGCAGCAGCGCGTCGGCAACGAGCGTGACTTGCTCCCAATGCTCGCGCACCATGCGAGTGGCTTCTTCATACGCATGATCGATCAGCGCGCGAATCTCCTCGTCGATGACACGAGCGGTTTCTGGGCTGTATTCCTTCTCGGAAATCAATTGCTCGCGCTGGTCGCTACCGGAGTAGTCGACGAATCCAAGTCGCGCCGACATGCCCCACTGGAGAATCATCGCCTTCGCGTAGCGCGTGGCCATTTGAATGTCCATCGATGCGCCCGAGCTGACCTCGCCAGTTTTCATCTCCTCGGCGATCCGACCACCACAGAGGACGCGCATGGTCGAAACCAGCCATTTTCGACCGTATCCGTAGCGATCCTTCTCTGGCAGCGAGAAGGTGACGCCGAGCGCCTGACCGCGCGGAATGATCGTGACCTTGTGAAGTGGATCCGCATCTGGCAGGAGCACTTGAAGGACCGCGTGACCGGCTTCGTGATACGCGGTGGCGACGCGCTCCTGCTGCTCGACGCGCCGACTGCGCTGCGCGCGGCCGAAGCGAACCTTGTCACGCGCTTCTTCTAGATCCGACATTTCGACGGAGTCCTTGTCGCCGAGTGTTGCGATGATCGCCGCTTCATTGATGAGCGCCGCGAGTTCCGCTCCGCTGAACATTGGCGTACCGCGCGCGAGGCGTTCAAGTTCAACATCGGAGCCAAGCTTCACCTTCTTCGCGTGGACCGCGAGAATCTGTCGGCGCCCGACGAGATCAGGAAGGTTGACGGAGACCTGCCGGTCGAATCGCCCTGGACGAGTCAGCGCTGGATCGAGCACATCCGCGCGATTGGTCGACGCAATGACAATCACTTGATCGTTCGCTTCGAATCCGTCCATCTCCACGAGAATCGCGTTGAGCGTCTGCTCTCGTTCGTCATGTCCGCCGCCGCCGCTGTATCCACCGCCGCGGCGGCGACCGACCGCGGCGATTTCGTCGAGGAAGATGATGCAGGGCGATTTCTCCTTCGCGCTCTTGAAGAGGTCGCGCACCCGCGACGCGCCGACACCGACGAACCTTTCGACGAAGTCTGAGCCTGAAATCGTGAAGAAAGGAACATTCGCTTCGCCGGCAATGGCCTTCGCGAGCAGTGTTTTTCCGCATCCGGGAGGTCCTGAGAGCAAGACGCCGCGCGGAATGCGCCCTCCAAGGCGCGCGAAGCGTTTCGGGTTCTTCAGGAATTCCACGATCTCGGAGACTTCTTCCTTCGCCTCATCAACGCCCGCGACATCCGCGAAAGTAATGTTGATCCGCTCTTTGCTCTGGAGTTGCGCGCGGGACTTCCCGAAGTTGCCGAGCATGCCGCCAGGGCCACCGCCCACGCCGCGCATGGATCGCGAGATGAGGAACCAGATCAGCGCGATGATGATGACGACCGGAATGAGTTGGACGATCAGACTCTTCCAAATCGACTCTTCCACGACATCGTACGCAAGCTTCCGTTCTTCGAGCTGTTTCACATAATGGTCGATGAGTTGCGGGCGGCTCTTGACGATGATGGTCTTCACGGCGGCCCCAGCTGGCGAATCCGCCCCGGGCTCAAGTTGCGCCGTAATGCGAGTGTCTTCCACTTGCACGGAGTCGGCTTTCAGTCGCTTCGCATCAGCGAACGCGAGGAACTCGCTCCAGTTCACCTGCTGTCCGCTCGTGATGCCGCCCGTGAGCGCATAGAGCATGAGCAATCCCAGAATCAGGAAAGTCGCAAAGGTCGCGTACTGTCGTCGTGGGCTCTGTGGCACTTCCGGGGGAAGTCGCTTCTGCGGTCCATCAGAGTCCGACGGTTTCGGGGAGTTCGATTGATTTGATTCGTTCATCGGGCACTAGGGGAGAGGCGGTCGTGGCGGACGGGCGCGTTCAGCGTAGCGCTCAATTCCGAGCCTAGGAGGGTAGGCGAGTTCGAGCCGTTCTATCGTCTATTCATTCGCGAAGGAAGCATGGATTGCGTATGCACGCGATGTGATTCGAACCCTAACCCGCCGGTGTTCCCAAAGGCGGTTCCGGAGGGAGGGTATCGCGCGGTGCGACCCGCCCGGTTGCCCCGCGCTACCACTCCGTTTGCATGGCTGCCACGATATCGCGCGCCATATCTTCTGCAACAGCGAATTGGGCCAGTTCGATCGGCTCGCGCGCGGGGGCACTTGGCACGAAGAGGGCGGATGCCTTGATCCCATTCTGCGCCACGATCTTCTTGCCCGTTCGCATGTCGATCCACTCGAAGTTGGCGGTGACTTCGAACATCATTTCGTTCGCAAGTCCGGTCGTAGGATCCTTGGAGAGTTCGAGCAAGCGCGCATCGGTGATTGTCCCTTGCAAGACCGTGTCGGCTGAAACTTCGCTTGCGAGTGAGTAGGGAGTGGTGCTCTCGAGTTCCTTCGTCAGCGCCTCCATGAGGTGCTTTTCAATGCCTCGAATGTAGGAACGATTGCGAAAGATGGTTGCGGAAACCGAACGAAACTGAGCTGGGTAAAGATTCGCGGCGGCGTAGCCCTCGCGGGGGTTGCTTGCGCAGCCAAGGGGAGCGCTGAGCAACATGCCAACGCAGCCCAGTAACAGCATCCGGAGAGAGCGGTTCATGGCGTGCCCTTCGATGGTGGAGTCGTTGGGAGTGCGCCATCAATCTCCATTTCGCGCAACTGTGAGGGGTCCTTCACCTCCATTGCCTCCCATGGAATCCCGAGGAGTTTTTCTCGGAGGGACTTGTAATCGGGAGCGCTCGCAAGGATGCTTGAGGGTAGGGATGGAATGATGCCAGGAATGATGCGGAGGGCTTCGAGCGTCGCAAGCGATGTCGGATGGCGCATGACGAGTCGTCGGATGAAGAGTTCGGCAGAAATCGGATCCTCGATCTCGAGGTACCAGTTCGCCGTCGAGAGAATCTTCGCGGCTTCCGATTCTTCGATGCGGATCAGGATTCCATCGACACCAACCTGGTCGGCGAGCGATGGTTCGATCGCCTGCAGCGTTCGCAGACGACCGCGCGCTTCGAGGAGTCCGCTTGCGTCGTACTGCGGGCCTTTGAATCCCGACAAATACGCGAAGATGAGTCGGAGTCGCGCCTTGGGAATCTGCGGGGACCGCGGGTAATTTTCAAGGAAGAGTTTGTAGGCTTCAGCCGCCAGTTGAAGGTCGCGCTCGCGGAAGTAGAAGTCAGCAAGTTCCATTCCGGCTTGCTCGGCGAGTTGGCTGCCGGGCAATCGCGCTTGCACGCGAATGAGGAGTTCTTCCGCATCGTCGTGCGAGCTTAGAAACCGAATGGTGCCAAAGAATCGCTTCTTCAGCCCATGCGCATAGGCCTTCGCGATTTCGAACTCGCGCTCGAGCGCTGGAATAAAGGTCTCGGTGGCGGAGTATCGCCGGCAGATTTCCTCGAAGTCGAACAGGCCCTTGTACTCGTCGCCGAGCGCGACCTCGGCGTCGCCGCGGACGAGCAACGCATCGGCGCGCCATCGCGAAAGTGGGTACCGCTCGATGAACGCGTTCGCGAGATTTTTCGCGCGCGCGGCTTCTCCAAGGGCGAGGGTTCGCCGAGCGTTGAGTAACTGTGCTTCTTCGCTCGCGGGGTCTGCCTGCGCGGTCTTTTCCCAACGATCGAGTTGGTCGAGAACATACTGCTCCGACTGCGCGTGCGCCGAATGTGCCTCGAGGCACACGATCGCGAGGAGAGTCGAGAGTATTCCGCGCATCATTCGCAGGATGGAGACGGGGAGCATTGCTGTGATGGTACGGCGCGTCGCGGCCGCGCACAACGGCAGAGCGAGCAGCGGCAGAGGGGATATCCTGCGACCTGAGTCGCGCCGAGCAGTCGCGCGAGAGTGAACTTTTCATGAGCGTCGCGATACTTTTCAATCCGATGAGCGGGCGTGGGCGCGCACTCAAGCACGCCCAACGGATGAAGTCTGGATTGCAGCTCGATGGAGTGAAGGCTCATCTCATTGCCACGCAGTCGCGAGACGCCAAGCATTGGCTCGATGAAGAACTTCGCGGGCGACGAAGGTCGATCAGCGTGATCGCGGTGTGTGGAGGAGACGGGACGGTTCGTCTCGCGGCACCGAGTGCGGCGCGCGCAGGGCTTCCGATTTGGCATGTTCCGTGTGGAACCGAAAACCTGTTCGCGCGGTCGTTCGGCATGACGAGAAGCGAGTCGCAGTTTCGGCGCGCGCTCCATGCCATGCGGATTCAGAGGATCGACCTCGCGAACGCGAATCACGAGCCGTTCGTGCTCATGGGCTCACTGGGACTCGACGCGCGGATCGTCCATGCGCTTGCTTCCACCCGCAAAGGTCCGATCTCGCACTTCTCGTATTTCCGACCAGCGTTGGAGTGCGTACGCACTTGGAAAGCGCCACGGTTGGCGTGGGAGTTCGACGGCGAGCGCGAAGAGCTCGGGGCGGGAATGGTGGTTGTCGCCAACGGCCGCGAGTACGGCGCTCGACTCAATCCGAGCGCCGATGCACTGCCCCACGATGGGTTGCTCGATGCAATCTTCATTCCACTCCGTCACGGATTCGATGTGATTCCGTGGATTCCGCGGCTGCGTTGGGGGCTTCAAAAATACTCGTCGGTCGTTCGCGAGCGGCGTGCGCGCGCATTCCGGATTTGGACAAGTTCGCCTGAAGTGCTGCAACTTGATGGTGAAAAGGCCGGCATGCCCGAGGGGCAGTCAGTGGTGGACTTTGGCCTCGCACGACACGCTCTTGCGGTGCTGCTGCCGGCCTGAAATCGCGGTTTTGGCTCGATTGACGGATTCCTTGCCGCCTTGGGCGCGAGATTGCAGCCGGATTGGGCCGCCATGCTCAAGTGCGGGGGTTGTTGGGTCGATTCGACATGGAGCGATTCCTCGCAGCGTTGTTCGACGGAGGCATTATGGCAGACAAAGCAGATAAATCAGGATCGAAGGATGCAAAGGGCAGTGACGCCAAGGGCGCAGACGCAAAGGCTTCGGCCGAGACGCCTGCCAAGAAGAGCGGCATGAAGTTCATGGCGATTACCGCAGGATTGCTCGCGCTTGAAGGCGCGGCGATCGTCGGGTTTTTCTCGATGACTGGTCCCAAGCATGTCGAGGCTGAAGTCCCCGTGGTTGTCGCGAATCCCGAGGAATCCAAGCCGATCGAATTGCTATTACTCGACGATCGGCTCGTCAATGATCGAACGGGCCTCGCCTACCTTTATGAAGTTGAGGTCTATGTCAAAGTTCGTAAGAAGGACGAGACATGGGTGAAAGAAGAAATCGAACGATCGCGCAATGAGCTTCGCGCGGAGATCGGTGGCCTGTGGCGCACGGCGGAACCGCATCACTTCCAGGAGCCAACTTTCGAGACCCTCACTCGCCGAATAGAAGGCACGCTGCGTGAGCGATTCGATCACCGATCAACCGATGGGAAGCCGACGGTCGATCGATGTGTCCTCGTGGTTGGAACAGGAATTCGTATCAACCGATAAGCGGGGGAGCCGTGGAAGATCGGCAGCCACGCGGGTCAGATTGACTCGCGTGTTGACTGTTCCATGAGGGCAACCGCCGAGAATTCTGAGTTTGGGGTGAGCAGAAACTGCCCAGAGGTGGATTCTCAAGGCGCAACCTCTGCCTCTCCGACAAACGGTAGGCGCAGCTCTTGCGCTCGCTCACCGGCAGGATGCCCACGAGCGCGTGTGTTTCTCCCCAGAAGGATTCTCGCGGAGCAGCCGATGGCCTCAGCCGACCCAACCACCAATCCCTCAGTCGCAGTTCCTTCGGGTGCCGCCGTTCCACTGCCAGACTTTGCTCGAGCGCGCTCGACCGAAGCGGCCTCCGCCATCGGCATGCTCTCGGATGTGAATCTGAGTGTGCGCATCGAGCTTGGCCGGACAAAGATGCTTGTCGAAGATGTCCTTCGGTTGAACACCGACTCGGTTGTCGAACTCGACAAAGCGGCGGGTGACCCAGTGGACATCTATGTGAATGGGCGGCGCGTCGCGCGCGGAGAAGTTCTCGTCTTGAATGAGAACTTCTGCGTCCGTGTCAGCGAGATTCTTGAACCATTTGAAAGCTGATTCTGCGGCGTCATGGTCACTCGGTTGATCATGTGCCCATCGCATGCGAGAGCAGAGCGGAGCTCTGCGCGGATAGTGGAATGCACATCAACGCCAATCGCCAGGAAGGCACAGAAGCGTGAAGCCAATACTGAGTTTGTTCCGTTGTCTCGCATACGGCTGCGCTCTGAGCGTTGCTTCGATCGGGATTGCGGGTGGGCCGATCGATGACTCGCCAACCCTCGCGTCGGCGAGCGTGGTCCCTCCTCTCCCTGCGCAAGGTCGCCCGCTTGGGCTCGCAGCGAAGGCACTCGCACCCGCGGAGGCATCGAAGGCCTCCGCACGCGCGATCCCTGCGGACGAAAACGGACTTGTCGCAACGGTCTTGCCGACAGCTGGAGCGCTTGCGGCGGTCCTCGTCGCAATCCTCGGCGCCAAGTGGGGCGCGCAGAAACTTGGACTGCGATTGACGAGCGCTCGCCGGCCCAGCGGCGTGGTGGAAATCCTCGCGCGATATCCCATCGCAAAGGGACAGCAGGTCATGTTGATCAAGATCGCGCGCCGCGTCTTGGTGGTGCATCAGTCGAGTGCTGGTATGCGGACGCTCTCTGAACTGGCGAGTGCGGAGGAAGTCGCGGATCTTATGGCGCGCATCGAAGCCGGTGACCGTGCGACGAAGGACCCGAGATTCGAAGCGACACTGCAATCGGCGCTCCAAGGCGACTTGCGTTCCGCTGGTCGAGGGGCTCGCGTTCCCAACGCTGAAGATGCGGATGCGGTGGAAACGATCGATCTCACTCGCACCGCGCGCCGGAGCAGTCGCGATGGAGTCATTCCAAACACTGCGGCCATTCGTCGCGGACTCTTCGGAGGACGGCTCGCTTGAGTATCGCGGCGGCCATCCTCTCGACGAGCGCGTCATTCGTGCAAGCCGCGAATTCGCCGCTCGACTCGATGAATCCGCTCGGTGTGCTGGAGGACGCAGCCAAGGTCGTGCCAGGTAGTGATGGATCGCTCAGTAGTGCGATGAACATCCTTCTGCTGTTGACGGTGCTGACGGTCGCGCCGTCCATTCTGATCCTCTGCACGAGTTTCACACGCATCGTCGTCGTGCTGGGGTTGCTTCGGCAGGCGATTGGAACGCAAACGCTCCCCCCCTCACAGGTCATCGTTGGTCTCTCGTTTCTCTTGATGCTAGTGACGATGTCGCCGACGCTGACGGCGATGTGGGACAAGGGCTTGGGGCCGTACGCGCGCGGCGAACAGAAGGATCAGTGGGTCGCGTGGGAGCGAACGAAGGAGCCGCTTCGAGAGTTCATGATCACGCAGATCGAAGCGACGGGGAACACGAACTGTGTGACGATGATTCTTGAGCATCGCGGCGTGGATGTTGCTGATCCTTCGACGCTGACTTGGGAGAAGGATGTTGATCTGCTCACGCTGATTCCCGCATTCGTGTTGAGTGAATTGAAGACCGCCTTTCTGATCGGATTCCGAGTCTATCTGCCATTTCTCGTCATCGACATGGTCATCGCCAGCGTGCTTGTTTCGATGGGCATGATGATGCTTCCGCCAGTTTTAGTGTCCTTGCCGTTCAAGCTGCTGCTGTTTGTGCTAGTGGACGGTTGGACCTTGGTCGCAGGCAGTCTGATTGGTGGTGTGCTTCGACCAATGCTTGAGTTGAGTGCAGTGAGTTAGCCGCGCGCGTGGAGTTTGCACTATGGAGACCGACGCACTCGACATCGTCCGCCAAGCCTTTTGGCTCGTGCTCATTCTCTCTGCGCCGGTCTTGATCGTTGGATTGGTCGTGGGCCTTGTCGTGAGCGTCCTGCAAGCGGTCACGCAACTTCAAGAACAGACGCTCGTGTTCATTCCGAAGATCACGGCGATGGTCGCGGTCTCCATCTTCGCCCTCTCTTGGTTGACCGCACAATTGATGGAATTCGCCACCGAACTGTTCACCTGGCAACCCGGCACCTAGTCCCGCCTTCTTGCAACGCGCATGAGCTCACTCGAGCAACTCTCTCAACACCTGCTTCCCGCGGTCCTCGTGATCTCGCGGATCGGTGGACTCTGTCTTCACGGACCAGTGCTCTCGAGTCCTGCGATACCGATGCAGATCAAGGCGTTCCTCGTGGTGGCGCTTGGATTGAGTTGCTACCCAACGATTTCCGTGGGCACGTCATTTCCTTCTGACGGCGGACTCTTGCTCGCCACCGCGTTCATTGCGGGCGAGTTGCTCATGGGCGCGGTGATTGGCTTTCTCGCCGGTGCGCCGATCATGGCGATGCAATTCGGCGGCGTCTTCATGGGTCAGCAAATGGGCCTTGGATTCGCGCGTTTTTACAATCCTGCGATCGACGAAGAGAGCGACGCAGTCGAGCAAATCCTCTTCTTCCTCGCACTCGCGGTGTTCATTTCCATCGGCGGATTGGAAGCTATGTTTGGCGCGCTCCTCACGAGCTTCGCGACAGTGCCGCCCGGTAGCGTCTTCGGGCTCTTGACGCCAGGCGATGGAGTTTCGCTCCCGGAACTCGCGATCGGAACTCTGAGCATCGCGCTTGAACTTGGCCTTCGCGTGTCGGCGCCGCTCTTTGCCATCGTTTTCCTCGAAACAGTTGCGATGGGTTTCCTCTCACGGAGCGTGCCGCAGTTGAATGTGATGAGCGTCGGGTTCCCGGTGCGACTCGTCATTGGTTGCTTAGCGATTCTCGGTGGCCTCGTGTCGATTCATGAAGCGCTCTTGAGTGGCACCGACGCGGCCCTCGCTCGCCTCTTTGCCGTGGGGGGCACGCATGGCTGAGGATCTCGGTGAACGCACGGAAGACGCGACGCCACGCAAACTGCGAGAAGCGCGCGAAGAGGGTCGTATCGCCAAGAGTGCGGACGCGACGAGCGCGATCATCCTCCTTGGCGCGACAGTCATACTCGGCGCAGGCCTGCAACCCATGCTCGTCTCGCTCGCGGCGGTTGTGGAACGCGCGCTCGAAGGTTCTGCTTTGGTGAGCGACGGCTCGACGGAGTCTCTGAACGATTCCATGTATCCATCGCTCACGCAGAGCGGCCTCGCGGTGCTTCCTCTTCTGATTGCGGCGTTCGCCGTGTCCATCCTTGCCGTTCTGTGGCAGACGGGATTCATCGTCACCACGAAATCCCTGATGCCCAAGCTTGAGCGCCTGAATATTGCGCAGGGGTTTGGCCGACTTTTCAGCGTCCGCACCCTTATCAAGACGGGATTTGACATCATCAAGCTCACGCTCGTGGCCACGATGGTGTGGTTCGCGGCGATTGATCTCTTGCCGCAGATCACGGCACTCCCGGAACTTGAGGCACTGGCCTGCGCGCAGGCGATCGGCGCAATGACCTATTCGCTCGCCATTCGTCTCGCGGTGGCACTGCTCATCCTTGGCGCACTGGACTACACCGTCCAGTGGTGGAAACACAATCAGGAGCAACGCATGACCAAGCAGCAGGTGAAGGAAGAATTCAAGGAATCCGACGGCGATCCGGATGTCAAGCGGCGCCGCATGCAGATCGCGCGTCAGATGGCGATGCAACGGTTGAACTCTTCCGTTCCTCGTGCGGATGTAATCGTCACCAACCCTGAGCACTTGTCGGTCGCCATTCAGTACGACGCGATGACGATGGCGGCGCCGAGGATCGTGGCAATGGGTGCCGATCAAGTCGCTTTCCGGATACGACAGATCGCGCTGAAGCACTCGATTCCGATCATGGAACGCAAGCCACTCGCGCGTGCGCTCTTCGCGGCGTGCAAGGTCGGTCAAGAAGTTCCTGCCGAACACTACAAGGCACTCGCTGAAGTGCTCGCATTCGTGTATCGCCTCAAAAACCGTGCCGTTCCGGTTGCGAGTTGAGAGTTTGTCTGATTGAGGTCTCGCCCTATGCCTGACGGAATTCCTGCCATCTTCCATGCGATCGCGCGGTACACGCACCTGATCGTGCCCGTCGGATTCTTGCTGCTCGTCGGCGTTCTTGTGGTTCCGCTTCCGCCGATCATCATGGATCTCTTGCTCTGTGCCAACATCGCGATTGCCGCGGTGGTGCTGATGACGACGATGTATATGCGTCGACCGTTGGATTTCAGTGTGTTTCCCGCGCTCTTGCTGGGCACCACCCTCTTCCGACTCGTCCTCAATGTTGCGAGCACGCGTCTCATTCTTTCGGTGGAAACGAAGGATCCCGTCGAAGCCGCGAGTGCGGCTGGTCATGTGATCGAAGCGTTCGCGAACTTCGTGGCGGGCGAGAATCCAATCGTTGGCGGCATTCTGTTTGTGATCTTGGTGGTGGTGCAGTTCGTGGTCATCACCAAGGGCGCCACTCGCATGAGTGAAGTCGCGGCGCGCTTCGCCCTCGACGCGAGGCCCGGGAAGCAGATGGCGATTGACGCGGATCTGAGCGCGGGCGTCATCGACGATAAGGAAGCGAAGCATCGACGGGAAGAGGTCTCGCGCGAAGCAGACTTCTATGGCGCGATGGACGGTGCATCCAAGTTTGTGCGTGGCGACGCGATCGCCGGCATCATCATCACGGTCGTGAACATTGTCGGCGGATTCGCGATTGCGAAGTTTCAGCTGGGGTGGAGCGTCGCGGATGCGCTGAAGACCTTCACGCTCTTGAGTATCGGCGACGGACTCGCGGCGCAAATCCCTGCATTCCTCGTGGCCATTTCAGCTGGTCTCATCGTCGCGCGCGCCGGCGGCGGCAAGACCGTCGGCGAGGAGATCCCCAATCAGCTCGCGGCGCAGCCCACTGCGCTTTACCTCATCAGTCTCTTCTTGTTCGCGCTGGCATTTACACCCCTCCCCACCTTTCCAATGGTGGCGGGGAGCGTCCTGCTCGCCACCATTGCGTACGCGATGCAGTGGATGTCGAAGCAGAAGTCCGTCCAGGAGGCGAAGCGGTTGCGTGAAGAGGCTCGCAATACGCCAGCCGAGGAGCCGAAGCCTGAAGCACTCATCGCGGTGGATGTGCTTGAGCTCGAGTTGGGATACGCACTGGTCGCGCTCGTCGATCAGTCTCGCGGGGGTGATCTTCTGCAACGCATCGCGCGCATTCGACGCGATCTCGCGGTCGAGCTCGGTCTGGTCATGCCCGCAGTTCGCGTACGCGACAATATGGAACAGCCACCGAATGCGTATCGGGTGAAGATTCGCGGGGCGACGGTTGCTTCCGGAACGGTCTACCCTGATCGCCTCATGGCAATGGATTCCGGACTCGCCGCCGGCACACTCGAGGGCATTTCGACGAAGGAACCGGCGTTCGGACTCGATGCGATCTGGATCGAACCAACGCTCCGGCAAAAGGCGGAAGTCGCAAATTGGACGGTGGTCGATCCATCGAGTGTGCTCGCCACGCATCTTGCGGATGTGGTCCGATCGCACGCGGACGAATTGCTCACTCGTGAGGAGGTCAACAACCTGCTCACGCAATTGAAGTCGAAGTCTCCGCGCACGGTGGAGGACCTCGTCCCGAGCGTGATCAAGGCTCCGGACCTTCAGAAGGTCATGCAGGCCTTGCTTCGAGAGCGCGTGGCGATTCGCGACATCGAGGCGATCCTTGAGTCGATGGCGGAGTGGATGCCGCACACGAAGGACCCAGAGGTACTCGTGGAGTATGTGCGCAACAGCCTCCGACGGACCATTTGCCAGCAATATGCGGAGACCGGCGAGGATGGGAAGCCGAAACTCATGTGCGTCACGCTCGATCCGGCACTCGAGGATGTCGTGAGCGGATACATCGATAGGTCCCCGAGCGGGACGACCTTCAGCATCCCGCCGCAGGTCGCGAATCGCGTCGCGCGTGCGGTCGCGCAGACCGCAGAACCCCTTGCTTCGCAGGGAAAACCCATCGTTGTCATCGCTTCTCCGTCGGTTCGTTCCCAAGTCCGTCAGTTGCTTGAGCCGCACATCCCCTCCGTTGCCGTGTTGGGGTACAACGAGATCGTCAAAGGTGTCGATGTCGAGAGCGTCGGACTCGTGCAACTCGGTCCGGTCGCGCCCACGGGTTCGACGTCCCAAGCGGCTCGCGCAGGAGTCGCAGTCTGATGCAAAGAGTGAAACAGAGAGTCGCGCTCGCGCCTTCTCTTTGGTAGTCTTCTCCTCGTCGATGCGTAAGCCGGACGGAGTCTGGCGCGCGGTTCCCCGTGACGCATCGCAAGCCTCAGTACTGCCATGGAGGGCATTACCTTGACGGAACGATCAGCATCCCGGTCATCAACCTCAAGCGCGCCAAGCCTCATGGCGCGCGGCGCATCGCGCACTGCACCTGCAGTCGATCCTCGACGCGATACTCCCGCTCCGGTGCGCGCACGCGTGTATCGCGCGTGGACCATGGCTGACGCACTCGCGGCGGTGCGTCAGGACCTTGGCGCTGATGCGATGATCCTGCACGCGCGCGCGATTTCGCGTCGTGGCTTTCTCGGCTTCGGGCGGAAGGACTTTGTCGAAGTCGCGGCAGCGCCTGCGTTGCCGGAGGCAAGTCTTTCCAAGTATCCGCGGCGCGATCGCGTCGCTCGATCGGATGGAGTGGCCTCGCTTACTCAATCATCGCGAAGCGAGGACGGACTCGCGCACGCCGCGCGCTCGCGCGGACTCGCGGCGTATGCCGAGGGTGCCTCGACAAGCGCGCCGCAGACGGCTTCGCAAGAGGCCGCGTTCGATCTTGCGGGAGAACAGGCAAAAACTCGCCGTCTCGCCCGCGAGATGCTCGTGCAGCTCGAACGCGAGAGCGCGGAACGCAAGGCTGCGTCATTGAACGAAGTCGCGACCGCAACCGAGGCGAGCGCCGTGCGGCAGACTGGCGCTGCGGCGACGAAGTTCACACCAGCGGGCGCCACTCGCGAGACGCCTCGCGAGGTCGCGCGCGTCTCCGCTGCGCAGCGCTTCGTGTTGAAATCGCCCAGCGGCAGCGCGAAGTCATCGTCGTCGCGCGGCGAAGTTCTCATTGAGTTGCAAACGGCGAATGGAAACTTGAGCACCGCTTCCGTTTCGGCGCAAGTGCCTTCAATCGCAGCATCCGCGCTCCCTTCAAGACCAACGGTCGGCGTGGAGCATGTCGTGAGTGAACTCGATGCGATCGGGAGCATCGTGGACGCGGTTCTTGCTCCGAGTGCGCGTCAATCTCCAAGGTCGCTCTCCCACGCGCAACAACTGGCGACTCGAGTGGCGAACCCCACAGTAGGCGCAATCGCGCCTCGTACGGCACTCCCAACCGAAGCGCTCGAAGCGGCCTATCGCGCACTGATCGAGCAAGAAGTCGCCGATCAGCTTGCGGATGCGATTCTTGCGCGAGTCGCCCAAGAGCTCACGCACGAGCAATGCAGTGATCCTGCGCGTGTGCGTCAGTCGCTCGTCGCGTCCATCGCGTCGATGCTTCCAGCGACCGATGGCGATAGCGATTCGCTCGCGCATAGGGTCCTCGCGAAGCGCGAGGGAGTCATCGCGAAGCGCGATTCTGCGGGGGCCAAGGCCGCCTTTCGCGTTGCGTTCATCGGACCAACAGGCGTCGGCAAGACGACTTCCATAGCGAAAATCGCCGCGATGCTTCGGTTGCGGCACGGCCTGCAGGTCGGACTAGTGACCGCTGACACTTACCGCATCGCAGCCGTCGAACAGCTGCGTACCTATGCGCAGATTCTCGCGCTTCCTCTCGAGGTCGCGATGCAGCCGGAGGATCTCACCGCAGCGTGCGAGCGGCTCAGTGATTGCGATGTCGTGCTCATCGATACGGCCGGGCGCAGTCAGAATGACAAGTCCCGACTCGCGGAACTCGGACAGTTCCTCCAGGCTGGCGCCGCGGATGAGGTACATCTGGTGATGAGCGCCACTTCGAGCGAGCGGTCGCTCCTTCGCGAAGCCGCGGCCTTTGGCGCGCTCGGCGTCGATCGCATCGTCCTGACAAAGCTTGACGAGGCCGCGGGATTTGGCACGCTGCTTTCGGTTACGCGGAAGTTAGGTATGCGAATCAGTTTCGTCACAACGGGGCAGGAAGTGCCCAAAGACTTGGAGCCTGCTTCGGCGCATCGACTCGCGGAGTTTCTGTTGCGCGGGACGACCGCGAACGACGCATCGTCCTCGGCGCGAGGGCCGGGACGGTCGTAAGCGAAAGCAAGTGGATGGCAGAACTCGACATCGACCAATCCTTCCTTGGACTCGCGCCGCCAGAAGCGCGCGCGCTCTGTGCTGTTGAAGGACGAGCAGCGGCGCGCATGGATCAGGCGGAAGAATTGAGAAGGCTCGCGCAGGGGAGCGTCCTTACATCGACGGTTTCGCCGACGACGGAACCGCCAGCATCCAGAGCGCTGAGCATCGCCGCGCCGGCAGCGGTTTCGCAGCCCATTCTCACGCCTCTTCCTCAAGCCGCGCGCCCTGCGCCGAAACTGGCGCGGGCCATAGCCATTTCAAGTGGGAAGGGGGGCGTCGGAAAGAGCAATCTGGCCGTAAATCTGGCGGTTGCGCTCGCTGCGCGAGGTCTCCGCGTTGCACTGCTCGATGCAGACCTCGGCCTCGCCAACGCGGATCTCTTGTGCGGCGTGACACCGAAGCTCACGCTTGAAGATGTGGTCCGCTCAGGGCGCACGATCGAAGAAGTAGCGGTTCCTGCGCCGGGCGGTTTCTTTCTCATCCCAGGGGCGTCTGGCGTTTCGCTCTTGGCGGATCTGACCCCGACGCTTCGACGACATGTCGTTGCGCAACTCGCTTCACTCGAACGCTCGGTGGACATCTTGTTGATAGATACCGGTGCTGGCATCGGCGCGAACTCGATGGCGTTCGCCGCAGCTGCCCACACGATTCTTGTCGCGACGACCCCAGAGCCCCCGGCGATCGCTGATGCGTACGGCGCGATCAAGACACTCATCGCGCGTGGCGCAGGTGATGGGATTCAGCTTGTGGTCAATATGGCGCGAAGCGAGCAAGAGGTCCGCGCCGTCCATGAACGGATCGATCGAGTGTCGCGTGCGTTTCTTCATGTGCCGATTCGCCTTGTGGGTGGAGTTTCCTACGACCCCGCAGTGCCCGCAGCGGTCCGTCGGAGAGAGCCACTTCTCATCGCATCGCCTCGGGCACGCGCTTCGCAGGAGTTACATGAGATCGCTGCAGTGCTCTGCGGTGAGGGCTCAAGCGGTTTCGAGCGTGGCTCCAAGGCAGAATTGTCAGATTCCACAAGATTGCGAGCGCGTGCAAGCTTCCTGGGTCGTCTCGCAGGGTGGTTTGCACGCGAGCGGTAAGAATGGCCTGAAACTGCGGGATTTTCCGCGTTTTATGCTCATTCACGCGCGTCGGTCATAGACACACGGCGCGCGCGTCGATGGAGCCTAGAGAGCATTCCAAGAACAGGATCCCGTCGTGCAGAAATCGACTCGCAAACCATCCACGGCAGAATTGCATGCGCGCTTCGCATCGACACCGAAGGTGCCGATTGCGGCATTAGTTGCCGGCGCACTTGGCGCGAGCGGTTTCTCCGTTTCCATTGTGGGCGGCCTGTTATCCCACAACCCCGTGTCGGACATCTTCTATCGAGCGACGATTGCGCTCGCGCTTTGCGCGGTGGCTGGATTTGGCGTTGGATTGGTGTTCGAATGGTTGGTCCGGATGGAGTCCGCGCGCCTCGAAAGGGCGGCGACTGAAATCATTCTTGCGGAATCTCAACAGATTGGATTGGCAGTTTCCGAAGTTGAATCGGAGAATGTGCAAGCGAGTGCGCAGCGTCGCGACATCGTTGTTGATCGCGCCGGGGCGACGAACTCAAAAAAATCTGGAAGGTGAACCCGAAACGGGATTGACACCTCTGGATTTTCGTTATACTGACGTTCGTTCCAAGCCAAGGATTGGCGCGGAATGACTTTGAAGTGCGAGCGCAGTGAACTTCACGAACGCCGCACAAACACTTCGAAGGCTTGGATGCTTCGTATCGTTCTACGGAGCATCGCGGATACAGCAGGGGAGCCCTGCTGTAGATGCACGAGAATTCAACGCGCGCGCAATTGATTGCATCTCGCGTTGAGTTCAACACATCACAGGTCTGGTGCATGCGCCGTTCATGTACTGGATTGCTAGGACGCAAGGTCAAGGAGCCGACCAGATGTCCCGCTCGAGTCGTACACCTGTTTCTCATCGTTCTGACACCGGACAAGCAGCCGGACGCACGCCATTCGAAATTGAGAGTGGAGGAGACGAAGACGGTTCTATCCGTACGCAAACAGCCGCGACAACGGGCAATAGCTCAACGCGTCGCAGAGCGCAGAGCCCAACGACTCGCGTGGCTGGCGCGGGGAAGAAAACGGTGATTGCCGTGGAAGAGGAAGCGCGTTTGGCCGCGTCGACTTCGTCGCTCCCCGAAAAACTCGGCGTGAAGCGCGGCGTTGGGAAGGTCAAGGCTGCCCCGAAAGTCGTGCCGCTCTCCGAGCGACCAATGGACGAGATCTGGGCCGAGTACCGCATCGCGCCGTCGCTCGAGATTCGAAATTTTCTCATTCAGAAGCATCTCGAAATCGTGCGCTTTACCGCCGAGCGGATGCACAAACGATTGCCGAGTGAAGTCGATGTGGACGACCTCATGTCGAGCGGACTCTTTGGCCTGATGGATGCGATTGATGCGTTTGATCTTGAGCGCAAAGTGAAGTTCGAAACCTACTGCACACAGCGCATCCGCGGTGCCATCTTCGACGAGTTGCGCGCGATGGACTGGGTGCCCCGATTGGTTCGCAGCCGAACCGCAAAGGTCGAGAAAGTTCGCAAGACCATCGAGATGGAGTCGGGGCGACGGCCAACCGACGATGAAGTGTCGACGCGCATGAATGTCGGCGGCGAAGAGTTTGAGAAGTTGCAGAAGGATTCGCGACCTGTGGGTGTCGTCAGTCTCACGCGCAAGTGCTTCGATAGCGATGGCTCGAAGGATGTGCGCGAGATCGATGTGATTCGCGACACCCGCGCGGAGAGCCCCGCATTCACCGTGCAGAAGACGGACTTGCAGTCACTCGTCACGAAGGGGCTGTCGCGCGCCGAGCGCCTCATCGTCGTCCTCTACTACTACGAGGAAATGACGATGAAAGAGATTGGACAGACCCTTGATCTCTCCGAGAGCCGCGTGAGCCAGATGCACTCTTCGATCCTCGCGCGATTGAAGGCGCAACTCCAGCATCGCGAACGCGAGTTCTAAGCAAACAACACAACGAAAACACACAAGCGCAGGCATGCAGTGCATGCCTGCGCTTGTTCGTTTGAAACCTGACTTCTACTTGGCGCTCGGAAGATCCATGATCATCACATTTGTGAAGTCAATGCTCGAACCGTGGCATTGCAATGCGACAGGCCCGCGCGCGGCAACGCCCGGAAGCGCGGCATCGACAAGCACATGCTTGCCGTTGAGCCAGACATTGAGCACTTCGCCTTGCATGCGGATCTTGAATCGATTCCATTCACCGACCGGCCTATCAGCGCAGACGCGCGGTGTGCATGCGGCGCGAACAGCGTCGGACATCTTCGGATCGGTGCGGTATCCCCACACTTCGCCCGAACCGCACGGCCAGCACCAAATGTTCACTTGGCTCTTCGAGTTTCCGCGCAGATAGATGCCGCTGTCTCGTTCGTCGAGTTCGATCATCTTGTCGCTGCCGTCGGGATTCTTGATGTTCTTTCCGTCAAGGCCGATGAAGGGTCGTTGCATCTTGCCTTGTCCCTCGCCGGTCCAGCGCCAGTCGACGAGCATCTCGAAGTCGCCGTACTCAGCGTCACTCCAGAGAGTGGTGCCTTTCCCATCGAATCGCACCACACCATGGGAGTCTTTCCAGTGTTCGCTCGTGGCATCCCCCACGGGCTTGCCTTCTTCATGCCAGCCTGCGAGTGAAACGGTGTCAAACATCGGTCGAAGACCTGCGCACGCAAGGTCCGCGACATCCTTCGCAGCGAGCGCAGGTGTTGCTGCCGGGAGCGGGGTGAGTTTGAGGTTCTTGAACCAGATCTCCGTGCCTTCGCTCTCGAGGCAGATGAATCCCTTTCGCGGCGTGGTGTTGGAACATCCACTCACTTCGGTGCCATTGATCGCGAGTTTGATGACACCGTCGTTGCAGGTGACGGTGTAGTGATTCCACTCGCCCGCGCCCTTGGTCATGCGCGCAGAAGGAAGGCATCGCTCCCATCCGCCGGGATGGGGGCGGTCGGGCGTCATCTTGGATCCCCAGATGGAAAAGATGTCGCCTTGGCCGGTGTACTGCACTCGACCCTGCGCGTCGAGGTTGTCTGGCGTGAGCATGATCTGCACTTCGATCGATCGAGAGAAGGGCATGCCGGTGGAGCAGTAAGGATCGCTCCACACGAAGAGCCCTGCATTGCCTGGATCGCTGAGGTGCTTCCAATCAAAGTCGAGAATGAAGTTCTCGTAGGCGTCGACGGTTCGCAGGATTCCGGTCGGCGAACCGCTGCAACGAATGATGCTCGCGCCTGATTCATCCTTGCTCACCGTCCAAGTCGAAGGCGAGGTATTCACATTCACCCAATTGGAGAGATCGGAGCCGTTGAAGAGCGCGATGGCGGGTGCGGGAGGCGGCGCGGAATCCGCAGCAACCGCGAGCGGCGGCCCGAAGCACAGTGCGAGAACGGAAAGCTGTAGAGCAGGTCGGCGTGTACGCATTCAAGATACGCTATCGCATGTGGTGGCATCGATGTGCGCGCGCTGTCGCAGCAATTGAAAGGCCCCCAACATGCCCGAAACCCTCGCTTCTTGGCTCGATCTGACGGTCCCTGACGCGGTGCGCGCGAGCGCGTTCTATTGCGCCGTGCTAGGCACGACGACGAGCGCCATTGGCATGCGCGATGCGCAGGGGGAGTACGAAGATTTTTGTTTGCATCCCAGCGCAAGCCCAGAAGCCGGCGCACTCGCCGGCGTTTGTCATGCGCGCGGCGCGAACACGAAAATCCCCGCCGTCTGGATGCCGTACTTCGCAGTTCCAGACCTCGACACCGCGATCGCGCAAGTGCAGAAACTTGGCGGCGAGGTTGTCGATGGTCCGCGCAGTTGCGGCGGCACGATGCGCGTCGCCTTTGTGCGAGACCCTGATGGCGCGAGCTTCGGGCTAGCTTCTGGTTCGATGTAACAAGCGTGCGAGGGGAAGAGAATCACCGACGACATGGTGAAGTCCGTGGCCGTGCAGCGCGCTGTTGAGCGAATGGCGCGACGGGCGCGTTGCCGTCACTCGCGATGGAAGGCGCGTCAATTCGTTCCCACAGGAGGTTTGATGTCAAGTTTGTCGCTGGCCTGTTTGACAATCGCGAGCGCGATCGTGTTGGGGTTGTATCCCGTTGTGGCTCGAACGAACGGCTTTCCAAACTGTTTGCAGATCTCTACGACATCCCCGAATTGATGGCGTGACCAGCGAATCAGGAGCACCACGATTGCAGTGTCGGGATCACGGATCGGAGGGCTGAATGCACTATGCGCGCCATTGGGTTGTGTTTCAATCCAGTGGAGTTCGCGCAGTTGAAACGCCTCCTGAATCCGATGCGTCGAATCGGGTCTTTCGTCGCCGCCGATGATGACCATCCGCTTTCCACGAAGCACCTCACGCACGGCG
>SXGT01546297.1_pt1 | contig 35046 bp, 21 predicted proteins | sample 3176221 | NCBI WGS metagenome assembly SXGT01 (sample SAMN11356862, study PRJNA531348) | freshwater metagenome | isolation source: freshwater sample F1-120 | place: China: Fuxian Lake, Yuxi | collected 2017-12-25 | reverse complement strand
TGAATTTGCGGCATTCGTCTCCCTTGCCACGGCTGGTTCCCGCCTTCAATCCCGGACCGGCCCAACTCAGGTTCAGGTCTCTTTTTCGTTCCTCTCTCCACCTCTTCGCTTCAGGTGCAGGTCAGGATGTCTGAGCCTTGAAAAAGGTCCAGCGCAACGCCCGCTCCACGGCGGTCGTCAACGATCTGCGGGTCTTCGCCGCGGCTTTTCAAACCTACGCGCAGGAGAAGAGCGACTGGCCCGCCGCCACCTCGGCGCCGGCGGAGATTCCCGCCGGCATGCAATCCTATCTCTCGGCGACCGGCTGGGAGCGCGTTTCGCCCATTGGCGGCTCCTACACGTGGGGCCGGGACACGCTCCAACAGGGTGAACGCTATCGCGCCGCCCTGCTCATCCTGAGCGCCGGCGGGAATCGCGTCACCGACGACCGCCAGCAACTCCTCGACATCGATCAAAAAATCGACGACGGCAACCTCGACACCGGCGCCTTCCGGCTCGGATTTCGCAATCAGCCGGTCTTCGTGATCGAGCACTGATTCCCGCCCCGCTCGCACCATGTACCGGGTCGCCACCGTGCATCTCTCCGCCGACGCCAGCCGCGCCGATCCCTCCCTCGATTCCACCCCGCTGGGCGAGATCTCCGCCAGCGAGATCTCCGGGTTGCTTGAGCGCTTCCGCCGTCTCTCCGTGGCCGAAAATCACGAGGCGGAACCCTACCTCGAGATCATCGGCCGCTCGGGGAAATTTCACGTCCGCACCGGCCGCGGAAAACTTTACCTCTACAACGCCCGCGATTCGGTCGAACCCTACGCCGAGCTGACCCCGGCGGAAATCCTCGCCCAACTCGAACGTCTTCCCGGCACCGTCGCACCGTTTGCCGTGCGCACGGAGTCCGGGGAAACCGCCCGCCCGCCCGCCCGGTTCTCGTCGCACCGCGGCATCGCCGCCGCGATCCTCGCCGCCGGTCTGCTGCTCAACGGCTACACCGTGTATTCAGTTTCCTCCGTCGAAAGCGTGCAGCAAAAATCCGACGTCAAACTGCTGACCGATGCCCGGGAAGCCGCCGCCCGCCGGGCGGAGCTGGCCGGAACCTATGCCACGGGCGGGGCGATCGGCGACCGGATCATCGTGGTGCTGCCCGATGGCCGGGTGGATTTTTCCGAGGTTGGCCGGAAGAGCCAGGGCGCCGTTCCGCCCGACACCTCCAAACTCGGCCGCCGCGGCTCGAAACTTTGCCTCGTGACCGGCGAGAGCGGCCTGATCGATGTCCCAAACATCGACACCCTCGTTTACTACCGCGACACCTACCGGCGGACGAGATAGCGGGCGCGCGAACCACCCCGCTCCGCCGACGCTCGCGGGCCAACCTCAGGCGGTCGGGTGCCCGGTCTTTCCACCACCGAATTCCCGCGGGGAATGTAACGTATTACGTTACATGTTTGAAGTCCGTCTCCCGCGTGAACCCCGCCGAACATGTAACGTAATACGTTACATGTTTGAAGTTCGCCTCCCGGGGGAACCGTTCCGAACATGTAACGTATTACGTTACATTCGAGACTTGGCGTTTCATCCGCCGGGGTGCCACCCACCGAACAACTTGCTTTCATCCTGCAGGTTGCCGGCCGCCAGCACCCGATGTTCCGGCAATTGGGTGCGAAACCATGTCCGCTGTTTTTTCACCAGCGCCCGGGTGTTCTTCGCCATCTCCGCCGCGAGCGCCCGCTCCGGCAGCCCGCCGTCCAGCATCGCCAGCACCTCGCGATACCCGATGGCCCGCGCCGCACTGGGGTTTTTCTCGAAGCCCCCGACCCGCAGCCGGCGCACTTCCTCGACGAGACCGCCCCGCAACATCGCCGCGACCCGCTCCCCGATGCGTCGGTCAAGGTCCTCCGGCGCGCGCTCCAGCCGGGTCAGCTCGACGCGAAAATCCGCAAACGGCCCCGGCTGCGCCGCAAACGCCTCCGCCAACTCCGGAAGCGTCCGGCCCGACGCCAGACAACGCTCAAGCGCCCGCGCGACCCGGCGTGGATTTGCCACGTCCAGCGCGCCAAGCCCCGTCGGGTTCAACGTTCGCAACCGCGCCACCGCTTCCTCGTTGGTCAGCTGCGCCACTTCCGCGCGCACCGCCGCCGGCACCTCAACCGCGTCAACCACCGGCGCAAAAAAAGCCTTGAGGTAAAAACCACTGCCGCCCGTCACCAGGATCGCGCGGCCCCGCGCGGCGATCTCCTCAATTGCGGCGCGCGCCTCGCCGACATAACGCGCGATGTCCATCCGCTCGGGCGGCGCGCAGGTGTCAATCAGATGGTGGCGCACCCGGGCACGCTCGGCGGCGGTCGGCTTCGCGGTGCCCACATCCATGCCACGATAAAACAGGAGAGAGTCGCACGAAACGATTTCCGCGGCCTGCCGTTCCGCCCAACGCAACGCCCACTCCGTCTTGCCGACAGCCGTAGATCCGGTGAGCAGATGCAGAACGCGGGTGGTGGTCACGGTTTTGTGCTTTCCATCCGTGGCATCCGTGTAATGCGTGGTCAAAAGGTATCCGCCCGCTGAAAACCTGCTTCATCCTCAATCCCCGCTCCGGAGCCGCGACCCGCGCCCTGCCGGCTGTCCGCGCCTTTGCGGCGCTCCACGGTGGCCTCCTCCGGCTGACCGAACGCCCCCACCATGCGTCCGAGCTGGCCGCTGACGCCCTCGCGGAAGGTTGCACACTGGTGGTGGCGGTCGGCGGTGACGGCACGATGAACGAAGTCGCCGCCGTGTTGATCGGAACTACCGCCACCTTTGGTCTGGTGCCGTGCGGCTCGGGTAATGGCCTCGGGCGCCACCTCAAGATCCACGGGCCGGTGCCGCGCGCCCTCCAGATTCTCCTCACGGGCAACCCGCGGCTCATCGATGCGGGATATGCCGATGGCCATCCGTTTTTCACCGCCGCCGGCCTCGGCTTCGAGGCGGAGATCGCCCATCGTTTCAACCAGCTGCGCCGCCGCGGATTCCTGCGCTACCTCGCGACCAGCTCGCGCGCGTTCGTGGCGTGGCGCCCCGAGGAATACACCATCCTCCAGGGTGACGCGCGCGAACGGCGGCGGGCGTTCACCCTCGCGGTCGCCAACGCCAGCCAATACGGCAACAATGCCCGGATTGCGCCGACCGCCCGCGTGGACGACGGCGCGCTCGACTTGTGCGCCGTGCCGCCGCTTTCACCTTGGAACGCGCTGCCCCTGGTCGCGCGGATGTTTCGCGGCACTCTCCACCGCTCGCCCGACATGTTTTTCCGCCGGGGCGAACGCTTCGTCGTGGAACGTACGGCCGCCGGATTCCTGCACACCGATGGCGAGGTTCACACCGCGGGCCAGCGCGTGGAATTCTCCGTCCGGCCCGCCAGCCTGCGCATCATGTGCCCCGCGTGACGTGGCACACTAGATCTCGCTGAAGCCCACCGCGCAATTGCGCCCCCGGGCTTTTGCCGCATACAACGCCTTGTCCGCCGCGTTCAACAATTTCGGTCCCGAGTCCGCGTCCTGTGGCATGGCCGCCGCGCCGGCGCTGACCGTGATATTGAGCGCGAGCGTTTCGCTCACCAAGACCGGCTCCCGTGCCACCGCCTGGCACACCCGCCGCGCGAGGTCGAGCGCGCCAGCCCGATCCGTCTGCACCAGCGTCAGCGCCAGCTCTTCACCACCGTAGCGCATCGCGCGATCCACCGTCCGCACGGTTTCGGCGACCCGCCGCGCCACTTCCCGGAGCACCACATCGCCCGCCATGTGTCCGTGCGTGTCGTTCACCCGCTTGAAATGGTCGATGTCCACCATCACGAGGCCGAGCGAATGCTTAAACCGGCGCACCCGCTCTTCCTCTTCGATCAAGATGCGCTCGAACTCGCGCCGGTTGAGCAGCCCGGTGAGCTGATCGCGCGTCGCCATCCGGCGCAGGGCCTCCAAGGTCTCGCCCAGTTTCAGGGCATACCGCAGTGAGCGCTCCATCATCCGCGCCGTAAACTCGCCCTTGACGAGATAGTCGAGCGCGCCCGCATTCATGGCCGCGATGTCCACCCGGCTGGCCTTCTCCGCGGTCAAAAACACGATTGGCGTCCGGCAGCCCTGCGACATCGCATCGCGGATGAGTTGCAGCCCGTCGCGGTCGCCCAGCTGATAGTCGAGCAGGCAGGCGTCGTACTTCCCCGACATCAGTTTCTGGATACCGTCTTCGTAGGTCGCCGCCCACTCAAGTTCGTAGCGATCGTGCTGAAAGCTCTTGACGTACGCCTGCGTCAGCCGGAATTGCATCCGGTCGTCGTCGATGAGCAGGATTTTACGGGGCATGGCGGCGGTAAGAAGACGTCCGGCCCCGGGGCCGTCGCAAGCGGATTCCACCGGAACCCGGGCGCGGGACGAGATGATCTAAAGCCCCGGCCGCGCCACTCCCGCGGCCAGGTCGGCCGCGCGGGCGGCCATCGCCGGCCCCAGCCCCGCCCGATCCCCGAGGTGATCGCGAATGCAGTTCACCAACGCGCTGCCCACGACCACGCCATCCGCGTGCGCCGCGACTTCGGTCACCTGCGCCCGCGTGCCGATCCCAAACCCGACCACGACCGGCAGGGCCGTGCGCGCGCGGATGCGCGCGAGCGCCTGCGGGATGTTGCCGGCCACTTGCGCGCGCACCCCCGTGACACCCTCGCGCGAAACGTAGTACAGGAATCCCGTCGTGGCCGCCGCGATCGGCGCGATCCGATCGTCGGGCGTCGTCGGCGCAATGATGAACACGGTGTCGACCCCGTGGGCCGCGCCCGCCGCGGTGAGCTCCCCCGCCTCCTCGGGCGGCAAATCCAGCGTGAGAATACCGTCGACCCCGGCCGCCCGGGCCGCGCGCACATAGGCATCGACGCCATTGGCAAACACCAGGTTGTAGTAGGTGTAGAAAACGACGGGCGCCTCGCTGAATTCCCGCACCCGCCGCACGAGTTCAAAGACGCGCGCCGCCGTCATTCCTCCCTCGAGCGCCCGCTGCGCCGCCAGTTGGTTCGTGAGGCCGTCCGCCAGGGGGTCGGAGAATGGCACTCCCAACTCGAGGATGTCCACCCCGTTGGCCAGCAGCGCGCGGCAGATCTCCAGGGAAGTTTCGAAATCCGGATCTCCCGCGCAGACGTAGGCGACAAAGGCGGCACGATTCGCGGCACGGGCGCGGGCAAACGCAGATTGAAGGCGGGACATGGACCGGCAAAAATGACGGGAAAGCCGCCCGAAAGACATCAAATTTTTCCCGGGCTAAAAATCGAACTCCACCGCCACCGGCAAATGATCCGAGAGCAGCGAACGGACCACTTCGCAGCGCACGTTCCGGCAGCCCGCCGGCAGAAAGATGAAGTCGAGGGTCCGCCGGGGCAGCGGCGAGGGAAACGTCTTGCCGATGGCCGGATGCAGCGCGTAGTCGCAGTAATCCGACAGATGGCTCAACAGCGAGGCGGTGGCATCGTCGCGCGTGCCGGGATTGTTGAAATCCCCGCAGATGATGGGCGGCACCGCCCACCGCTTGCCGTGGAGCCGGTGCTTTTCACGCAGCCAGGCGAGCAGCAGTTCGAGCTGGCGCAGCCGTGCCGCACGGGAGCTGAAGTGCAGGTGCAGGTTGACCACCGGGAGGCAGCGGCCGTCGACCTCGAGTTCGACATACAGAAAGCCCTTCTCGCCCAGGCGGCGCTGCCCAAAAACCACGGTTTCAGCGGCGCGAATGCCATGCCGCGAGAGCACGGCATTGCCGTAGCAGAGATTGAGCAGGCCCGCGCGCCGATTATTGATCCCAAAAACGGAGTGCGGAAACTGGGTGTGCACGCGGAGATAGTCCAGATGATCGAAATTGCCCGCCCACCGCGAACGCTCGTCGATCTCCTGCAGCGCGACCACATCCGGCGCGAGCCGATCCAACAGGGCAGCAATCCGCCGCAGGTTGACCCGGAGCATGCGCGGCGACGTCAGCCCCTGAATCGGGTTGAGACCGCGGCCGTGCGCGATGTTGAACGTGACGAGTCGCAGTCGCGGCATGATGGCTCACGGAATTTGGCGTCAACCACCGCCGGTGGCAAGCCGGGTCACTCCCGGCGCGACTGGATCCACTCGATCAGCAGGCGCATTCCTTCCGCGTCCCCCACCCGGCTGCCCACGGGCGGCATCTGGCCCGGTCCGCGCATCGCCATCCGGGGCACCAACACGCTGCGGCTCGCGTCGCCCGCCGCGATGATCCGCGCCCCGGCCAACCCGAAATCACCATGCTGCGGTGACTCGCCCAGCGCCTGCATCCGCTCCGCCGGGACCGACCACTCGAAGTTCATCGCACTGTTGCCACCGCCATTGAGCGTGTGGCAATGGGCGCAATTCACCGCGAGATAGCTGCGCGCGCGAACCTCGAGCCCGGCGCCCACTTCCTGCGCCGGCACAAAGCGCGGCAGGTTTCCCCGATCGCCCGGCAACAACGAAGTCGGTGGGGCGCGGCGCTGGCCCGGTTGCGACCGCCCGGCGCGACCGCCCCGCTCCTCTGACCGGCGCCCCCGTTCAAATGCCGTGGCGTCGATCTCCAGCAGTCCACGCCGCTCCCACTCCGCGAGCTGACCGCCGTGGTTCAACTGCCCGCTGCGCAGCGTGAGCGCGAAATTAGCCTCCCGCGAATGGCACATCATGCATTCCGCGCGGCTGGGCACGCGCCACGGCCCATCGCCAAACTGAAGATCCGCCCCGGCCTTCTCCGCAAGTTCCGCGTCCTGCTGCGCCGCATCCCACACATAGGTGTAGCCCGCCCAGTCGTTCTGCTGTTTCAGGAGCACCCGCGTCTCGATCCGCCGGCCCTCGCGGGCAAGCGTCTGGGCCAGGACAGTTCCATTCGGCGCTTCCCAGGTCTTGACCAGGCGAACTTCGAGAGTCCCGTTGTTCGGCAACGCGAGAAAATGCTCCGACGAGGCACCGTCATGCCAGCCGGGCACGTTGATCGCGTACCGCAGCACACCTGGCGCCGGGGTTGCTCGCGCCAGGCTGGCAAACAGCCCCGTCTCACTCAGGCGCCGCGGAAACGGCCGGTCGCGCTCCGGCGCCACCGGAGCCCGCCCAAGCCGATAGATGCCGCCGCTCGTGGCGCGCGCACCGGACGCACTGCCATAATCAGCGAGGATCAGCTCCCCCGCCGCATCGGCCGTCACGTGAGTGAGGGCAAACGGTGTGTCGATCAGTTCCCGCGACCACTCAAGCCGGGCGCCGTCATGTTTCGCCGCCCAGACCCGGCCGGTCCCAAAATCACCGAAGACATACGCCCCCACCAGCTCGGGCAACAGTTTGCCGCGATACACGATTCCGCCGCTGAGCGAGCGAAATTCCGCATGTGAAAATTCGATCGTCGGCCCCGTGACCGGATGCGGCCCGAGCGGCCGGTGCTCGATAAAGCGGTGCCCGCCCTCGTACGTGCTCCAACCGTAATTGGCCCCGCGCCGGACGAGATGGGCGTACTCCCATGAGTCCTGACCATTCTCCCCTGTCCAAAGCTGACCGCTCAGCGAATCGTAGGTCAGCCGCCACGGATTGCGCAGACCATAGGCCCAGGTTTCGGGCGCGAAGCGCGCATCGTCCACAAAGGGATTGTCCCGCGGCACCGAATAATTTCTCCCCTCCGCCGGGTGATCGACATCGATCCGGAGCAGCTTGGCCCGCAGGTCGCGCGGCGCCTGCCCGACCCGATGGAGATCGCTGTGCGAGGAACCATCGCCACTCGAAACGAAGAGATGTCCGTCGCTGGAGAAGGCCAGCGCACAGCCATTGTGACCGTCGCTCGGCCACTCGATGATCGCCGTGCGCGACGCGGGATCGGGCCGGCCTTCCCGCACGTGATACCGCACGACCCGCGAAAACCGCGGCGGGGTCGTCCGCGGTCCGTTCACCCCGAGATAAACAAAACCGTTCTCCGCGAAGCGCGGATGAAACACCAGGCTGTAGGCCAGATCGTCCAGTTCGAGCAACGTCTCCGCCCCGGTGCCATCGCCGTCGCTGCGCACCCGTCGCAAGCGCATCGGCCCATCGCGCCCGTCCCGCTGCTCGATGAACCAAATCCACCCGGCCGCAGCTGCCGACGCCGGCGCGAGCGCGACCAGCGAGTTCGCCTCGAGCCGCGGCCACGACGGCACCACCGCATAGCCGGTCGGCCCCTCGGGCGAGCCGACCAGGCGCGCGTTTTCCCACACCACGCGCGGGATTGGCTCCGGACCGATGAAACGCAGCGCCGCATATTCGTCGGTCCGGTGAAAACTCGGTTGGGTGAGCGACGCCGCGCTCGACAACACGGTGGCGGCGCCCGTGCCGTTCACCCGGGCGAGATTCACCGCCCACGTCTCGCCCGGCGCGGGCCGGCCTCCTGCGGCATTGAGGTCCGACCACGGAATGCGCCCCTCCACCGACCAGCCGCCATCGCGGTCGCGGGCGTCGTTCAACGTCCCCCGCACGACGACCTTGACCTCAAGGTGAAATTCTCCGCGTCGCAATTGCGTTCGATCCTTCCGGCTTTCCGGTCCGGGAAAAAAGGCGTCGAGGACGGCTCCGAAGGGGTTCACCTCGAACTCAAAATATCCGGGATGATCCGCCGACGGTTTGAGGAAAATCTCAAATACATCGTTTTCCCACAGCGGCCCGTCGTGCTCACGCACGTCAGCAGTGACCTCGGCATCGTCCAACTCCGCGAAAAAATAGAGCCACTCGCGATCCCAGAGCAGCCGAACCCGGGTCTGTTCCCTGACGCGGGGCGCCCCGGCCGCCCACGCTTGGCCGAATTCGGTGATCACGGCGGTGCGGCGCCAGACGGCCTCGTCGGCGCGGCCGTCGATCACGGGCGGAGTATCCGCCCACCGACACTCCCACGGCAGAGCGGCGACGGGCGCCGCCACCGACTCTGGGAGGCCAACGCAGAAAGCCAGCGCGCCGAAAAGAAGGTGGGAAAGGGTGAAGATCGGGCGCATCGGGGTGAACCCACGATTGGGATTCGCCGGGAAACTGGAATACCTAAAATGGGGCGGCCAACGGGACTCGAACCCGCGACCCCAAGATTCACAATCTTGTGCTCTAACCAACTGAGCTATGACCGCCGTAAGGGTCGGCGAAAATCGCGGTCGCCCGTTGCACTGTCAATTCATTCGTTTGCGGAGCCCCACGCTCGAATCCGCATCCCCACGCTCCGTGCACTAACTTGCTATCGGGGAAAGATTCCAATCCGACGGCGTCAGGTTGCTTTTTGGTGATCGGTTCTATCGCTCGAGAGGCTTCCGACGAAGCCATGTCGTGACACGTTGTTCCCCGGTCTCATGACCGCCCGTTTGCCCGCGGCCCGCCCGTCTCGGAAGCCACGGTGCTGGCGGCCGCCATCCACCGGGCCAGCCCACCGTAGCCCAAACTCTTTTGTTGCGCCCGGCGGCAAGGTGGACACCTCGTTAGACAGTGCCCACCGTTCGCCACCCCGATGCCTAAAGACTTTCCGAATATTCCACCCGGGTTTGCGCCGTGCGTGGCGCGGAGCTTCAACCGGCGCCCGGGTGCAACCGCGAGTTTCCAACGCAAGCCAAAGCTCCCGGTCACCTCCAGCGTCCGCCTCGGCACCGCCCTCACGTGGCTCGCCACCACCCTCCCCTTTACCGCCGCGCCCGTCGACTTCAACCGCGACGTCCGGCCCATTCTTTCCGACAAGTGCTACCATTGCCACGGGCCGGACGAGCAGGGCCGCAAAGCGAAGCTGCACTTTGACACCAAAGAGGGCGCGTTCCGCGAAAAGGATGGCACAACCGTCATCCTCCCGGGCAAGAGTGCCGAGAGCGAACTCATCTTGCGCGTCAGCAGCACCGAAGCGGATGAGATGATGCCCCCGCCCGACTCAAAGCTGGGCCGGCTCTCTCCCACGGAAATCGACACCCTCAAACGTTGGATCGACGAGGGCGCGCCATATAATTCGCACTGGTCGTTCGTCCCGCTCGCTCCCGTTACGCTGCCACCGGAGACCGCGACGTTCCGCGTGGGCGCCGCCCCGCAACCCCCGATCGACCGCTTCGTGTTTGCGGGACTGGCCGCGCGGAGATTATCGCCCCAGCCCGAGGCCGATCGCGCGACCCTGATCCGTCGCGTGTCGTTCGACCTCACCGGCCTGCCGCCAACGCCGGCCGAGGTGGAGGCGTTTCTCCATGACCGGAGCCCCGCGGCGTACGAGCGGGTCGTCGATCGCCTGCTGCGCTCGCCGCGCTACGGCGAACGCATGACGGTCGACTGGCTCGACCTCGCGCGCTACGCCGACAGCTACGGTTTTCAGGTCGACCGGGAGCGCGACATGTGGCCGTGGCGCGACTGGGTCATCAAGGCCTTCAACGAAAATCTCCCCTGGGACAAATTCGTCACGTGGCAGCTGGCCGGCGACCTGCTGCCGAATGCTTCCGACGAACAAAAACTCGCCACCGCCTTCAACCGCCTGCACCCGCAGGAGAGCGAAGGCGGCTCGGTCGAGGAAGAGTATCGCGTCAATTACATCAACGACCGCGTCACGACCTTCGGCACCGCGTTTCTCGGCCTCACGCTGGAATGCTGTCGCTGCCACGATCACAAATTTGATCCGCTGCGGCAGAGGGATTTCTATCAGTTCTTCGCCTTCTTCGACGACGTCGACGAGGCCGGGCTCTACTCCTTCTTCACGCAGTCCGCGCCCACCCCAGCGATGTGGGTGCCGGATGCGGCGCACCAGCAAAAGTACGCCGCCGCCACCGCCACGGTGAGATCGGCGGAAGAAAAACTCGCCGCCTTGCGCGAAACCCGACGGGCGGCCTTTGCCAACTGGCTGGTGGCGCTGCCGACCCTGCCCACGACGGTCCCCGGCGAACTCGCGCGCTTCGACTTCGACCGACGCGACACCTCGCCCCTGCCAGCGGAGGGCGCTGCTTCGTCAGCGCCGCGCACGGCGGCGGCTGATCCCGCCGCCCCGCCCGCCGTGGCCAACGAAGCGCCCGCCGAAAAGACGCCGGAACCCGGCCGCTTCGCCAGTGCGATCAACGCGGACCAGCTCGCCACCACCCCCCGGGAAAACGAATCGGTCCCGGGCCGGACCGGGCAGGCCGTCAAGCTTACCGGAGATCATCCGATCAACACCAAACTCGGCAATTTTTCCCGCCACGAGCCGTTCTCGATCTCGCTCCGGCTCCAGACGCCCGACGTGAAGGAGCGCGCGGTGGTGCTGCATCGCTCACGCGCGTGGACCGATGCCGGCAGCCGCGGCTACGAACTGCTGATCGAGGAAGGGCGGCTGAAGTGGTCGCTGATTCACTTCTGGCCGGGTGACGCGATCTCGATCCGCGCGCTCGATCCACTGCCAGTGAAAAAGTGGGTGCACGTCACGGTGGCGAACGATGGCTCGAGCCGCGCGAGTGGCCTGCGGATCTTTGTCGACGGCGAACCCGCGCGCACCGAGGTCATCCGCGACCGGCTCACGAAAGACATCACCGGCGGCGGAGGTGACTTCATCGCCCTCGGCGAACGATTCCGCGACAAGGGATTCAAGGGCGGACTGGTCGACGATCTGCGCGTGTTCGAACGCGAGCTGACGGCCCTGGAGGCGCGCGAGATTTTCGTCCCTGGAACGATGGCGGGCCTGGGCGCCCAGAACTCCGCCGCGTTGTCCGCCGGCGAACGCGCCGCGTGGTTCGACACGTATCTGGCAAACCACGACGTGCCGTTCCGCCAGCAACTTTGCGCCGTGGGCGATGCGCGCGCGTTCCAGACCCGGATCGCCGACGCGGCCAGGGAGATCATGGTCATGCGCGATCTGCCGCAGCCGAAGACGGCGTACGTGTTGATACGCGGCGACTACAGTCAGCGCGGTGAAGCCGTTGAGCCGGGCACGCCCGCGGCGCTGCCTCCGTTTTCCGCGGAGCTGCCGAAGAACCGTCTCGGCCTCGCGCGCTGGCTCACCGACGCGCGGCACCCGTTGCTGGCCCGCGTGACGGTGAACCGTCTCTGGCAGGGCGTCTTCGGCCGCGGTTTGGTCAAGACCGTCGATGACTTCGGCAGCCAGGGCGACCGGGCGGAATACCCCGCGCTGCTCGACTGGCTCGCGGTGGAGTTCGTCCGCTCCGGTTGGGATGTGAAGCAGCTGCTGAAGACGATCGTGCTCTCGCACACGTACCGGCAGCACAGTTTCGCCAGCCCCGAGGTGATGGCGGACGATCCGGAAAACATCTGGCTCGCCCGCGGACCGCGCCACCGGTTCCCCGCCGAAATGATCCGCGACAACGCCCTCGCGGCGAGCGGCCTGCTCGTCGAAAAGATCGGTGGTCCACCGGTAAACACCTACGACCTGCCCGAGTCATTCAAGCCCGCCCCGGCCGGGAAAGGCGAACAACTCCACCGCCGCAGCGTGTACACGTTCTGGCGCCGCAACGGCCCGGCGCCGGTGCTGGAGGCGTTCGATGTGCCCAACCGCGTCGTCTGCGTCGCGCGGCGCGACACCACAAATACACCGCTGCACGCCTTCGTGCTGCTCAACGGGCCCCAGTTCGTCGAAGCCGCCCGCGTGCTCGGCGAGACGCTGCACCGCGACTGCGGCGGCCGCCGCGATGAACTCGTGGAGCAGGCGTTTCTCCGTCTCACCAGCCGCCCGCCCGATGCGGCGGAGCGCCAGATTCTCGGCCGGATGTACGACGAACAATTGGCGTGGTTTCGCCAGCATCCGGACCACGCCGCCGCCCATGTGGGCATCGGCGACACTCCGCGCGACGCCACGCTGCCGACACCCGAGATCGCCGCCGCGGCCACGCTGGTCAACACCCTGATGAACCACGATGGGTTTGTCGTGAAAAGGTGAATCACCGTGGCACTGCTGACATCGTCCATTATAACCATGTTGAATCCTGATTCGCTCCGAATCGCAGTACGCCTACCTTGGAGGCGGGGTGCCCCCACCCCGCGAGGCATGCGCGGCGAAACCAAGAACAGCGGGGTGAGGGCACCCCGCCTCCATCCAACCTAACGGAGTAGTCCGAGCCCGTAACAAACCGACCTCTTGTCTGGAGATTCCCCGCTTCACGATGACCGATTCCCGCTTTCAAGACTCCCCTCTTCGATGACATCGCACCTTCCCCGCCCGCCTCTCTGCACCGGCGGCGAGCCCTGGCTCCGTCTCAGCCGCCGCGAATGCCTGAACCGTCTCGCCCTCGGACTCGGGGGCATCGCCCTTTCTGAACTGCTCGGCGGCATCGCTGGCGCCGCGACTGCGCCGATCATCACAACCGGCCAGCACTTCGCGCCCAAGGCCAAGCGCATCATCTATCTCTTTCAGTCAGGCGGGCCATCGCAGCTCGACCTCTTCGATCACAAGCCGCTGCTTAACCAGAAGCACGGCGAACAACTGCCTGACACCGTCCGCGGCGGCCAGCGACTCACCGGCATGTCGGGCAACCAAAGTTCAATTCCGATCGCGGGCTCGCCCTTCAAGTTTCAGCAGCACGGCCAGAGCGGCACCTGGATGAGCGAGTTGCTGCCGCACACGTCCAAGATCGTCGACGACCTCTGCTTCGTGCGCTCGATGTACACCGAGTCGATCAACCACGGGCCGGGCGTGACGTTCATGCAAACCGGATCGCAGATTCCCGGTCGACCGAGCTTCGGCTCGTGGCTCGACTACGGCCTCGGCAGCGCGAACGAAAACCTCCCGTCGTTCGTGGTGCTGATCACCAAGGACAAGAAGGGCCAGCCGTTGATGTCGCATCTGTGGGGCGCGGGGTTCCTGCCGGCGAAACACCAAGGCGTGCGTTTCCGCTCCGGCGGCGACCCGGTGCTTTACCTTGGCAACCCCGCCGGTGTTTCCGTTGAGAATCGCCGGCTCGCGCTCGACCGCCTGCGCGAATTGCACGAGCACCAGTTCGCCGGCACGCCGGACGCCGAGATTACCGCGCGCATCGCGAACTACGAGATGGCCTTCGCCATGCAGACCAGCGTGCCGGAGGTGACCAGCCTGAAGGATGAGCCCGATCACATTTTCGAGGAATACGGCCCCGACGCGCGGCAACCCGGCACCTTCGCGGCCAATTGCCTGCTCGCCCGTCGTCTCGCCGAACGCGGTGTGAAATTCATCCAGCTCTACCATCAGGACTGGGATCATCACGGCGGCCTGCCCGGCGGGATCAAGCGCGAGTGCCAGCAGACGGATCGGGCGACGGCCGCGTTGGTCAGCGACCTCAAGCGCCGCGGAATGCTGGACGACACGCTCGTGGTGTGGGGCGGCGAGTTTGGCCGGACGAATTACTGCCAGGGTCTGCTCACCGCGGGAAATTTTGGCCGCGATCATCACCCGCGCTGCTTCACGATCTGGATGGCGGGTGGCGGAGTGAAGCCGGGCATCACGTTCGGCGAGACCGACGAATACGGCTACAACATCACGCGTGATCCCGTGCACATCCACGATCTGCACGCCACGCTGCTGCACCTCTTCGGCATCGATCACGAGCGCCTCACCTACAAATTCCAGGGCCGCCGCTACCGCCTCACCGACGTCCACGGCCAGGTGGTGAAACAGATTCTGGCGTGAGCAGGCGCGTTGTTTGGAGACGTGGGCGCAGGGAAAATTCGACCTGGCGGTGAGCCCTCCCATCCTCGCCGAATACGACGAGGTCGTCGCGCGGCTGGCTCAGCGTTACTCGGCCAGACAATCGGTGGACTGACTGAATGGTGACAGCTTAGAGGTTTCTGCCGACTGGAAATCTTCCTACGATCTAATTTTCCCACCCTGAATCCGGGAGCCTTGGGGTAGGAAGATTAGATCGCAGGAGGATTTTCCAATCACCGAAATCCAAGCGCGACGAACCGGCATCCCGGCTGCTGGTAGGCACGCCAACAGAAGATGCAACGCCAACGTTCAATCAATAATTCACGGGTGACACGGCACGGTCACCGTGTCACGACTGGCGCGAAAACCTATCCCATGATCACTCCCCGCCTGAACCGTCGCGACTTCCTCCGGGCTTCCGCCGTGGCGGCCTTTGGCTTCCGCATTCTTCCCGCGTCGGCCCGCGGAGCCAATGACCGTATCCAGGTCGGATGCATCGGCATCGCCGGCAAGGGTTACGTCGACACGATGGCGGTCGCCGGGGCGGGCGCGGCGATCGTCGGTCTCTGCGACGTGGCCAACCCGCGCAATCCGGAACTCGGCCGGAAGAAAAAAGCCAAGGCCGGCGACACGGTGCTCGACAAGTTTCCCGCCGCGAAATACTTCACCGACTATCGCGAGATGCTGGCCGCGATGCCGGGGATCGACGCGGTGACCGTCTCGACGCCCGATCACCACCACTTCCACGCGTCGATGCTCGCCATGCGCAAGGGCAAGCACGTCTATTGTCAGAAGCCGATCTCGCACTCGGTGTGGGAGGCGCGGCGGATGGCGGAGACGGCCACCCAGTTCAAAGTGCAAACCCAAATGGGCAATCAGGCGCACGCGGGCGAGCCGATCCGGCGCGGCGTCGAACTCATTCGCGCCGGCGTGATCGGCAAGGTCACCGAGGTGCACGCGTGGACGGACCGGCCGATCTGGCCGCAGGGCATGGCGGCGTGGCCCAAGGCCGAAAAGGTGCCGCAGGGGCTCGACTGGGATCTCTGGATCGGCCCCGCCCCCTTCCGCGATTACAGCCCCGAAATCGCACCGTTCAAATGGCGCGGCTACTGGGATTTCGGCGCCGGCGCACTGGGCGACATGGGCTGCCACATCATGGACATGCCCTACTGGGCCCTCGGGCTGACCGCGCCGGACTGGGTCGAGACGAAACAAGAAGGCGGCACCGAGATCGCCGCACCTCGATGGTCCACCGTAAACTATCACTTTCCCACGAGTTACTTTGGCGCACCGGTGAAGTTCGTGTGGTACGACGGGGTGAAGTCCAAGGAAGGGGTCTACCAGCACACGCCACCCGAGGAGTTGTGGAAAGCCGACTTCCCGACGGCCGACCACGTCTTCCGTCGCTTCGACATGTTGCTCGTCGGCGAAAAAGGCCGCATGTTCTTCGGCCGATCGCGCCAGGACTGGGTCTTCAAACCCGAGTCCCTGGCGAACGGTTTCACCGAGCCTCCGAAAACGATCCCGCGAGTCGCAGGCGGCCAAAACGTCGTCACCGAGGACGCCGATGCGAAGGACGGCAAGGCTAGTGGCAGCGGAGCCAATGCCGACGAGGGCCGCGGCCCATACGTCGAGTGGCTCAACGCGATCAAGTCCGGCACGCCGGCGCTCTCCAACTTCGCCGCGTCCGGTCCGTTCAGCGAGACCGTGCTGCTCGGCAATCTCGCCCTGCGCGTCGGCAAGCGGATCCAGTGGGACGCCAAGAACCTCAAGGCGACCAACGCCCCCGAGGCAGCGGCCATCGTCCGCCGCGCCTACCGCAAGGGCTGGGAAATGGCGTAGCCCGGACGTTTCGCACGTCGAAAACCGCAACCGCTTCCGACGACACCGGCAACCCGGCCGCACCTGCCGCCTGAGCGCCCGTATCAATTTCTGATCGCAGTCCGCAGTTTTTCCCAACGTCAACCGGCGCCGGCCGACGTGCTCCCACAAGCAGGACTTGGTCAGCCCTGCGTTTCCAATTTCAACCTCCGCCCCATGACCCGAAACCCCGCTCCCATGATTCGCGTCCTCACGTGCCTGTTCGCCATCGTCGTGGTCTCTTTCGCCAACGCCCAGTCCGCCTTCGTCACCGGCCGCGTTTCCAATCCCGCCACCGGCGACTTCCTGCCCAACGTCGTCGTCGCCGTCGAGGGCGCCGCCACCCAGGTGACCACCGATCTCGACGGCCGCTACCGCCTCCCCGTTCCGGCCGGCTCCGTCTCGCTCGTCGCCCGGTATCCGGGGCTCGAAGACAAGCGCGCCTCCGTCGCGGTCGCCGCCGGTCAGACCGCCGTGCGCGACTTCACCCTCGAATCCTCCGTCAAGCTCCTCGAGCGGTTCGTCGTCAAGGGCCTCGCCGACGGCCAGGCCGCCGCCATCCAGGAGGAGCGCAACGCCGCCAACATCCGCACCGTCGCCGCCATCGACGCCCACGGCAATCCCGGCGCCGCCGTCGGCGAACTCATCCAGCGCCTCGCCGGGGTCGCCATCGACGGCGCCGGTGGCGAGGTCGGCGCCATCTACGTGCGCGGGATGACGCAGGATTTCTCGTCACTCATGATCGACGGCGCGCAGGTCGCCGTCTCCGGCGGCACCGCGATTAGCAACGGCAACGTTTACTTCGGCCAGGTCTCCACCGGCACGCTCGCCGCCGCCGAGGTCATCAAGTCGCCCACGCCCGACATGGATGGCAACGCCATCGCCGGCTACATCAACCTCCGCACCAAGCGCGCCTACGACCGCAATCCCGGCCGCATCATCTCGCTCACCCTCGGCACCGCCTGGGCCAACGGCCGCGACCACGGCTCCGTGCCCTACCGCGACCGCGCCGAGTTCGACCTCGTCAACCTCAGCTACTCCGACGTGTTCTCCGTCTTTGGCGGGCGCAACAATCTCGGCGTTGTCGGCACGGTGATGCGCAACATCGGCAACGGCCTCATCTCCGAATACGGCCCGCGCCAGGCCTCCGCCGCGCAGACCGGCTTCTTCGTCGCCGCCGCCGCGCCCAACGAGCCTCTCCAGCGCGCCGCCGGTGCCGGCGAATGGGGCGGCGCCGGCCGCCAGTCGCCAATCCTCAACCTCGGCCTCAACGCCGACTACAAGCTGACCGAGAACACCACGCTTTACTTCAAGAGCACCTACAACCGCGTGAAGCGCCGCAGCGGCTCCTCGCCCTCCTATTTCCGCTGGAAGCTCACCACCGGCACGACCGCCGCCAATTTCCTCCCCGGTTCCACCTACGATCTCGTCCAGGCGCGCAACGGCACGCTCGATCTCGAGTCCGTGCTTTACATTCGCGAGAGCGAGAGCGCCACGATCACCGGCGGCCTCGAGCAGCGCCTCTTCGCCGGCGCCGGCAAGCTCAACCTCGATTTCAACTACTCGCGCAACCGCACACTCTACCCGCAGCTCAACCAGGTGAACGCCCGCCTCACCGGCGTCGCGTGGACGCTCGACCGCCGCGGCCACGACGACTTCCTGCCCGTCATCACCCAGACCGGCGGCCCCAGCTGGTCCGACCCCGCGAGCTACGCCGTCCGCCCCGACGCCTCGCTCATCTCCTACTCCGCCCCCGCCATGCGCTGGGGCGGCCGCGCCGACTACGCGCACGCCTTCGCACTGCGCGTCCCGTTCACCGTCAAGCTCGGCGCCAAGCAGGCCAACTATTACCAGAAGGCCAACCGCGACCTCACCTATTTTACCTACGCCGGCCCGCCCACCACGCCCGCCACCGGCGGCATCCGCTCCTTCGTCGGCTACAACCTGCTCATGTCCGAGGGCCGCTACGGCCCCTTCCCATTTCTCCAGCTCCCCGAGACTGGCATGACCAACGATCTCTTCGCCAACCGCGCCAACTGGATGCAGACTGCCTCTGACGTCTGGAACACACATTACCAGTCCCTGCTCAACGACGCCTTCTTTCACGAGACCATCGACGCCGGCTACGTGCAGATCGACGCCAAGCTCGGCCGCCTCCGCGTCCTCACCGGCATCCGCACCGAGGAGACCAGCACCAAGGGCACCAACTACCGCCGCGTTTCCAACGCCACCAACAACAACCAGGCGACTGCCACGCCCGCCGCCGCCCGCCAGCGCGCCCTCGACAATTTTCGCGGCCTCTCCTCGCTCGGCACCAAGTATCGCGAGAACTTCCCCGGCCTCCACCTCGTCCTCAGTCTCACCGCGGATACCCAGGCCCGCGCCTCTTACTCCAAGTCCATCACCCGCCCCACGCCCACGCTCCTGCTCCCCAGCATCGTCCCCGACGAGGACAACCAGCGCCTCTCCGCCGGCAACCCCGGCCTCCGCCCCTACACCTCCGACAATTTCGACATCTCCGTCGCCCGTTACTTCTCCGGCATCGGCCAGCTCTCCGCGGGCGTTTTTCTGAAGCAGATCTCCGACTACTTCCGCGGCTTCACCTCCACCGTGCCCGACGGCCCCGACAACGGCTTCAACGGCGAATACGCCGGCTGGACCATCACGCAGAATCGCAACATCGGCTCCGCCCGCATCCGCGGCGTCGAACTCAACTACTCGCAGCAATACACCTTCCTCCCCGGCGCCTGGCGCGGCCTGGGCTCGTACGCCAATTTCACCTACATCGACACCAAGGGCGACTACGGCAGCGCCACGACCGTCTCGCGCCTGCCCAACCTCACGCCCCGCAGCTACAACACCGGCCTCACCTGGCGCGGCTACGGCCTCGACCTGCGCCTGATGATGAACCACCGCAGCCAGTTCTTCCGCAGCGCCACCTCCGGCAATTTCGGCACGGGCGCCGGCGTGGTGCCCGGCACCATGTTCTACGAAATCTACCAGCACCCGCGCACGCTGTGGGATTTCAAGGCAAACTACCTGCTCAACCGCACCTACAGCCTCTATCTCGACGTCTACAATCTCACCGGCGACTACACCAACAACGACTACCTCCACGCCTGGGGCCGCGAAATCCCCAGCTACTCCGCCGGTCCCGGCACCAGCTACAAATTCGGGATCACCGCCCGCTACTGACCCCCGTCGTGGGCGAGGCGTCCCGCGTCGGGCTTTGCGCAAGGCCCGCCTCCATGGCAGTTTCTACTGTCGCTCTGTGCAGGACTACGCAGCGCCGCGTGCGATTCGATGTCCCGATCGTGACATCCAATCGCACGCGAATGCAGCAAGCCTCGCGCGAAGGCGGGCCCGCCGCGTTGCCTTTCTCCCGCCGCGACTCGCGCGCCGAATCGGTTGAAGCTTGAGCGATCCGGCGCTGCCGGCCGCGCCGTCATCTTGAATCGCAGGCGGGGCCATTCCCCGCAGCCCTGGTCGCCTTTGGCGCCGCCTCCGGCGGGCAAACTTGCTGCGTTCGCTCCTGCGATTCCACGAACCCGCTCCGCGCAGCGGTCGCTTGGCCTTGATGCCCCGGAGCTTGCTCCGGGGTAGCCAACCGCAGGGCGAGTGTTCACTTGCCCGCCTGCGCGGAGCCTGCGGCGGGAAGTCGCATCCTGCCCGTCTCCCCCGACGTGTCGGCGGTGCGTGAGTCGGGCAAAGCGGTCTTTCAGTCCTTCGCCGCGCAGGACGCCGGGGCTGCGCGGCGCCACGCCACTGAGCCTTAGCGATTCATTCCGCGGTGGAGCCCGTTGTCCCCAACGGGCTGATGGGAGTGCGTACGGCTCAGAACCCGATGAGGACATCGGGTTCCACCATTTGGTGGTTTCGTTTTCAGAGGTAAAACGCACCTCGCCTGCATGGAGACGGCTGACCATGAAAACTTGCGAACCGAAGTTCACCGGGGGCAAAGTGGAGATCACCGGAGCAAGAGCAGGGAGTCATGACGTGAATCGTGACACCGTCAGCTGCGCGCAACTGGTTTTCCCCTTTTCACAACCTGACTCTCATGCAGCCGTCCAGAACAACGCCGTGCTCGATGCGATTCAGTGTCCCGATCGAGACATTGAATCGCACGCCGGAGCAACGAGGGTGGAGCCTGCTCCGAAATTGGATTTTTCGTGTCCAGGCGTGGTTTCTCGTCTGCATCGATTGTTAAATTCAATCTGCGTTTGCGATGTCGCACTGCCGCGTGATGACCGCGTTGCCGGTTTGACGCTGGCGCCGTGCCGAAGCACCGATCACGGATCAGTTTTGCAAAATGTTCCGAACCGCGCGAGCAACCTTACCGCACGCCGTGACGTCAACTCCCCCAATGCTTCGCCCAGCACTCATGAACACTCATCCGCCTTTCTCTTCCACCCCCCGCCGGCAATTTCTGAAGACCGCCGCGCTCACCACCGGCGGCGTGCTGCTGTCGCGCTCCGTCCTGCGCGGGGCCGCGCCCTCGCCGGCCAACGGCCGACTGCAGATCGCGCTCATCGGCGTGGGCGGACGCGGCCAGTCGGCGCTCACCGCACTCCAAAATGAGCAGCTGGTCGCGTTCTGCGATGTCGACTTCGCCCGCAGCCGCGGCACGCCCGCCCAAATCGCCAAAAACGGCGGCGTGCTCGCGCGTTTCCCCCAGGCGAAATGGTTCAGCGATTTCCGCGTGATGTTCGAGCAGATGGCCGATCAGATCGACGCGGTCGTCGTCAGCGTGCCCGACCACATGCACTTCCCGATTGCGATGGCCGCCGTGCGCCACGGCAAACATCTCTACGTCGAAAAGCCGCTCTGCCGCTGCATCACCGAGGTGCGCGCGCTACACGCGGCGGCGAATAAGGCGGGCATCGTCACGCAGATGGGCAACCAGGGCCGCGCCGCCGAGGGCATTCGCCTCGCACGCGAATGGGTGCAGGCTGGCCTGCTCGGTCGCGTCCACACCGTCCACGCGTGGAACACCTCGGCCGGCGCCTCATACTCGCTCAATCTCGAGACCGCCTCGGATGCGCCCGTCGAGACACCCCCGCCCACCCTCAACTACGATCTCTGGCTGGGCGTCGCGCCGGAGCGCCCGTATCGCAAGATCTACAGCCACAGTTCCTGGCGCGGTTTTACCGACTACGGCACGGGTCGCCTCGGCGACTGGGCGTGTCACCAGCTCGACGCCGCCTACTATGCCCTCGACCTCGACGCCCCGACCACCATCGAGGCGGCCAGCAGCGAGGAAAAGAAAGACACGTTTCCCGCGATCAACACGCTCTCCTATGCGTTTCCCGCCCGTGGCGCGCGGCCACCCGTGACGGTGAAGTGGTTCGACGGCGGCCTGCTGCCACCCGAACCGGTGGAGGGATTCAAATTCAGCGCCGGTGGCGGCAGCATTTTTTACGGCGACAAGGGCATCATGTGGGTCGGATCGCACAGCTCATCCGCCCGGCTCCTGCCCGAGGCGCGCATGCAGGAGATGAGGGGATCCCTGCCGCCAAAAACCATCCCGCGCGTCGTCGGCGGCCCGCACGTCGAATGGGCCAACGCGATCCGGAACGGTGGCCGCTGCGGCTCGAATTTCGACTACGCCGCGCCGTTGGCGGAGATTGCCCTGCTCGGCGTGGCCGCGATCCGAGCAAGGACAACGCTCGCCTGGGACTCCGCAGTCGGCCGCGTCACCAATCACGAATTCGCCAACCGCTTCATCGGCCCCGGCTATGCCTACCGTCCCGGCTGGGGCGTGTGACGCCGATCCGGCGGGGTCAGGCGAAACCCGACGCACCCTGCGCGCTTCGGATTCCGCGCGGGAGTGAAGTGTGAGGTCTTTGCGGCACATCATTTGTTGCAGGATTCGGCCGTCGCCCCACGGTGCATAACCTCGCCTTTTGATGGTCGGCAGGCCGACTTTTTTTTCGGTAGCATGAGCCTCCTTGCCACCGACCGAAGAAACGCTCCCCGGGGCATTTGACCAAACCATCCATCATGCCCTTCACACGGATGCCAATTCTGGTAGCTGCGAGCGAGAGCGAGTGGTCCGCCGTCCACTCGCTCACGCTCGCAGCTACACCAACCAGGCCGAAGCCGTTCGAACCAGCTCACGAACTTCGGCAAGTTTCGGGGTATCGGAGCCAAAGCGAATGAAGAACCTCCCACAGATTCAGAAAGGCCACAGATGTTGAGCCAAAAATGAAAAACATCTGTGGTCTTGCTGAATCTGCGGGAGGTTTAGCTCGGAAATCCGCTCGCATCGGTGGTGGTTGAGGGCCAGGCCGGCGACTATCTCGAAGAATCCACCCTCAGTTTTCGCGGTCCCGCCCGCCGACGCTACCGTTGCACGAGCGACGGCGACTGCGCCGCGGCGAGCGCCATCGCCGCCCAGGCAGTGCCGGCAGCGGAGATGAACTGGTCTTTCTCGTACGGGAAGCCGCTCTCGAAATACGGCTGCAGCCAGATCGCCCGCGTCTTCACCTGCCACGTGCCATCCTCCGCCTGGGTTCGAAGCAGATAATTGACGCCGTTCTGCTGCACTGGACTGGAGGCGGTCATCCGACCGGCCGTGTTCAGCGCATAGAGCACCTGTCCGGTCGCGTAAGCATCGGACTCCATTTCGGGGAGCTGGCTCCAGCCTCCATCGGCCCGCTGCATGGCCGCGAGCGCGCGGGTCACCTCGGCGGCCGGCGACGCGCCGCCCCAGGCAAGACCAAGCAGGTGGAACGCGCGGTCCTGCGTCTTTTCGGGTTTCGCGCCCTTGAGCCACGCCACCGCCCGCGACGCCGCACGTTCGCTCGCCGCTTCGTGACCGGCGGGTGCATAGTGTCGCAGGGAGTAGATGGCGAGGGCCGCCGCCTGGAATGTACCGACGTTCATCGGCGGCCGCAGGCTTTCACTGGCCGGCCAGTGCCCCTCCGGTGACTGCGTCGCCATGAAAAGTCGCACGACCGCGTCGGTGTACGCGTTTTTCGGCGCACCGTTCATGCCAAAGTCGAAGATTTCCCACGCCTTGCTGGCCACGCTGACGAAATCCAAGTCCATGACACGCTCCGCCGACGGCATGGCCGACGCGGGCAACTGGGGGATCTCGCGCGGTACCGTCAGTCCGCGCCCGCGGGCGAAAGCGGCGGCCGCCGAGGGCAGATCCTGACCGTGACACGAGTTGCATCCACCGATCCGGATGAAGTTGAAACTTTGTTTTTCGGTCATCGCCAGCGCACGTTCGACGGCGACGGGAATGGAATTCCGGCGCTGGTCCCGGATGGGCCGCACCGCTGCGGGAGCGGGCTTTGCCGGCGGCACCGCACCCAGGAGGCGGGCCACAGCGGTGTGACCGCGCTTGGCCGCCAGGTCGCGGGCGGTTTCATCGTAATCCCCGGTGAAACGCGTGTCGGCGCCGTTCGCCAGCAGCATTTTCACGACCTCGGCGGGCATCGTGTCGGAACTGGCGGCCAGCATCAACGGCGAGTACCCGCGGAGGTTGCGCACGTTTACGTCGGCGCCGTGGTCCAGCAACAGGCGCACGACCTCCGCGTTGCCCGCGGTGCCGGCGTTGCCCAGGGCCGTTTCGTTGCGTTTGGTTTGGACGCGAGCGTCGGCGCCGCGCTCGAGCAGCAGCCGGACCGCCGACGGGCTGCCGTGGGTCGATGCCATCATCAGCGCGGTCTGGCCCGCACTGTCCTTCGCATCGACCGCGGCCTTTCCCTCGAGCAGGAGCCGCAGTGCCTCCGTGTCGCCGCGGCCGGCCGCCGCCATCAGTGGCGAACGCCCGTTGCCCATGCGCAGATTTGGATCGGCGCCGTGTTCGAGCAGCAGGCGCAGAATAGAACGGCCGTCCCCCAGCAAGGCCGCCTGGTAGAGCGGGGTGCGACCGTCGGACAGCTTCGCGTTGACGCCGGCACCGCGCGCCAGCAGCAGACGCACCTTCGCTTCGTCGTGGATCGCCCAGTGCAGCGGCGTCGACCCGCGGCTGTTCTTCGCGTTCACCTCCGCGCCGGAGTCGACCAGCCACTGTAACGTTTCGAACGTTCCGAAGCCGGCGGCGTGATGCAGCAGCGTAGACTTGGAGGGATCCGTCGCCATGAGCAGATCCGGATTGGCCTTCAGCAGCGACTCCACCGTGGCCCGTGGCGCCGAACGCACCGCGGCAATCAGTGCCGCCAGCTTCGAATCGATCACGATTGGCGGCGCTTCGGCGGCGACGTCGTTCCGGAAATCAGCCCCCTGATCAATCCAGGCGCGCAACAGACCGATATCCGCGTGAGACAACTCGTAGTCTGGCGGCATCTGATCGCCGCCGTCGCCATCCACCAGCTTGCGGATCAGTTTGCTCTCCGCACTCTTGCCGGGAACGATGACCGGGCCGTAGTCCCCGCCGCGCAGCGCGTTTTGCCGGAGGTCAAGCCGCAGACCCGATTGCTGCTTCCCGTTGCCGTGGCATTCGTAGCAGTGTTTCTCCAGAAACGGTTGCACGTCCTTGACGTAATCGACCTTGGCCGCCAACGCCGGCGGCAGTTTGAGCTCCGCGGCCGGCAACATTGACGCCGCGAGGAAAAACCAGAGGATCGCCTGCCGCGGTCCTCCTCGTGAAAAGCCAGCCGCTCGCGAAAATTCGTTCAATACATTCATGGAAATGAAGGGTGGGATATGGGGTGATCTGGAGCGAAGAGGCCGGAGGAGGTTCTCCGGCTGGATTTTCTAAAACAACCGACTGGTTGATCTGGTTACTGCTGCAAAAGATTGCAATACGATACACGCACGGGGGCCGAACCATAGCGGGTCAATCCGTTCCGTCCCCACCCATGAGTTCCCCATCACCGGCTTCGAACACCACGATGATCGCGTGCGGGGAAACAACCGCACCTTCGTTCGCAACCCCGCGCTCGGCGTCGCCGGCGCCACGCGCTCCACGGTTCCCGGCACGCGGCTGGCCCAACCCCGACTCGCTGGGGTTCGCCCGGTCGGGCCGACTTCGTCGGGGCCAACCGCGACGAAGTCGCTCTGCCCGGCTTGCCCCGACCTGTCGGGGCAGGGCGGGCGGAAATTTCTCTGAGAATCCTCTTCACGGCTGTGAAATTTCCGGGCGGGGAATGCTCGACCCGGAAAGGCGACCGGATTTGCCGCCTTCCTGAAACCCCGGTCCCCGGGAGCCGTCACTCCCCTGCTCGTTCGTTGTCCTCAATCCGCCCGCCCTCAAAACCTCCGCGCCTCACCACCATGATCGCACTCCAATCGCCCTCAAATTTTCGGCGCTCCGCCCGCTGCCTGCGGTTCGCCGTAGCCACCGTCCTACCCGCCCTGCTGTCGCTGCATGGCGCCGCGACCAAACAACCCAACGTCGTGATCTTCTACGCCGACGATCTCGGCTGGGGCGAGACCGGTGCCCAGGGCAACAAGGATATTCCCACGCCGCACATCGACTCGATCGCGAAAAACGGCTTGCGCTTCACCAACGGCTACGTCGCCGCGACCTATTGCAGCCCGTCGCGCGCCGGACTCCTGACCGGTCGCTATCCGACCCGCTTCGGCCACGAATTCAACTCGGTGGCCAACACCGTCGGCCTGCGCCGCGACCAAACCACGATGGCGACGCGGTTGAAGACGCTCGGCTACGCCACGGCCGCCGTCGGCAAATGGCATCTCGGCAACCAGTCCGAAAACCGCCCGACCAAGCGCGGCTTCGACGAATTCTACGGTACGCTCAACAACACGCCGTTTTTCCACCCGACCAACTTTGTCGATTCGCGAATCTCCGACGATGTCCGGGCCGTGACTGATCCAAATTTCTACACCACCGACGCCTACGCTGAGCGCTCCGTCGACTGGCTCGAGAAGAACAAATCGAAGCCGTGGTTCCTCTATCTGCCGTTCAACGCACAGCACGCGCCGCTGCAGGCGCCGAAGACCTACCTCGACCGCTTTTCCCAAATGCCCGAAGGCAACCGCAAGATCTTCGCCGCCATGATGGTGGCGATGGACGATGCGATCGGGCGTGTGCTCGGGAAAATCCGCGCGCTGGGCCAGGAGGAGAACACGATTATTTTCTTCATCGCCGACAACGGCGGGCCGACCGCGAGCACGACCTCGGGCAACGGTCCGCTGCGTGGTTTCAAGATGACGACCTTCGAAGGCGGCCCGCGCGTGCCGTTTTTCGCCCAATGGAAGGGGAAAATCCCCGCCGGCAAAACCTACGATTTCCCGGTGATGAATCTGGACGTGCTGCCGACCGTGGTCGCCGCCGCCGGGGGCAGGCTCGATTCCTCGTGGAGTCTCGACGGCGTGGATCTGCTGCCGTACCTGACCGGCGCCAATCTCGCGCGCCCGCACCAGACTCTTTACTGGCGCTACGGCCCCCAATGGGCGGTCCGCCACGGTGACATGAAGCTCGTCGTCTCAAAAGGTGGCAGCGGCCAGCCCGAACTCTACAATCTGGCGACCGACCTCGGCGAATCGAAGGATCTGGCCGCGGCGCAGCCGGCGAAAGTGAAGGAACTGCAATCCTTGTGGGACAAGTGGAGCGCCGAGCAGGCCCCCGCCAGCACCCCAGATTCGCCGGCCGGCGGCGCGAAGAAGAACAAAAAGAAGAACAGGTAGCCCGCAGACCGACCGCGCCTTTCTTGGGCCGCAGTCAATCAGTTCGCAGGTGGCTCCCGTTGTTTTCCGCGGACCTTTGTCGGCCTTCTGGCTAGCAGACGCCACCGGCGGGCGGTATCCCGCGCAAAAGGACCGGTGCCGCAATCGCGATCGCCGAGCAGCGCTTTGCGGACAATCTCAAGAACGTCGTCTCCGCCGACGAATTCGGCCACGTCGCCGAGAACGGACGATGGGGTCAGGTCGATAATCGATCCAAAACTCCGGCGGTGGACGAATAACCGAATGGCCGGTGCCACGGATGTTCGGATTATCGACATGACCCCGTTTACGACCCAAGTGTGAAATCTTCGGGCTGACGACTGGGTGCGTTCCGAAAATCGTCGCCGCCATGGTCGAACTGGATCGATCATGGCAGCCATCGGTCCGATGGCCGCCGCCACCATGAATCCCAAAGCCCTCCCCCTCGTCCTCGTCGCCATCCTTCCGTTGCTTGGCGGCCCTGCTCACGCCGCGCCCACGAATGCGTTTTTCGCCATGGACAACATTGCGCGCGGCGGCCCCGACATCGCACCCGCGATGCTGAGCGAACTCGGCTACGATGGCTTCGGCGGACGCGCCCTCGACGAAATCATGCCCGCCGCCATCGCCGCCAGCGGGCTGAAATTTTTCAACGGCTACCACGTCATCACCCTCGATCCCGCCCAGCCCGCGCCCAACGAGAAACTCCGGCTCTGGCTCACCGCGATGCGGGGTCGCGACACCGTGCTCTGGCTCGCGGTGCAAAAAGTCGCCCGCGCTGACGGCAAGTTCTTTCCTCCGTCATCGCCAGACGCGGATGACTTCGCGGTTTCGCAGATCCGGGCCATCGTAGTGGCCGCCGCCGCGCAGGGTGTGCGCGTCGCCCTCTATCCGCACACCGGTTTTTGGGTCGAGCGGGTGGAAGACGCGATGCGCGTTGCCGACAAAATCGACCGCCCCGACGTGGGCGTGACCTTCAACCTCTGCCACTGGCTCAAGGTTGAGGGAGTGGAGCGAGACCCGACCCCGGTCCTGCGCGCCGCCCTGCCCCGCCTGATGTTTGTCACCATCAGCGGTGCCGACACCGGCGACACCAAGAAAATGGGCTGGGACCGGCTCATCCAACCGCTCGATCAAGGCAGCTACGACCTCGGCGCCTTCGTCCACCGGTTCCGCGCGATCGGCTACACGGGTCCGGTGGGCTTCCAGGGTTACAACATCAAGGCGGAGCCCCGCGACGTGCTCACCCGCAGCATCGCGGCCTGGCGGAAATTCGCGGTCGAATAAGCAAAGAATCCCAAAAACCACGGTGGGACCACGGATGCCGCGGATCGGCACGGATCGAGCCCGCATTTTTCACACTTTCCGCGGAATTCTCCCTGCGCTTGACGAGTTTCGGGCGGCGTGAGCTTGGATATCTGGGGTTCATGCGGGCTAAAACAAAACCGCCAAGCGGTTTTGAACTTAGCCCGGACATCCCTGAGGACCGCGAACGTAGAAGAAAATCTCGAACACCTTGTGACTCCGCTCGCGAGCAGAGTGTGAAATGGCCGGGCTAGGCAGGATTCATCCGGGATTGGTCCATGTAATCCGTGGTTGCCGCGTTCGGAAATTTCCGGGCTAGTGTGCCGACCGCAAAGTAGCGTGACAAGTAGCGGCGAGCGCCAGCGAGTGGAGCGCGCCGGTGGTCCACTCGCTGGCGCTCGCAGCTCCACGTCACGAAAGTTATTGGTCGCGCTACTAGTCGCACGTCCCGCCCCTGCCTTGACGCCCACGCTCCCCGCCCGCCACCCTGCCTTCGCGTGCCCAACGTCGTCGTCGCGAAACCCTACCGCTTTGTCCCACCCCGCCGCGGAAGATTCTGGTGGCATCTTTTTCGTCCGATTTTGAGCGTCTACCTCCGGCGCACGGCCGGCATCACGCGCGTCGAGACCCGGCACGCGGAGCGATTGCGCGCGTCGCTCGAGGCCGGCCACGGCGTCATGCTCGCGCCCAACCACTGCCGGCCGTGCGATCCGATGGTTCTCGGACCGCTGGCGCATGCGGTCGGGCGGCCGCTCTACGCGATGGCGAGCTGGCATGTGTTCCGGCAGAACCGCGTTCAGGCGTTCCTGCTGCCGCGCCTCGGCGTCTTCAGCATCTATCGCGAAGGCTCCGACCGCGAAGCCCTCCGGACCGCCATGCAGTTGACCGCCGAGGCGGAGCGGCCGCTCGTGGTCTTTCCGGAGGGCGTGATTTCCCGGCACAACGATCAGCTCAACCACCTGATGGAAGGCACCGCCCTCATGGCCCGCGGCGCCGCGAAACAACGCGCCGCCGCCGATCCCCCGGGTAAAGTCGTCGTGCATCCGGTGGCCATCCGCTATTTGTTCGACGGCGACATCGACGCCGCCGCGCCTCCCGTGTTGCGCGACATCGAGCACCGCCTCACGTGGCATCCGCAGGACCACCTCGCGCTGATGCCGCGCATCGCCCAGATTGGCTCCGCCCTGCTCGCATTGAAGGAGCATGAGTATCTCGGCGCCGCGCAGACTGGCACGATCACCGCGAGACTCGAACGGCTCATCGACCGGCTGCTCCTGCCGCTCGAGGCCGAATGGGTGAAAGGTCGCCGCGAAAAGGAAGTCGTCGGCCGCGTGAAACTCCTCCGCACGGCCATCGTGCCCGAGATGGCGAATGGCACTCTGGCCGAAACCGAACTGCAGCGCCGCTGGCGGCAGCTGGCCGACCTGTCCCTCGCCCAACAACTCTCCTGCTATCCGCCCGACTACCTCGCGGCCAATCCCACGCCCGAGCGAATTCTCGAGACGATCGAACGCTTCGAAGAGGACCTGACCGACCGGGCGCGCGTCCACGCCCCGCTGCGCGCCGTCGTCGAGGTGGGCGAAGCCATCGCGGTTTCGCCCGAGCGCAACCGCGGCATGGACGGCGATCCGTTGATGGTGGCGATCCGCGATCAACTGACGGCGATGCTCGCGGCCTCGCTCGCGCACGGCCGCGCCGCACCCTGACCAATTTCTCCACTGTACTTTCCCGACCATGAAACCTCCCCTTCGTTTCCTCCTCGCGCTGGGCATCACGCTGACGGCCAGTGTTTCCACCGCCGCCGATGCCCGCAAGAAACTCGTCATGCTCATCGCCGAGCACGAATACGAGACGGCCAAAACGCTCCCCGAATTCGCCGCCGCGCGGCTCGCGTCCGATTTCCGCGTGGTCATCGTCACCGGCTCGCTCGCGCCCGGCGAAAAGTCCCTCGATCCGATCGGCGAGGTCGCGGACGCCGATGTGCTGCTCGTGAGCGTGCGCCGACGCACGCCGCCGCCGGCGCAGCTCGCCGCGATTCGCCGCCACATCGCCGCGGGCAAGCCCGTCGTCGGCATCCGCACCGCCTCGCATGCCTTCGCCGTTCGCAAGGGCCAGCCTTTGCCCGCCGGCCACGCCGAATGGACCGCGTGGGACGCCGAAGTCATCGGCGGCAACTACACCAATCACCACGGCAGCGGCCCCTCGACGACCGCAAGCCTGACGCCCGAAGCCCGCGCCGATCATCCCATCCTGCGCGGCGTGACACTGCCGTTTGCCTCCAACTCATCACTCTACAAAAACACCCCGCTGAAACCCGGCGCCCAGCCGCTGATCACCGGCACGATTCCCGGCCAGCCGGCGGAGCCCCTGGCGTGGACCTTCCTGCGCGCCGACGGCGGCCAGACATTTTACACCTCCCTCGGCGGACCCGGTGATTTCCAGAATCCGGCCTTCACGCAACTGCTCCGCAACGCGCTGCTCTGGGCGGCAGCACCAAGATGACCGCGTGGTTGCGGCTTAGTTCAACCCGGTGATTCGCCCGATGCCGCACCCCCGGCCAATTCGGATTTGAACTGACCGGGGCGGTCGGCTGGCATGCGAGAACCCGATGCCCACCGTGCCGTTTCGCGCCGCTCTGTACTTCACTGTCGCCTTTGCCAGTACACTGCGTGGTGCCGCACCCCAACCGCGCGATCCGGCCCGCCTGTCCACGGAGTTCTGCGTGGGCTGCCACGGCGTGAATCTGACCGGCGGCACCGCGCCCAACCTCCTCGACAACATCTGGAAATCAGGCGGCGACGACGAGAGCATCCTGCGGAGCATCCGGGCCGGCGCCCCCCAGGCCGGCATGCAGGCTTTCGGCGCGGAGCTGACGGAGGAAGAAATGCGCGGAATACTCGGTTATCTTCGCCGCCAGTCCCGCAGGTTCGCGCTCGGGTTAATCCCAACTTCCATCCCGGCGCCGATCTCGGTCGGGGTGAAAAGCGAGCAACTCGCGTTTCGCCTGGAAACGTTTGCGGCCCCGCTCGACACGCCCTGGGGCATCGTCTTCCTCCCGGGCGACCAGATGCTCGTCAGTGATCGGATCGGAGAAATCCGCGTGATCGAAAAAGGCGTGCTGCAGCCCGCCCCGATCCGCGACACCCCGAAGCCCATGGTCCGCCAGGACGGAGGCTACCTCGATTTGATCGCCCACCCGGACTACGCGCGGAACGGCTGGCTTTATCTCGCCTACTCGGAGCCCGGCGAAAATCCCGGCACCTCGATGACGCGCGTGGTTCGCGGCAAGATTCGCGACGGCGTGTGGGTCGATCAGCAGGACATCTTTAAGGCCGAACAAAAAAATTATTATACCGACACCAGCCATTATGGTTGCCGTTTTCTTTTTGATCGGGCGGGCCACCTTTTTTTCACGCTCGGCGACCGGGGGGACGCGGCGGCCGCCCAGGAAATCAGCAGCCCGTTGGGGAAAATTCACCGCGTGTTCGACGACGGCCGCATCCCGCCCGACAATCCGTTCGTGGGTCGCGCCGGCGCCTGCGAATCGATCTGGACAATTGGAAACCGCCACGCACAGGGCCTCCAGTATCACCCCGTAACCGGCCGTCTCTGGGCGACCGAGCACGGTCCGCGCGGTGGAGACGAACTCAACCGAATCGAACCGGGTCGGAATTACGGCTGGCCCACCGCCTCCCAGGGCCAACCGCAGCGCGACGAAAAGATCGAAGGCCCGACCCACGAGGGCATGGAGTCGCCCGTCGCCTGGTGGACACCTTCCGTCGCACCGGCGGCGATCGAGTTCTACACCGGAGATCGCTTTCCGCGGTGGAAGAACAACCTGTTCATTGCCTGCCTGATGGGCCAACAACTGAAGCGGCTTGAAACCGACGGCGACAAAGTCGTGCATCAGGAGATTCTCTTCGCCGGGATGGGCCGGGTGCGCGATGTTGTCACGGGACCCGACGGGCTGATCTACCTGGCGATGAACACTCCGGGCCGCATCGCCCGGCTCGTGCCCGACGCGCCCCGCCCGCCAGATATCCCAGCGCTGCCCGAGCCGGTGCCGGCACCGCCGCCTAAGCCGTGACGAGCGGCTTCAGCCCCCGCTCGATTGCCGCGCGACGCGGTTCGAGAAATGGTGGCAGCGCGAGCCGCTCGCCGAGGGTGTCCATCGCTTCATCGGCCGCGAAGCCCGGACCGTCGGTCGCGATTTCAAACAGCACCCCGTTGGGCTCCCGAAAATAAAGACTGCGGAAATAGAATCGGTCCACCGGCCCGCTCGACCGCATCCCGAGCTCCACGAGCCGGCGGTCCCAAGCGTCATACTGCTCGAAGGTCGGCGTGCGAAACGCCACGTGATGCACCCCACCCGCCCCCGCCGACGCCGAAGCCACGCCCGGCTCCACGACCACATGCAACTCGGCGTCCGGTCCGACCCGCGCCGCGCCGGTCGTGGGTTCCGTCCCCATCTGATACACGTGCACCGCACGCTTGGCCTCACCCGCCACCACATACTCACGGACATGGCGCAGGTTCATCACCTTGGTCAGCACGGTGTCGGTCGGCTTCAGGTCTGGCACGCTCATCGTGATCGGACCGAGCCCCCGAATCTGGTGCTCCGCCGGCACCGGGCTCTTCGCCCACGGATGCGTTTCGCCACGGGGCTCGTCGACCACCAGGCAGAGCCGCTGGCCTTCGCCATCCTCGAAATCCAGTGTCGCGCGGCCATCGCGGTCGGCAATTTTCGCCCGCGCGACTCCGAGCCCGGCCAAGCGTTGCTCCCACCAGGCGAGGCTCGCCCTGCTGTCCACCCGCAACCCCGTGCGCACGACGCTCTGGCTGCCGCGCCGCTCGCGTCCGACCGGCCAGTCAAAAAACGTGAGGTCGGTGCCCGGCGAAGCGAGCCCGTCGGCATAGAAAAGATGATACGCGGAGACGTCGTCCTGGTTGACGGTCATCTTCACGAGCCGCAGCCCGAGGGTCCGGGTGTAGAAGGCATGGTTGCCGGGGGCGTCGGCGGTGACGGCGGTCAGGTGGTGAAAACCGGTGAGATGCATCCGGCGACGGTGCGCAGAATCGGTGTTTCGTCCAGTCGCCGCATCTCGATCATTGCGAAATCACGAACGCCGGCCCAGCTTTCCCGCCCAATCCGATGTCAATCTGCCTTCTTCCCATCCGCCTCACCCTCCTCCTTGCCGCGATGACTTCCCTCACCGCCAGTGCCGCTGAGCCGGCCAACCCGCTGCTCCAGCCGGGTCTCCCGCCCTTCCATTATCCGCCGTTCGATCAAATCAAGGACACCCACTTCGCGCCGGCCTTCGAACAGAGCATGGCGGCGGAACTCACCGAGGTCGAGGCGATCGCCGGCCGCAGCGAGCCACCCACCTTCGAAAACACGCTCGTCGCGCTCGAACGCGCCGGCCAGTCGTTCGCCCGCGTCAACCGCGTGTTTTCCAGTCTCTCCGGCGCGCACAGCAACGATGCGCTCCGCGCCATCGAGACCGCCATGGCGCCGAAACTCGCCGCGCAATCCGATGCCATCCGGCTCAACGGCCGGCTGTTTGCCCGCATCGATACCCTTCACCACCAGCGCGGACAACTCGGGCTCGACCCGGAATCGCAACGCCTGCTCGAACGGACGCACATCGATTTTGTCCGGGCCGGCGCCCGTCTCTCCGAGGCTGAGAAGACCCGCCTGAAAGCGATGAACGCGGAACTGGCCTCGCTCGAAACCACCTTCAAGCAGAACATCCAAAAGGAAACCAACGCGTCCGTCGTCATCGTCGAACGCCGCGCCGATCTCGCCGGCCTGCCGGCCAATGAAATCGCCACCGCGGAAGCCGCCGCCACCGCCGAGAAACAACCCGGCAAGTTCGCCCTGCGCCTCCTCAACACCAGCGGTCAGCCCGCGCTTTCGTCGCTCGAGAACCGCGCCCTGCGCGAGCGGATTCAGCGTGCCTCCGTCTCCCGCAGCGGCCGCGGCGGGGAATTTGACAACCGCGCCGTGGTCGCCCGCCTGGCCCGGCTGCGCGCCGATCGGGCCGCGCTCCTCGGCTACGCCAGCCATGCGGCCTATCAACTCGAAGTCCAAACCGCCGCCACCGTCGGGGCCGTCAATAAACTACTCGCCGAACTCGCCCCGCCCGCCGTCGCCAACGCCCGCCGCGAGGCCGCCGACATGCAGGCGATCATCGACCGGGAAAAGGGCGGCTTTCAGCTCGCCGCGTGGGATTGGGATTTTTACTCGGAGAAAGTTCGCCGCGAGCGCTACGCCTTCGACGGGGCGCAACTCAAACCCTACTTCGAACTCAATCGCGTGCTGATCGACGGCGTCTTCCACGCCGCCACCCTCCTCTACGGCGTGACCTTCAAGGAACGTCGCGACCTCCCCGTTTACGAGCCGTCCGTGCGAGCTTTCGAGGTCTTCGACGCCGACGGCTCTCCCCTCACGATCTTCCTCGCCGATCTCTTTGCGCGTCCGTCCAAGCGCGGCGGCGCCTGGATGAACACCTACACCGACCAGTCGCGGCTGCTCGGCACGAAACCGGTCATCGGCAACCATCTGAACATCCCGCAGCCGGCGGCCGGCGAACCCGCGCTGCTCACCTTCGATGAGGTCACCACGCTCTTCCATGAGGTTGGGCACGCGCTCCACGGCATGTTCTC
>SXGT01453042.1_pt1 | contig 35048 bp, 31 predicted proteins | sample 3176221 | NCBI WGS metagenome assembly SXGT01 (sample SAMN11356862, study PRJNA531348) | freshwater metagenome | isolation source: freshwater sample F1-120 | place: China: Fuxian Lake, Yuxi | collected 2017-12-25 | reverse complement strand
GCGTGTCGTTGTTGCCTCCGCCCTCGCTCCGCCCTCGCTCCGCCCTCGCTCCGCCCTCGCTCCGCCCTCGCTCCGCCCTCGCTCCGCCCTCGCTCCGCCCTCGCTCCGCCCTCGCTCCGCTCGGAGGCGAGCCGTCGTGGGGGAAGGTCCGCCTCCCCCACCAGCAGAAACGAGCAGCAGACTTGAGATGGTCTTCCTCTGCCCATTCGGAATGTCTCATGTGTGGGCGAGCGAGGTATACGTTGTGGGCAGGCCTTCGGCCGACCACCGAGTCGGGTACCGGGCGGGAGCGGATTGCTGGTGGAAGAAGAGAGCCCCCGCCAAGAGACACAGCCTCGCCGGGGCGAAGCCGCCGCCTTGAGAGGCTACCCCTGCGCCGCTACCGTTGCCTCCAACGACACGGTCGCCTTCACGCTGTTGGATATCGGGCACATCTTCTCCGCCTTCTCGATCATGCGTTGGGCTCGTTCCACGTCCTTCTCCGTTGTGACGAGGATCCGGGGGGAGAGTTTCACCTTCGTAATGCGCAGGCCGTCAGGCCCCTTCTCCATTGTGCAGGAGGCGCTGGACTCGTAGCCGGCGATCGTGAGCTTTGACATCTGCGCGATCGAAAGAAACGTCGCCATGACGCACGTCCCCACTGCGCTCGCGAAGAAGTGCTCAGGCGTCCATTCGCCGCCGGGGCCTCCAAACTCCCTGGGGACCGAAAAAGGCACGGAATGCGTCGCTCCCCTGGCCGTTGCCTCGCCGCGAAGGCCTTCTTTCCACCGAATGTCGACATCGAACGAATGCATGGGCTCTCCTTTGTCTGATTCCCGCGCCTTCAAGTGAAAACTCGGTAGATCGCGAGACAGCACACCCGTTCAAGGCCGGCGCTGTTTCGCGATCTCTCCAGGGTCGTATTCGGGCTTCGCAGGTCGCCATACTCGTCGCGGGGGAGGAAAACCTCCCCCCTCACCCCGCTGGCTCGGGGGGGCAGGGCTGCCGCCCTGGTCGCCCTGACCCCCGCAAGAATCCACGGTCATCCCGAATTACAAGTAGACCTTCGTGGCGTCCTCGTTGAGCCTCGCTCGCGTTTGGTTAAGAAATCCGAGGTTGGCGAGGTGCGGCCCGCAGACAGCCAGGTGACCCACCTCAACGGGGGCGTTCGGCTGTTGGCGCGATCGACAGCAATCAAGGAAGTTCTTTACGTGCTCCTGATCGCTCAGCGTTCCGGGGACCTCCTTCACAAGGAGTTCCTTGGCGTTGCGTTTGTAGGTCGTCCCTGGTTGCGCGGTGGCGGAGTAGAGGCGCGCGCCGTCATTGTCGAGCCACAGGGTTGCCTTACGACCCTGGAACTGAATGTTCCATCCATTGTCCAGCGTGCTGGCGTAGTCGAGGGTCCAGGTCGCTATGTAGTTCGGGTACTCGAAGGTGGCGGAAAACACGTCGGGGGTTTCGGCACCCTTCATCGAAAAAACCGAGCCATGACAGGTTGCAACGCGGGGAGCGGAAGAGCCCATGTACCACTGGATGACGTCCATGAGGTGCGTGCCCTGATCCGTGCAGTTGCCACCCGAGTAGTCCCAGAAGTAACGCCAGTGCCGAACGCGCTCGGGTGCAAACGCGTGCCAGGGCGCCGGACCGAGAAATGCTTTCCAGTCCACCTCTTCGTCGAGCGGAGCGGTGTTGAGGGGTTTCGACCAGTCCCAGTTCCAGTAGGCTTTCACGAGGTAAATCTCACCGCATTCGCGGATCAGCTGTTTTGCCTCGATTACGGAAGGCGTGCTGCGTCTTTGCATTCCGATTTGCACAATCCGGTCAGTGGAGCGTACGGCCTTGACCATCTGCACTCCCTCCTCGATCGAGTGGGACATGGGCTTCTCGCAGTAGGCGTCCTTGCCGGCGGCCACGGCGTCCATGAGCATGGGCCCGTGCCAATGCTCCGGCGTACCGATGAGAACCGCGTCGATATCCTTCGACTCGAGCATCTTGCGGTAATCGCTGTAGCTCTGTGCGTGCTCACCGGCGGCTTTCAACCCCTCGTAGAGGCTTTTCTTGAAGATGTCGCAGACTCCTATGAATTGTGCGCCCTGGGCCAGGTGCGTCTTCATGACGTTTCGTCCACGGCTGCCCGAGCCCATGATCCCCATCCGGATCTTGTCGTTGGCTCCAAGCACCTGGCTCGCGCGGGAGAAGACGGCCGGAGCGGCCAGGGCTCCCAGGCCCAGAGCGGAGGTTCTGCGCAGGAACCTTCGCCTCCCGATCTGCTTTGGTCCTTCCATTGAAACCCTTCCTTGCTGGCAAATTGAAGTTACAGCTTCGTTACGATCGTTACAGTTATCAGTCGGTCAGAATGCACGATCTCACAAGACGATGCAAGGAGTCTCGTCGCGGCTACGAATCCGGGAACCTTTGTGGTACCTTATAGACGTCTCGAGGAGCAGGAAAAGCTCCCCCGCACCGGCCGCCTCGGCGCTCAGTAAGCGCCAAGCGCCTCCTGCGCCGATGGTGGGTGAGCCCCGGTGAAAATGTCCCAATCGTGGCCGCGAGTAGTACAACAATCCGCCTTTTGGAAGTCCGAGGGCGGCTTTCGGGAGTGCGCTGGTAACCTCACGGAGTTGAAGCAATGAGAAATGCTGTCTTGCAACTGGCCGTGCTTGTTGGGCTCATGGCGGCCGCAGGGACGATCCACAACGTCGCCAACTCGGGCAATTCCCAGAAATACTTGCAGTGGGTTGATGCGCGTCTCTACATCAACCCCTATACGGCGCAGCCACCTGTTGCGGATTCCACTGCGCCGCCGGCTGCACCCGTGAAGCCTGCGGATCCGCCAATCGCTCCAAAGCCACCGATTGATGGTGCGGTCAAGGCGCCAGCGGGTGACGTCTTGAAGCCGTTGGCTACCACTCCGCTCAACCCGCCGCCGATTCCCGTCGTTCCGCCTGCCACGCCGGGCGCGCATGTGATGCTCTCACTCGTGGAGGCCTACCAGAATCTCGTCGACGGAACGCTTTTCATCGACGCCCGCCGTACGCGCGACTACGAGAACGGGCACATCCCGACGGCCATTTCACTCAGTCCCTGGGAGGCTGACTACACCGACAAGATCGCAAAGCTTATCGAAGGAGGAGCGATCCTCGAGGCCCCTCTTGTCGTCTACTGTGGGGATTCCAAGGAGTGCGAGGACTCCAAGCTCGTTTGCGCTCAGCTCAAGGCCGCTGGCTTCGTCAACCTGATGATTTATCAGGGCGGATTTCCCGAGTGGTCGCGAGAGAAGCAGAATCTGATCGCCCGGGGCAAGGATCCGGGTGTTTTCAACCCGCCGCAGAAAAATTAAGGCAAAACCAGTGAGCTTGATCAAGAACTTCTGGACCATCCTCATCGCGTCCTTCGTCCTGGGGGGGGCGTTTGTCTACGCCAGCTATCACAAGATCCTGGATCCACCGGATTTCGCGAAGATCATCTACAACTACAAGCTCATTCCGCCGCAGCTTATCAACCTGGCAGCCATCTACTTGCCCTGGTTTGAGCTCCTCGCTGGCGTTGCACTCATCATTGGTATTTGTCGCAAGGGGGCCGCCCTCGGAGTGGGCCTTCTCGCAGGCTTCTTCATCCTGGCCCTGACCTTCAATCTTTACCGTGGTCACCCGACCATCTGCGGTTGCTTCGATACGCACGCGCGCGGCCTCGCGATGACGGCGGGCGAGAAGTTCTGGAAAATGAAGAGAGAAGTCGCGCTTGACTTCGGGTTTGTGGCTCTGGCCGCGATCGTCTACTTCGGCTCTCGACTTCGGGAGGAAGAGGCAGAATCCCGTTTGAGCGACCGCAACACCGAATAGCCTCTGCGTTCCGATCGCGTCGAGCCGCCGAATGTCCTCCGCAGGATGTCGGTCGGTTCGTCCACTGACTTTGTGACCAGGTAGAGGCTGCCTCCGGGACGCAGAACCCGGTGGCCTTCCCGGATGAACAGCTCCGCGATTCTCCAGTCGCCAAAGTAAGGAGGGTTCGCGAGGACGAGGTCGAAGGCCTGGTTTCGCAGGCAAGAGAAGTCGTGAGACATGGCCACTAGCGTGCGGCCGAGGACATTGTTCTCGGCCGCGTTCCTGAGCGCGCAGCGTACGGCGCGAGTGTTGGAGTCCACGAGCACGGATTGGTTTGTCTCCGAGACGCGTGCAGAGGCGATTCCGATGGCCCCCGAGCCGCAACCCATGTCCAGCAAAGTGGTGCCAGGCTTCAGCTCGGTGACCTCCGACAGGGCCAGGGCGCCGTCGTCGAGCCTTCCGTGCGAGAAGACCCCGGGCCGGGTAAATAGCCTGACCGTTTGGCCAAAAAGCGTCGCCTCGAAGGTCCGCCCGAAGTCCCGTTGCCTGAGCTCGTTCGAGTGTTTTCTGGCAACATATGCGGCGCCGTCGTCGACAGGGTCAAGGATCGTGGCAGCCCCAAAAGTCTCCATCACGCGCTCGTGGAGCCATCGATCGCGGGGGTTGTCAGTGGCCGCGAGAAGCTTACCTCGTGGCTTCAGGGCGCCGTGCGCCTGTCGGAGAAGCTCGCCAGTTAACATGGCGTCGCTGGTGTGCCGGATGGCCAGGAGGACCCAGTCAAAGGTTCCGGGTTCGGGCAAGTCTGCCGCGAGGTGCGTCCTGACCGAATGCGAGGGGTTGCGTCCGAGGCTTCGGATCGCTCGCTCGTGCTCGAAGGAGTCGAGGTTGAAGATGTGCACCTCGCCTGGTGGCCAGAGCGAGGCCACGGCGAGCGCGGCGATGGCTTCGCGCGTTCCAATCACAAGCACACGGCCTGACATTTCGAGGGGGAGAGCCGAGAGCAGCGCTCTGTCCGCGCCTCGCACGCCGCGGGGCGAGTGGATCGCAAGGCGGCCACCGAGAAAGATCTCACGCCCGATTCCCTGGCCTTCGCCGATCTGAATCGTGGGAGCGTTTTCCTTTGCTTCAAGTCTGGAGCGTCTCATCGGGCGGCAAGGATACTCGATGGACCCCTCTACTGGCATAATGTAGCCACCATGAATGCGGCGAACCCGAGAATTTCACGTGTTGTTGCCTGTGCCGGCAGAGGATCGACGCGCCTCGAGCGACGGGCACTGCGGCAGCCGGAGGCGGGCGAGCTCCTCGTGCGGATGTCCGTTTCTGGCCTTTGTGGGACGGATGTCTTCAAGCTTACCAATGACACGGCGACGCCCGGTAGTGTGCTCGGGCACGAAGTTGTTGGATCGGTGGAGGCTCTGGGAGCCGACGTCGCGGGGTTCGAGATCGGTGATCGAATCGTTGTTCCGCACCATGTGGCTTGCGGTGACTGCGAGTTGTGCCGACGAGGGAGCTCGACGATGTGCCCGGAGTTTCGCGAGAATCTGCTCGAACCTGGCGGCTTCAGCGACTTTGTCATTGTCCGAGACCGCGCTGTACGGCGGGCACTCCGCAAGGTGCCCCACGGCGTGAGCGACGAGGCTGCTGTTTTCCTTGAGCCCGCCGCCTGCGTGTTGCGGGCAATGGATCGCGCGGGGTTGTCTTGCGGGAGAGCGAGCGGTGCGCACGGCTGCGCCGTCGTGATGGGCGCCGGCAGCATGGGGCTTCTTCATCTGCTGGTCCTGCGTGCGACTTCGCCTCTCCTGCGAGTGATCCTGATCGACACGATGCCCGAGCGCCTGGGCATCAGTGAACGCATGGGAGCTTTTGCCGTCGCCTCACCCATTGATGGCGGCGTGGAGAAGGTGGTGCACGACTCGACACGGGGGCTCGGTGCCGATGCGGTGTTCGACACGGTGGGGGGGGCAACAGTGCTGCGAAGCGCACTTGGAATCACGCGGGAAGGCGGATCTGTCGTTCTTTTTGCGCACGCTCCGGAGGGTCAGCGAGCCGACTTTGACCTCAACGAGCTCTTCAAGCACGAGCGGCGCGTGGTGGGCTCCTACTCTGGCGGGCTGGAGGAGCAGTCTCGAATCTTTGATCTGATCGCCGCGGGAGTGCTCGACCCCTCGTCTCTCATCACGCACCGCCTCGGGCTTTCTCGGTTTGCTGAGGGTGTCGAACTCGTCCGGAGCCGGCAGGCCCTCAAGGTCCTCTTTGTGGGCGAGGAGGAGTCTCCTTGAGCCAGCGAGTCGTCTATCTTCTGGGGCCGGAGATGCTGGAGCTCCGGCACGTGCCCGTTCCCGAACCAGGGCCTGGTGAAATACTCGTCCGGATAGAGGCAGCGACGACCTGCGGCACCGACGTCAAGGTTTTTCGCCGCGGAGGACACCCACGCATGCTCAAGGTGCCGACGCCCTTCGGCCACGAGCTTGCGGGGGTAGTGGCCGCAGTTGGCGTGGGCGTCTCTCGCTGGAAGGTGGGGGACCGTGTCGTCGTCGGTAACTCGGCGCCTTGCCACGACTGCGATTACTGCCACCGCGGCCGTGAAAACCTGTGCGCGGATCTCCAGTATCTGAACGGGGCGTTTGCCGAGATGCTCCTCGTGCCGCGTCGATTTGTGGACCGCAACACGCACCGAATCCCCGACGGCCTCGCAAGCGAGATCGCGTCACTCACCGAGCCGCTCGCTTGCGTGCTGCACGGGCTAGAGGCGTGTGATCTGATCCGATCATCGGACGTGGTCGTCTACGGCGGCGGCCCGATCGGGCTGCTCTTTGTCGGTGCCCTGCGAACCGCGGGGCACTCGGTCGCGCTGGCCGATCCCAACGAGGGGCGGCTCCAGGTCGGTCGCAAGCTCGGCGCTGATCGCTCGGTGCTGATTCTCCGCGGCGGCGGGCAGGCACGGGAGGTACGGCGGCACGCCCACGACCCTGCCGGATTTGACTGCGCCATTGACGCCACTGGTGTCAGCGAGGTTTGGTCTGACGCCGCGGACTCTGTTCGGCCCGGCGGCCTGGTCAATCTCTTTGGGGGCTGTGCCCCGGGCACGTCCATCTCGCTTGACACGTACCGGATCCACTACTCGGAAATCACGCTCAAGGGTGTCTACCACCACCGGCCCCGGACGATGGCCCGGGCACTGGAGATGCTCGCCGCCGCGGCCTTCGATGCTCGATCGCTGCTCACATCTGAACGCCCGCTCGAGGAGCTCGAGCTGGCGCTTCGAAGCATGATTCAGAAGGAGGCGCTCAAGGTGGTGATTCGGCCCTGGCACTGAGCTCCATTCGCGGCTCGCCTCTTGCCACGAATTGGGCGGCCACAAGGTCCCCGGTGACGTTCAGCACGGTGCGGCACATGTCGAGGAATCGGTCAACGCCGAGGATCACCCCGATTCCTTCCCCGGGTACGCCCACTGACACGAGAACTGGCACAATGAGCGGAATCGATCCCCCTGGAACGCCTGCTGTGCCGACCCCGGCCAGGACTGACATGAGGAGTACCTGGACTTGTTGGTCGAGGGTCAAGTGGACGCCGTAAAGTTGCGCGAGGAAGAGAACCGTGACTCCCTCGAAGAGCGCGGTACCGTTCTGGTTGAAGGTGGAGCCGAGTGTCAGCACAAAATTGGCGACCTTGGCCGGGATTCCGAGGCTTGTGCGGGCTACATGAAGCGTCGTGGGGAGCGTCGCGTTGGATGAGCTTGTCGAGAAAGCAGTGACAATGACCGGGCGGATGCTGGAGAAGAATCGCAGGGCATTGACGCCGCAGGCGACACGCAGGACGAGCGAGTAGACGACAAACTGCTGGATCGCAAGGCCCAGAAGCACCGTCAACACGTAGGCGCCCAGCGTGCGTAGGATTGAGCCTCCAAGGAGGGCCGCGATGGAGAAAGTGAGCGCCGCGACTCCAACTGGCGCAAGCCCGAGCGCGAATCCCACAAGCCACATGGAGACGTCGTAGAGACCTTTCAAGAGCTCGGTGAGCGCTCCTGTGCGTTCGCTGCGGCAGGCTCCGAGCGCTATTCCGAAGATCAGCGCGAAGAACATGAACGAGAGCATCTCCCCGTCGAAGGCGCGCACCGCGCTTGCGACAGGGTTCTGCGGAATGAAGGAGCTCACAAGCGACTCGAGCCTCGAGACTTGCCCGCCGCCAGCTTTTTGCGAGATCTCCTCCTTCTTCGCCTCGACCTCCTTGAAGAGGCCATCCTTCAGTTCCGAGCTGATGCCCTTGCCGGGCTGGATTACGTTCACGAGGAGAAGCCCGACGCCGACCGAGGTCGCGCTCAGGAGGAGAGTGAAGACGATCGTCTTCACTCCCATGCGGCCAAGCTCACGCAGATTGCCAAGCTCGCTCACCCCTAGCGCGAGGCAGGAGAAGACGAGTGGCAGCACCGTCATGAAGAGGAGGCGGAGAAAGATCTTTCCGACTGGCTGAATGTAGCTCTCGACGACGTCCTTGAGCGACTTCTGTGCCTCGGGATTGCTGCCAACAAGAAAGTTTGCAAGGAGGCCCGAAGCGAGCCCGAAGACGAGGCCCATCAGGATCCATCGTTGGACGTTTCGCTTCATGCACTGTCCCGGATCAACCGTTCAGGCCCTTCAAGTCCTCGGTAATGAAGAGCCCATCTCGTCGAATCAACTCGCCGTCGAACCAGATCTCCCCGCCACCGTATTCGGGTCTCTGGATCGTCACGAGGTCCCAGTGGATCTGGGATCGATTGCCGTTGTCGGCCTCGGGATAGGCCTGGCCCGGCGTGAAGTGGAAGGAGCCCGCAATCTTTTCATCGAAGAGAGTGTCCAGCATTGGCTCCCGGATACGGGGGTTGAATCCCAGCGAGAACTCACCGATGTGGCGGGCGCCCTCGTCGGTGTTGAGGAAGCGGTTCAGCCGATCCGTGTAGTTGCATGTCGCCTCCACGATCTTTCCCTTCTTGAACGTGAGCTTGATGTCCTGAAAGACGATCCCCTGATAGAGGCTCGCTGTGTTGACGAAGATCGTTCCATCGACCGAGTCTCGCACGGGGGCCGTGAACATCTCGCCGTCCGGGATGTTCTTGTCTCCTGCGCACCCCACGGCTGGAATCCCCTCGACCGAGAATCGGAGGTCAGTCCCGGGGCCCTTGATGTGCACACGCCGTGTGCGCTCCATCCTCTGCCGGAGCGGAGTCATCGCCCTCGCCATGGCCTTGTAGTCGACCGTACAGACGCCGAAGTAATAGTCCTCAAAGGCCTCCGTGCTCATCCTGGCCTGTTGCGCCATGGAGGGTGTCGGCCATCTGAGAACCACCCACTTGGTGCGTGGCACGCGGACCTCGGCATGCACGTGGTGCCAGAGGTGTTTTTGAAAGAGGTCAAGCTTCTCCGGAGGCACGTCGCTCATCTCGGTGGAGTTGTGCGCACCGCGAAGACCCACGTACCCCGCCACCTGCTCCATTTGAAATCGTTCCACCTCGCCCCAGAAGCGCATCTGCTCCTCCGTTGCGTTTCTGTACAGCTCCCGCAGGACCCGATTCTGTTTCGTGAGGCAGACGGGGAGCCCGCCCGCCTTGACCAGGGAGCGGATCAAGGCTGCCGTGAACTCCGGAGGAATGTCAAATGCCTCGACCAGCACCTTCTCGCCCGGCTCCACGCGCAGGGAGTGGTTTGTGATGATCTCGGCCAACTCGACGTAACGCGGATCCAGCATGGGAACTCTTTCAAATGCTCCCGGCTACAGCGGGAAATGTCATCGTGCCTGACGCAATGGATTGTGGATACGATCGCAGGACCGTCGATTTATCGACTGTTTGGGCGGGACTCTCAAGGACTTTTGCCGCGCTTCAGAGCTCCCGGGAGCATGTAAGGTCAATCCAGTGGGCTCAATCTCGGCACCACCTCCCCGTGAAACGTGGTGCCCATCTGCTCGAGACCCCACGGCGGCTGGAGGTGGCGGCCTTTAGCTACACGCCGTTGCGGTTCGTGGGCCCAACACCATGGCCGCCCCGGGACCGCAGCACATTTTTGCGCGCTGCCGCGGTATTTCTCGTGAGCCAGGGCTCGATCAGCCCTCCCCTTGAGAGCCGGAATGTGGAGGCTCGTGCCCTCCGTGACGCTCTGGCTGCTCAACGTGGTTGGGCGGCTGGTGGTGCTCCTCGTGAAAGCGCTCGACCTGCGGAGCCTCATGGCCCTTGCGGTTCGGGTTCCTGGGGGGTGGTTTTCTTTTCTTCGGCTGCTTCGGTGGATCTCCGGGCTTCATGAAATCTCCCTGGCCTGTACTTGGGGCCTGTTCCAGCAGGCCCCTGGCCTTGCGAAACCAACAGCAAAGTCGGTGCCACGAGTGCGCACGGGCGAATCGATCATGGGAAATCGAGTGCCAGACGCTGCTCGACCGGCGGGAGGCGCTGTTGTGCAAGCACCGCCAGGGCTGGTTGGAGGGGGACATGGGGACGTCGATATGGCTGGCTCCTCCCGAAGCGGTTTCATCTTCTCCGTTCCCACGCAGATTTCACCGCGGGATTCACCACGCAAGGTTCGGGCCAGCGGCCGGCAAAGAGATCGACCAGGCACTGCGCCGCAAGCCTTCCCATCGCATCCAGAGCGTCCTGATCGAGCCCTCCCACATGGGGTGCGAAGACGATGTTGTCGAACGCCCTCAAGGGGCTGTTCGCGGGCAGAGGTTCGATCTTGCAAACATCCAGCCCTGCTCCGAACAAGTGTTCACTGGCCAGTGCCGTGGCGAGCGCATCCTCATCCACGAGTCCGCCACGCGACGTATTGATGAGCACCGATCCTCGCTTCATCCGTCCCAGAGTCGTCGCGTTGATCAGGTTCGTCGTCTCGGCTGTACACGGCAGGTGGAGGCTGACGATCTCCGCTCGCTCGAGCAACTCGTTGAAGGAAACGAGCTCGACATGGTTCTTGGCCGCGAACGACACATCGGCGTACGGATCGTAGCCGAGCACTTTCAGCCCGAGTCCTTGACAGCGGGGCAGCATGGCCTTTCCGATTCTTCCTAGCCCGACCAGTCCGATGGTGTTTCCCGCCAGGCGACGGGGAGAGGTGCGGCGCCAGATGCCTTGACGGATCTCGCGATCGCGCCGGGCCGTATCGCGAAACACGGCGGTGATGAGGGCGATGGCCTGCTCGGCGACGGAGTGCTCGTTCGTGCCCGGAGTGATGGTGACGACGACGCCATGCTTCGTCGCGCTCTCGACATCGATGGCATCGTATCCCACCCCGACGCGCGCGACCGCTCGCAAACGAGAGCCTGCGAACACTTCGCGGTCATAACGTTCGACGCTCGCAAGCGTGCCGTCGATTTCTCGCAGGTGACTCAGAAAAGAGGTCCTGTCGAGTTGCGAGCAATCCACAGGTGGAATCACGATGTCAAATCCGGCAGCCTCAAGCACTGCACGCCATGGTCCCTGCCCATCACGATACACATTCGGAGCTACTAAAATACGCGGCATAAGTTCCTTTGGAGTCGAATCACGAGAAGTCAGGCCAACGTCACAAGTGAAGCAAAATAACGCATTGGAAGTCCGCAATAAACTGGTAGCAGCCGATTCGGCGAGATTGCTGGTGGCTGCGAGCCGAGACAGAGTTGGCCAACCTCGAGGGAGAATCGCCGGCCCATCAGCCGATCTCGACCTTGCTCGGGGCGCCCGGGGTCTCCCGGACATACCGCGGGACGGCGTAGCCCGGCAGTCGGCGGCGAAGGTCCGCCAGGATCTCGAGCCCCCGCGACTCGGCCACATGGAAATGTGCCGATCCACGTACCGGATCGAGCTGGTGCAGGTAGTACGGCAGGACGCGATGCTCGAGCAGCTTTTCGCAGAGGCGAGCGAGCGTGTCGGCCTCGTCGTTCACGCCCCGCAGGAGCACCGCCTGGTTGAGGACGGGAAGGCCGGCCTCCACCAGGCGCTCGAGGGCCCGGCCACAGTTTTCGTCAAGCTCTGCGGGGTGGTTTGCGTGCACCACGACGACCGGCGTCAGCCGCGTTCCCCGCAGCCAACCGATCAAGTCCTCGGTCACACGCTCCGGGATCACGATTGGCAGGCGAGTATGCACCCGCAGGCGTTTGAGGTGGGGGATATCGGCGAGCGCCACCGCGAGGCGCTCGAGCGGCGCATCGCTCAGGACGAGTGGGTCGCCCCCGCTCAGAATCACCTCGTTCAGGCTTGGGTCGCTGGCAATTTGTCTGATGGCAGGTTCCCACGCGGTGAACCCGCGAGGCGTCTCGTGGTAGGGGAACTCCCGCCGGAAGCAGTATCGGCAGTTGACGGCGCACGCGTTGGAGAGGACAAGGAGGGCCCGTCCCTCATACTTTTGAATTAGACCCGGGAGGACTGTGGCCCGACGGTCGCCGACCGGGTCGGCGACAAAACCCTCGGCTTCCTCCTCCTCCTCGCCGATCGGAAGGACCTGCCGCAAGAGGGGATCGCGCGGGTCCCCGCGTCGCATGCGTCCGATAAAGCCCCGGGGCACGACCAACGGGAAACGTCTGGAGGAGCGCCGGGCGCCCTCGCGCGTTTCCGGGGGAAGCTCGAGAAGGTCCACGAGCTCGTCGGGGTCGCGTACTGCCCCCGCCAGAGCCATCTTCCAGGCTGTCGCTGCACTGCGCCCCGCGGTAAAAACCTCTGTAATCTCGGCCACTACAGGATACACTACATCCTCTTTTTTCCACGTGCGAGACCCATTTTTCGATCGGTAGAGGTATGGCAAACTACAACACGAGCGAGTTCAGGAAGGGCTTGAAGGTCGTCATCGACAATGAGCCCTACCTCATGGTCGACATGGAGTTCATGAAGCCCGGCAAGGGGCAGGCCGTTTACAGGACCCGCCTCAAGAATATGCTCCGGGGGAACGTCATCGACCGCAACTACCGGAGCGGTGATTCCATCGACGCTGCCGAGGTCGAGGAGCACGCCGTCCAGTACCTCTACAACGACTCGCGCAACTGGTTCTTCATGAACTCCGAGTCGTTTGAGCAGTACTCCATCGACAAGGAGTTTCTGGGGGACGTCCACAAGTGGCTCAAGGACGGCATGAACGTCGAAGTCACGTTCTGGAACGGCAAGCCCATCTCGGTCGATGCTCCCAAGAACGTGGAGTTGAAGGTCGAGTACACGGAGCCCGCGGCTCGCGGCAACACGGCCACGAACGTGCAGAAGCCGGCCAAGCTTGAGACGGGCGCGGACGTATTCGTTCCTGCCTTCATCAATATTGGCGATGTCGTAAAGATTAATACGCAGACAGGTGAGTACCTGGAGCGAGTCAGTAAGTCCTGAGGTCAAGACCTCGGCGCCCACTGGTGTCGAGGTGGGATAGGCCCTAGATGGAATCGCACGACTTTCGTCCTGGCGCGAGCTTTGAGAGTCTGCGGGTGCGAGCTCGAATCCTTGCGCAGACAAGAAACTTCTTCGCCGCACGCGGCGTACTTGAGGTGGAGACGCCTCTCCTGTGCGAGGCGGGAGCCGTTGACCAGCACCTCGATCCGATCCTTGCTCGCTACCATCCGCCGGGGAGTCAGCGACCGCTAGATCGCTGGCTCGTGACCTCGAGCGAGCATTCGATGAAGCGCTTGCTCGCCGCGGGCTCCGGGCCGATTTATCAGATCTCTCGAGCTTTTCGCGATGGAGAACGGGGCCGCCTTCACAACCCCGAGTTCACCATTCTCGAGTGGTACAGGCCGGGATGGGATCACCACCAGCTCATGGACGAGGTGGAGGCGCTTGTCGGGGAAATCCTGCGTTCCGCGCCGGGCGGTCCTCGGATTCCAGAGGGCCGTTTTGACCGCTGGACCTATCGCCAGGCTTTTCTCGACGCGCTCGGCTTCGATCCTCACAAGGTCTCCGCCTCGGACCTCTGCCGAATCGCTGGCCTCGAGGGCGTGCCGCCGCTGCCGGGTCTCGAGGCAGAGGACCGGGACGCCTGGCTCAATCTCCTCCTCCTGGCCCGGGTTGAAGGCACGCTTGGCTTCGATCGGCCTGCCTTTCTTCTGGACTACCCGCCGTCGCAGGCCGCGCTTGCCCGCGTGAGGCTTGACGACGTTCCGGTGGCCGAGCGATTCGAGCTCTACGTGTATGGCGTCGAGATTGCCAATGGCTACCACGAGCTGTGCGATCCAAAGGAGCAGGAGGCGCGGTTTCACGAGGCCAATCGGAAACGGAGGGAAATGGGGAAAGCGCAGTTGCCGATGGATCTGCGGTTCCTCGCGGCTCTCGAGGCCGGGTTGCCTCCTTGCGCCGGGGTGGCCGTCGGGCTCGACCGAGTGGCGATGCTCGCGCTCGGCTCGAGCACGATTGACGACGTCATCGCGTTCCCCATCGATCGAGCGTGAGCGATCCCCCCCCAGTGCTCCCCGAGCCGCCCTGGCCTGTCGCCGTCATTGGGGCTGGCGCTGCGGGGCTTCTTGCCGCGATCTTTGCGGCCCGCACCGGCGCGAGAGTCGTTGCCCTCGAGACGCGTCCCGTGCCGGGGGCGAAAATCCGCGTGAGTGGGGGCGGAAGGTGCAACATCTTGCCCTCGCGTGCCGAGCTCGGCGACTACGCGACCAGCGGCTCACGCAACACGATGCGGAACTTGCTTTTCTCCTGGCCGCTCCATGAGGTGAGGCGGTTCTTCGAGGAGGAGCTCCGGATTTCCATGAAGGTGGAGCCGAACGGAAAAGTATTCCCTTCAAGCGACCGCTCGCAAGACGTCGTTGCGGCGCTCTTGAAGGAGTGCCAACGCAGGGGCGTGACGATCCTTGGCGGGCGAAGCGTCCAGAGGATCGAGAGCCTCCTGGTGGACAAGAGGAGATTGTTTCGGTTGGGATTCCCCGCCGGATCGCCGATGGCCTGCGGGCGGCTCATCCTCGCGACTGGCGGGCTCTCCCTGCCCAGGACGGGAAGCGACGGCCACGGTCTTGAGATGGCTCGCTCACTGGGTCACGCGGTTCGAAGCCTTCATCCAGCGCTGGTGCCGCTCCTGGCGGTGGACCCTCGCTGGCGCGAGCTCTCGGGGATCTCGTTGCCCGTACGACTGCGGACCACAGGAGGCGGTCGAATGCTGGAGGAACGTGAGGGGGATCTTCTCTTCACTCACCGGGGATTCAGCGGTCCCGTCGTTCTCGACCTCAGCCGGCACGTGACGGGGTCTGGGGGAGAGCAGGTGCGAATCGAGGCGGCCTGGCTTGGAAGTAACGCCCCGGACTGGGGGGCGATCCTGCGCGAACCGGGCAGGCGATCGGTGGCGGTTCTCCTCGGAGAGCATTTGCCCCGCAGGCTGGCCGACCAGCTCCTGTTGCTCGCCCGAGTCCCCGGGATGCGCACGACCAGCGAACTGCGTCGAGAAGAGCGGGAGCAGCTGGTACGCCACCTCACGGCATGTTCGCTCGAGGTCGCTGGCAGTGAAGGCTACGCGACAGCCGAGGTGACGGCTGGAGGCGTACCCCTGGAGGAGATCTCGCCGCGCACGCTCGAGAGCCGTATCGTGCCGGGTCTTTACTTTGCGGGCGAGATCCTCGATGTCGTCGGCCGAATAGGCGGGTTCAACTTTCTGTGGGCCTGGGTCACCGGTCGAAGGGCAGGCGAAGCAGCTGCCACGAATCTGGAGGAGAGCCGCGGGGCTCCCTCCAGTTGACAGAGCGGGGTCGAAATCGCATACTCGACCCCACAGGAAGCCCCGAGTTGAGGGCCTCCCACGGCCAGGAGTCAGCGCATTGATCCCGAGAACCCTGCATGTCTTCTCACTTGGTCTCGCCGGGTTGTGCTCCGGGCGACTTCCACGGGTGGTCTGACCCCGGTTTTCGTGTCGACGGATGCGCTCGGAGTCTCCTCGCCCACGGGAGGTTTCCTTGTGGACTTGAGACTGAGAGTGATCCTTGCAATTTGAAGAGTTTCTGAGCCTGGCAAAGGGTGGCGCCATCGTACCCGTTTACCGGGAGCTAAGCGCCGACACCCTGACTCCCGTGACCGCGTTCTTGCGGCTTCGGCGGCACGACGAACCCGCGTTTCTGCTCGAGAGCGTCGAGGGCGGCGACCGGCTGGGTCGGTATTCGTTTCTCGCTCGAGGCCCTGCCGAGAAGCTAAGCGCCTCAGCGGGGGGGGACGTCATCCTGGAGCGCGACGGCCGCGTCGAACGCCTCGAAGGAGGCTTCTTCGCAGCGCTCTTGAATCGTGTCAGCGCTCTCAAGGCGGCCCACGTTCCAGGTCTTCCTCCCTTGACGGGTGGTGCTGTCGGCTACGTTGGGTACGACGGAATTCGCTGGCTCGAGCGCATCCCCGATCGGCATCCCCTTGAGGCGAGTCTTCCCGACGCGCAGTTCCACTTCTACGACAACCTCGTGGCCTTCGACCATGCGAAGCATCGCCTGTTTCTCATCGCCAATGTTCGTGTCGAGAGGGACGGCGTCGATCGGGGCACGCTCGAGTCCACCCATGCCAGTGCGCAGCAGCGTCTCGACGACCTCCAGCATTCGTTGCAGCGGCCCTTGCCGCACCTTGAAATCCCGCAGACGCTGACGCCTCTCCCTCGTGCCTCGGTAGCCGACGGCATGGCGAGCAATTTCACTCGCCGGGGCTTTGAGGAGGCTGTCCTGCTGGCGAAGGAGCACATCCTCGCTGGTGACGTTTTTCAGATCGTGCTTTCCCAGAGATTCCAGCGGACCGTGCGAGTCGATCCGTTCGACATCTACCGTGCCCTGCGGGCGCTGAACCCGTCACCGTACCTGTTTTTCCTCCAATGGGAGGGGACAGCTCTTCTTGGATCCTCACCAGAGACGATGGTGCGTGTGCAGAACCGTCGCGCCATGGTATGCCCGATCGCTGGCACTCGCCGTCGCGGCGTCGATTTCGCAGAGGACAGGGCGCTTGCCGAGGAGCTGGCAAGCGACGAGAAGGAGCTTGCGGAGCATCGCATGCTGGTCGACCTCGGACGCAACGACATCGGCCGTGTCGCCAAGTTCGGCACGGTGAAAGTCTCGAGGCTGGAAGCGATCGAGCGCTATTCGCATGTCATGCACATCGTGAGCGAGGTCGAGGGAGAGATTCGGGACAATCTGACGGCGATGGACGCCTTCTGCGCCTGCTTCCCGGCCGGTACGGTCTCCGGAGCCCCGAAGATACGGGCGATGGAGATCATCGATGCGCTCGAGCCAACCCGCCGTGGCACCTACGCCGGTGCCGTCGGTTACCTTGACTACGCCGGCAATCTTGACACGTGCATCGCGATTCGCACGCTGCTCATTCACAAGGGCGTTGCGACGCTTCAAGCGGGCGCCGGGATAGTCTCCGACTCCGTGCCGGAGCAGGAGTACTTCGAGACGATCCACAAGGCCTCGGCAATGTATGACGCCATCCGCCTCGCCGAGATGAGGAGCGAGCGATGATTTTCGTGATCGACAACTACGACTCATTCACCTACAACCTCGTCCAGTTCGTGGGGGAGCTGGGTGCCGAGCCCATCGTTTTCAGAAATGATGCCATCCAGCCGGCCCAGATCCGTGAGCGGTCACCCCGCGGGATCATCATTTCGCCGGGTCCTGGAACACCCTTTGACGCCGGAGTTTCAATGGCCGTGATTCGTGAGCTTTCGGGCCTGATCCCGATTCTGGGCGTCTGTTTGGGGCATCAGGCGCTCGGAGCGGCGTTTGGGGGCAAGATCGGCCGCACCACGCCGCTCCACGGCAAGTCGAGCCTTGTGCGGCATGACTCGAGCGAGGTCTTTGCCGGGCTCGCGAACCCGCTGCGCGTTGGGCGCTATCATTCGCTCGTTGTCGAGCCCGAGGGTCTGCCCCGGGAGCTTCGCGTGACTGCAAGGACGGACGAGGGGATCGTGATGGGCTTGCGCCACAGGGAGCACGCGACCTTTGGCGTACAGTTCCACCCGGAGTCGATCCTGACTCAGGACGGGAAAACCTTGCTCCACAATTTTCTCCGCATCGCGAAGGAAGTGCCGTAATGACGTCGCAAATGGATTTCTCGCTGTCAGACGCTCTGGGGCGGCTGGCCTCACGAAGCAACCTCTCCCGCGAGGAGGCCAGCAGGGCGATGACGATCCTTCTGGGGGGCGAGGCAACCCCGGCCCAGATGGGCGCTTTTCTCATGGGCTTGCGCATGAAGGGTGAGACGGAGGCGGAGGTGGCCGGGCTCGTCGAGTCCATGCGCAATTCGGGTGTTCGAATTGCGCCCGGGCGAGGGCCGCTCGTCGACCTCTGCGGCACTGGTGGTGACGGTCTCGGCACCTTCAACATTTCGACGGCGGCCTCGTTCGTGGCTGCCGGAAGCGGATGCGCGGTTGCCAAGCACGGCAACCGCTCGGCTTCGAGCCGATGCGGCAGCGCTGACGTGCTCGAGGCCTTGCAAGTGCCGATCGACCTTGCCCCCGAGCGCGCTTGCGCCATGATTGATGATATTGGCTTCGCTTTTCTCTTCGCGCCGCTGTACCACCCGGCCATGAAACACGTGGGGCCTGTGCGCAGGGAGCTCAAGATCCGCACCGTGTTCAATCTGCTCGGACCCCTGTCAAACCCTGCGGGTGCTCCCTACCAGCTCGTCGGTGTCTACGACGACTCCGTACGGCCCCTGATGGCACGTGTGCTTGGGCTTCTGGGCGCCCGTAAGGCTTGGGTGGTCCACGGTGCAGGTAACGTTGACGAGATCAGTGTCGCGGGTCCGACGCACGTGACGGCGGCTGGAACTGTCGCGATTCAGGATCGAAGCGCCGGAGAAATTACCCTGCGACCCGAGGAGTGCGGAATCGACCCGAGGCCGCTTGACTCCTTGCGCGGAGGAGATGCCGCGGAGAACGCACGGATCATCGAGCGGGTCCTGGGAGGCGAGGCCGGACCCCACCGCGATGCCGTCTTGCTCAACGCCGGCGCGGCCGTGCACGTGGCCGGACTCGCGTCGACTTTGCGCGAGGGCATCGAGCGAGCACGCGAGTCGATTGACTCCGGCAAGGCCCACCGGATCCTCGACCTTGCGCGGAGGCTTCGATGAAAAGCGTGCTCGAGAAGATCCTTGCTCTGAAGCGATCCGAGGTTGCCGAAAGCTCACGCAGACGCCCACTGGAGAGTCTCCGGGATCTCGTGCAGAGTGCCCTTCCTCCAAGGGGTTTCTCGAGGGCACTGGAGCCGCCAGAGGATGCAGGCCGCCGGATTGCCGTCCACCGCGTTATCGCGGAGGTGAAGAAGGCATCGCCATCACGGGGGGTCATTCGCGAGGACTTCGACCCCGTCTGGATCGCGAAAGCCTACGAGCGGGGCGGCGCGGCCGCGATCAGCGTGCTCACCGACGAGCAGCATTTTCAGGGGAAGCTTGAGTACTTGACCCTGATCCGTGCGCAGGTGGGCTTGCCCCTCCTGCGCAAGGACTTCATCGTTGACGCCTACCAGATCTGGGAGGCTCGTGCTGCTGGAGCCGACGCGATCCTTCTGATCCTTGCGGCCTTGCCGGAGGACTCGGAGATTACGCGACTGAGGGCCGAGGCCGAGAACCTCGGCATGGACATCCTCTGGGAGGTGCATGATCTCGCCGAGCTGCGCCGATTGCTCAAGTTCTCGCCGAAGCTCGTCGGTGTCAACAACCGTGACCTGCGCACCTTCCAGGTCTCGCTTGAAACCACGCGGCAGCTCCTGCCGGAGATCCCACGGGGCTCGATCTGCGTGAGCGAAAGCGGTTTCTCGAGCAGGGAAGAGCTTGACCGGATGCGTGCCTGGGGTGTCGGCGCCTTCTTGATTGGTGAGGCTCTCATGCGGGCCTCCGACCCTGGCGAGGCGCTTCGAGAGCTCGTGCGATCGAGGGCAAGGGATCCGGCATGAGAGTGAAGGTCTGTGGCATTCGACGGCTCGAGGATGCCGAGGCTGCGGTGAAGGCCGGCGCCTGGGCGATCGGTTTTATTTTTCATCGCTCGTCGATGAGGTATATCGAACCCGAGGCGGTCCAGGAAATCACGCGCTGTCTGCCGGGTGAGATTCTTACCGTCGGGGTTTTTGTCGACGCTCCGATCGATGTCCTGAACGATTTTGTACGACGCGCGGGTTTGCGAGCGGCCCAGCTGCACGGGAGCGAGGATGCCGCCTATGCGGCGAGGGTCGAGGCCGAGCAGGTGATCAAGGCCTTTCGAGTGGGTGACGACTTTGATCCTGGTCAGCTCGAAGCTTTCGCAGGTCACCCTGTCCTGCTTGACGCCTACCATCCGAGCGCAGCGGGCGGGACGGGGACATCGTTCGATTGGAGTGTTGCGCGAAAGGCTGGGGAGAAGGCCCAAGTGATCCTTGCGGGCGGTATTCGGCCCGAGAACGTGGCCCTGGCGATCCGAAGGGCGAAGCCCTGGGCGATCGATGTGTCGAGCGGTGTTGAAGTCTCACCCGGGGTCAAGGATCCCGGGCGTATTCTCCGGCTATTCGAGGCCATCCGCGCCGCGGAAGAGCCTTGAAGTGGTGGAAGCACGACTACCCCTTCCAGCGGGAGGACATCCGTCGCTTTCGAGGGCCGCTCAGGAGAAAGTAGAGCGGCGTGAGCACAACAACCCCGATGATCAAGTACCAGTACGGAGGCAAGATTACCAGAGCGAGGAGTTTTCAGCGATACAAGGGCCCGATGGGCCGGCTTATTCCTTCACGCGTGGCACGCGTGGCTTCTTGCGGAGGCTTCGTTTCTGCTCTTTTTCACGGCGGCGCTTCTTGTCCGATGGCTTTTCGAAGTAGGCGCGCTTCTTGATTTCCTTCAGAACGCCTTCTTTCGAGCAAATCCGCTTGAATCGCTGCAAAAACTTCTCCGGGGATTCGCCCGTGCGAATAGCTACCTTGATCACTCCTGGCTGTCTCCTGTCGGGTGTTGGTGGACTTGGTTTGAGCACTTGTGGCCGGCGGCCAAAGGGTCGCCTGGCCAGAAAGGGACCTGAGTCTATGGACGGCGCCAAGGAGTTGCAATGGGAATTTGCCAGGGTTCAATGCGCAGGCTTCTGCCGGTTGCGTCGCAACTCTGCTGATCCCTGCCAAGTTGCCCAGGTTCGTGAATTGTCGGGAAGAGGCAGCGAGGCTGGCTCCCTGGCGCAGTTCCCCTCACAACGGGTATTTGGAGCCAGGTTCCCTCCCAGTCATGTCAGAAATTAACCCCACTGCCGCGTCCAGCCACGTTTCGACGCCCCCCTCAAGGGCTCCTCAGGAGCCCGGCGCTGCGAGCGCGAAGATGGTGAGAAGCGCGTCGGTCGTGGGCGTCATCACGCTCCTGAGTCGGATCACCGGGCTGCTGAGGGAGGCGATTCAGGCCAGCTACCTCGGTACGACCGTGGCTGCCGACGCTTTTCGGATTGCGTTTCTGCTTCCGAATCTCATGCGCCGCCTCGTGGGTGAGGGGGCGATCACCAGCGCCTTCGTCCCCGTTTACACCCAGCACTTGATTCACGGGGGCGCAGATGAGGGGCGAACGTTCGCGGAAAAATTCCTCGTGTTCTGGCTTCTCGTGGTCTCTGCCATGACATTGGGTGGCATTGCGCTGGCTGGCTGGATCGTGCTGTGGGGCTTTGGCTGGGGCGAGTTCAACGACCCGGGAACAATTCAGCTCACGACCGACCTCACGCGGATTCTGTTCTGGTACCTCCTTCTGATTGGCGCCGTCGCTGCGATCCAGGGCATTCTGAATGCCCGGGGGTTCTTCGGCATGCCGGCCTTTGCTCCCGTCGCGTTCAACCTGGCGTTTGCGGCCGTGGTCTGGATTCTCGTCCCGAGGCTGGGGCCGGGACAGCAGGCATTGGCTGTATCGATAGCTGTTCTCGTCGCCGGGGTTGTTCAACTCCTCGTGCTCTTGCCGCAGATCTTGTCGCTCGGAATCCGCTTTCGGCTGACGAATCCCTTCAACCACGCCGGCGTGCGCGAGGTGATGAGGCTGCTCGTTCCGGGCACCGTGGGAGCCGGGATCTACCAGCTCAACGTCGCAGCGTCGACATCGCTCGCCAGCCGGCTTGGAGCCGGGGCTGCTTCCTCTCTCAACTATTCCAACCGGCTCATGGAGTTCGTGCTCGGGATCTTCGTCTTTGCTCTCTCGACCGTGAGCCTGACGGCGCTGGCCCGTCATGTGGCCGCGAACGATCGAGCGTCCTTCGAGCGTACGGTCAGCGAGGTGCTGCGACTCACCGTCTTTATTACGGTGCCGAGTACGGTGGGGCTCTACCTGCTTCGGCGGCCCGTGCTTTCAATCCTCTTCGAGGGTGGTGAATTCAACGAGCGATCCCTCGACCTGACGCAGGCGGCCTTTCGCTGGCATGTCCTCGGCATGGCCTTTGTGGGCTCGAACCGGCTCCTCGTGGCATGCTTTCACGCGCAAAAAGACTTGAGGACCCCTCTCCTCCAGGGCGCCGTGAACATGATCCTTCACCTGAGCCTGGCCTACGGGCTTTCCGTGAGGATGGGGCACGCTGGAATTGCGCTCGCATCCACGATCGCTGCTCTGCTGCAGACAGCAAGCCTCGTCGTCGCTCTCTTCCGCCGGATGCGGGGGCTTCGACTCCCAGGCGTCGTGAGCACAATGTGGAAGACGCTCGTCGCTGCCGGCGGGATGGGCCTTGCCTGTGCGTGGATTCTTGGTTTCGTCTGGACTCCGGCAGTGACCTCCAAGCTGTCACTTGCCGGGTCGATAAGTACTGTGGTCGCAGCCGGCGTGGTGGTATTTTTTGTGCTGGCGTGGGTTCTGAGGATGGGGGAACTCGGGATGCTGACGAGGGGACTTGCGCGACAACGCCCCGGAGCGGGCTCTAAAAGTTAATGAAGTAAAAGAGCGTGTGCTCTTTTTGTCCCTTCACCGAGTGCTGACTGTAGAGCGAGAAGAGGAAGCTCCACCGTGATTCGTCCTGGGTCTCGTCGTGGAAGTAGCTGAACAGCGGGTTCACCTGGAGCTGTTGTGACGTCTCCGTATGTCGTGCGAAGAAGAAGCGGTAAAGAAGACCCAGCTCTCCGAACTCTGGCCTGTTGGAGTTGCTTGTCCGCTCGAAGAGCTTCCACAGGACACCCGTGTGACGTTCGCCGTTTGCGCCCTTCAGGTGATGGGAGAGGAAGAGAACCCGCCAGGGCAGGAAGTAATCGATCGGGTCTTTACCAAAGTCCTTTCCGAAATAGATTGGTATCACGCCCACCGCGCCACGCTCTTCCTTCGAGTAGCCGAAGACAAGCGGGATCGCCCGGAAGGAGGAGTCGGAGCCTTCCCGGTCGTAGGCAAATAGCTCGAAGGGGCCGCCCATACCGAACTTGTTGGGGCCCGACGAGGTTCGAAAGAGGAACGGATCAAGCCGGTATTCGGAATCCTCGCCCTTCACGAAGTGTTTCGAAGGAAAGAGGTAGCGTGAGACCCAGAAGTCTCCGGCCGTCACCCCCTTCTCCTCGGCGTGGAGCGGCCAGATGCGAGCAGCGAAGAGGGTGGGCTCGTCCCGGTAGAAAAAGGAGGGCCAGAGCTCAAATCGGAACGCCTCATTTGAGGTCTGGAAGTGCAGCAACGGGAAGAGCACGTAGTGGTCCGTGTGAGCGGGCCGCTCGTAGATGCCATAGAGTGGGAAGAGGAAAAAGTGGTGTGAATCGAACCGGGTCTCTCCCGTGGCAAGTTTTCGTTCGGAGCCGCCGAGCCAGAAAAATGGAAAGAGCCAGTGAGCTGTCTTCCCTTCCTTTCTCGAGAGGTTGAACAGAGGCGTGAACTGGAAGGAGTATCCATCACGGCTCCACTCGTGCTCGAGAACCGGATAGAGAAAGCGCCAGCGATGGGTTTCAGTTGTCTCCTCGGCCAGCCAGTCGAAGAGGAGTTGGCCCACCGTGAATCGGTGCCCACCGCGCCATTGCTCCTGGTCGAAGAGGAAGAAGTAGCGGAAGTAGTTCAAGTTATACGGCGTCTCCTCCTTCTGGGAGAAGATGAGCGGGAAGAGTGCGAAGTGACTCGACAGGCTGTCCTTCAGGCTCCAGAAAAGAGGCATTGCCCAGGTGCCTTCCCCTCCTGAGGCGTCCTTGTACCACCGTGTGAGCGGCCACAGGACCCCCTGGTCGCTCCAGAGCCTCACTTTTTCCTGGATCGCTCGAGGATCAGGCCTCACGGCCAAGTCCGTGGAACCTTCCACGGACGGTGGAATCGCTTCCGCCTCCGTACCCGTGGGCGTTGCCGTGGGTGCTGGGCTCGTGGAAGTCTCGAGTATGGGTTGCGGCGCCTCGGGGGGAGTGCCCTCGATGAGCTTGGAAAAGAAGAGATTGCCAAGGACAAGGTTCAGGTAGTGCTCCTCGTCGCCGTCCACAATACGGTGGGCGTAGTAGAGTGGGCCGGCGACCGTGTAGTCCTCCGCCTGGGTCCGCGTGTTCCAGTAGCCGAGTGGCAGGATGTGCTGGTGGCTTGCGCCGACCGTGTGCTCTTGCTCGAAGCTTAGCAGAGACCAGAGGATATCGTCACGCTCCCTCGCCAGTGTGCCCGACTCGGTCTTCTCGGTGGTCCGGATGTAGGAGGCGGCGGCGTAATAGTCTCGCGTCAGCTTCGACGTCCGATAGCGGCCATAGAATGGCATGAAGTAGCGATGGGTGCCGTCCGGTCCACTGGATTGATAATAAAATGGGGTTGCCAGGAGGTCCGTGGCGTCCCCGTCCCGGGAGGTCCAGAAGAAAGGAAGGAAGCGGTAGAGGTATCCGTCTTTGCGGTTCTCGACTCCGAAGAAGGGCCAAAGTACGTGGTTGCCCGAGCCTGTCGGCTCGCCCTCCAGTCCATGGAAGCTCTCGTGGAAGTACGTGGGGCCCAGGATGAAGAGCTGCTTTCGCGAGGGGAGCGAGCGGTAGCTGACGAGCGGGAAGACGTGCACTCCAAGGGAGCTGGCCGAGTACGTGCTCAGGAAAAGGGGCAAAAAGAGCTGCCAGCCCCGGGGGCCATTGCGAGAGGCCCAGTAAAGTGGGAATCCCATCGAGAAGTAGTCGTCGGGATAGCCCCACGACCAAAAAAGCGGCAAGCCGGTGCGGAAAAACCAATCCGTCGACCCGCCGGCGAGCGTTTGATATTCGTAGTAGAGCGGCACTCCGAAGCGCCAGAGTCGCTTCTCGTTGAAGGTCTCGATGTAGGGGAAGAACCACCGCGAGCCCGCGGATTCATCTGGCTCCACGTCGAAGTTGGAAAGGGGGAAAAAAAAGGAGTGAGTGCGCTTTCCTGTCGCGAATATGTGTGACGTCCGGTACGGCCAGAAGAGCACGTTCCAGGAGGATTCGCTCTGGGAGCTCGAGTAGCCAAAAAGTGGGAAGGAGGCGACGGAGAAGTCCTTGGGCCCAGCGGCGTAGTGAAACAGCGGGAAGAGCAAGTCGAGGCGAGACTCGTTTTGCGAATCGCCGCCGAACCGCGAGAGGAGAGGAAGGAGAAAGTGATCCGACTCTCCGGGGCTGCGGGAATAGCCGTAGAAGGGAACAATCCAACGGTATTCGGTGCTCCCCGTGCGCCCGTGCCAGTAGAAAGGAAAGAGATAGGTCTGTCCGTCGCTTGAGTCTTCGCCTTGTATCCAGGAGTAGGAGAAAAGTAGCGCGAGCCCGCTCTTCGTCTCCTCACGCCAATTCAACAGGTTGAGCGCGCGGTAGTCAGTGACTCCGGGCTCGCTGCGGGACTCCCACACATCCAGGATCTTCCAGAGGCCCGCGCGACTGCTTGTGACGGGTGTCTCGGCTGTGCCGTCGTCCTGAGTGTGTCGGTAGAGCGGAAAGAGTACATGATTCCGTGTGATCATGTCGGACTTGGTGCGGAGCCATGCGGGCAATAGCAACTGGAAGGACTCGTCGGGAGTCCGGTAGTCGTAGAAGAGGGGCAGGGAAAAGTTGTAGGACTCCAGTTCGCTCGACTTGTGAAAAAAGAGCAGCGGGAAGAGGTAAAGCCGACTTTCCCGGGGCTCCTTGGCTGCAGCACGCAAGAAAAGAGGGACCAGGAGCCTCGACCAGGTGCCGTTGGGGTTGTCGCTCGAGGCGTAGAGATAGAGGACATTTCGGACCTCTGTCTGGTCGGCGGTCTGGAGGTAATGTTGATACAGTGGAAACAACTCGGGGCCCAATGGGCGGTAGGCATCGTCCCGTGGCACAGACGGTGGGATTTCCGCGGGAGCTGCCGGTTCCTGGCCAAAGGCTGGGTGGGAGAGGAGGGCCGCCAGGAGCGCAAACGACGCGCAAGTCGACCGAGCAGGGCAAGACATGGGGCATTAGTTAACCGTCAGGGTGGGAAGAATCAAGGGCGGCCTGGGGAGAGCCTCCGCTCGCCTCCCCCTGGCAACACTGGCTCTTCGCACGTATCCTCTTGCCCACTTTGACCTCCGGCCAGCGCCAATCCATACTCCAGGTCCTCGGGGCTCTTCTCTCGGGGTTGCTCCTCTTGCTGGCGTTTCCGCAGTACGGTTCCGAGATGGGACTCGATGGGCTCGTCTGGGTCGGACTGGTGCCACTCTTCTTATCCAGCGTGGGGACCGGCTTGCGTCGGGGTCTTCTCCTCGGCTGGTGCACCGGGCTTGTACTCGAGTCCTCAGGATTCTGCTGGATATTGCTCGCGATCCGCCGCTTCACGGGGTTGCCTTCACCTGTTGCTGCGCTCATTTTTTCTCTCTGGGTCCTCTACGCCTCAATCCCCTGGGCACTTCTGGGCGGCCTCCTGGGCGCATCGGGCCGCTCGTCGAGCCTCAGTAGGGCGCTTCTGTGCTGGGTCTCGATCGAAGGACTCTTTCCGCGGCTTTTCCCGTGGCACCTGGGAGGGGCGCTCCATGGTCGGGAATGGATCGTCCAGTGCGCCGATCTCCTGGGGGCCAGTGGGCTAACGGCGCTGGTCTTCCTCTGGAACGCGCTCGTTTTCACCGTGGTTGGCTGGCTCCGAGGGAAGCGCGGCCTGCCGTATGGGTTGGCCGTCGTGTCGGTCGTGCTCCTGGCGGCTGCTCTTCTCTATGGCCGTTCCCGGCTCGAGTACGTCACTGGCGTGACCGGCGAAGCGCCTTCACTGCGCGTGCTCCTCGTCCAGGGAGCCCTCGATCCCGCGCAACGCAGTGACAGGGGCCTTGAGCACTACATTTCCGAGACCGAGAAGCTCCTTGAGAGCTCTGGAGGGCCGGACCTGATCGTCTGGCCCGAGGGTGCCGACCAGTACCCCTTCAACCTGACTCCGCGGGAATCGCCGTGGCTCTTTCACAAGGGCCACGTGCCACCGGAGCGACTCATCCGACGTATCACCGCGCCCCTGGTGGCGGGTAGCGCCGGGTATGCGCGGGGGCGGCTACCTGAGTTTTCGAATGTCGCATTTTTTCTGGAGCCTGGCAAGCAACCGTTTTTCTACGAGAAGAATCGGAGGATTCTTTTTGGTGAGCATGTCCCGTGCATCGGCTGGCTGCCAGAGAGCTGGCGAAGAGAGATATTCCAAAACATCGGGACCCTATGGCCCGGCGAAGGCAATCCGCCGATGCGCCTGGGGAACGCCACTTTCAAGAACCTCATCTGTTACGAGGCCGTACTTCCAGGTTACATCTGCGAGTCATCCAGGGGAGCTGATTTCCTTGTCAACATTACCGAGGACGTCTGGTACGGTCAAACAGCCCACATCTCACAGCATGTTTCGGTCTTGATCCTTCGGGTAGTGGAGAACCGAACACCGCTCGTGCGGTGCGCGAACATGGGACCGTCCGGAGTGATCCACGCGACGGGACGGTTCGAACGGGGCAAGAAGGTCTTTGCGCCAGAAGGAGTCTGGAGCGAGCTCAGGCCGCGCAGTCTGCCGACAGTCTACAGGTCCTGGGGGCGCCACCTGCCACTTGCGATACTGGTTCTCGTCGGCCTGGAGTGGATCGTGCGCCGCCTCCGACGCGCGAATCTTGCGAAGGCTGATTTGGCGGGCCGTCAGGGTAAGAAAATTGCATTGTAACTTGTTCACCTCGAACGAGTAATGCCCCTGGGCCACACCCCAGTTCCTGTCTTAGTCGTTGCGCCACAAAAGTTTACGTACTCCCGCCCGCCTTGACAGCGCGAGGCTGCCTTCCTATAATCAGGGCGACTTTTGAGTTCTCCCTCCTCTGCTCCTTACGGGAAAGGGCTTTGCAATGCGAATGGAACTGGGGTTCTCCCAGCACCAGGCGATCCGGCAAATTCAGACCTTATCTCCCCAGATGTACATGTCCATGGAGATTCTGTGTCTGAATTCGCTCGATCTTGAAGAGCGGATCGACACCGAACTCGAGAACAACGAGACTCTCGAGCTCACCGAGAAGACGAAGTCCGAGGAGTTGCCGGGTTCCGAGGCGCCAGTCGCGTCCGAGCCAGTCCAGGAACCTGCGGAGTCCTTTGAGAAGCACTTCGAGGACTGGCAGGACTATAGCCGCGAAGAGTACGCGACCTCCCGAAGTGTTTCGAGCTACGCTGGCGACAAGGATGAGAAACTCGAGGCCTTGAGCAACACTGAAGGGCGCCCGACGAGCCTTCAGGAGCATCTGGAAGAGGAGTTGCACCTGCTCGACCGCTCCGAATTCGAGCACATCCTCGGGAAGGTCACCGACGAGGAGCTATCGCAAATCACCGATCTTTGCGTCGATATTGTCTACAACATCGACAATCGTGGGTACCTGATGTACTCGCTCGAGGAGATCCAATCGTCGCTCGAGTCCAAGCCGTCACTCGTTGCCCTGGGAAAGGCCTTGCGTCTTGTGCAATCTCTGGACCCCCCGGGCGTGGGCGGGCGCGACCTCAAGGAGTGCCTCCTCCTTCAACTCCATCGCGACAAGCAGCAGTATCCCGTCGAGGAGAGCATTATCCGGGACCACCTCGAAGAGCTAGGGCACAACCGCCTTCCGAAGATCGCCAAAGCGCTGGGAATCTCGATGGAGGAGGTCAAGGAGGCGGTCGAGACGATTGTGAGCTTGAATCCGCTCCCCGGGAAACTCTTCGGCGGCGAGGCAGCGAGCTTCGTCAAGCCGGATGTGATTGTGGACGAGGTCGAGGGGCATTATGAAGTCCGGGTGGACTTCGATTACCTCCCGCGCCTGCAGATCGCACCGCACTATCGAGACCTCTACAAGACTTCAAGAAAGAACCCCGAGCTAAAGCAGTATCTCAAGAAGAAGCTCGACAGCGCGGAGTGGCTCCTTGCGGCTGTGCGCCAGCGTCAGGCGACTCTGCGCCGGATTGCGCAGGAGCTGGTCGATATTCAAAAAGACTTCCTCGATCACGGAGTCTCCCACCTGAAGCCGCTCAAGATGGTCGAAGTTGCTGAACGGGTTGGGGTTCATGTCTCGACGATTAGCCGGGCGATCAGCGGCAAGTACATGCAGACTTCCAGGGGGATCCTCTCCATGAAGACCTTCTTCACGGGAGGCGCCTCCAAGTCGGACGGAACCACTGAGGCCCGTGGCAGTGTGATCCAGCGGATCAAGGAGCTCGTCGCCAACGAGGACAAGGCCAACCCTTTGAGCGACATCGACATCGTGAAGAGGCTTGCCGAGTCGAATATCAAGCTCTCACGTCGGACCGTCACGAAGTACCGCGAGGCCGAATCGATTGCCTCCTCGAGGGAGCGGCGCAGTTATTGATGGTCCGGGGGTAAGGCTGAGGCCTTGATGTCTTCGCAACGCCGAGGCGCAGGCTTCGTCTTCCCAGTGTTGCACACCGGAGGAGTTCACCCAACGTGATCGAAGTATTGGAGCTCTCGAAGAGCTTTGGTCCGGTGCGGGCGCTCGACAAGGTGAGCTTCCGTGCCGAAGACGGGCAGATTCTGGGATTCCTCGGGCCCAATGGGGCCGGGAAGTCGACGACAATGCGCATCCTGACCGGCTTCCTCCCCGGGGATTCAGGCAGCGTGCGCGTTGGCGGGCACGATGTTTGCTCCGAGTCCCTTCGCGTGCGCCAGATCCTGGGGTACTTGCCGGAGGGAGTTCCGATCTACCCCGAGATGCGCGTTTCGGAGTACTTGCGGTTTCGCTCCAGGCTGAAGGGTGTGAGCCGCGCTGATCGTCGAGGGGCAGTGGCACAGGCGCTCGCGGACACCCATATCGAGGACGTTGCGAACCGGGTCATCGGGACTCTATCTCGGGGCTATCGGCAGCGAGTTGGGCTGGCCGACGCGCTGCTTGCAAAGCCGAGGGTGCTGGTCCTCGACGAGCCTACCGTGGGGTTGGATCCCGAACAGGTCCGGCAGTTCCGACAGCTTCTGAAGGAGGTCGGGCGCGACCGGACGGTCATCCTCTCCACGCATATCCTGAGCGAGGTCGAGATCGTCTGCTCCCATGTCGTGATTATCCACAAGGGACGGATCGTGGCGCGTGACACGGCGCAGAGCCTCAGGCGGAAGTATGGGGCGGCGGAGCGGACCGTGGCGGAGATCAGTGGCCCGCTCTCCGAGATCGTGTGCGCCCTGGGGAAAATCGAGGGAGTCGCGCGCGTCCTCTCCTCTCCCCTTTCGCCGGGGGTGGAGCCGGTCGACGCTTCCACGCGCTTTGGCTACCACCGCTTTACGCTGGAGGCGGCCCAGACTGACGACTTGCGCGAGGCTGTCTACCGCGCGGTCGCCCGGGGTGGCTGGACCCTGCGGGAGTTGCGACGCGAGGCCATAACGCTCGAAGACGTCTTCGTGGAGATCGTCGGAGGCGAAAGGACATGAGCGGCCTCCTGAAGGCGTGGGCGATATTCCTGCGGGAGATGGGAGCGTACTTCTTCTCTCCCATTGCCTGGATCGTCATTTTTCTCTTCCTCGTGATCAACGGGAGCATGTTTTATGCTTTCTCCAGCGTCCTCACGGGGCAACCTCGCCAGATTACGATGGTGGTGGAGTCTCTCTTCGAATTTTCAATCTTCTGGATTCTGCCGCTCTCCCCCATCCTGACCATGCGTTTGTTCGCCGAGGAGAAACGGTCGGGGAGTCTGGAGCTTCTCATGACGGCCCCCGTGACCGAGTTCCAGGTCGTGCTTGGGAAGTTTGTCGCCGCCCAGGCCTTTTACACGATTGTCTGGGCCTCCCTGCTGCCGCTCCTGGTCATGCTCGAAGTCCTCGGTGATCCTGACTGGGGGCCGATCTGGGCCCTCTACGTGGGGCTGTTCTTCCTTGGTTTACTCACCAACGCCATGGGCCTCCTTGCCTCGGCCTCGACCCGCAACCAGCTTGTGTCCGCTGTCCTCGCCCTCAGCGGGAACCTCCTCCTGTTTTTCCTCCAAATGGGACAGTCGCTCGTGCCAGAGGACGCGCTGGAGGCCCGCCGCTGGATCCGCTTTTTGAGCTTCACGTCGCACTTCGAGGGTGAGTACTCGCGCGGGATCGTCGACCTCAGGTATCTCTTTCTGTACGCCAGTCTGGCCGTCTTTTTCCTCTTTCTTGCGGTTCGTACCGTGGAGGCTCGGAAATGGAGATGACCGGGAAGAAAACTGCTGCTCGGGCCAGTTTCAGCACGAGAAAGCGTTGGAGCATGCGATTGTCTTTCCTCGTGGGGCTCTTCCTTGCCTTCTACAGTCTCTTCCTGGCCAATGGAATCGTCTTCAGGCACCCCGTCCGGATCGACTTGACGGAGGAAAAGCTCCTGAGCCTCTCGAGAGACTCGCTGGAGCGCCTCAAACTCATCACCGAGCCGGTGGAGGTGGTGATTCCCACATTGCTCCTGAGAGACAACCCCGATCACCTCGCTCAGCACGATGTCCTGACTCGCGCTCGCCTTCTCTTGAGTGAGTACCTGGCGGCGCAGCCCTTGATTCAGGTGGCTGCCGAGGTGGATGTGTTGGAACACCCCGATCGATGGGAGCGGATCCGGGCCGAGTACAAGCTCGAGTCCTCCCAGCTGAATCGCTTCATTTTCTTTGCGGGTAAGGGCAGGGAGCGTCGTCAGACCGTGACGCCCAATGACCTGGCTTTTTTCGGCTCCGTTCGTGATCCGGGGACGGACGTTCCCGAGGTGAAGGCCTTCCGTGGAGAACGGGCGATCACTTCTGCCTTGAACCGTCTCGTCACGGTCGACCGAAGAGCCGTCTATTTCACGCAAGACAAAGGCGAGGCGCAGTTTCGCCCCACCTCCGAGAAGGCGGTCGGCGTCGGTGGAATTCGAGTGCTTCTGGGGGAGCTTGACAGCCAGGGCCTTGAAGGCCGGCCGCTTTCAATTACTGGACTCAGGGAAATCCCAGTTGATTGTTCCGTGCTCGTCATCGCCGGAGCGAGTCAGATCTTCTTACCCGAGGAGCTTCGCGTCATCGATGCTTACCTTGAGCGTGGTGGCAAGCTGCTTGTGGCCCTGGGAGTGCGCCGCACGGGGATTGAGAGCTGCCTGGAGGATTGGGGGGTGCGTGTGCTGGAAGGACAGGTGCAAAGTTACATCGACACGCCGCTTTCGAAGACCAGCCACGCCGTTGTTGCGGCGAGGCAATTTTCGAGGAGCCATCCGGCGACCAGCATCTTCGTGAACGTCCCGAGGTTCGAGGTGCAGCTGGAGTTGCCTCGTCCTCTCGTGCCGGGAGGAAAGGGCAAGGGGTTCGATGCTGCGCCAATCCTGAGCGCCGTATCGCATCGAGGCGTGGACTACTATCTCGTGGGCCTGCCGGGCTCACGGGAGCTTCCGAAACCGGCTGATTTTGATCTTGTCCTTGCCGTCAGCCAAGTGATTCCGGAACGGCCGCCACCCGAATTTCAGCGCCGCGACACGAGGCTTGTCGTGACGGGCTCTGCAACCTTTCTTGGCGACCAGTACTTCTTGAGGTCCTCCAACCGCGACTTCCTGATGAACTGTCTGCGGTGGCTTCTCGGTGATGAAGTGAGGAGTACCGAGGGCGGCACCGAGTGGACGAAGCGCACGCTGCGGACGGATCCCTCGATCGAGCGGTATCTTTTTTGGGTCCCCATTTTCCTCCTGCCGGGGATTTTCTTGACCGCTGGTGTGCTGGTCTACCATGTGAGGAGGACGTGATATGTCGGCGCGAGGCAACTGGATCTTGTTGGGTATTGCGATCTTGCTCACGGCCCATGCCTGGGTGTTTGAGGCGGGTTCGCCTGTCTGGACGCAGCGGGGCCGGCTTTATCCGGACCTTGATCCGAACGAGATTGTCGAGTTGCGTCTCGAGAGGCCCGGCTTCGCGAGGGACGCTGCGCTAGGCATCGATGCTCGCCCCATCCAGTTGCGAAAGGAAGGGAGCCCGCCGGAGTGGTGGATCGTTGATCCGATCCACTTTGAGGCATTCCATCCCCGGGTGCAAACGCTTGCGTTTGACATTGCCGAACTCCTCAGAATTGCGGATGTCGCCTCCGGGGAGGGCGCCGACCCCTTTGAAAAAGGAGTGGACCTGGCGCTCTCCTTCAAGACGCGCGACGGCCAGTTCTTTGGGCTTGAGCTCGGTGCAGAGCATCCAGATTCCAGGCTTGACCTCGTTTACGCCCGAGAGACGAAGCCTGAAGCTTCGCCCTTTGTGATTCGAAAAGAGTTTCGAAGAAGCCTGCTCGTTTCGTTGACCGACTTGAGGTCACGGGCTCTCCTGGGGATCGCACCACCGGACTCGGTTCGGCTCGAGGTGTTGGGCGGGGCACGGTTCGCCAAGGTGGTTGTCCGTGACGGCCTGTCAGACCGCTGGAGGCTCAAGGAGCCGCTGGACGCTGCTGCCGACCGACAGCTCGTGGAAGAGCTGCTCAGGGAGTTGAACTCCTGGACCGTGGGGACCTTCCACCGCGATGCGGCGACGGACGCTGACCTCGAAGCCTGCGGGCTGAAGTCGCCCCGGGCGCAGGTGCGGATCCAGCGAAAGGACCGTCTTGGAGTGGCGCTGGAGATTGGCGGGACAGCCGCCACTTCTGCGGATGGGAAGGAGGCCGAGGTCTTTGTGCGTCATCCCCTCAGCTCTTTTATTTTCAAGGCCTCGGCGGCGCCGCTGACGATGCTCTTGAAAAGCCACGAGGAGCTTCGAAGCCGTCATGTATTTGATTTCGGCCTCGAGGACGTCGAAGAGATCTCCTACGAGTCCCTCACAGTTCACAGCACCTTGAAAAGAATCAAGGAAAAGGGTGCTCGTGGTGACTCTGACTCCTGGCAGGTGCTCGACAGGGATGGAAGCGTCTTGTTTTCCGGCGACAAGGTTGAGATCGACGCCGCTGTCAGCTGGCATCGATCGCTCACCATCCAGCAGTTCCTGACCCAAGCACTCGAAAGGCCAACGCGAAAATTAATCTTCAGAACAAGCGGGAAGAGGACGCTCGAGCTGCGGCTCGGCGACATCTCGATGCTACCCGAGCATCGGGGGCAGAACCTTTATCCCGCTCGAGTTGAGGGCGAGCCCGGGTCGTATCTCGTGAGCACAGACTTGCCAATGAAGTTCGAAGCGGGGGCGCACTCATTTCGCCAGAAGAACCTGTCAACCCTCGATCCCGCTCGGGTCCGAGAGCTGCGGATTGTTGAAGGGGTCTCCGATTGGTCCCTCGCTCAGGTGCAGCCAGGTGAGCCGTGGATGTTGGACTTGAAGACCCCAGTTGCTCAAGGGAAAGAGCTCAACTCGGCCCTGGTGAACAAACTTCTGTTGCAGCTTCAACGGGAGAACTTTCGAGTGAAACGGTACGAGCCAGGAATCATCGACCTCGTCGGGAATGACCTCGAGCTTCAAGCCCCGAAGCGTGCGCTGATTCTTGAGCGAGTCGAGGGCGACGACCCCGTATCCTTCCGGAAGCTCATTCTGGGAGGTCCGGTGGGCCCCCATGGCGACACGCTGGGACGAGTCGAGACCGTTGGATTGCCGCCGTTTGTGATCGAGACCGAGGCCGTGGAGGCTTTCACGGCGCTCGTGGCTCATCTTCACGAGGTCACGGGGAAGTAAGAATGGACGGACTCGTCTGCGACGGCTGTGGAGAGCCTCTCCTGCTTGCGGACGACGTTCGTTACGTGGTGCGCGTCGAGGGGTTCGCGGCTTACGACCCCATGGAAATAACGCAGGAGGATCTTGCGCGGGACTTCGAAGTGGAGATGAAGGAGCTTCTTGCGCAGTTGGAAAAGACCTCCGCCAGGGAGGCTCAAGACCAAGTGCACCGGACCTTTTCGTTCGACCTGTGCGCTCGGTGCTGGACGCAGTATCTGCGCGATCCGATCCGCGGGCTCAAGCGACAAGGCCATGGAACTGCCGCATCCGGTGAGCCTGAAGAATAAGACTCACAAGCTCTACCCAGAAGCTTCACGGTCTCGGGTCAGCGTGGAAAGTCTTGTCCCGAGTATCAAGAATATACCTCGCGCGCCCAGATGTGAGACATTCCGAATGGGCAGAGGAGGACCATCTCAAGTCTGCTGCTCGTTT
>SXGT01711570.1_pt1 | contig 35051 bp, 21 predicted proteins | sample 3176221 | NCBI WGS metagenome assembly SXGT01 (sample SAMN11356862, study PRJNA531348) | freshwater metagenome | isolation source: freshwater sample F1-120 | place: China: Fuxian Lake, Yuxi | collected 2017-12-25 | reverse complement strand
GATCGTGACCGCCAGCAGGCTGTTGGCCGGACTGTCCGCCGGATCGCTGAAGCCGAAGTCGAGAGCCGTGAAGGTGTAGGCCGTGTCCTCCAGAGTGCTGACCGCGCGGTCGGTCCCGGCGGGCGCGTCGTTGACGCTGGTGACTGTGACGTTGACGGTATCGCCGTCGGCTAACACTCCCCCTAGACCTGTATATCCTTGGTCATTGGTCGTGATCGACACGCTGGCCGCACCATGGGTATTTGCGGTGGGAGAAAAAGTTAGGCCGTTGAGAGCGGTATTGATGTCGGCCAGCAAACCAGTAAAGGTCATGCTGGCGTCGCCTGTTCCCGTGCCGCTGGAAAAGGTCAGACCCGTTGTACCGCTAAGAGTCAAAACGCCGAGCGAGGCGGTCAGCGTCACCTCGAGTGGGTTCGCTGCGGCATCCGGATCGGCAATCGAGATCAGGTTGCCGTTCCCGCTGGAGAATATCAAGGGGGTATCTTCGTTCGTGGCCTGAGACCCTGGGATCGTATTGATTGGCGTTTGGTTGTTACCAGTCAGCGAGATGTCACCCGAACCTAGGACGGTCGAGGAGTTGAAAATGACATTTCCTGCCGTGGTCAACACGCCGCCGCTGCCAGACGATGTGTCAATCACTTCGTTGACGGTCAGCACGCCCGCAGCGGCGATGGTGACGCTCCCGCCGCTGGCCGGGTTGCCGGTCAGAATGCCCGTGGACGACCCAACACTGTCAATCGTCAAACTATCGGCATCGTTGAATGTCAATGAACCTGCAATGTTCGCGGCCAGTGTGTCAACATCATTGGTTAGCAAGCTCAGGTTGAATGTACCGGTCCCAAGCAACTCCAGGCCCGACGCGACCACCTGGGCGGATTGCGAGACGGTCCCATTGGAACTGAGTACGAGATCATTCACTCCCACATTCACAGCGCTGTTGATGGCAATTCCTCCAGCTCCTGATTCAAGCCGCAGATCGGCGCTCGAAGTAACAGCTCCTGCGAGGGTGAGCGCGCTGGAGCCCGCGGCAATGGTAATGGAGGTCGAGAAGCTCACGGCATTGACGGTCACCGCGGCGGCGCTATCAGTCCTGCCGAAGGTGATGCTGCTGAAGCCTGACTGGAGAAGCGCCAGTTTGGCGGGAGTGAGATCAAGCCGGTTGGCCGCTGTCGCGGCGCTGCCGATCTGCATCTGCGCTCCCGTGGTCCCCGGCTGGAGAGTGAGCGATCCACCTATTCCCGAGACATTCCCCCCGAAGCTGATTTCATCGGCGGCGATGACGAGCGAATTGGCGCCGATATCGAGCGTCGAACTGAAGGTCGCGGTGGCGGTACCGGTGTCCACCGTCGCATTCGCTGAGGTGACCGCGGCGTTGTTCACGGTGATGCTGTTATTGGCCGCGATCAGGTCGCCGCCGATGGACGTTATCCCGGTTCCCCCGTACGTTTGCGATCCCGTAGTTCGGATCGCACCGCTGGTTTGAATGGAGCCGATGTCTGTTCCATAATTCGCCGCGGTGACACTGGTGGCACCGGAGACTCCTGCCGATGCGCTGCCGACGCTGGTGAGGGTGATGTCGTTGCCGGTGATCGTTATCGCGGAAAGCGAGCTCGTAGCGCCGAGCGCTCCACCCACGGTGACATCGCCGGTTCCAGCGGTTAGCGTCAGAGTGTGCGTGGCAGCGACATTGGCGTCGACGGTGTCCAGCAACTGAACGTTCCCGCCAGCGCCGGCCGTGGCTCCCGTGCCGCCCACCGCAGACAGGACGACGTTGGTGGTCAAGGTGGCTGCATCGCTGATCGTGATGTTTCCTGCATTTCCGCCGAGCCCAGCGCCGCTGCCGTTCCCTCCGGTGGTGGTGAGGCTGCCGCCCAGCGTAATGCCCCCTGCCGTGGCATCCAGCAGCACCGCCCCCCCCGTGCCACCCGAGAAGCCGGCGGTGGTCGCTGTCCTTCCTGCTGCCGTAATCCCGACTACGGAGACCGTGCTGCCTGTTATCGAGACGTTCCCAGCATTTCTGCCCGGATTGCTGGCCAAGTAGGTTCCGCCCGACGTGGTGATCGCGCCATTCACCGTCACCGCACCACTGCCGGTCAGCGAAACCGCTCCACCGTTTTGGTTGCTGCCCCCCGTGGTGGTGATCGCCGCTGTCGAAATCGCGCCGCCGAGCAAAGCCAGATTGCGCGCAGCGCCAGTGACGGCTCCGGTGATGGTGACCGTGCCGTCGTTGGTTACATTGTCGGCATCAATGGTCAGGGTGGTCCCAACGGCGTTGTTGAGCGTCACCGCGCCGGTGATCGTGACGTTGTTGCCCGCACCATCGCCAGAAATGATGTCGCCACTCAGCGTGACGGTGCTGGCGGTAAAGTCCACGGCACCAATTTCATCGCCTGTTCCGATAGCGCCCACCGTCAGCGTTGAACCTCCTGCGTTGAGAGTCACGTTCTCCAGCGTGGTGCCGCGAATGCCAGCCGTCGCGGAGATCGCCCCTCCCGCGGTATTGACAATCAGGTCCGAGCCGTCCCCTAGCAGCAGCGTGGCGGTGGTGAAGGTCACGGCATCGGCCGTGGTAGTAAAAGTGGTAGTTGATCCAGTGTTGAACAGCAAATTGTTGCCGGCTGCTGCGGTGTAGGTCTGGGCGTTGGCGTTGTAGGTAGTGCCCGTAAACGTGATCGTTCCAATATCGGCACCTGCGGTGGTGGCCGTGACACTGGTGGCCCCGGTCACGCCAGCCGATCCGCCGCCGATGCTGTCCAGGCTGACATCATTGCCGGTGATCGTGAGCGCGGAGAGGGAGCTCGCAGCGCCGATTGCTCCACCCACCGTGACATCGCCGGTTCCAGCCGTCAGCGTCAGCGTGCGGGTCGCGGCGACATTGCCGTCGACTGTTCCGAGCATCTGAATGTTTCCGCCCGCGCCGGCTGTGGCTCCCGTACCCCCCACTGCCGAGAGGACGACGTTAGCGGTCAAGGTGGCGGCATCGCTGACGGCAACGTTACCCGCATTTCCACCAAGGCCAGCGCCGCTCCCATTTCCGCCGGTCGTGGTGATGCTCCCTCCCAGAGTAATGCCGCCCGCCGTGGCATCTAGCATTACCGCGCCCCCTGCGCCGCCAGCAAAGCCGGCAGTCGTGGCAGTTGTTCCTGCGGAAGTGATGGCGGCCACCGAAACCGTGTTCCCCGTGATCGAGACGGCCCCTGCATTCCTGCCCGGGTTGCTGGCCAGATAGGCACCGCCCGACGTCGTGATCGTGCCGCTTACCGTCACCGCGCCACTGCCGGTAACGGTGATGGCTCCGCCATCCTGGTTGCTGCCGCCGGTCGTCGTCACCGCGCCCAGGCGGACTGTTCCCCCCGTCATGTTGATGTTGCCGAGAGCTTGCGTCCCTCCGATCGCGCTCATCGCCCCGCCGCTGCCGTTATCAATCGTTCCCCCGCCAGCGGCAATCGTCAGCGTGCGGCGGCTGGTTGCTGCATCGGCGTTGATCGTGCCGCTGATCCCCACGTTGCCGTCATTGCCGGTGCCATCCGTGGCAATCGTCACGTTGCTGTTCAGCGTCACGTTCGAGGTAAATGTCACATTGTTCCCGGCGACGTCGGCTGTGGAGACATTCCCCGTCAGAATCGCGGTGCCTCCCGTCACAGCCAGGCTGGCCAGCGCTGCGGAATTTCCTACTAAAGCGCCGAAGGTGACGTTGGCGGTCCCGGCGTTGATCGTCAGGCCGCGAGGAGTGCCATCCGAGTTGACGGTGGCGTTTCCCGCTGCCGTGAAAGCCACCGCTCCGCCCGCACCGGTCGAGGATCCCAAGCCACCGCTAGTCAAGATCGTGATGTTGTTCGTGAGGGTGGTCGGATCCTGCACCGTCACGCTTCCGCCAGCGCCTCCGGCCGAACCGATACCCGTTCCCCCTTGGGCGGTGATGTTCCCGCCCAGCGTGATCGTCGGCGTGCCGCCGGTGGCGTTCAAGCTGATTGCTCCGGCAGCCCCTCCCAGCCCCGCCGTCACCGCGCTGCTTCCCGAGCTATTGATTGCTCCCGTCGTCGCAATCGTCCCTCCGCTGAGCGTCACCGTTCCACCCGCCAACCCGACTCCGGCTCCTGAGCGAGTGCCGCCTACCGTCGTGATCGCCCCTGTCGTCACCGCTCCAATTCCCGTGATGGTGACAGCGCCACCGGTCGTGTTGGTGGCCCCCGTCGTGTTGAGGGAGCCCGTGTTGATCACATTTCCCGTGGAACTGAAAGACAATAGTGAATTAGTTCCGCCGCTGGCTCCCACTACCGTGACGTTCCCGGTCCCGGCGGTCAGGGTTAACGCCCTGGTCCCCGCCGTGTTGCCGTCTACGGCCCCCAGCATTTGGATATTTCCGCCGGCACCGGCCGTCCCCCCCGCTCCACCCACCGATGAGAGAGTGACAGCCGCGGTTAGCGTGGCCGAATCGCTGACGGTAATACTTCCGGCATTTCCGCCGAGCCCCGCGCCGCTGCCGTTTCCACCCGTCGTGGTGACGCTCCCTCCCAAGGTAATGCCACCCGACGTGGCATCCAGCAGCACCGCGCCACCAGCGCCACCGTCGAAGCCGGCAGTGGTCGCTGTCGTACCCACTGACGTGATGGCGGCCACGGAAACCGTGCTGCCAGTAATCGAGACGGCTCCGGCATTCCGGCCTGGGTTACTGGCCAGGTAGGCTCCGCCCGACGTGGTGATCGTGCCGGTCACCGTCACCACACCACTGCCAGTCAGCGAAACCGCGCCGCCATTCTGATTGCTGCCGCCAGTGGTGGTGATCGCCGCCGTCGAAATCGCACCACCGAGCAAGGCCAGGTTGCGGGCCGTGCCAGTTACGGTTCCAGTGATGGTGATCGTCCCGTCATTGGTCGTATTGTCGGCATCGATGGTGAGCGTGGTGCCAACGGCATTGTTCAGTGTTACCGCGCCGGTGATCGTGACGTTGTTGCCGGCCACGTCGCCCGTAATGATGTCACCACTTAGTGTGGCGGTGGTGGCAGTAATGGCCACAGCGCCGATTTCGTTCGCCGTACCGATAGCGCCCACGGTCAGAGTCGTGGCTCCCGAGTTCAGAGTTACGTTCTCGAAAGACGTGCCGCGAATGCCCGCGGTCGCCGAAATGATCCCACCCGCGGTATTGACGACCAGATTCGAGCCGTCCCCCAGCAGCAAAGTGGCGGTGGTGAACGTCACGACATCGGCCGTGGTGGTGAATGTAGTGGTGGCCCCGGCATTGAACAGCAGGTTATTGCCGGCGGCTGCCGTGTAGGTCTGGGCGTTGGCGTTGTAAGTGGTCCCCGTGAACGTGATCGCGCCGACATCAGCGCCGGCAGTCGTGGCCGTGACGCTGGTGGCCCCGCTGACGCCAGCCGATCCACCGCCGATGCTGGCCAGACTGATGTCGTTGCCGGTGATGGTCAGCGCGGAGAGCGAGTTGGTAGCGCCGATGGCTCCACCCACCGTGACATCGCCGGTTCCGGCCGTGAGTGTCAGCGTGCGCGTTGCCGCCACATTGCCGTCGACGGACCCGAGCAATTGGATGATCCCGCCAGTGCCGGCCGTGGCTCCCGCACCTCCCACCGCCGACAAGACGACATTGGCGGTCAATGTGGCCGCATCGTTGACCGTGATGTTGCCCGCATTCCCGCCAAGGCCCGCGCCGCTTCCATTTCCACCTGTCGTGGTGACACTGCCGCCCAGGGTGATACCGCCCGCCGTAGCATCCACCACAACCGCGCCTCCCGCGCCCCCCGAGAAGCCAGAGGTCGTGGCCGTCGTTCCTACCGATGTAATCCCGACGACGGAAACCGTGCTCCCCGTGATCGAGACGGCTCCCGCGTTTCGTCCTGGATTGCTGGCCAGGTAGGCTCCGCCCGACGTGGTGATCGCACTGCTCACCGTCACCGCTCCGCTGGCGCTCAGCGTGACTGCTCCGCCGGCGCTATTGCTTCCTCCGGTCGTAGTGATCGCTCCCGTGACACTGATGACACCGGCATCCGCCGTGAGCGTCACGGCCCCGCCAGCCATGCCGGCGGAACCCGTGGTATTGACGATGCCAATCGCGGTCAGGCTCGCACCGCGTATATTGACCGCTCCGCCCTGCGTGCGAATTGTATCTCCTGTATTCATGCTAAAATTTCCGGCGCCAGTTCCGTCGGAGTCGGCTCGGATGGTCAGGGAACCGGTGGTGGCAGCAAGACCGAGCGTGTTGTCGGTGAGGTCGTTGATCGTCACGTTGTTGGTGGCCTGGAGCACGATGTTGGCCGTTGCTGCCAAACCCTGCAATTCCGACTCATAGATGGTCGTGGGTCCCGTATCGCTGCCGAGAATCGTACCCACAACAGCACTGGGGTTGCCTGAGAACGTAGCGGTTCCATCTGCGGCACTATCAGCAGTACCGTTGGCAATGATCAGATCGGTGGGATCCAACAAGAGAGTACCGATAGCGCCGTGTTCCGCGGATAAATCCGCCTGGCCGCGAAAGCTCAAGAACTCTTTACCAGAGACCTCGACGAATCCACCGTTGCCGGACTGGGCTCCACCGCGGGCGGTAATCAGCCCTTGAAAGTGCGTGGATTGATCGGCCCAGACGATTACCTTGCCACCATTGCCGCTAAGGCGTGCATCTGCATGGATTTCCGCCTGGTCGTCGATCCAGGTGACCAGCGAATTGGTAATGTCTGGGTTGTGACCCTGGTAGTCGCCGCCAATCAGCACGGTCCCGCCACCCGTGTCACCGGAGGCATTGATGACGGCTGAGTCGAGCAGCGCAGCCACTGGCCCCAGGATTTCGACCCGCCCGCCAACGCCTCCGGAAGCGCTGGAAACGTCGATCAGTCCGTTCACGAGAGTCGCAGTCGTGCCACGCAGGCTCACCGTGCCGCCGGAGACGGAAATTGACCCCTCGACGCTCACCAGCGCGGCGTTCACCTGAAACATCTCCTCAACTCGAACATTGCCGGCGACTATCACGTCGCCATCCGAGTTGACCAGGAGGCATCCATCCAACGACTGATCGGCCATCACGAACTGATCGTTCCCGCCGCCACTGATGTACACGATCTCTCGCAAAGTGTCGCGCGTCATGCCGGTCAGCGAGGCATCGAATACGGACGACAGCTCGTCTGATGACCAGCTGACTCCGTCGATTATGATCTCGAAGAATCCGTCGGCCGTCATGGATTCCTGAACGACGTTGTCGCCGCTATCCCCCTGGATAGTGAGCCGGCCCGTACTCGCATTGAACATCAGGGAGAATTGACCGGGGACTGCGCTATCGCCGTCGGCAAGGGCCTGGTTCGGCGTTGAAGACAACGAGCCGGAATCGCCCGCCGTGCTGGTGGGCGCTGCCGGGTTGTCGGCCGAGCTGAAGACGAAGTCGCCGGGACCGACCTGGGTCGCCTGGGGACTTACTTGCCCGGCGTCGCTAGAGGGTGCATCGCCCCCCCCCGCCAACGCCGCCAGCATTTCTGGACTTAGCGGCGACGCACTGAGCAGCAGCCGGTCTTCCAGCTCAAATGCCTCGATCATCCGCGGCACTCGCGGCCTGGCGCGCGGTTTTGTGTTTTTTGCCCGTGTTCGATCGGCCACTCCGATGGAAGGGGTCCGCGAACGGTCGCGTAGAAGATAGGTCAGAAACGCGTTCAAATTCACAGGAGCGCTCGTAAATGGTGAGTTCGCGGAGAGAATTCATAGGAGAAACGACGCTCCCCTGGATCCCATTGCATGACAAATACTGAATTACTAGTCACTAAAACCTGAACCAAATAAATCCCGACGATCAAGCGATCGCCTCGCAGTTTCCATTGCGAGCCCCCCAATTGGTCAAAGTGTACGTCACAACCCTGTTTTGACCCGTTTCCCAGCGAGTGATGGTCACAAACGGCAAAGTCTACCTAGCCGGAACAATCGCTACGCCACGACTTTTCGCCCGTAATGGTTGTGCGGGCGATGACTAGGTCCATCGAACTCGAGTCGCGAAATGGAAATTTTGCACCCAGGCCCGAATTGGCTGGGAAGACGATGTATGGAAGATGTGACCGTAAGCGGACCCGGAATGTGAACTTTCCGCATCTCTTGAATGGGCGACAATCGTTAAGCTTGATGAATCCAAGGACTTTTCTGATCCCCTTGGCGCTCGTCCTTCCTCTAGGGTGCGCGACGACCAAGGGCCCGATGCGTCGTCAAGAGTCGCCACAGTGCCTCCCGCCCCCCTATGCGCAGCCGGAGCGACGGTCAAACGACGCTGGGAATCTGCCGCAGCCACAGCCGCCGCGTACCGACGCCACCACTCCAACTCGACTGACCGCACACCAACCGATCTTTCGCGAAGCGCCGCCGATGTCCCTCCCTGTCGCGCCGGAAGAAGTCAAACGCCCATCGTCGTCCGAAAGCGACGACACCTCCGAAGCCTTGCCGCTGCCACAGGGCGAGAAGCAGGACAAACGTCTTGACTGCTGGTGGGAAGAACCGCTCGCTCGCCAGTTGCGGGAGCTGGCCCGGCCGGTTCCGATCGATGTCGAGACCTTGGTCGTTGCCGCTCTAAGGCATTCGTCCCAGGTTCGGGCGATCAGCGACGATTATCTCATCCGGCGAACCTCGATCACCGAAGCCGCGGCTGCCTTTGATGTCCGCAGCTTTATGGACACGAGGTATATCCGGACGAATGAGCCGGTCGGCAATACACTGACCACCGGTGGCCCGCCCCGCTTTCTCGATGACAACTTTCGGGCCAGCGCAGGCTTGCGCAAGAAGGCCTCGACAGGCGGAACATGGGAGCTGTCGCAACGGATCGGTCTGCAAGATAGCAATTCTGTTTTCTTCCTCCCCACCAATCAGGGGAATGCCCGCCTGTCCCTGAGTTTCAGCCAGCCGCTCTTGAACGGTGCCGGTCGGGCTTACAACTCCAGCATCACGGTGCTGGCCGAAATCGACGCTCAAATTGCCGAAGCCCAAACCTCGCAGGCACTCCAAGAACACTTGTTGAGTGTCACCAGGGCGTACTGGGAGCTTTGCCTGCAACGTGCCGTGCTGGTGCAGCGTCAGCGTCTCCATTTTCGAGCCCAGCAGATTCAAGAGGAGCTCAACAGTCGGCAAGACGTCGACGCGCTGCAAAGCCAGTTGGTGCGCGCGCGGGCGGCGGTATCCTCGCGGAGGGCGGAATTGATTCGGGCGGAAGCGGCGATCAAGAACGCGGAAGCTCGGATCCGCGCGCTAGTCAACGCGCCGGAGATGCTCAGCGATGTCCGCCTGGAATTGATCCCTACCGAGCGGCCGGCGCAAGGCCATTTCGCAATTGAGGAGTCGGATGCGCGGGCAACGGCCTTGCAAAACCGGCCAGAGATCAACCAGGCGCTGAAGCAGATTCAAGCCGCAAACGTACGTCTAAACATATCGAAGAATGAGATCCGTCCCAACCTCGATCTCGTGCTGGAAGGGTATTTGAGCGGACTGCAGGGAAACCATGATATTGGCCAGGCCTTCACGGACCAGTTCACGCTTGGTGCGCCGAGTTACACCGCGGGCCTGGTCTACGAATATGCCTGGAACAACCGGGCCGCGCAGGCCCGTCTCGAGCGGCGTCAACTGGAAGTGCGGCGGCTGACCGCGCAATTCGACGCATCCCTCCAGCAGTTGTCGGCGGAAGTCGAGGTTGCCGTGCGCGAGGTCCAGACGTCTTACGACGAAATGCGGAGCAAGCACCAGGCGATGATGGCCTTGGAGACAGAAATGGAATATCTGACGCAGCGCTGGCAATTGCTGCCGGGGGACGACCGCTCGGCGAGCTTTCTGCTCGGAGACTTGCTCGATGTGCAGGAGCGGGTAGCCCGCGAGGAGTTCGAATTCGCACGAGCCCAAATCAACTACACCCTGGCGCTCGCCGAGTTAAAGCGGGCCACAGGCACGCTTTTGCAGTTTGAACGAATCACCCCGCTGGAAATCGAGGAGGATCGCCTCCCCCGCAGGGTTTTCGACAAGCCGGATATGGCGAAGCCATGACCTTGCCCGCATCCTTTACTCGACTGCTGCAACACTTTCTTCCGCGGGCAACGGCTCCGGCGGCTGATGACTATCGGGCTGTGAACCAGATTCGGGAGTTGGCAGGCGAGTATGAGAAGCTTCCGCCCGGTACCCTGGGCGATCGGCTCGAACTGCTGCGGCAACAAGTGCGCGGCGGCGCGAAGGCTGAATCGACCCAGGTCATGCTGCCCGCATTCTCTCTGACGCTCGAGGCAATCCGGAGGCGATTGGGAGTCACGCTATACGACGTTCAATTGCTTGCGGGACTCGCCTTGTCACAGCAGACGATCGCCGAAATGCAAACGGGGGAAGGGAAGACGCTGGTAGCGGCCCTACCGGCGATCCTGCATTCACTCTCGGGGCATGGCGTTCATGTGCATACTGTCAACAGCTATCTGGCCGAGCGGGACTTCGCGAAGGTGCTCCCCGCCTTCCAGTTGCTTGGCATCTCCGCGGGCCTGATTCGTCCCCATAGCACGAGTGACGAAAGGCGAGCGGCTTATGCCTGCGACGTGACCTATGGACCAGGCTATGAATTTGGATTCGATTATCTCCGCGATCAAGCCGGTCATCGACACACCAGGTCAATGCGATTGGGAGAAATTTACACGCGAGCTCTTCGCAATCCGGTAGCGGAACGCACGACGGCAGTCCAGCGCGGGCTCGCGTTCGCAGTAATTGACGAGGCAGACAGCCTCCTGATCGACGAGGCCAACACTCCTCTGCTGCTTTCCGAAGGAACGGCCAGCACGGCTGCCGACGCACCGCTCTTTGCTCAGGCTGCATTCGTCGCGAATGAGATGCAAGCGGATCGAGACTATGTGCTGGATTCCGATGCGAGGACCGTGCAGCTGACGGCCATAGGCGTGCAGGCTCTGGAGCGAACGATCGCTATCAGGAATTGCCGCATGAAGCGGCCGTGGCGGACCTATGTGGAACAGGCTCTGCACGCCAGCTGCCTGTTGCGGCGAGATGTCGATTATGTCGTGAAGGACTCCCGCATCGAGCTTGTCGATCAGAACACCGGTCGGATTTTTGCCGACCGCTTATGGCGAGATGGCCTGCATCAAGCCGTGCAAGCGAAGGAGGGAGTACCGGTCCTTGCGGAGCAGCGGCCCCTGTTGCGGATTGCCCGGCAGCGGTTCCTACGGCTGTACGATGGAGTGTGCGGGATGACGGGGACGGCCAAAGGCAGCGAAGGTGAACTTCGCGACGTGTATCACTTGGGTGTCGTCACGATCCCCACGCACAGACCCTGCCGGCGGCGATTCCTCGGCACTCGCTATTTTCGGGACGAAGCGTCCAAATATCGGGCCGCCGCCGAGGAGATTCTCCAGGTTCATGCCACCGGCCAGCCGATCCTGGTCGGCACCCGCACGATCGCGTCCTCGGAAGCGGTGGCTGATCGCCTGCGCGACTTGGCGGTGCCGTTTCAGATCCTCAACGGCAAACAGGATGCCGATGAAGCAGCAATCATCGCAAATGCAGGTCAGATGGGGGCAGTGACGATTGCCACGAATATGGCGGGTCGCGGAACCGACATCCGGCTCGGCGATGGAGCGGCGGCCCTCGGCGGTCTATTCGTGCTCGGCATTGAACGGCACACATCCGCACGGGTTGATCGCCAGCTTCTGGGGCGTGCGGGCCGCCAGGGCGATCCGGGCTCGTGCCGGTTCCTTGTCTCCGCAGATGATTTGTTGATTCAGCATTTTGCGCCGACTTTGGCCAAGCGACTGGAACAGACTGCCGACGGTACGGGGGAAGCCCACGGCGATTACTCACGGATCGTCGCAGCAGCGCAGGACCGAGCGGAACGAACGCATGCCCAACATCGGCAACAGTTCCTGGTACAGGACGCTTGGATGGGAGGAGTGCTCTCCACGCTTGCTGGTCGCTCCGAGCAAGCGTCACAACCGACTTGATCGGCAGAACTCGCAAGATCCTACCCTGATCGGAATTACGCCTTTCCCCGGCCATGTCCTAGTTTTGACCTAGATTATTACAGCGATTTGGGCAATCGCGGGGGTTTCGTACAAATCGCGGCAAATCTGTTGGTCATGACTCAACGCACTTGTTCTTTCCCAACCATCTGGTGGCATCCGCCATCTGTCATGGTCGGTTGCCTGCTATCCGTACTCTCGGCCGGGGGGCCTGCTGCCGCCTTGGAGACCTTGGAGGGCTTTACCGAACCATTTCGCGTAGTCAATGTGGCGACCACCGAAACTGGCGTCGTCGCCAGAGTCCTGGTTCATGAGGGGGACTTCGTTAGAAAGGGACAAGAGCTGGCCACGCTCGATAGCGACCTGCATCTCACCATGCTGGCGATTACCGTGGAACAAATGAAGGCGATTGGGCGGCTGCAGTCCGCGCAAGCGGAGCTCGAGTTGCAGCAAAGCAAGCTCGAGAAGTTGACGCTTCTGCGAGAGAGAGGGCACGCCCGCCAAGAGGAGGTGGAGCGAACTCGAACCGACGTGGCCATCTGCAGATCTCATGTCCTTTCGATCCAAGAAGACCTGGCGGTCCGCAAGCTGGAGCACGAGAAAGCCAGCTTGCAACTTGCTCGCCGCACGATTCGCGCGCCACTGGATGGGGTCATCACCAAAACCACCAAGTCCGAGGGAGAGTTTGTGGCCCCCAATGACCCCGTTTTGATCACGATCGCGAAGCTCGATCCGCTGCTTGCGAATTTCTCTGTGCCCAGCAGTCAGCTCGCGGCGATGCACGTCGGCCGGGAAGTTGACGTCGTTCTTGAAGCCAGCGGCAGTCGAGTACGAGGGGTTGTGGAGACGATCTCGCCGGTCACGGACGCGGGAAGCGGCACCGTGCCGATCAAAGTGCGGCTGGATAACCCCAAAGGGCTCTTCCGCAGCGGAGAGCGTTGCCTTCTGGCGATTCCCAGCCTTCCCAAGACAGCGGTGAAGTGAGGCTTTGCCATGTCGCTGAGTAGCCCAAAGTCGATCCAGCTCGCAGTGCCCCAAAGTGGCTCGACGAGGGTTCATCCGTCGCCGAACGCGGTGCCGCAAGCCACTCAACTGCGGGAACTCCAGCAGAAGCTGTTGCGGGCGATAACGAGCTTTGGCGACAAAGATGCCGCTCTCACTGCTGCGTCTCTTGTCGTCAGCGAGGTGCTCGGACCAGTTCAGTTGGTGTACCTCGATCGGGCTGCCGACAGTTTACTGGAGGTCCACGTTTGCCAGGACGAGAACGACGTCGCGCCACCGTCCGGTCTCATCGAGTCAGCTCTATTGGCGGCAGGCAACGCGGCGTGCGATCAAGGTCATCAGCACATCGCCCCAGTTAGCACCCCGAACGGCGCACTGGTCTCGGCTGCACCGGTCATCTTTCGGGGTCGATTGCCCGAAGCCATTGCCCTGGTTTTGCCGCAGGGAGTGTTGCCTGTGGAAAGCTTATCGTGCGTGACACAGCTCCTGGCGGTCCACTTCATATTGTGGCACATTCTCCAGGGCGCGCTCGCATCTGAAACGGAGACGCGAACCCTAGCCGCCGTGCTGGAGCTGCTTGGCAAGCTAGAAACCGCCGCCGATCTGCCGGGAGCTTGCCACTCGGTGGTCGAGGCCATTCAATCGCATCTATCTTGCCAGCGGGTTGCGCTGGGACTGTTGGAGGGTACAGGAATCCGCTGCCGACTGCGAGCTGTATCCGGTGTATCACGATTTGACTCCCACTCGGCGTTTTCAAGAGAAATCGAGACGGCTCTTGACGAATCCGTAGCGCGTTCCGTCGAGGCTCATTGGCCAGCGCCAGTCGCCGCAACGAATGGCTCCGTGCTCGCGCTGCGCGCACTTTGCACCAGCTCACAATCCGCCGCCGGTGTCAGCTCTCCCCTGAAAAACCAGCAAGGTGAGGTGATCGGCGCTTGGATCATACTGGGTTCGCGGGAAGTCTTGGAACGGCCTGATACCGCGACATTTCTGCGGGCCTGCCAGGCTTCCTTGGGCTCCTGCTTGCAGCTCTGGCAGCACGCCGAGCGCGGAGTGTTTTACCGGCTCACGCGGCGGCTGACTGGGCTGAGCAGGTCCTGGCGGAGCCTGACCATCATCGGAGCTGCAATCGCACTGGCCGTGGTTCTGGCGTTCCCTGTTTCTTACAAGGTCTCTTGCGACTGCACGCTGCAGCCCGTGACGCGCCGCTATGTCGCCGCCCCTTTCGCCGGCATCCTCGAAAAATCCGTGGTCGCCCCAGGTGATCTAGTCCAAGTGGGAGACACGTTGGCCCGTCTCGACGGTCGGGAGATTCGCCTGGAAATGGCTGGAGTGACTGCAGATTACAACCGCGCTCGCAAGCAATCCGACGCGGCGCGGGCCACGCATCAACTCGCCGAGGCGCAACAAGCAAAGCTCGAAATGGAGCGTCTGGACCTGAAAACCCGCTTGCTCACGGATCGCGCCAAGCACCTGGAAATCAAGAGCCCACTGGCAGGCATTATCGTAAGCGGCGATCTCGAGCGAGCGGAAGGCGTTCCGGTCTCGATTGGCCAGACACTTTTCGAAGTAGCTCCTCTCCAGCAGATGACCCTGGAGCTTGCCGTGCCTGAGGACGAGCTGGCGTACGTCGACGTGGGAGCAGCTGTCCAAATTCGGCTGGACGCTTACCCAGGCGAGAAACGGACGGGACAAATCACCCGCATTCATCCCCGGGCGGAGCTGCGTAACGGAGGGAGCGTCTTCGTCGCCGAGCTCACGCTCGACAATTCCGAGGGCCGCCTCCGTCCCGGCATGAATGGCACCGGCAAGATTGCCGGACCTCGCCGGCCTCTCGCCTGGAACCTCTTCCACAAGGCTTGGGAGAAAGCAGTTACGGCAATCGCATGGTAAGCACACTCTCATCGGGCTCGGACGCCCCGACGCGGCATAATCCACCTTTGAGCAGCGAGTACGACCACGCCGTCCGCGAAATCGGCAATCTCACGCTGGCCCTGCGCGACGATCTCAAGTTCCAGTCCCAGCCGTTTGACGGCGAGAATTTCATCCTCATCGAAGATCCGCTGAAGGCGGCGTTTTACCGGGTTGGCTCGGCTGAGTACGCGTTCCTGTCGCTGCTGGACGGTCGGACAACGGTCGCGGAGGTCCTCGGCCACCTGGCGAACTCTCCGTCCGGGGACGTTCTCACCGCGCACGAGGCGGCGGGACTCTGCAAGTGGCTCATCGAAGCGGAGCTCGCCTCCACGGCCGAATCCTCCGATCCACACCGCCGTTCCACGGCCGCCAAGAAAGCGCAGCGAGGGCGGTTCTGGCAGAACTGGAATCCGATCGCCATGCGCTGGCCGCTAGTCAACCCAGACCCGCTCTTTACCGCGATAACTCCCTGCCTCCACTGGTTGTTCACGCGCTGGGCTTTCGCACCCTGGGCTGTGATTGTCCTGCTCGCCCTCTATCACGCGGCGGCCGATTGGCCGCGCCTCGTCGCCTCGTCGTCGGCTGTGGTCGTGCTGGGCAACGCCTGGTGGCTCACCGCCTGCTGGGTCGTGCTCAAGTGCCTTCACGAGATGGCCCACGGGATTGTCTGCAAGAAGTACGGCTGCCAGGTGCGAGGCGCGGGAATCATTCTGGTCCTGTTCGCGCCGATTGCGTACGTCGATGTCACGAGCTCCTGGCGATGCCGATACAAATGGGAGCGGATGCACATCGCGGTCGCCGGAATCTACTTGGAATTGCTCGTCGCCGCCGCCGCCCTGCTGACATGGAGCCACACCGGACCCGGCATCGTCAATCACGTTTGCCTCAATGTGGCCATCATGGCGAGCGTGACCACGCTCATCTTCAACGCCAACCCATTGATGCGATTCGACGGCTATTATGTGCTGGCGGATTGGCTGGAAATTCCGAATCTTAACACCCGCGGCCAACAATGGCTGACGCAATCCGCGCGCAAGTACCTGCTGGGCATGAACACATCAACCTCAACCTTGACTCGGGGGCGCGGCCTCGTGATCCGAGTATACGCGCTGGCGGCATTTGTATGGCGAATTGTCGTCTGCGCCGGATTGGTCATCGTCGCGGCGACGATGTTCTATGGAGCGGGGATCGCGCTGGCCGCGTTCGCATTAATTCTGTGGATTGCCATGCCCTTCGGGCGCTTCGTGGCGGCGATGGCGCAAGCCAATCCGTGGGAACGTCCATCCTGGATGCGGCTCACTGCGCTCTGCGGCATTTTCACGGGGTGTTCCGCTTTGTGTCTGGTAGTTCCCTGGCCTGGCGCTTGCATTGCTCCAGCCGTCGTCGACCACGCCGAGCCGACCATCGTTCGGGCCGGCTGCTCCGGATTCGTCCGCGAGATTCGCGTTACCGCCGGCGAACTCGTTGAGCAGAGCCAGATCCTGGCCGTACTGGAAAACAAGCAGCTCCAATTCGACCTCGACGATTTGCGTTTGAACCTGGAGAAATCTCGCCTGCTCTGCCGGCTGCACGAGACGCGGCAAAAACAAGGCGATTTGCAAGCCGAACGAGAGCGCATTGCCGAACTAGCCAAACGCATTTCCGAAAAAGAAGGGCAACTTGCACGAGTCACGGTTCGTGCCGACAAGCGAGGCCATGTCATCGGCCGCAATCTCGAATCGCTCGTGGGGAGGTATTTGCACGAGGGAGACCAGATTCTCATCCTTGGCGACGAAAACAGCAAGCAGCTTCAGCTCTCCATCGCGCAGGATGACCTGGCGATGTTTGCCTTGCGAATCGGTCAAGAAGTCGAGGTCCGCGTTCCTGGCCAGAGATCCATGAGTGCCCCTCTGACGACGCTCGAGCCTCAGGCTGCCCTGCAACCGAATTACCCTTCTCTGTGCGCACCAAACGGAGGACCAATACCGGTGCGAAAAACAGGGAGCGATGCCGACTCGCGCGTCGGCGAGACCGAGAGCTACGAATTCCTGGCACCCCGGTTTACTGGAACAGTCGAACTATCCGAGTTGCAAAGCCGAAATCTCAGCAGTGGGCAACTAGCGACCGTTTGGTTTCGGCCACACCACGAGACCGTTGGCATACACTTCTTCAATGTGCTTTTCCGAAAACGACTTCACTAATTCCGACACAGGAGTCTCCCGCCCTGTCCCGTGCGGCAAGGTGGAACATGGGACGAGTTCTTGAAGCGCCATGCCTCGTCGCTCTGGCAAATGGACTTCTTCAGCCAGAAAGTACTGACCTTGAAAGGCATCCGCGAAGTGTTCGTGATTGCGTTCTTGCATGTGCATACCCGGCGCGCCATCGTCTCGCCGGCCACCGAACATCCGAATGAAGCCTGGGTCATGGCCCAGGCCGAATCGTTGGTGACTCAAGCCCGTGGGAGCGGACTGGCCGTCCGATACATTATCCATGATCGGGACACGAAATTCAGCCGGGCAATGGATCAAACTTTTCGCCGTCAGCGGGCGAAGATCGTCAAGATAGCATTTCGAGCCCATCGGATGCAGGCCCACGTCGAGCGGTTTGTCAGGACCCTGCGCAATGAGGTGCTCGACCACTTCATCATCTTCGGAGCTAAGCACCTCGACTCGCTCCTAAAAACCTTCTTGACGTATTATCACAGTTCTCGTCCGCATCAAGGGAAGAGTAATCAGCTGCTGGTGAAAGCCAAACCTCGCCGCAAAACCGAACCTCCGGCTACGATCTCTATCGCCAAGGTCCGCTGCGAACAGAAGCTGGGCGGACTGCTCAAGTCTTACAGGTGGGCAGCCTGAGAAGGATTGGCATGTCGCCCCCCTTCGTCGGTGAAGCACTAGATCCCTATGGAAAACACGAGCAATTCACTGCAATGTTTGGATACGGCGTAGTCGAGGAAACGACTACGCCGAAAACAATTGACCGAGTAAACTGTCTCTAAACCGTTGTCAGAAAAGGCCTTGAGTCAGCTCGCTAGCGGCCCAGAGAAGTAGGTTGTTCATCGAAAGGCACCCAAAAAATTTGCGGTCATGTCGCGAAAAATCCCGCCCGAACATAACAGGAACCATGCCGTCGCGACTGCTCGGTGCATAGTCGTTCCAAGCTCAAATCAACTCGCAGCTACGGCACGTCAAGCAGATACAAATCGTGCTTCCCCTGCCGCTCCGCGACGACGACCAAATGCTTGCCGTCCGGATGCCAGGTGGGGTAGTCATCGCGCTCGGCATTCGTGGTTACGCGGATGGAGTTGGTGCCGTCCGTTTGCATCACATAGATTTCGTAATTGCCGTCGCGACCGCTGGTGAAGGCGAGGCGTTTGCCGTCGGGAGAAAAACGCGGGCGGATGTCTTGCCGCGGCTCTTTAGTAAGGCGTTGCAAATCGCTGCCATCTAGCTTGGCAGTATAGATCTCAAAGTTTCCGTCGCGTGTCGAGCCAAAAGCAAACCGTTTGCCGTCCGGAGCAAAACTGGGCCAGTTGTTGATGCCTGGACCGGGGACAATCTCGCGCGGCTTGCCGCTGGGGAGGTCCAATCCCAGAATGCTTTGAGCGTCGGTTTCCGGATAGCTGTAGAGCATAATCGAGCCATCGGGCGCTATTGCCGGCGAATGCGCCCCCGAAAATCCCCCACCGGGCCGGACTTCCGTTTCGGTCCCCTTGGCCATGTTTTGCATCACGATGGCCAGGCTGAGGTTGCCGCGGCTTTGGATGAAAGCCAGCCACTGACCATCGGGCGAGTAGGCGGGCTCGAATTCGTTTTTGGTCTGCGTGGGATGCACCGGCGATACACTGCTGTCGGCGAGCTTGAGCTTCATGAGCCGCAGCCGGACTGCCGTTTCTTGCACGACATAGACCAAGTCCGCTCCGGTCTGGTCTACAAAGACCGGGCTGCTCTTGAGCCGGCCATCGGTGGTTAGCCGCTTCTCTTCCGCCGCACAGGTGCCAAGGAGGAACAGCATTCCCGCAAGCAGAAATCCTGAGCGAAGTTTACGAAAGCAGATCATGCACCACCGTCCCTCCCTCCAGCACTTTCATTTCGGCGCGGGCCTGGGTATCCATGCCTGCCAGTTCGGCAATAGTGGTGCCAACCATCAAGGGTGAGATGGGAGTCGTCGTGGGATCGGAACCGAGGCGGTCGCTGGCACCGATGACTCGCCCGGGCGTCATTCCCGCGCCGGCCCAGAGCGATGAATAGCAACGTGGCCAATGGTCGCGAGAGGCGCGGGTGGTAATTTTCGGCGTGCGGCCAAATTCTCCCATCGCCACCACCAGCGTGCTCTCCAGCAGGCCGCGTTGCTGCAAATCGTTGAGCAATGCGGAAAGGGCTCTGTCGAGAATCGGACAGTGGCGGTCGGGCAACAACTCAAAATTGTAGATATGGGTGTCCCAGCCGAAGTCGGCGCTCGGAGTCATCGCCTCCACATACTCGCTCCAATTCACTTGAATGTACGGCACACCGGCTTCCACCATCCGCCGGGCCATCAGGCAGCTTTGCCCAAAGGAGGTTTGGCCATAGGCTTCGCGGGTCTTGGCCGATTCGCGAGTCAGATCCAGCGCCTCGCGGGCCGACGGAACAGTGAGCAGTTCATACGCCCGCTCATGCAGCCGCTCCCAATCCTGGGATGGGCTCCGTTCGGCCTGTCGGCGAGCAGCATCCAGCGATGCCAGCAGGGTGCGGCGATCTTGAATGCGGAGCGGCGACAGGCCTTCCAGCAGCTTGAGCGAGGGAATTTCCGCTTCGCCATATTCAGAACAACTGATGAGGAATGGGTCGTGCGATTTTCCCAGTGACCCTCCTCCATACCCTTCAATTATCCGCACCACATCTTTGGGGATACCGCGGCCCAGCATGGCAAACGACGGCAGGCTTCCCTTCTCGCCGCGATGCTTGGCGATGATCGAGCCAAAGTTCGGTCTCACCGGCGTGGGGTTTTCGGCAAAACCAGTCAAACCGAAAGTGCCGGCATCAGGATGGCCACCCGCAAATGTCACATGCGAATGGACGACATTGAACAAGTTGCTGCGGTCGGCCAGTTGGGGGAGCAGTTCCGTGAACTGCAACCCGGACGTGCGGGTCGCAATTGGGGCAAACGGCCCGCGAACGTTGGCCGGTGCATCCGGTTTGGGATCGAACGTATCCACATGGCTCGGCGCTCCCCAAAGCCAAATGAAAATGACGGATTTCGCCCGCACCTTTCCCAGTCGTGGCTCTGCCGCACAATTCCCCGTCATGCCCAGCGCCAACGGAAGCGAAAGGCCGGCCCGCAAAAAGCTCCTCCGGCTGATGCCGTCACAAGCTCGCGAATGAAATTGGCCAATCTCCACACAATCAATCCCAAGAACGGACAGACTATTGAGTAATCAACGCCTGTTGATTCTAGTCTGGGGCAGAATTCGTTGGAACCACAAAACCAACTTCGTGCCATTCCAGTACACGGCACTAGGAAGCTGATCATCATGGTGAGGGGAAGAAAAGACCGTTCTTATTCTTGCCGGACTCTTCGATCGTTTCAGCTCGCATTTTCGTCCGGCATCACGACGACGGCTTGGGGCGCACCCAAGTTTGCCCCTTTTTGTAGCGCTGGGCGCGGTCGACCACCGTGGCGTTTTGGCTGGTCGCAATTACCTTGTCGAGCGCCGCGTGGAACTCTGCTTTGTGTGGCTCGCGGAGGCCGCTGTGGTGCGCCAGTTCCACCACGGTCAGGCACGCCTGCTGGGCGAAGGGCGGCTTCTCCAGGTAGGGCGAGATGAAACGCAGCGTCTCGACAGTGCGAACCGATTTCGCCCGCTCCAGCACTTGATTTTGTTCCTTTTCATCGGGGCACATCGCGATCAGCGTCCGCAACAGATCGAGCCGCCGCGCGTCCGTGCGTGCGTCCTCGAGCGGGGCCATGCGGATGAGCGCCCGCCGGGCCATCGTGCGATGCTCGGGATGCTCCTCAGTCCGCGCGAGTTCCAAGAGCCGTGCCACGACGCTGCCATCGGGCCAATTGCAAAGGGCCGCCAGGCCGGCTGCGTGCATTGCTGGGTCTGCATCGCGATACGCTTCTTCGGCCGACGCGAGCGCCGCAGGTCCACCGACACGTCCAAGCGTTGGCATAAGCTCCCTGCGATTCTTCGCGTCGAGCTTGTCCATCGTCGCCAGCAGCAGCTTTGCCCGATCACCGGCCTCTGCGATTCGATGGCAGACCGCGGCGACGGCCCGTTCGGCCGCGGCCCGTTCGCTTCCCGGCTGTGCCTTGAGCACGCCCGGAACCATCGCGGCAATGTGCTCGGGCGCAGCGATGCGGCCCAGGGCGCTCATGGCAGCGGAGCGGATTTGTGGATCGTCGTTGACGGCGGCCACTAGCAACTCGTTCTGCCCCGTCCGGCGCTCGGTGAGAATTTCAATCAGCGCGATACGCTGCGCCGCCGGGGCATGCTGCATCTGAGCGACGAGAGCTGCGGACGCGGCTTCGCCGGGAAGCCGGACAAGACTCGCCCGCGCAGCTTTCTGCTCGGCATCCTTGCCACTGGACAGATGCTTAACGAGCACGCCCATGTCTCCGGCGTCTCCTAAGAAGCCAAGCGCCGTGATGGCTGCCAGCCGCACCGATTCGTCTTGGCTGCCGGTGAGAAGGGTCCGCACGGCAGGCGCCGCTCCGCGGTCGCCACGAGTAGCCAGCGCGCTCAGCAAGCCGACTTGGGTCTCCGGCTGCAAAGTCGGCAACAACTCAGCGAACTTCCGCGTGGCGGCTTCGCCTTTGGCTTGCGTTCGGACCTGCTCAAACGCCAGCGAGCGGACATCTTTGTCTTTGTCGCCAAGGAGTTCAACGATGAGTGGAACAAGGTCATCTTGCCCACGAGCGCTCGCGGCAAGCGCAGCAGCAGTCGCGGCGAACATCACTCCCCAAAACAGAGGGCCGCATCGAGCATTGACTTTGCGGTTTCGTCGTCGAACCATCGCCAGACGCTATTCCTTCTTTCCGGCGCACGCGAGCATCCCTCGCGTGGCGGCCAGTCGCACATGTTTGGGCTGCCCTTCGCCGGCAAACTTCTTGTAGATCGCCAAGGCGTCGAGGTTCTTTCCGGCAGCCAGGAGCGCTTCGGCGCAAGCGAGCGACGCATCCGTCACGGCGGGCTGCACTTTGGCATCTGGCTTAGCCAGGCTGATCGCCTTGGCGGCTTCCGGAGTGCGAATCGCACCCAGCGCATATGCCGCGGCGGTGGCGACCGCGGTGTCGCCGTCGCCGACCAGCTCCGCCAGCGCCGCAACGCTGGCCGCGTCGCCGCGAACGCCCAGCGACGAAATCAGGCCGATCTTCAAATTGCCGGAAGCCTTGGGGAGCGACTCCCGGAGCGCGGCGGTCGCTTCGGGCGCGGGATTACGCTCGATGGCATAGCGGCCCATGTGCGCGAGCTTCTCGTCCGTCAAGAGTGCAGCCAGCGCCGGCACCGAGGCGACCGTGCCGATCGTCATCAAGTAGCGGCAAACCGTTTGTTTGCCATCGTAGGTCGCGTCAGTTGACAGCAGGGCGGCAAGCTGGCCCTCCAACTCTTTGCGTTTTTCCGCATTGCCGTAGGTGGCAACGATCGCTTCGTCGATCGGGCTGAGCGTTTTGGGGTCTTGGCCCCAGTCGTATGTTTTCAAGGCTTCCAGGGCTTTGTCGAGCATGGTGGTATTCCTAATTCTTAAATGTTTGTCTGGGAAGGGGATCGCTGATCATCGCGCACTCGCTTGGAGCTGCGCGAGGTTAGATCTGCCACGGCTCGCGGCGAGCGCGATCGAGATACCGATTCGCCTCTGGGTCGTCAACGAACTGTTGCGTCTCGGTATTCCACTTCAGCGATCTCTGTAGCGTGTAGGCGATTGTGCCCAAATGGCTGACCGCGACGGAGTTCACAGCGTATTCAATGTCACGGAACGGTCGTTCGCGAGTCTTCACGCATTCGATGAAATCGCCGTAGATACTCCCTCCCCCTTTGTACGTGGGGACGGGTTTCGGCTCGCGCTTCTGGCCATCCCCTTCGACCGCCAGGTTACCCTGGCCAGGCTTGTTGTGCGTGAGGGAGATGCCATTGGGATAACGGAATTCGAGGTGCTGTTTGCCCTCGTCGTTGTGGAACACGACCTCGGCAGGTTGTAAATCTCGCACGTCAATGGCGAACGTAGCGCCACCAAAGTGGTGGGCTCCCCAGTCCGTCATGCCGCCCCCCGAATAGTCGATGTAAGACCGCCACGAATTGCCCGCAGTCGAAAAATTTCCTGAACAACGGGCCCCGTTGTACGGTGCCCACGGGGCCGGACCCAGCCACAAATCCCAGTCGATATCGCCGGGCAGATCTTGGGCCGGCAAGTTGCACGCCTGCGACAAGGGACCGACGTTGACGTTGATCGATTTCACCGTGCCGATTTCGCCCCCCCAGCACTGGTTCACCACGGCCTTGTAATCTTCCAGCACGCGCTGGCTGCCGCCGGAAACAACGCGGGCATAACGCCGGGCGGCTGCGACCATGAGCGGACCTTCCCGCAGCGTCCGCGTTTCCGGCTTCTGGCAGTAAACGTCTTTCCCCTTGCGACACGCTTCGATCACCATGATTGCATGCCAGTGATCGGGTGTAGCAATGTGCACGGCGTCGATGTCTTCGCGGGCCAGTAACTCGCGGAAATCGTTGTATGCCTGGCAGTCCTGATTGCCGTAATGCTTGTCGACGCGGTCCTTCGAGGCTTCACGTACCCCTTTGCGAACGTCGCAGAGCGCGACGTATTGCACGTCGCCGCGATCGAGGTAGGCAGCTTGATCGCCGTTACCCATGTTGCCAATGCCAATACCACCGATGACGATGCGGTCGCTCGCCGCCGCGCGGTCCTGGTTGCCCAGCGCGGCGGAGGTGATGATATAGGGGGCGACGACGGCGGCGCTGGCCGTTTTGATAAAGTCCCGGCGCGTCGGTTGGTTCTTAGTTCGCATGATTGGCCTTGCCGGAAGCGGAGAGGGATGGCTGGTACGATCGGCGATGGTGGATGAGCACACAAAAGGGAGTTTGCGTTCATCCGGCCCCTTGTTTACTATCCCACCGAGGGAGGCTTGTCAATCATTTTCATGCAACGCTGCGATATTCCGTTGGTTTTGCCTAGGGTTACAATATTCCCTTGCGAACAGCCTGACGGATTGAGCCCACATTTCATGTAGACTTTCACGAATCATTGACATGTGCAGACAACTCTCTCTGATCGTGCTAGCAATCGTCGTCGAGGCGCTCGTCGCCGGTTGCGGACGCAGCACGCCGCCGTCTGTCACCGCACTTAAGCCGAAATTGTTATGGGTCGGAGAAGGGATCTCGCATGAAGGAATGCAGATATCGCTGGGGTATCGCGGCGCAGCGGCGGCCGATCACTCTGTCGAACCGATCGCGTCGATCGCTCACAGTGGTAAACCGGTCGCTGGCGCCATGGTGTTTATCAGCTTGGTCGCGAAAGGTGACAAGTCGACGAAGGGCCAGGGCATCGCCGCCGAGGTGGCCACCGTCTACGAACCGGCCGACGAAAAGACCACCACGCTTTACACTCCGGGCAAATTACAACTGCCCGATGGCCAGTCGCCGTGGGCCATGAGATTTCGAATCGTGCTGCCGGGCTCTTCCGGAGATTTCATTCGAGAAATCCCACTGCCGTCCGAGTAGGCGGAGGACTGAACATCCGCGGCCTCACATTGCCGCTTTACCCATTTCAAATAGTTTCGGCGTCGATGGCGTCATCAAGTTTACAGCAGCAATGCAGCTTACAGGCGGGTAAATTGGGATGTGCACTTTCTTGTTTCCGAAATCACCAAAATCAAATGGAATTCTCGCCAGATTGCAGCATCCCATAGCGGTTGGTCGGTTCTCGATGATCGCAATGCACTTCTGGCGAAAACTCGTCTTGTCGTTTTTCAGGTGCAGGAAGTTGTTCTGAACCGGTGCTGCGGTTAGCTATGCGAACGACTGACAATTGTGGGCGAGAGGAGGATAACGCCGTCTTCTACGTCTTGAAGAGCGGTTGTGCTTGGAAGGATCTGCCCCACCATTTTTTTGCCGAAAGGAGCAGTTCGCTACTATTTTTATCCGTGGCGTCGCGGGGGCGTGTGAGAACGTCTGCAAGATGCCCTGCGGCGCGCTTCGCGAGCCCAGAAGAACCGCGAGCCCGCCCCTTCGGCAGAAGTGCTGGACAGCCAATCCGTGAAAGCCATGCGCACCACCGGCACGCGTGGCTACGAAGCGGGCTAAAAAAAAAGAACAACGATCGTAAACGCCACCTCTTGGTCGATACGCTGGGACCGTTGGTGTTTGTCGTGGTGCATGTCGGCAGTATTCAGGATCCCGACGGTGCCAAGCCGGTGCTGCAAGAGTCCGAGACAGAATCCGCGCGACTCGCCAAAGTCTGGGCCGACGGTGCTTACGCCGGTCAATTGATCGACTGGACCTCCCGCGAGCGCGGTTGGGAACTGGAAATCGTCAAACTTTCCGACCAGGCCCAAGGCTTTGAGGTGCCGCTGGGTCGTGGAACGGACGCTGTCGTGGATCTCCAACTACCGCCGCTTGAGCAAAAACTAAGAATATTGGGAATCCACCAGCGAAACGATGATCCAACTGGCGATGACGCGCGCCATGTTGCAACGCCTCGACAACACCCAACTTACCCTGGCCGCCGCCGCCCAACTCGCCGCCTAAACGATGTAGCTTCCAGCGCCCTCTCTAACACGGGCGCGTCCTTGCGGAAGGCGTTCTTCGCCTGTGTGGCGGCACGGACAAGTCCTACTGATGGACGAACAGCAAGAACCAAATCGTCGAGCGACAGCGACCCTGTTTTTCCGCTATCATCAATCACAACATTCCAACTTGTTCTCTCAGGGAGTCGCACTATGAATTGCGCGTACCTACCGTTGAGTCTGATTCTCGTCCTTTCGCTGCTCACCACTCCCTCGACTTGGGCGGAGGAGCGGGACATCTTCGATTACGAAGGGCAACGAAAGGCGGGATCTAAAGTCAAGAAAATCGTTTTCATTGGCGATGCGGGGACGCATGGGCCGCGGGGCAATCATGAGTTTGTTGCCGGAGCCATCCTGTTGGCCCGCGAACTGCACGCGGCGTATCCGCAAGTTCACGCGGTGGTTTACTCGAGCAAGAATTGGCCGAAGGAACTGTCCCATGCGGACGCCATCATCGTGGGGCTGAATCACGGGCAGAAGGCGGCGACAGACCCCAATATCTTTGCCGCAGTGCGAAAGGGGGCCGGGTTTATGGCGCTGCATTTTGGTGTCGAGGTGAACAAGGGGGAGGCGGGGGACAACTATCTGCAATGGATGGGCGGCTATTTCGAGACGTTCTGGTCGGTGAATCCGTGGTGGACGCCGAGCTTCAAAGAGTTCCCCGATCATCCCACCGCTCGCGGCGTCAAGCCATTCAGCGTGAAGGACGAATGGTACTATCACATGCGGTTTGTCGGTGATTTGAAAGGGGTCACGCCGATCCTTTCCGACATTCCACCGCTGAACACCGCAGGTAAGGAGCCCAGCGACCGGGGTGGCAACGCGGCCGTGTTTGCCGAGGTCTCCGCGGGCAAGCCGCAGCACATGGCTTGGGCCTACGAGCGTTCCGACGGGGGCCGCGGGTTTGGATTCACTGGTCTGCACCGGCACGAGAACTTGGGTAACGACGGCTTCCGGACCGTGCTCCTCAACGGCGTGGCTTGGGTCACCAAGCTGGAGATTCCTAAGGATGGAGTCCCCTCCAAAACGCCCGACAAGGCCGCGCTAGAAAAGGTGATGGACGATGCGAAAGCGGCGATCGAAGGCGGGAAGTAAGTCGCGCTATTCGTGTCGGGGCATACGCAGCACCACGATTTCCCAGCGCGGGTTTCGCCTGCCGATACCCAAGCCTGGAAGCCAAGGAGGTCAACCCGCTGCCCTTACCGGATTATTCGAAATTGGTGGATGAGCAGCTGGATCTGTTCATTGCCGCCACTTGAGCAATGGACGACAGAAGTGTTCCAGCATCTGCAGGTTACGAATGCTTCGTCTTCAGATAGTGGATCTGATCTTGTGAGATCGTGGGAACAGCAACGATGACGTCGTCACCCCAGCTGGCCATTCCATCATTTCGTAGAATTCACTCCGATCTCGGCTTCCACCTCGTCCAATCCGAGCGGTGCGTCCGCCGTGAGCACTTCCACACCCGCGTTTGTAACGGCCACGGTATCTTCCACGCGAATGTAAAGGGATTCGTCTGGCACCCACATCTGCGGATCAAGGGCAAAGACGACACCGGGACGAAGTGGGGCCTGGCGATAGTCGCCGACGTCGTGCACGGCCATGCCCACAGGATGCGTGAACGCGACTTCCGATTCGATCATCTTCCTGGCCGCTTCTCGGTAACTCCCTTTGCTGAAAGGCCACGCTGCCCACTGAGAACGAATGCGATCCGCGGCTTCGCGCGCCAGTTCGCCAACCGACAGTCCTGGACGGATTACCTGAATCAAAACTTGGTGGTAGGCCACGACGAAACCATACAGCTCTCGCTGCACCGGGGTGTAGCGGCCATTCACGGGCCACATGCGGCCGATATCGCTGGTGTAGCAGCCGATATCCGGGGCGTAGTCCATGAGCACCAGATCGCCAGCCCGCAATACACAGTCGTTGCGATAATAATGCGCGTTCCAAATATTTGGGCCACCGGCCACGATCGCCCGGTAGCCTGCGTTACGCGCGCCAGCCTCGGCGAACACGTAATCGGCTATCGCAGAGAGTTGATACTCATACAGACCCTCGCGAGTGCGTTGCATCGCCTGGCGAATTGCCCGCGCCGTTATTTCACCAGCGCGTCGCAACACAGCAAGCTCCCTTTCGCTCTTTAGCGAACGCAGCTCGTCAAGCAGCAGCGAAAGGTCCGCGAATGCGGAATGAGGAATGATCGCGGCAATCCTTGATTGCAGGTGAGCTTCGCGTGATGGACGCTGGTCCCACGGGTCGGCTTCTGCGAGTTTGAGTTGATAACGCAGCGTGTCGCGGCAGGCTTGCCGACCCTCGGCAGGCGCTTGCGGCAGGAACACTGTGCAGGCTTGCCGTATGTCCGTCGCCAGTTGTGCAAGTGGGGCAATTTGCTCAATACCGGTCAACTCGCTGACCTTCGCTGGTAAATCGCAATGCAGCTGCGCGCCTTCGCTGCGCTCATGCTTGGGATCGTGATGGGGCAGGTACAGCGTGCAACGACGCTTGCTGCCATCGATTAGCAGGTAAGAATGCGGGACCTCGACGCCGGTGAGATAATAAAAGTCATTGGTCTGGCGGAAGTAATCGAAAGCACCAGTCGCACCCGCGCCGCCAATCACAGCCACCGAGTGCTTGCCGATGCGATCTATGATCACATTGCGGCGCTTTTGAAACTCTTCGGGGGAGAAGTCTTGTTGGTAGTACACGAGATTGCCTATCGTGAGGTTATTAAGTGCTATTCTCGGATGGTGCTTCGACCTTCGTCACGGATTTCGGAATCGAGATCAGCGCCAGCGGTAGGAGACAAATGCAGCCGACTGCAGAATCCAGTACGAGGGTCAGTGGGTAACCCCATCGTTCTGCAGACCGGCCTTGCCACCACGCCGAGTAGGCGAGCGCGAAGTTCATGAGGGACATATAGGCGGTAAACTGAGTGGCGGCAATTTCGGACCGGCACAAATCCATGTACATCGCCGTGCGCGTACCGTACATCAAGCCCTGCATGCAGTTGTAGACAATTGCTGCGATCCATAGGCTGTTGACGAGGCTCGCCGGCGCAACCGTTCCTGCTTTGCCGGCTGTGTCAACGGGCATGATCCATCCAAGGGCGTGAAGCTGGTAAGCCAGCCACAGTGTTGGCAGCACTGTCAGCAAGGCATAAACAGCCAGCATGCGCTGCCTGCCGAATCGATCGGATAGCAGTCCTCCGAGGACACAGCCGATCGCTGCCACCACCGTGGACCACAGGTTAAGCCAGCCGATGCTTGTCTCATCCAGACCCAGTTCCACTGCCAGATTCGATTGCAGCGCCAAACCTAGCCCATACGCGCCTACGGGAAGTACGGCGAATAACAGGCCGGCCACGCCGATGCGCGAGCCCAGGCAGGAGACAACTACGGTGCGAAGATAGGCCCCAACCTCTTGGGCGGGATGATGTATTCGAGGTTTCTCAATCATGGCCGTTTCGACTAACCGCGACGAAACGAACACAACCACCAGCAAGATAGCCCCGACTACCAGTAAGAAAGTGACCGACGGCGGTAGATAGGGCATCAGGAACAACACCCCCGAGCCACCCAGCGCATTGCCGAGATATGCGCCTGCGAACATCAGACCGTTAGCGGTTCCGCGCTCGTCGGGAGGCAACGTGGAAACTGCGAGCGCGTCGATTGCCACGTCCATCGTCGCGGCAAAGATGTTGTGAACGAGAATGATCGCCGTGAAGAGCGAGAACTGCGAGTTGAAATCAACTCCGATCGCAAAGAGTAGCGTGAATGCCATGAGGCTCTGGCACGTCACGATCCAGGCGCGGCGCCTGCCAAGGCGCGCGGAGTATACCATGTCGACCACTGGTCCCATGATCCACTTCCATGACCACGGCAAATACAACGTGGCCACGAACAGGCCGATGGCACCGGGACCTAGGCCTTCCTTCCGCATCAGCGCTGCCAGCGCGACGGCGTTGAAGCCGAGCGGAATGCCTTCTGTCACATAGAGCAGAAAGAATGCCAGCAGTCGACCTCGTCGCGTCGCCAGAATTCCCTGGGGTGAGGGCGTCGCCGACGTTGTCAATTTGGAGGGCAATTCCATCGGCTGCTCATCAAAAGGCTATGATCATAGTTTCACAGCATAGCGGTATTTGCTCGCAAGATGAGGCTCCATAAACACTGACGATAATGCATCATGACAAGATTTCTCAAGGTGATTGGTCAACGCCAACTTAAGAACGGCTCGAATTGTGGCATATTCACTTGGTTAGGGCGAATTAGCCCTCAGATCCCCGCGTCTTGCAATGTCGGAGGTGCCTCAATCAATGCGGAGTTGGCGCGCAAAATGGCGTCAACTTGTTTGGAATAGATAGCACCCTTCTCGCCCACCTCGGGCGGTCATCACCCTGACCGCTCCGGTTTGGGGCGGTCTCACTCTGCAAGGAGATCGTCTCATGAAGGCTCGATTTAATAGGAAGCAGTTAGCAGTTTGGCAGCAGCGGTTTCTCACACTACTTCCGGTGGTCGTCAACTACGTCGCACCGGCGTTTCGCAATCTCCGACCAGAAGCGCGAGACGAAGCGGTGCAGGAGGCTGTGTGTAACGCCTACGTCGCCTTCCATCGCCTGATGAGTCAGGGAAGAGAGACGCTGGTCTTCCCGACCGTCTTGGCCAGATTTGCCATCCGTCAAGTCTGGGCTGGCCGCCAAGTTGGAACTCGGCTGAATATCCAGGACGTGTCTTCGCCCTACGCACAGCGCAAAAAGCAAATCAGATTAGGGCGGCTGGATCGCTTCGACCCCAAGGAGAATCGCTGGCTCGAAGCCGTGGTCGAGGACCACAGGACTCCAGTCCCAGAACAGGCTAGCTTCCGCGTCGATTTTCCTGCGTGGCTGAGGACTTTGTCTCGACGAGACCGAAAAGTTGCCAAGTGTCTGGCTGCTGGTCACTCGACGGGCGAAGTGGCACAGCGATTCGGTTTCTCCAGCGCCCGTGTCTCTCAGCTGCGCCGCGAACTGTATGAGTCTTGGCAAGAGTTCCATGGCGAAGCGGCAACGGACCAGCAGGTGCAGATGCTGGGGGCCGCTTGAACCCGGATGTGCGTTCATCGTCGAACTCCGAATGGCCATCTTCATTCCTGCCTCCAGGGAGAAAGCTTTCTGGAGGCAAATCGTAGGGAATGGGACACGAAGGCACCCAGCATCCCTTTCTTTTCCTCTAACCCTAGCCAGGAGAATTTATGCCTGACGAGAATGATCAAGAGACTGGTTCAAGTAATCCATCTAAAACCAGGCCAATGGCCGGCAATTTGAGTCCAGCCCAGCAGCAATTTGCCGAAGTCCTGGGGAATTGTCTCGCCGAGCACTGGCGAAGGACACACACCGCTCCGGAAAGGGGCATACAAGCTCCCGCGGGCGATTGCCTGGCAGTCAAGACTACAGACCGAAGCAACAAGCGGTAAAATGGTGGTTTGATCCACCGGTAACCAGCGAATTCGGCGATGCGTCCCAACACTTCATCTGACTCAAATGAGGGTTCCTTTAGCCATGACCATTCAGGCTTGCGACCTTTGCGCATCCCGGAAAAGTATTGCCGTCACCCGTTGGTGAAGGACCGAGTGTTTTTCACGCTTCCTGCGGACCTTCTCGGCCAGCTCTTCTTAGGGTCCGGGGCGACGGCGTTCGGCTCTTTGGAGAAGGACATGGAGCTCGATCTCTCCAGCGTTATGGGGGACCACACCCACACCGTTGGTTTTTGGAGGAATCAGCCCGTTGTCTATGGCCATTTACGGCAGCGTAAGCTGACGGACATACGGCTGGATGCCGCCACGCTGCAGAAGCTTGGCTGGGAATTAACTGTAGAAAAGGCAAATGCCAACCTTCAGACAGCGGAGTCTCGCTTGTCGCGAATGTCGGAGATTGCGCAGGGGTATGCGGGCTGGCTCACAACTAACCCAGCTTTTGTTCAAGAAAAAGATGATTTATTGAGGCAATTTGCTAGTCAGGTCAACCAGTGGGGAATCCCCAATTTGACGGGACCTCCCAGGCTGGCGGTTCGTGAGGAAGCGACCCCCGCCGAGCCGGCGCTGACCACATGCTGCGAAAAGTTCCAGGAGTTTTGCATTCGCTGGCGGTTAGCTGGACTTGCCGCCCCCAATCTTCCGCTGCCGCTGCAGCCTCAGACTCCGGCCCTAGGGCTGGCCCTAATGACAGGACCTTTGACGGAGATTGGTTCCGTCTTCTACCTTCCCGATACGTATCCGGTCCCCAGCCGGGATGAATTGCGCGACATTTTGGAAGATTCGCTGCGCGGCAGCGGTACAGCCAGCCACCTGTCCGAATGGACCGAGCTGGTGCGTGGGGGCAATCCAGCCAAAAACCAGATTCCCCGATTTGGCCGGATATTTGAACTGCAACATTACTGGCGGATCCTTCACGAGCGCCATGCTCAAGCAATTCGCGGTCGCCTGGGAGACTTAAAGTTCGCCATCGCGGAATTCCTCGGAACTTCGTCCGATTCAATCCATGGAGACCTCATATTTATCCGGAAGCGGCTCGGCGAGGACTGGGTGTCGCGCGGCAACAACAGTGCGTTGGAAAACGAGCCTGCGCTGTGAAGGCGTGATTCATTGCCTCGCTACCAACTTCCATTTCTGGGGTTAGGAACAAGTCTGATCGGCCGCAAATCCGCCGACAGCCGCTGGGACATCGGTTCCTTCCCAGCTGGCATGCTGCTTTTCGTCATCTTGCTGTGCCGGGCAATTGGTTAAAGCGCTTCCATGCGCTTTAACTTCGCGCGAATTTGCAATTGAGGTCTAAAGCACGTTTGCGTCGGATTTGCAAGACCTCAATTTACGGCAAAATGGCGTCAAAGCCATTTACCGCGGCGACAAATGGCGGACGAGACGGAACGAGTCCTGACGATCGAAGAGCTCAGCCAGCGCTCGCGGCTCTCCGTGTCTACACTCAATCGCCTCAAAAAAGCGGGGCTCATTCCCTTCTTCCAGCCGGGCGGCAAGGGGACTCGTGTCACCTTTTCCCCGGACGCGATCGAGCGAGCCTGTGCCGCTACCGCTGCTGGCCAGTCGGTCCCGGCGGCCCAGGTTTCCGCATCGCCCAAGAAACTCTCTGGTCCTTCGCCGAAATGGCTGGACTCCGCCACGCAACAAAACCCATAAGGAAAAATATGCCCCGAAAACCCGAAAACGCACCGCTCATCTGCGAATTCTTCACGTGGCGGATCATCGTCCGCGACGGAGTGTATTATGCCGATGGCCGCGGCGGCAAACACGACCTCGGCAAACATTCTCTCGGCACCCGCGACCGCGAAGAATCCCTCGACCGGCTTCGGCAGCTCGATGGGCAGAAAGCCGTCGAGCTGGGGTTGGCCGAGGCAAAATCCATCGTCTCCTCCGGCATCGTGACCATCGCCGACGGCTGGAAGCTTTACCTGGATTTCAGCGGCCGGGCTCAAGCGATGGGGGGCGTTGCCCCTAGCACGCTGAAGCGATACCAGCCGGTGCGCGACAAGCACACCGATTTCTGCCGCAAACAGGGGATTAACAGCTGGTCTGAATTCAACAAGGTTCAGCTGGAAAAATACGGCAATCAGCTGGGAAAGAAGCACGCCGACCGGACGGTGTTCCTGGAAATCACCCTCCTTAAGTCCGTTACCAGTTGGCTCGTGGCGGAGGGACACCTGCCCCCCGGCAGCGTGCTGAAGTACCCGATGCGCAAGCCGCAGGGGACCGACACGTACTGCTACACGACGGCCGAAGTGTCCGCCATGGTCAGCCACTGCAAAGCCTCGCCGAAGCTGACTTGGCTGGCAAATGTGATCCTTGTCTTGGCGCACACGGGAATGCGGATCAGTGAGCTGACTAGCCTGCGTTGGAGCGACGTCAACCTGGAGCGGAAATCCATTACTGTCGCCGATGAACGGGCCAGCCGGCGGAAACGACAATCGGGCACGGCTCGTACGACCAAGGGCCGCCGCTCCCGGGTGCTGCCAATTCACACCGCATTGGCCGCACTCCTCCGTTCCCTTCCCCGTCAGGCCGACGGACGCGTCTTACACGCCCAGCAAGGTGGCAGGCTCCTTCCTCGCAATGTCCTGCAGGCCCTCATCGATGACGTGATTGAGCCGCTCAAGAAGAAGTTTCCCACGCCGGACGGGGAGATCGGCTTCGAGCGTGGCCGGCTCCACAGCTTCCGCCACTTCTTTTGCAGCCAGGCCTTCCTCGGCGGTGCGTCCGAAGGAGAGATTCGGGAATGGCTCGGCCACGCGGATTCGAAGATGGTCGAACACTATCGGCATCTTCGGAGTGAGGACGCTCAGAAGAAGATGGACCAGATCAAATTTCTCGATCCGCCGGACAACCGTCCTGGTGAGGTCGCCTAACCCGGATTATTCACGGCTGCGGGAATGAAACAGCCTCCGGCTGCATCTAAGAAGTTGGAATACAACGACTTCCAAGTGTGCAGGGAGGCTGACCGTGAATATACACTCTGTCGGGCAAGTGGTGTTTGATTTTCTGGGTTCGCTTCCGGTTCGAGTGGAGTTTGTGGAAGAGCAGCTCAGTTCGGATGCCGGGCTGCTGCCGCTGCGGCAGTTTGACGAGCGTTTGGGGTGGACCAAGAGTTTTGCGGCCCAGATCAGGGATGGTCGCCAGGGCCATATCCATGCCGTGGTCGAGATGGTGCGGCAGCGGGTGTTTGGCATTCTGGCGGGCTACGAAGACCAGAACGACCACGACACGCTCCGCAGCGACGGCATCTTCAAGCTGGTCGCGGGACGCGAGCCCGACGACCTCGATCTGGCCAGCCAGCCCACGCTCTCGCGTCTCGAAAACTCCGTCACTGCAAGCGACCTGCTCCGTCTGGAGGAGTGGTACCTGCAGAAGTTCATCCGCTCGTTTGATCAGCCCCCGACGGAGTTGACGCTGGACATTGATGTGTTCGACGACCCGACACACGGCCAGCAGCAGCTCACGTTCTTTCACGGGTTTTACGAGCAGTATCAATATCTGGTGCGGGTCATCACCTGTGCCGAAAACGATCTGGTCGTGTTCCCCGTGTTGTTGCACGGCACGGCCCATGCATCGCTGGGCGCTGCCGCGGACCTGGAGCGGGTGATCACCCGTCTGCGGGAGGAGTGGCCGGACGTGCGGATTCATGTGCGGGCCGATTCGGGATTCGCCGTCCCCGCTTTCTACCTGGCCTGCGAGCGGCTACGGACCGAATACACCGTCGGCCTGGCCATGAACACCGTTTTAAAGCGGGAAAGTGAGGAATTGTTGGCCGCGGCCGTCGCTGCTTGGGAACAAACGGGCCAGCCGCAGCGGCTCTTTACCACTTTCGATTATCAAGCGGGGAGCTGGCCCGAACCGCGGCGAGTGGTGGTCAAGTGCGAGGCCCACGCT
>SXGT01185379.1_pt1 | contig 35076 bp, 31 predicted proteins | sample 3176221 | NCBI WGS metagenome assembly SXGT01 (sample SAMN11356862, study PRJNA531348) | freshwater metagenome | isolation source: freshwater sample F1-120 | place: China: Fuxian Lake, Yuxi | collected 2017-12-25 | reverse complement strand
GAGGGGATGAACAACAAAATCCGAGTGGTTACCAGACGATCCTACGGTTTCCGAACCTATCCCGCGATGGAAATCGCCCTTTATCACAACCTTGGCCGACTACCGGAACCAGAGTTCACCCACAGATTCCGCTGAGGAGGCTCAATATCCATAGGGTCCTGAACAGTTACGTTCTGGCCCAGCTCGACTAACTCTCGTCGAACTGGGCCAGTGGATTCTAGAATACGTACTTCAGGGCGAACTGCATTTCGCGGTTGTTCACCGCCGTCGACGTAATCTGGCCGAAAGTAGCGGAGCCGAGCGTGCGGTCCGGAGCGGAGAACTGGGGCGTGTTCAGGAAGTTGAACGACTCCCAACGAAACTGCACCTTATGGCCTTCCTTGATCCGGAAGTCCTTGAACAGCGCGAAGTCCCAGCTCTTTTGTCCCGGAGCATCGAACAAGGAAATGCCGGAGTTGCCGTAGCCGGCGGTACCCGGCATGAACAGACCGTCAGCAGTCGACCCTTCGAATTTCGAGCGGGCGAACGCCGAGGTATCGAACCACCTGGACACCGAACGGCTGGCCCAGACGCGGTCAACCTTGCCGCCCGGGGCGACGTGAGGCCGCTGCGAGGAGGCCGGGCCGGTGTTCTGCGAGTCGCCGTTCTGCGTGATTGTAACAGGCAGGCCGGACTGGAGCACAACAATCGAGTTGAGCGACCAACCACCGAGGACGAAGCCCTTCGCGCCCTTGGCGTCGCGCATCCACGGAAGTTCGTAGACGTTGGAATAGACGAAACGCAGCCGCTGGTCGATGTTCGACCGGCCGTAGTCCGCCAGCCGGTTGCGGGGGTTCTGCGGGTAGTTCGCGCCAAAACCCGCCCCTTCGTTAGCCCCGTACCCAATCGCGTGCCCACGGGAGTAGGTGAAGGCGATGTTGAACGTCAGTCCACCGGACATCCGCTTCTCGACGCGGCCCTGCAGCGCGTTGTAGTTGGTGGAGGCGTAGGTTTCGTTGCGGCGGATGGTGCCCAGTGGCAGCACCGTGCTCGGATTCCGGGAATCCACGTAGGTCTGGAACGGACGGCGGCCCTGAACCGCGCCCGGCCCTGGGTCGGGGTTGTTCGAGTTCTGGACCGACAGTTCCAGGTTGCTGGCGGCGCTGCCCACGTAAGCGAGACCGGTCACGAACGACTTGCCCCAGCTCTTTTCCAACTCCGTCGACCACTGCCAGATATCGTTGTTGCGGTAGCGGGACCGGCCCCTTTCGTCGATATAGCCAAGCATCAGCAGCGCCGCGGGCGAGCCGGTGACCGGCGAGCCCAGGAACGGCTGGGTGATGGTGGCGGTGGGATTGTTGCGGTCGTTCTGGAACACAGCCGAACCGGAGAACGGCGGGTTCAGGTTGAGAATCGAGAAGTTGTTGGTCTGCTGGGCGTTGTAGAAGTTGCCCGCGCCCATGCGAAGGACCATCGAATCGGTCAACCGGTAGGCAATGCCCAATCGCGGCATCAACTGCTTCTTGTTGGTTTCGTAGAGCGGTTCGTTGACATTCGGGTTCGGAACCAGCATCGGGACCACCGTGTTGTTGATGGTCTGCACCTTGCCCTGCTCGAACGACAGGGTGCGGATCTTGCCCTGAGCGTCGTAGACCGGCCCAAAGTAGTCGTAACGGAGCCCGAAGTTGACGGTGAGCTTCGAGGTGGCCTTCCAGTCGTCCAGCCAGTAGAGGCCCCACTTCGTCTGCCGGATGAAGCCGGAAGGAGTGCCTTCGGCCGAGTTCGCGTTCAACGGAACGCCGTAGAGAAAAGCCGCCATGCCATCGGGGATACCAGCGATGTCAGCCGTGAAGGAAAGCTGGCCCCGCGGCAGGTTCGAGCCCGAGAAGTCGACGACGTTGAAGCGGTACAGCCCGCCAAACTTGAAGTTGTGGCGGCCGCGCGTAATGGCGAGCGAATCCGATGCCTCCCAAACAATCTTCTTATTGAGTTGCACGTTACCGGAACTCATGCCTGTGTAGCCAGCGATACCGATCGACGGGATGCCCTCTTCGAGCGGCGTGAGCGTACGGTTACCGTCCGCCACAACGCGCATATCCAAACCCAGATCGCGGTGGGTGAAGTCCGTATTCGTTTGCAGACCGCCCTGGATCACGCGCATCCGGTTCATGCCGAAGCGGAAGTCGTTCAGCATGCTGGCCGAGAGGATCTTCGTGTAGCCGGCCGCGAAGTGCTGGGCCCGGTAGTCGGTATCGGTCTTGCCGGCTCGCGTGAGTGGGTCGTCGACAAAACGCGACTCCACAATCACATAGTGTGCAAAGAGCCGGTCGTTATCGGAGAGGCGGTGGTCTCCTCGGCCCATGTACTGATCCGAGTCCAGCACCTGGTTGTTCGTGCCGGCAAGGTTCAAAGTGGAGTTCCGGGAACGGGCCAAGTCCTCCTGATTCGGAAACGGCAGAAAGCCGCCATCGGCGAACGGACTGGTTTTCTTGGAGGTCAAGAGATTAAGCGATGCGGGATTGATCCGCGAGCGCGGAATGATGTTGCCGGGCAAGGGTACGGTCGAACCAATGCCACTAATTGCACGGTTAACCCCTGGATTGGGGTCGGCCGGATACCACCGGTTGCCGGGATTCAGGATTTCCGAAAAATCGCCCCCCCGCATCGCCAGCGTGGGAACAGCAGTGGCGGATGGCGAACCGCGCCGCTCGCGGCGGCCTTCGTAGTTGGCCAGGAAGAACGTCTTGTCCTTGATGACCGGGCCGGAAAACACGCCGCCAAACTGGTTGCGGCGCAGCTTGTTCTTGTTCTGCGTGGCGGGCAGAAAGAATCCGCGCGCATCGAAGGTGTCGTTGCGGAGGAATTCGAAAGCGGTTCCGTGGAACGAGTTGGCGCCCGACTTGATGGCGAGGTTCGCCTGCGCGCCGGAGTTCATACCAAACTCAGCCGAGTAAACCGCGGACTGAATCTTGAATTCTTCGATCGCTTCGATGGAGGGCGAAAAGAGCATGGCCGAGTGGTGCGAGTCGACCGCGACCACGCCATCGAGCGTGATGTTTTGGTTGGCGTCTCGCTGGCCGTTCGCGGAAATGCCGGCAATCTGTCCCGGCATCGCAAGGACGCTGGCGATCGTGCCCTGTCCGTTCTGGCCCATGCGCGATGCGCCGAAGTTCACACCAGGCATCAGCGTGGCCAACTGGGCGAAGTTGCGGCCATTGAGCGGCAACTCGATAATGCGCTTGTGCTCCACAACCGAGCCGAGTGTGGCGTCCTCGGTACGGAGCAGAACGCCGGAAGCCTGCACTTCCACGGTTTCCACCTGCTGGCCGACCGTGAGCGCGAAGTCGAAACGGGCCTGCTGTTGCAGTTGCAGCGTAATGCCCGTGCGGAGTTCGGACTTGAAACCCGGGGCTGTGCATGTCAACTCGTACTCGCCGATGGCGATCAACGGGAAGATATAGTTGCCGGTTTCGTTCGATTCCGTGGTTCGCACGTCACCGGTGCGGATATGTTTCGCGGTAATCTTGGCCCCGGAGACAACGGCCCCGGAAGAATCGGTGACCAAGCCGAGGATTTGCGTGGCGGTTTGTGCAAGCAGGACGCTTGAACAAAGCAGAGATAATAGCAAAGAACGCAGATGCAAAGTATTCACCCTTGGCAAAAACACTACGGCCGGGAAGCCGGCCTGTGGTGGTAGTATATGCAAGTTGCGTGCGGCGGCGCAAGCGCGCGTTCAGCCGGCCAGCCGGCCGGAAGTCTCTACCGGCCTTGGCTCCGCGCGACGATGGCGCGGATGAAGTGAATGCCTCGGTGAACAGGCGCGCCGGGTACCCGGGCTCGGCGCAAAGGGTGACCAAGGCAATGTACGGCCCCCCCAGCGACAAGGGCGGCAGCCTGGCGGGTCGCGGCAGCGCGGCGCATGACCTCGGTCTGTCCGCTCCATCCGGCTGCCCGCACTCATCTGGATGAAATCTGAGAGTTCCTCCGGGACGATAGCCTGAATGCCGCTGATCGGGTTATTGAGGACATTCTTGCCGCCATCCGCTCCGTAGCGCCCTTCCCCCATCAGGGCCACCGCCGCCCGGACCTCACTAGCCGCCCCTTGCGATCCCGCGGGGCCGTGAACAACCGCCCCCGATCCGCCCGGCGTGATTTTCTTCTGGACGGTTCCGCCGATTCCCGGCATGTTGATCGAAGGCTATGCCAACCACAACCCGGACCCATGGGCCGAGCCGATGACGGCAGCACTGCTAGAGCGAGGGTACGCAAAGTTGTACTCACCTTTCAAACGCGTAGGAGCGCCAGAAACAGGATGGGAGGCGGATTCCCGATGATGAAGCGCTACGGCTCCTCGAGGATGCGGGGCGGGTTAGCTGGGTGGAGCGCTTGCGGCGGTCGTTAACGCGGAGGGAAAGGTAGATGACCTGGGAGGAGTAACTAACTTGCCTCTTCCTGCTTGCTAGGTCAATGGTCATCGGAAGCGTCGTCCGACGCCAAGTCACCGGTATCGCAGCGACACTGCCCGACCGCAGGAAAGAGCGTTGCAGCATTCCTGGCGACTCTTCTGACGAGCCGATTTTCCTCCGCCGGGGACACCTGCCGTGGACTGGCCGGTCAGCCGTTCCCACATCTGCTCCAAAAACCTGCAACTATATTTCCCTCTTTTTCAAGGGGTTGCGGACGGCCCTCGAAAAAAGGCGCCATTGCCCGGGCGGCTCCTACGGCGGCGGAGCCATTCTTTGAGTGGCGGCGGAGCCCGCCTGATTGATCTCGAAAGGAGCATGAAGATGACATTCGCAACAGACGGCGCCTCGTGCGCCGCCCCATCCAACCAGCCGCCAAGAATCCACGCACAAAAAATATGCTAGATTGCAAAACGAACCTGGGAAGCTGTTGAAAATACAGGAAGCCGCATCGGGCAATCGTGAGCCAGTAGCCGAACCGCACGCTGGCCCCGAAGCCCACGCGCGTGCTGCCGTTCCGGCGCCCGGCGTCGAAGGCCGGCCGCAACGGTGGGGCTCGCCCACCGCGCCCACTCGCGACGGAGTGCAACGTGCCGCCCTTCTCCCCGCCGGGAATCGACTGCCAGGCCCAGTAGCTAGTACCACTCCCGCGCGGTCAGGAAAGTCGCCGCGTGCGCGTCCACGGTAAGTTCGATGGGCTCGGCATATCCGCCGCCCAACACCAACACCACCGGCGCGCCGAGGGCGCGGCACGCGCGGAGCACCAGTTCGTCCCGCGCCCGCAAGCCCGCCGCCGTGAGCGATAGCTTCCCGAGCCGGTCCTCGGCCAGCGGATCGACTCCCGCCAGATAGAACACCAGGCACGGCCGCGCGTCCAGGATTCGGCCGAGCGCCGGCCCGAGCCGGTCCAGGTACTCCGCGTCGCCCGCGCCATCGTCGAGTTCGATATCGAGCCACGACCGCTGTTTGCGAAACGGGAAATTGCTCCGCCCGTGCATCGACAGCGTGAGCACCGATGCGTCGCCGTCGAACATCGCCGCGGTGCCGTCGCCCTGGTGCACGTCCAGGTCGATGACGGCGGCGGGGCGCATCGATGGGTTCGAGTGCAACGCCACGGCGATGTCGTTGAACACGCAGAAGCCCGATCCGTGCGATCGAAACGCGTGATGAGTGCCGCCGGAAAGCGCGCCGCCGAAACCCGCCGACACGGCGTCGCGCGTGGCCGACAGGGTGGCGCCCACCGAAGCGAGCGTCCGCCGCGCCAGTTCCGGCGACCACGGGAATCCGATGCGCCGCATCGCCGCCGCGTCCGGCGATCCGTCCAGGAAGGCGCTCACGTAAGCGGCGTCGTGCGCGAGCGCGATCTCGACAGGCGCGGCCAGCGGCGCCAAGCGGAGGTCGAACGCGCCTTCCCGCTCCAGCCGCTCGCGCAGCATTCGATATTTCCGCATCGGGAACTTGTGTCCCGGCGGAAGGGGGATCTCGTACGAGTCCGTGTAGTAGAGGACCGGTTTCAGCGCTTGGTCAGGTCGCGGATGTAGATGTCCTTGAACCGCATGTTGCCGGTGCCGCCCGAGTGCAACTGCAACGCGATGTGGCCGTCGAACGACTTCGGCTGCGGGTCGGTGAAGTCCACCATGTCGACGCCGTTCAACCGCGACACGTAGCGGTTGCCTTCCACGCGAACCTGCATGTCGTTCCAGTCGCTCTGGCGGACCACGCCTTCCTTGTCGGGCGAAGGCCACACGATCCACTGGCGTCCGTCGCCGTAGATTCCGGCGGTGTGTTTGTTGACGGTGCAGTCGATCTCGAACTGGAGGCCCTGGCTGACACTGGGCGTGCCGGGCTTGAAGTCGACATGGAAGAAGATGCCGCTGTTGCCGTCGCCTTCGCACTTGAAGCGCATCGAAAGATGGAAGTCCTTGTACGTCTTCTCCGTCATCAGGTAGCCGTACTCTTTCGAGATGGCCTTGCCGTGGATCGTGCTGTCCTCGACGCCCCACTTCTCCTTGCCGACCTCCACCCAGCCGGCCAGGGATTTGCCGTCGAACAACTGGATCCAATCCTCGCCGGGCAACAGGGGACGCTTGGCGCGTTGCGCCACCAGCACCGCGGCGGCCACCGCGGTCAATAAAAGGGCTCGCTTCAACATGGATCTCAGGGTATCATTTTCGTGGCGCAACATGCGGATCGCGACGTGTCTCTCGATTCCCCTTCTGGCGGCTGGCCAGGACGCCGTGCTGTTCCGCGCGAGCTTGACGCGCGGTCCGGAAGCGGAGACGGCTCGCGGCGGAAAGGCGCCGTTCGCCCAGGAAGGCCTTCGATTCGATGGCGATGGCGCCCGCTTCTCTTTCGGCTCGAGCCTGACCTACGACGCGCGCGGAAACCTGGAAGCCCGCGGCGGGTCGATCCGGTTTCGTTACCGGCCGGACGGCCCGCTCGGTTCGGTGCGCTTCCCGATTCTGCTGGCGACGCACGAACAGCGCTCGATTCACGACTACGCGTTCCTTCGGCTGGAATGGGATGGCGCTCACTTCGCGGCTTCGATTCGCGACCGCGCCTACCGCGACCATCGCGTGACGGCCGATTCCTTCCGGCCGGCGCCGGACCGGTGGATCGCCTTCGCGATCTCATGGAGCGAGCGTCACGGGCTGGAACTCTCGACCGACGGCCAGCCGGCCGTGCGCGCGCCCGGGCCCATGGAACTGGAGGCACGGTTGGATCAGGTCGGCTATCTCACGCGGTCGGTGTCGCCGCAGTTCGTGGCCGGGACCGCTCATGGCGGCTGGATCTCCGGCATCGAGCACCGTGCGGCGCCGCTCGACGGCATCAAGGAATGGCTCCACCGCTTCGGGTGGCAGGACCGCGCCGGGATCCCTCGCGTCTCGTCGCTCGACGTGCGCAAGCTTGCCATGACGGACGCCCGCGCCATCAGGAAGTTCTGGTGGAAGGCGGTGGACGGCAAGCGCGACACGGTATGGCCCGCGCCGGGACACGAAGGCGGATACAAGGACGAGTCCAAGGGCTACGAACTTTCGCCGGCCCGTGAGCCGTTCGACTGGATCCGGTTGACCGGCGGTTTCGCGGGAACCATCAAGACAGGCGACGGCGCGCGGATCGAGGTGACGCCACATGGCGACGTCGACTACGTACGAATCGCTTCGCCCGCCGCGGTGGACTCGCTCGAGATCGACCGGACATCGGGGATGCTCGCCGAACTCGCCTGTCTGCGGATCGAGCGGCTGCCGCCGATGCCGGCCGGTCAGCGCTCCATCGGCGCATCGCCGGGAGGATCGCCGCGCTGGCGCGAGTTCGCGGTCCCCGCGGCCGGCGGCGTTGCCGGCGTTCGCCTCCGCTTGGACGCCACGCCGGACGCGTACTACCGCTTCTCGGTGCGCGATCCGGTGGACGAGTCGCGTTATCTGATCGAGATGGATGTTCGCGCGGCGGGGCCTCGCCTGGAGATCGGCCTGCGATTTCCGCCGGTGCGCGCCGCGGGAACGTTGGTGGTGGAAGCCGCCTCGTCGGGCGCGGTTCCGGCGCGGGTGGAAGTACAAATCGCCGCCGAGGCGTTTGAAACGTTTCGCGCCGGTTACGTGGAGCGGCGGATGCTCGAGATCCGCGACCTGTTCCAGCACCTGAGCGAGGCTCGTCCCTGGATTCGCGTCTCGCCTCAGTGGCCGGAGGCGTCCATGCGGCGCGAGTGCCGCGTGGTGGATCAACTGCTGCGGCTGCTCGAGGAGATCCGCGATCCGGCCAACCGCGACGCCAATGCGTATCTGGAATGGATGCGCGCTTCGGGGCCGCCACCCGTCTGGGCCGAGCCCCCGCCGCCGGCTGGAATTCCGCGATGGGCGTGGCAGCAAATGGAGGCGGGGAAGCTGCTGCAACAGGCGGGCTCGTGGTGGATCGCCAACCGGCAGATCGCTAACGGTGAGTTCGGCGGAGGGCTTGCCGACGACACCGATCTCGTCCAGAACTGGCCCGGACTCGCGTTTCTCGACGGACGCGTGGGCTACTGGAGCCGCTCGGCGCGCGCCGTGTTGGATGCGTGTTACCGCGAGGGAATGATCGCCGGAGGGGGGAACGCACGCCGCGCCGATCCGCTGCACGCCTACGAAGAGGGCATCAATGCGCTGGCCGCCTCGTTCCTGCTCGACTATGGGAATCCGGTGCTGTTCGAGTGGCTGATGGAATCGGCGCGGCGCATGAGCGAATTGCAGGGCATCAACGCGAAGGGGCATCGCCACTTCCGGTCGTACGCGTTCGGAGCCGGGGGCGCGGTGGAGGAAGGGCCCTACGGCCGCGAGGACGTCTACAGCAACGGGCTGATGCAACCCGCCTTGCTGATCGCCTGGTACAACGGCGATCCGGCGGCGAACCGCTGGATCTGGGAGAAGGCGGACGCGCTGCTCGACCACTGGAAGGATGATCGCTATCCGCGGCTGGCGAGGTCGATTTTCTTCGCCGACGATCGCGTGGCGTCGCGCGGCGTGCCCGATCTGGCAACCTACAACCTGCTTTGGGGCGCGTTCGACCTCACGCGCGACGGCCGGTACTTGTGGCTCCAGCGCGAGACCATCCGCGGCGGCGATTGGCTCCGGGCCGCCGCGGCGAACGGCGACTTCGCCGCGTTGGTGGGCGTGGATGGGCTGGCCGAAGCGGCGGCGCGGCCAAGCCGCGATCCGTCGTTCGCGCAATTGCAGGCGATCGCCGGACGAGTGGAGGACGCGCAGGCGATCGTCTGGAGCGACCTGTCGCGTAACCTCGGCATGTACACCGAGGCCGAGCAGTTCACCGATCGCGTCTCGCTGCCGTCCACCGCACTGCAGCGGATCCGGCTGGGCGGCGTCGCGTACGATCGCAACCGGATCTATCCGGGCCACGCGATCGGTTGGGAGAACACTGGCGGGCAGTTGGCGGTTCGTGTGCGGGAGACGGGGCGCGACCAGCTGCGCGCGACGGTGTTCGCGGCCGGCTCCGGACAGCGGCGCGTGACGATGCGCGTCTGGCGATTGGAGCCGGGCCGCTACGGGGTCTCCGTGGATGGGCGAATGTCCGAACTCGAGTTGCGGCGTGCCACGGCGATTCCGCTGGATCTGGAATGCGGCCGCGAGATGGAGGTCCGCATCCGGCTGCTCGAGCGCGCGAACGAACCCGCGTTGTTGCCGGATCTGGCGCTGGCGGTGGAGGAACTGCGCGATCGCTCCGGACTCGAGGTTCCGGTGCACAACATCGGCGGCGCGGCGGCTGGCCCGTTTCGCGTGCGGGTGTTCGAGCCGGATGGACGCCTCGCCGCCGAGCAGCTTCTCGACGGCTTGGCGGCGCCGTCCGATCTGCGCCCGCGCGTGGCGCTGGCGCGATTTCCCGGCATGCGAATGGCCCCCGGCATGCGCGTGGAGGTCCACCTCGACGGCGGCGGCCCCGAAGTGTTCGATGGCAACAACGACGCTCGCGTACCCGGCTTGAAGTAGCGGCCCGGCGTCACCGGGAACCAGGTGATGCCCGGTCCGCCCGCCGCCCCGGGGAATTCCCGATAATGAAGAGATATGTCCGTGGACGCCGCGAATCCCCTGGCCCAGGAGTTGAACCCCTGGCTTGCCGCCGACGCTCGATTCAACGAAGCAGCCGGCCGTCTGGCTATGGACGAGGGCATCCGCAAGATCCTGCGTAGCCCGTCGCGCGAGATCACCGTCTATGTTCCCGTGCTGCTGGACGACGGCCGCATCGAGGTCTTCACCGGCTACCGTGTGCAGCACTCCATCGCGCGCGGTCCCGCCAAGGGCGGCATCCGTTACGCGCCCGACGTGAGCATCGAGGAAGTGCGCGCGCTGGCGAGTTGGATGACGTGGAAGTGCGCCGTCGTGAACATCCCCTATGGCGGCGGAAAGGGCGGCGTCATCTGCGAACCGTCCATCCTCTCTCCAGGAGAACTCGAACGCCTCACGCGGCGCTACACGGCGGAAATCATCGAGTTTATCGGGCCCGAGAAAGACGTCCCCGCGCCGGATATGAACACCAACGAGCAGGTGATGGCGTGGATCATGGACACCTACTCGATGCACATGCGGCAGACGGTGACCGGAGTGGTGACGGGCAAGCCGCTCGACCTGGGCGGATCGCGCGGCAGGCCGGAAGCCACCGGACGCGGCTGCATGATCGTTACGCTCGAGGCGCTGGCGCGGCTCGGCATGAAACCGGAAGAAACCACGGTGGTGATCCAGGGGTTCGGCAACGTCGGCGGCATGGCGGCCCGGCTGATGTCGCGGCGGGGATTCCACGTCATCGCGGTGATCGAATACGACGGCGCCGTCTACAATGCCAAGGGGCTCGACATCGAGGCGCTCTTGCAGCACCGGAAGGAAACCGGGTCGATCCGCGAGTTCGCCGGCGGCGAGGAGATCGACCGCGATCAGGCGCTGTTCCTCGAGTGCGACGTGCTGCTGCCGGCCGCCAAGGAGGGCGTGATCACGTCGCGGACCGCGCCGAAGCTGAATTGCAAGATCGTGTGCGAGGGCGCCAACGGTCCCACTACAGCGCCCGCCGACCACATCCTGTCGGAGAAAGGAATCTTCGTCATTCCCGATATCCTGGCCAACGCCGGCGGCGTCACTGTCTCCTACTTCGAATGGGTCCAGGACCGGCAGGGATTCTTCTGGAACGAGGATCTGGTCAACCAGCGCCTCGAGGAGATCATGGTCAACAGCTTCCGCGACGTGGTCAAGTACAGCGAGAAGTACAAGGCGCACAACCGGCTGGCGGCCTACATGCTGGCGCTGGACCGCGTGGCGTTCGCCATCAAGCTCCGGGGCCTGTACGCCTAGATGACCGAAGCCTCCACGCCGCTGATGCGGCAGTATCAGGCGGTGAAGGCGCAGGTTCCGAACGCGCTGCTGCTGTTCCGGTGCGGCGATTTTTACGAACTGTTTCACGAGGACGCGGTCACCGCCGCGCGCGAACTCGAGATCACCCTCACCTCCCGCAACAAAGAGAAGGGCGAGCCCGTGCCCATGGCCGGCGTTCCACATCATGCCGCCGGCGGCTACATCGCGCGGCTGGTGCAGAAAGGGTACCGCGTCGCCATCTGCGAACAGATGGAGGATCCGCGCTTCACCAAGAAGATCGTCAAACGCGAACTGACGCGGATCGTGACGCCGGGAACCGCCACCGATTCCAGCCTGCTGCGCCCCGGCGAGAACAACTACCTGGCGGCGGTGACCCGGTCCGGCGACAAAGCGGGACTGGCCTGGGTGGACATCTCCACCGGCGAGTTCCGCGCCACCGAACTGGCGGCCGCCGAGGTAACCGGCACGCTCGAATCGCTGAACTCGCGCGAAGCCATCTCGTCCGACGAGGCGTGGCGGCTGCCCTGCCTGCGAACTCCCGTGGAAGGATGGGTGTTCTCCTTCGATTACGCCGATCGCATCCTGCGCGAGCACTTCCGCCTGCTGAGCCTGGACGGCTGCGGCTTGGCCGGACGTCCGCTCGCGGTGGGCGCCGCCGGCGCGATCCTGCACTATCTGCGCGACACGCAGCGCTCGGCGCTCGATCACCTGGAGCGGCCCTCTTACCACGAGCGCTCCGGCGCGATGATGCTCGACGCGGTCACCGTTCGCAACCTCGAACTGGTGGAGCCGCTGTTCGCGGGCGAAAGCAAGGACGTGACGCTGCTGAGCGTGCTGGACCAGACCTCCACCGGAATGGGCGGCCGCCTGCTGCGCCAACGCCTGCTGCGTCCATCGATGGACCTCGCCGAGATCGAAACCAGGCTCGACGCGGTGCAGGAGTTGCACGCCGGCACGATGCTGCGCTCGGGCATCCGCAAGACTCTGGCGGGCATTCTGGACGTGGAACGGCTGCTTGCCAAGGTCACGTTGGGAACGGCCACGCCGCGGGAGATGCTGGCGCTCGGACGGTCGATCGCGAAGGTTCCCGAACTGCGCCGGTTGCTCGCCGATGCCCGTTCGGCGCGGCTCGGAGAACTGCGCGACGGCATCGACGATCTGGCCGATGTCCGCGACGCGATCCTCACGGCGATCGCGGAGGAGCCTCCCGCCAATCTCACCGACGGCGGCACGATTCGCGACGGCTACGATCCACGCCTGGACGAACTCCGCGACATCAGCCGCAATTCCAAGCAGTACATCGCGGCCATCGAGACGCGCGAGCGGACCCGCAGCGGCATCGCGTCGCTGAAAGTCCGCTTCAACAACGTCTTCGGTTACTACATCGAGATATCCAAGGCGAACCAGCACCTTGCGCCGCCAGATTACGAGCGCAAACAAACGCTGGTCAACGCCGAGCGCTTCACCACGCCCGAACTGAAGGAACTCGAGAGCAAGATCCTGGACGCCGAGGAGCGCATCCTCACGATCGAGAAAGAGATCTTCGGCGAACTGCGCGGACGCACCGCGGGCGAAGCGGCGCGCATCCGGCGGACCGCCGGCGCCATCGCCGAACTGGACGTCACCGCCGCTCTGGCCGAGGCCGCCGCCATGATGCGCTTCACGCGGCCCCGGTTCGCCGAAAACGGCTCCATGCGAGTGCTGGCCGGCCGTCATCCGGTGATCGAACGGCTCGCCGAACGCGACGCCGCGCGCTACATTCCGAACGATATCGTCCTCGATCCGTCGGCCAAGTTCCTGTCGATCATCACCGGCCCGCACATGGGCGGCAAGTCGACTTATCTCAGGCAGGCCGCGCTTTTGCTAATCCTGGCGCAGATGGGATCGTTCGTTCCAGCCGATCAGGCGGATCTGCCCTTGGTCGACCGCGTGTTCACCCGCATCGGCGCGGCGGACAATCTGGCGCGGGGGCGGTCGACATTCATGGTGGAGATGACCGAGACCGCCGCGATCCTCAACACGGCGACCGCGCTCAGCTTCATCGTGCTCGATGAAATCGGACGCGGTACGGCGACTTACGACGGCTTGGCCCTGGCGTGGGCCGTGGTGGAACACGTCCACGAGAAGATCCGCGCCAAGACCCTTTTCGCGACCCACTATCACGAATTGACCGAACTCGCCGATCAGTTGGATGGAGTGTCGAACTTGCACGTGGCGGTGAAGGAAGCGGGCGACCAGATCATTTTCCTAAAGAAAGTGCAGCCCGGCTCGGCCGATCGAAGCTACGGCATCGAGGTCGCGCGGCTGGCGGCGCTGCCGGTCAGCGTCATCGAACGGGCGCGCGAAGTGCTGGCGCTGCACGAAAAGACCGAGCACGAGGTTACCGAGGAACTGACGCCCAAGCCCTCGCGCAAGCGCCGCCAGAGCCCGATGCAGATCTCGCTGTTCGAGCCCGTCGGCTATGAGGTTGCCGCGCGCATCCGCTCGCTCGATCTCGACCAGTTGCGCCCGATGGACGCGCTGAAGCTGCTGGCGGACCTGCAAGAGGAGCTGAAACGATCGTGAGAGTCGCGGGGATCATGACCGGTACATCGCTCGACGGCATCGACGTCGCCATTGTCGATATCCCCCGGCTGAGCGCGTTGAAAGTGGTGGCCCACACGACCATCCCGTATTCCAAGCCGGTGCGCGAGGCGATTCTGGCGGTGTCGAATCGCGACTGCCACACCGCGGAGATCAGCCGGTTGCACTTCCTGCTGCCGGAGCTGTACGCGACGGCCTTGCGCGATTTGTGTCTGCGCGAGGAGATCCCGCTCGATTCCATCGAACTGATCGGCTCGCACGGCCAGACGATCTTCCATGAAGACACTCCCGCCGAGGTCGCGAAACAAAAGGTGGCGAGCACGTTGCAGATCGGCGACGGCAGCGTGCTGGCCGAACGGACCGGCATCCCGGTGGTGAGCGACTTCCGCCCTCGCGACATGGCGGCCGGCGGCAAGGGCGCGCCCCTGGTGCCCTACGCCGACTATCTGCTGTTTCGCGACCGCAAGCGCGGCCGCGTCACGCTCAATATCGGCGGCATCGCCAACGTGACGGCAATCCCGCCGTCGGCCGCGCCCGATCAGGTGATCGCGTTCGATACGGGGCCCGGCAACATGGTGATGGACCAGTTGGTCTCACACGCCACCGGCGGCAAGCTCACCTACGATCGCGACGGCAAGTTCTCCCGCCGCGGCAAGGCGTCGCGCGAACTGCTGGCGCGACTGATGGACGATCCCTACTACATGCAACGCCCGCCGAAAACCGCCGGCCGCGAGCAGTACGGCTCGGAGTTCGTGGAGACGATGCTCGCCAGCGGACTCCCTCCGGAGGACCTGGTGGCGACCGCGGCTCTGCTCACCGCCTCCACCATCGCTTCGGCGATCGGCAAGTTCGTGCGTCCGAGGCAGCCGGTGGACGACCTGATCGTAAGCGGCGGTGGGGCGCGGAATCCTGTACTGATGGACGAGCTCCGCGTGATGCTCCCGGGAGTCGAATTGGAGCACAGCGGCAAGTACGGGATCGACGGGGACGCCAAGGAAGCGGTGGCGTTCGCGATCCTGGCGCACGAGACCTGGCGCCGCCGGCCTTCGAATCTCCCCTCGGCGACCGGCGCGCGGCGCGGTGTGATCCTGGGGAAGGTCTCGTTCGCGTAGGCGTCAGAGCGCGGTCGCGCGAAGGCCGATCTTCTTTCGCAGCACGTTCAGCCGCTTTTCGGGCGGAAGCGCGAGGCGGAGGCGGATGAGGTCCCGCAGGGCGCGGTCACTTTCGAGGTCCAGGGCGGACCGCACGTCGAGTTTGGCTGGTTTCTTCTTCAAGCGTTCTCTCCAGGATATCGAGAACGGCGCGGTCCTTCGGGCGCCCGGCGGCGCGTTTGCTCTTGACGATATCGGTCAAGCTAGCCGCCAGCAGCGTGCCGTCGCCGATGCGAACTGCCGATGCGCGGCTCTTGACTCCCTCGAACGATCTCACTCCGGAGATCGCCGACATGAAGTCGATCTGCAGTCCGTCGCTTTCGCGCTGCAACCGGAACAGACCGGAAACCGGATAGTACGGCCGCAAGATCATCGCGCCGAGTTCGTCCGCGATCGCCTTCAGCTTCACGATATTCCGCGGTGTCTTTCGAAAGTAGAAGTCGACATCCACGGTCGTGACCGGCGCTCCGTGCAACGCGGCCGCCATGTTTCCGATCAGAATCGCCTCGAGTCCATGACGTGCGAGCACTCGCGCCAACAGCGCCAATTCGGGTTGAGCGTCCATCCGGCTCATCGCAGGAAGGCGAGGACCTCACTTTCCCTGAACTGGTCCTTCTCCACCGACCGCGCCCGGTCTACGCCCCGCGGCCCCAGCACCACCAGCGCGCTCTTGATCGAGCCCCAGTCGGAGCGAACCTCCACCTTCACCACCCACGAACCCTCGGCCGGCAAATCGTTCGGAATCGCGACCGTGTAGTGCGGCCACTCCGCGATAAATTGTCCGCCCGGCTGGAACACGACATCGTCGAGCCCGCCGCCGAGCCGCACCGGCGCCAACCGGATCGTCCGGCGCTCGCCGTTGACCAAGCCCTCCGCGGTCGCAGCCACTGCAGTGGAGCGCGCCAAACATCCGTAAACCCGCACGGTAAAGGCCGCCGCGCGCGCCGCGGGATCGGAGTGCGCGCCGGGTTGTCCCAAAGTCAGTATGAACCATCCACCGGCATGGGCGGAGCCGGCGAGTATGAGCCCGGAAAACGCGATCAGGGCAGTTCGTGTCATGCAAACGAGCCTAGCTCCCGCCGCGGCCGGAGTCAACCCGCCTTGGTGATCAAACCAACACCCGCCAGCACACAGGCCGCGCCCGCCAGTTGGATCGCCGTGACCGGCTCGCCGAGAAACGCGCCGCCCATCAGGATGGTCAGCACCGGGCCGATCGAACTGCAGATCGCCACCATCGATGGACTTACCCGCTGCAGCGCCTGCACCAGGAAGATGATCGGCAACACCGTGGATACGATCGCCAGCCCGAGCGCTAGCCAATAGATCGACGCCGGCTGCCGCAGCGCCGACCATGGCCGTGTCGCCGCGAACTGCATCATCACGAACGCCGCCGCGATCAGCACAACGTATCCGGTGAATCGCGACGACCCGACGCGCAGCACCACGTCGCGCGTCCCCAGCAGGTAAAGCGAATAGATCAGCGACGCGCCGAGAACGCAGCCCGCGCCTGTCCACAACGATCGCGCCGAGCCCGCGAAACGCAGGTCGCTCACGAACGCCGCGCAGATTCCGGTGGTCGAAAGCGCCAGCGAGATCGCGTCCCGCCGCCGGATCCGTTTGCCGAACCAGAACGCCGAGATCAGCAGCACCCACGCCGGATAAGTGAACAGAATGATTCGCTCGAGCGCCGCGGTGATGTATTCGAGCCCCAGAAAATCGAGATACGACGAGAAGTAGTAGCCGGCGAATGCCAGCCACGCCAGCCACGCCCAGTCGCGGCGCGAGAGCGGAGGCAGATCCGGATTCGCCGCGGCGCGAACCGCCAGCCACGCGAAGAACGGCGCCGAGAAGATCATCCGCAACGCCAGCAACGTCGTGGCGTCGATGCGGACCTCGGCGTACGCGAGCTTGATGAAAATCGCCTTACCCGCGAATCCTACCGCCGACAGGACGGCGCATGCCACGCCGATGTGATGGTTCCGGCGGGATGCGGTGTTGGGCAATATCCCAGGATATCGCTCACAGCGTGCGCGGCGCCGGATTCTCCACGCGGCCCGATGGACGCTGGCCGCGTCCGGGACGGTCGACGTCGCCCAGATCCGCGCGCGCCTTCTCCGCCAACGCCGTCAGACGCCGCGCCACCGGCGGGTTCTCCGTCACAACGTTGCGCGATTCCGCTTCGTCGGCCTCCAGATCGTACAGGGCCGCCTTGGCCGGCTCGGTGCGGCCCGTCAGCGTGACCTGCTTCCCGTCGAGCGGCAGGAACAGCTTCCATCGCCCGGACCGCACCGCTTGCAACTGCGGTCCGTAGTAATAGTAGAAGGCTTGGTGCGGCGACTTTGATGTCTTGGCCGAAAGCAGGGGCCAGATGTCCTTGCCGTCGATCGGGCGCGACCCGTCCAATCGCGCGCCGGCGAGCCCCGCCGCCGTCGGTAGCCAGTCCATGAGAGTCGTAACCGCCGAACAGGCGCGGCCCGCCGGGATGCGGCCCGGCCATCGCGCAATGCACGGGACGCGCTGCCCGCCTTCGCTCGTTGTGTAGCCCCAGCCGCTCAGCGGCAAGTTCGAGCCGCTCTTGCCATCGTGCCGCGGCGCGCCGTTGTCGTTGGTCCAAACGACCAGCGTGTTGTCCTCGATTCCCGCCGCGCGGATCGCTTCGAGGATGCGGCCCGTGGACCAGTCGATCTCTTCCACCGAGTCGCCCCAGGGGCCGCCTTTCGATTTTCCCCGGAACGTATCGCTCGCGAACGGCCTCGGAGTGGAGCCTGGCATCGCATGCGGCAGATAGAGGAAGAACGGCCTGCTCTTGTTCGCGCCGATCCACTCGACGCACTTCTCCGTATAGCGCCTGGTCAACAGGTCGCGATCGACGGGCGCTTCGATCACCCGCTCGTTTTCCATGAGGGGCAGCGGCGGCCAGCCGGGCCGCTTCCCGCCGGTCATGTCGTCCGAATAAGGAATGCCCAGATAGTAGTCGAAACCCTGCCGTGTGGGCAGGAACGGCGGTTGATCGCCGAGATGCCACTTGCCCACGATGGCCGTAGCGTAACCGCGCGATTTTAGCGCTTCGGCGATCGTCGTTTCGCCGGGATGCAGCCCATTCGGCGACACCGGCCGCAGAACGAAACCGTCCGGATCCGTTTGATGCAGACCCACCCGGCGCGGGTAGCAGCCCGTCATCAGGCTCGCCCGGGACGGCGTGCAGACGCCGCTGGCCGCGTACATCGCGGTGAAGCGCATGCCTTCCCGCGCCATGCCGTCGAGCTCGGGCGTGCGGATCTTCGGCGAACCGTAGCAGCCGATGTCGCCGTAGCCGAGGTTGTCGCAGAGGATGAGGACGATGTTCGGTGGGCGGGTGGCGGCCGGCGCGGCGGCGGCGCTCAGTAGAAAGCTGCGTCGGTTCATAGGGTCAGTTCGTCGCCGGCCGCCAGTGGCAAGGCCAGCACTTCGTCACCCACGAATCGTACCTCGCGCGGCGATCCCTCGAAAATCCGCCGCATGCTCTTGGGCGGAGTGGCGCCGGGCAACGCGCCGCGAACCAGCGTGCCGATGACCACGTATTTGGCCTCGCCGTTCACCGTGACGCGAATCTCGGGCGCCACCGACACCAGACCTTGGCTCACCAGGCACTCGATGCGCGCTTTCGTTTTCGCCACCAACTCCGCGCAGCCCATATCGGGTTTGGCGAAGATCGCCGCCGAGGCCGCCGCCAGCGCATCGCCGCTGGGAGCGCCCACCACCATGGCGGCTCGCTCCCGGTTCGCCTTCACCAGGTTCGTGAACAAGTGGAGCCGCCACACGCGCGCCGTGCGCCCGGCGCGCCATTCGCGGAACTTCGCCGCCGCCGCCACGGTGTCGCCGCTTCGCTCGGGGACCGACAGCCGGATCGCGCCCCGGCCGGTATCGTGCAACTCATAAGTTTCGCGAGTGGTGCCCGAGTACTTCGCGCCGTCCTTCCAGACGCGCACTACCAGCAAACGCATCTCCGGCCTCAAATCGACGACGCCGCCGGGCGACGGAAAGCCATAGGAGAGCGAGAGGCTGTCGGGGAGGCGCGTGGGCAGCGCGTCCACGATCGCGCGCCGCAGGTGTTCGGCCTCGGCCGCGCTCATGCACCCGGATCGCGGCAACGCCGAAATCGCCGACAGGAACGGGCGCAGATCTCCCGCCACTTGGAGCACCCCGCGATCGGACCACCATGGCGCCGGCGGTAGTTCAAGCAGCCACTGCCGGTCGCGCGCGTGTAGTCGAAACGGCGAGCGAGCAGCCTCGCATCGGGCCGATTTGGCGCGGGCGGCTCCCAGCGCCAGCCGCAGCGGTTCCTTCGGATCGGCGTTCGACGTGGGCGGCGGCAGCAGCACCTTGAACCGCGGCGCATCCTCGATGCGAAACGACTCTCCGGGAAGCAGCAATCGCGGGCGGGCCGCGCAGCCGCCGAGCAATGCCGCCGCCAAGATGGATAATGTTCTCACGGACTGTTTCATGATCTCCCGCCTTCGAAGCGAATTCAATGAGCATTGGACACCGGCGGGGCATCAAAGGTTCCAGGAGGCGCTCACCGCCGAGTGCGGCGGTCCGGTGGGATTCCGTCTGAGCGAGACTCCGTGCTTCTTCCCGCGCGAAACGCTGGATCGAATGGCCGCCGATGGCGCGGAACTGATTCGCCAGTTGATGGAGCCGGCTTATCTGCGCGAATCGGACCGCTCCCTGCCCGAGCGCTACACCGTGCCGAACCAGTCCGAGCGGCCCCTGTTCACCCAGGCCGACTTCGGCCTTCTGCGCGGCGCGGACGGAGAGATCGACTGGCGGCTCGTCGAGATTCAGGGTTTCCCCTCGCTCTACGCGTTTCAACCGGCGCTGGCGCGCGCCTACATCGACGCCTACGCGCTCGACACGGATTTGCGCTATCTGCTCGGCGGGCTCGATACCTGCGGCTACCGAGAGGCGCTGCGGCGGGCGATTCTCGGCGACGCCGATCCGGCCGAGACGGTGCTGCTCAAGGTCGATCCGCTCCGGCAGAAGACGCTCTGCGACTTCCGCCTCACCGAGCGGATCTGCGGCGTGCGCCCGGTCTGCGTGACTCGCGTGACGCGCGAGGGCAACCGGCTGTTCCACGAGGGCGCGCCCATCCGCCGCATCTACAATCGCGCCATCGCCGACGAAATCGAGCGCCGCGGCATCCGGCTTCCGTTCGATTTCCGCGACGATCTGGACGTCGAATGGGCGGGCCACCCCAATTGGTATTTTCGTATCAGTAAATTCTCGCTCCCCTTCCTGCGGCATCGCACGGTTCCGCGCACGCTGTTTCTCGACGAGGTTGGCGAGCTTCCGGAGCGGCTGGACGATTGGGTGTTGAAGCCGCTCTACTCGTTCGCCGGATCGGGCGTCGTGCTGAGGCCATCACGCGAACGGATCGCGGCGATCGAGGATCGCGCGAACTACATCCTGCAGGAGCGCGTCGATTTCACGCCGCTCGTCGAAACGCCTTACGGCGCGGACAAGATCGAGGTTCGCGTCATGTATCTGTGGCCGGACGAAGGCGACCTTCGCGCGGTGTGCACCATCGTGCGCACCGGGCGGGGGAAAATGATGGGCGTCGATCACAATCAGGACATGGAATGGGTTGGAGCCTCAGCAGCGCTTTATGAACCGTAGAACTTTTCTCGCCGGACTTCCCGCCGCCTCGATGGCGGCGCCCAAGGACATGACGCAGACGGACGTGTGGACCGCCGGAACGGACGGCTACCACTCGTACCGCATCCCCGCGCTGCTGGTCACCCGCAAGGGGACGCTGCTCGCGTTCTGCGAGGGCCGCCGCAACTCGCGATCGGACGCGGGCGACATCGATCTGCTGGTGAAGCGCAGTTCCGATGGCGGCCGCACCTGGTCGCCGCAACTGCCGGTATCCGACATGGGGACCGACACGATCGGCAATCCTTGCCCCGTTCAGGATCGAAAGACGGGGACGATCTGGCTGCCGCTCACGCGCAACCCCGGCGACCTCACCGAGCGCGAGATCGAGAAGGAAGGATCGCGAGGGACCCGCACCGTGTGGATGACGTCGTCGCGGGACGACGGGCGGAGTTGGGCCGCGCCGCACGAGATCACTTCCACCACGAAGGATCCCGGCTGGGGCTGGTATGCGACGGGTCCCGGCAACGCGATCCAAACGCGGACCGGCCGGCTGGTGGTTCCGTGCGATCATCGCCGCTTCGCCGGCCAGGCGCGCCACTCCCATGTCATCTATAGCGACGATAGCGGGCAGTCATGGAAGCTCGGCGGAAGCGCGCAGCCCGACACCAACGAATGCGCCGTGGTGGAGCTCAACGACGGATCCCTGTTGTTGAACATGCGCAGCTATCACGGCAAGAACCGGCGCGCGCTGGCGAGGTCGACCGACGGCGGACTGACCTGGGGCGACTTCAAACTGGATGAGGCGCTGATCGAGCCCGTCTGTCAGGCGAGCTTCATCCGCTACGACCGCAAGCGCCTGCTGTTCTCGAATCCGGCGAGCAAGAAGCGCGAACGGATGACGGTGCGGCTGAGCCGGGATGAAGGAGCGGCGTGGCCTGTGTCGCGCGTGCTGCACGAGGGTCCGGCGGCGTACTCGGCGCTAGGTGTGCTGAAGGACGGCTCGGTGGGGTGCCTCTATGAGCGGGGCGCGAAGGGATCGTACGAGACGATCTCGTTCGCCCGGTTTCCGGTAGGTTGGCTAGAGTCGTAGGACGGCGGGCCCAGGACGGAAAGGCCAGCGTCCTGGACAGCGGGACGTGCTTCCCGCGCGAGTCGTATGGTAAGCTGAATTCTGGCGCGAGAGCGCGCGGAATTCACTCAAATGCTGGTCATTCTCACGATTCTTCACGTTCTGGTTTGTCTGTTCCTGATCGTGGTCGTGCTGCTGCAAAGCGGCAAGGCCGCCGATCTGGCGGGAGCGTTCGGCGGCATGGGCTCGCAGACCGCGTTCGGACCTCGCGGGGCGGCGACGGTGCTGTCCAAGGCGACGACGATCGCGGCCGGTCTGTTCATGGTGACATCGCTTACGCTGTCGATCGTGGCAACGCGGTCCGGCGCGGGCTCGGCGTCGACGGTGTTGCAGTCGGTTCCCAAATCGAAGGCGGCGGACACGGCGAAGAAGGGCGCGGCCGATGCCAAGAAGGGTGGAGCGTTGCCTGCTCCGGCCTCTCCGAGCACCGGTCCGACGGTGACGATCGGTCCGGAAGGCGGAGATCCGTCGGAGATGGTGACGATGCCGTTGCCGTTGCCCGAAGGAGCCAAGAAGGCCGGCGAGACGAAGGGCCAGAAGAAGTAGGTTTACGTCACGCGGAGGTGGCGGAATTGGCAGACGCACTAGCTTGAGGTGCTAGCGGGAGTAATCTCGTGGGGGTTCAAGTCCCCCTCTCCGCACCATTTTCCCCCATTGAAGGGAAAGGACTTGTCACCGGGAATCGTACCTTGTGTCAAGTTCGTGTCAGACGATATCCGAGCGAGGATAGAATTTAGCCGCTCTTCCCTCGCTCGGCTCCACTTGGCGTAGTGTCTTTCCACGACCTTGGCGGAGTTTCCGAGGATCGCCGCGACATCCTCGAACGTTGCTCCGTCTTCCAACATACGGGTTGCCAGCGTGTGGCGGAAGCGGTGAGTGCCCGCGTCCTTCACGCCGGATTCGCTGAAAACAGCAGCCATTGTGCGCTCGGCTACGCCGATGAGCGCGCGCTCGGACATGACGGCGTTCCAGAAAAAGTAGCCGGATCCGCCATTCGGGGATCCGATCGGTTGAGGCACGTTCCCCAGGGCGTCCGTCACCACGGACGGAACCCACACACTGATGGCCTTGCCGGTCTTGATCCGGTTGAGCCGGATCTGTCCGCCGTTTTGCACCTGTGCGCGGCTCAGCATGATCGTGTCGCTGATTGCCAGCGCGGTATGCCGCATCACGAGGACCATTGCCTTGGCGCGGAGCCGCTCATACGGCCGGCGCCCGAACGTGTCGCACGCCGCGAGAATGGCGATAATCTCCTGTTTCGTGTACGGCACGATTTCCTTGGCGGGTTTCGGATCGTGGGGCATCTCGACTTCCTTTGCCGGGTTCGTCGCCGTGTACTCACGCTTGATGCACCACGCGAAAAATGCCCGTAGCCGTTGAAGTTCTTTGCTCCAAGATAGAGCGGACAGAGTGCGCCGCCGTTCGGATCCGTAGTCGTCAAGATGGGCAATGCCGACATCCCCCAGAGCCGTCAGTTTGCGCTCAGCCGCGAATCTTTCGAGATGCCCGAGGGTGTTCTTGTACTTCCGCTTTGTCTTGGCGTCCAATTCGCGGGCGCGATGTTCGAAGAACTTCGCCGCCGCTTCAGTGACGGTGGCGGCTGGCTTCGGCGCGATCGGTTCCTCCCCATCCTCGATTCGCCGCATGTGCCGGTGGGCCTTGTCCATGTTGGTTGTCTCCGCCGCCACGCGGACCCGCTTTCCGTCCATCATTCCGTGGATGTGGATGGGGCACGAACAACGGGTGTAGTTGACACCCTTTGCCCGGTGGGCGCAGTCGGACTTGTGGCGACGAATGAGGCGCAACATCACGTTCTACTTGCCGCCACGCTCGCGGTAGACGCGCTCGGTGACGGTCTCGGGGATCCGTAGCGTAGTATACGCACGCTTCCCGCGTTTCTGCTCGCCGAGCTTGAAGACTCCGGCCTCATCCTCGAAAATACGAATGATCGTATCCTCAGACAACGCCCAGAGTTCGGCCAGCGTTCTTGGCGAGAAGTGACGTTCCGAGAGATCGGGTTTCATGTTACCTCAGCTTTAACAAAAAATATGAGTTCGCCGTGAGCCCCGCAGGGCTAACGGGGCCAGGGGAAGCGAGTCGCGCGGTTGCGAACCCGCGCCCTGACTTGGCGCGCGCGAAACCAGACCTTTCGCCCGCTCGGGAGAGTGCCTTTTCGCTTGATCTCTCACGATTGGATTCATTGTGACACCATTCGGATGGGAAAGCAAACGAAAACATTCTGGCCACGCCATGTTTTTTCGCGGAAGGGTCGTTACGTCAACATCGCTCTCGTGTCGAGCATTGTACATCCCGTCATCCGCGCCTTGCGTCCGGCCGGTCACTGTCAGAGTTGCGCCGTCCAATACGATTTGATCGCCGGGTTCTGGCGGCCGTTGCGAAATCCGCGACCCGCGCCCAGAGAACTTGGCTCGGTTCGCCAGCACCGCGAGCGTGGGGCACTGCCATGATGCCAACCTGACCAGCGCCATTGGCGGGGATGTGGTCGACCGGTTGGCCGAACGTGTGGACGCATGCCGCGTTCAATCCCGCCAGCGAGACGGCCATGGGCTACGCGAGCCTCACGTTGATCGTGTCGGTAGCGCCGCTCGTGACCGCCTCCAGCGCGTGACCGAACAGCCGCGCGCCACTGGTTTTCTTCGAGAGCGGCGGAGTGTCGGCGTCGGTGTAGTAGAGCTTGTCCCCGACCGCCACGGCAGCATTGCCGGATCCGTCCACAGCTTTGACCGACACGTCCACCACGCCGCGCGTGAGGACCACGGTGGTTCCGTCGGCAGCCTCCGCCGACTCCGCGACGCCGCAGAACTCACCGATTCGAACCGGACCTCCGGCGACCGGCGTGGCCGGGTGGGTACAGGCGATCGTGAGTTTATCGCCGGACTGAATGTAGTTAGTCATCCTTCAAGACCTCGTTTAGTTTGGATTGTGAAGACGCGCGCCGCCGACAAACCCGCCAGCGAATCGGCGATGATCTGTTCGACACGGAGCATCTCAGCGAGATCGCGGTAAGTCACAAGGCGGTTCTCGAACTGGACCGTGCGCGCGCCCGTTGCGATGGCCTTCTGTATCCCGGTAAGATCGGTGCTCGTGTAAGGCATGAGTTATGCCCCGGCGTTGGTGTAGGCGCCGCGATGATCGACACCACCGCATCCGAAATCGAGCCGGGCCTTGATTTCCACGCCATCGACTTCGAAGCCCGCGCGAGTCTCGATTTGGACGCCCTCGGCGCCCGCGAGGTAGGCGTACTCGATCACGGGCAGGATGGCGGGATCCGCGAACAAGTACCAGCGCGTCGCCGACACGGCATCGAGCCGGGCATCGACCACCAGTTCCAGCCGGTTGGTTCCGCCGAACGGATTCACGTTCGCCGCCTGGGCCGGGTAGATGGTGCTCAGGTACTTCTCCGCCGTGGTCTCGAGCGCGGCCGGAACGACCAGATAATTCGGCGTCGCCGAGATCGGCGTGGTCCCGTTGAGCCCCTTCTGGACCCGCATCGCAAGCCGGGCCGCGCCCAGCGTGGTGTCGCTGATCGCCCCGCCGGATCCGGCGACATTGCCATGGCTGCTGTGGAACAGGACGACGCTGTCTCCGAGCGTCGGGCCGGTCCCGTTGTTTTCCGTGAGCTTGCTTACCAACACCCCATTCTCGGTTTCCGCCGCCGCCGATCCCCATCCCGCGGCGACGTCCGCGAACGCGCCGAGATCGTCGTTCACGAGCGCTTGCCGCGTGATGGCGAAGATTTTGGCCTTCGTCACGATCGAGTAACTGTTCTTGCCGTCGGTGATGGTTCCACGCGTGATCTCGCCGCCTTCAGCCACGGTTTCGAGCGTGGGCAATTCGCCGCGGCGAAGCACGTTCCGGCCCTTGAAGTCGTTGTGCGGAGCGCCACGCCGACACACGGTCTTGAGACCGGACGGCGCACTCTGGTAACTCGCCGCGAGCACCTTGCCCGCGAGGGTTCCGAGCAGGTTCGATAAATCGCCCGTGGCGTGAAGGCCCGCCCGCGTGATGACCTCGGCGTCGCTGCCGAGGGTGTTGTGGTTCCGCAACAGCAGTATGGACCGCGCAATGTCAGCGAACCGCCGCCCCGCGAACTGGCGCGCCATTTCAGACGGCTGGAAGGTGGGATTGAATCTGGAGTAGAGCGCTTCTCCCGCCGCCCGGACCAGCGCTTCCGGTTCGGTGATTGGCGACACCTCGGCCGGTCGCCGGGGATCGATCTGAGGCAGGCGCCGTGACGCCTCCGCGACCATCTCGCGCCGAAGCTCGGCGTCCGGCAAGTTCCGCTGTACTAGGGTGTCCGCGAACTCTGGCGGAACCCCCAACCCCACAGCCAGGGTTCGGATTTGATTCAGGTCCATGGACCCTCCCGTTGATCGTGTAGTGGCGCCGGGGTCAGCCCCGATCGCCGTGAAAGATAACTCTAAGGGCTTGATCCCGCGTGCGGTCCGTACACGGACATTGCCCTCGGTGGAATCCGTCCATTCGCGAACGGTGTAGCCGATGCTGGTCTGGCGAATGATCCCCGCCGCAACGTCCGCGGCGATCCCCCGGACCTCGGGCCGCGTTCCAAAGCGGACCACGGCCACTCCGCGCCCGCCCTCGATGGCGGCCTGTTCCACAACGCCGAGCACGGCGTGAACGCTGGCGCGGTTATGGTGATCCAGCACGGGAGCACCACGAAGCGCGGAGAGTTCCCAATCCGCCGGAATCATGCTCAGCCGCTCGAGGAACGGGCCCAGGTGGTCGCGGCGTTGGACATCAGCGCCGGTCGAAAAGATGACGTTCACCGTGCCGGACTCGGCGTTGTAGGTGGACGGTTCGAACACCGCCGCCCGAGTTAGTAAGTTGCTCATGCAGGTAGCTCCTGTTGCTGTTGGCCTTGCGCCGTGGTTTTGCGGGGGTCGCTGTCGAGCGTGAGCCCGAGACGATCAGCGCGGGCGTTATCCGCTGCGAGCTCGGCGTCGATATCCTCCGCGCGCCATCCCATTGCCGCGACCGCTTCGGACCGCGAGATTAGTCCGCCGCGAATCCGTGCGATGGTGGCGCGGACATCGGCGCCCTCATCGAGCATGCTGATCCCAGGAGCGATCCAGCGCACCTTGCCGGGCTCCGCGTCGATCTCGCTGAGTGCCGCAGCGATGCGCGCCCAACGCCGCAGAATTGGCTCGCAGAGTCGCGGGACCAGTAGGTTGTATTGGATTGCTTCGATCGTCCGGCGGAACTCCAGTAGCCCATGCCGGCCGCTTGCGAACGTTACCTGAGAGAGATCGCCGGACAGCACTTCGTAGGGAATCCCCAAGCCCGCCGCGATGCGCCGGAGCTGCGCCCGGACAAACGGGTCGAAGGTCGCGCCCGCATCGGGCGGTTCCGTGAACTCAAGCTCCTCGCCGGGGTTAAGCCGCGTCATGCTGCCGGGCTCCAGCGTCGGCGTGCCGTTGGTGGCCAGCGGATTGGAGCCGTCGGGCGTCCTCACGTATCCGGTGAACAGGGCCGATACCTTGGCCTTCACCAGCGCCGCTTCGAGATATTCTCCCAACTCCCGCAATGCCAGGAGAACGGGCGCAAGCCACGTCTGGCCACGCTGCGCGCCGGCCGCGATGGGCCGGAAGACGTGGAGACAGTCCGCCGCGGAGACGAACTCGGACAGCAGGCCGGACGCCGCGATGACCGATTGCGTGGCGACGGGGTTACGGCGGTAGAGCCAGTAGCCCGCTGGCCGCCCGTTCGCGTAACTGATGCCGTCGTAAGTGTCGCGGTCGATGCGGCTGGTGTCCAGGTGTTCCGGCCCCAGAACGACGGGACGCAACGGGACGCCGTCCACTTGATCGTCGATGGCCAGGAGCACGAACGCTTCACCGCTCACGATGACGGTCTGAAGCGCTTCAGAGACGAATGGAGCCCATGAGTAGCCGGACCAGCGCTCCCACGCCGCCTGTACGAGCCGGTCGGTGAACTGCGGATTGATGCCGCTCGCTCCAACCGCCGCGTTCACGAGCGCGTCCACCGCTCGCCGGGCGTATGGGTTGTTCCTGTACTCGCGCTCGGCCCGCGCCCTCATGATGGCGGGGTTGTCGAAGTAGGAATTCGCGCTCCGCGCCGTGCTGGTCCAGTTCGCGGTCCGGTTGCCGGATGCCGCGCCGTCCCACAGAGCCGAGCGAGTGAGCATGGGCCGCAAAAGCGAGCGGAGGAGGGCTAGCACTTCGGCTTCCTACCCTTTAAGCGAGCAATTTCCTTATCGATGACCCGGGCCGCTTTCTTTTTCCACTCGAAACTCGTCACGGCGACACTTACGGACAGCAGCCTGCGCCAATCGATGCTGAGCATCGACGCGTGCTCTCCCTGTTCCATGAGAGCTTGGACGTCAACCCGAACCGGTTTCTCGAAATTCGGCAACCGGGATAGGTATACCTTGGCGTTGGAGGAATCATCCGGCTCGTGCCTCCGCAGAACGACGGTTACCAGCGCGTTCTCCTGGCCGTCCACCTGAGCTTGGCTGAACCCTGGTCCGAGGGCCAGTTCCTCACTCGCTATCTTCTGGGCAATTGAAGAGGCTTCTTCGATCGGGATACCCCAGTCGGAGATGTGCTGGATACACACAAGTGCCAGCACGTCAACGCAGCAGTACAGGTGATTTCGAAGGTCCGGCGGGCTTGCGAAGGGAGAAAAGTACCCCCGCTTCTTCCAGTTCTTGAGCGCCGCACCTGAAAAACTTCCACTCGAATAAACGGGGCCACCCAACTCGACCGCAGCAAGGCGGACAACTTGGACTACCTCGGCATTCGTCAGAAACGGAGCATCCAAACGCCAGGACCTTTCGCCGCTCGGGAGAGTGGTGAAGACGTCCAGTACTTTTTTCGCTTGATCTCTCACGATTGGATTCATTGTGACACCATTCGGATGGGAAAGCAAACGAAAATATTCTGGCCACGCCATGTTTTTTTTTTGCGGGCCGAGCAAGCTCGCCTTTCTTGGAACGGGGTACAATCAACCCATGAACGACGAGCGAACAGCACGAAGACTCACAGTCGGCGATTTGCGTGAACACCTCGCGCTGTTCCCCGATCATTACGAACTGATTTTCGGCTCCGGCGAGCCGGGGAAAGGCGGCTTCACGTTCTATCGCACCAAGATGCGCGGGCCTGAACTCGTCCAGATTGCGTTTGAGGAACTCTATGAACTCACTGAAACCGGTCAGGTAGGTCAGCCCCCCATGAACCTGGACCGGTAGACCGGATACGCCGCGACAGGAGCCGCGCCCACCTGCCGGAGTTGTTCGAGCTTCGCCGCCTCCACGTCCACATGGATCCCGAGCGATCCCAACGCGAACAGCCCCGCGAGCGCATAGACGGCACAGTCCCACGCCTCTGCCCGCCGGCCCTTGCGCCGCTCCCAGTTCCGCTCCGGCCGCCCGCGCTTGTAGACGGTCCGCACGAATTCGGAGTTCAGTTGCTCGAAGTAGGGCAGATCCACCTTGGCCGGAAAGTGCATCCGTCCGGGTCCCTCCCCGATCCGCAATCGCGCCTGAATCGTTGCCCTTAGGCTATCGACGCCGAGCACCCACACGGTCCCCTTGACCGCCTTGCTCGCGCGCCTGGGCCATACCGGACGCGAACCCGCCATGCCCTTGATGGCGAAGAACCGCCGCCCGCGCCGCTCATCGCAGAACCGCGTTACCTGGCCGGTGAACGCGCCCGAATCGACGCACACCGCATGCAGCGCCATCGGACCCGCGAACGAGTGCTGCCACGCCGCCGCGAGATAGGAATCGAGCGCCGTCCACAGAGCCGGTCCGGTCGGATCGCCGGGGATGACGCGGTGTTCCATGAGCCAGGATTCCTCGCCGCTCCCCCACCCGAACACGGACACTTCGGCGCGGTCCGCCTGAATATCGACGCCCGCCGTGAGCAACGCGACGCGCTCCGGCAGCACGGGACCGTAGCTCTCGCGGCGCGCGAGCAGCTCCGATTCGGTGATGTCGGCGGACGCCGTGTCATCCCACAGTTCGCACAAGCTCGTGTTGATGAAGGCGCGGAGTTTCTCCGGGTTGCCCTGACACCTCAGCCATTCCTCGGCCAGTTCGCCCCAGGTCCGCCACGGCGAGTACAGTTCGCTCAGCCGGAATCCGGCGATGCGGGACGCCGGGTTCCGCGGCTCCCATTGGCCCTCGGCGACCATCCACGCCTTCCGGTGATGCGGAATCAGCCGCTCGCATCCGCGACAGCGATACTCGGCGTCGAGCGGCTTGCCATCTGGCCACTCCACGCGCCGCCATTCGAGCACCTGCCGGGCGTCGCACAGTGGGCATGGAACCTCGTACTCCCGCTGATCCGATTCGAGGTACGCCGCTTCGATCCGCGATGCGCCGCGGATGGTCGGGCTCGACACCTTCACCACCAACTGACGGGGCCGGTAAGTGCGCGTCCGCGCCGTCGCGAGCACCTCTTGATCGCCTTCGTTCCCCGCGCTCGCCTCGAACCGGTCCAGTTCGTCAAGGACCACGTCACGAACCGAACGGAAGGCCAAGCCGGCCGGCGAATTCGAACCTACCAGGGTCAACGATCCGCCCTTGAATCGCCGATGCAGGATCGTGCTCCCCGAGTCCCTCCCGCGATGCTCGGCGACCTTGCCCTTCAACACCTGCAGGTCCCGGAACATCGGAGCCAGGCGATCCTTCGAAACCGAGTCCGCCATCTTGAGATCCGGCTCTATCAGCAGAACGGGCGCCGGATTCTCAGCGATCGTGTGCGCCACCCGGATCAAAGCCATCTGTGTCTTGCCCAACTGCGACGCCCACATCAGTACGATCTCGTTGAAGTCCGAGTCCGGACCCATGCAGTCGAGCGGCTCCCGCTGAAACGGATGCGTGGTCCAGTTCCCGGTCCGCGCGCTCGACTCGCTGGACAACCGGAAGTGCTGGTCCGCCCACTGCGACAGAGGGAGCGGTTCCTTCGGCCGTAGCGCGGCCGCCACGCGGTCAGTGAGCCGGTCCAGTAGTTCGGAGTGCATCGGAGAGTTCCGTCCGTATGGTGCGAATTTCCGCCGCGAGTATCCGTTCGGCGTCCCGCACGTCGCGCGCCGCTTGAACGCCCTGGGCGCACCGCGGCGGGATGCGGTCGAGCGCCGCGTTGATCGCCGCGGCGACCTTGAGCCACCGATCCTCGATGGCGTCCGCCGGTAGCATCCGGCCTTCGCGTTCGGCGACTTCGAGCTCGCGTAGCCGGGCGAGGGCCACTTCCTTGCGCCGCCGCGCCTCGTTCTGCGACACCTTGGCATCCTGATCGGCCTTGCTCAGCTTCGGCATTCTAAGCTCACTTGATTGCGTACTCGTTGTGATAAGATAACGGCGTGCGCGTCATGGGTCTGCTTCTAGTGACTGCCGTCGTCGCGTTGGCCGAGGAGCAGCAGTCGGCACCGCCCTGGTTCCTCGGCGATGTGCCAGTGGCGGAAATCCCCAGCGGCGACAAGTGGAACTTCGACGCTATGCCCATGGTTGCCACGCTTAGCAAGTCCGCCTACACCGACGCCGTCACCGTGGAATGTGGTCAGGCGCGGGAAACGATCACCTTCGCACGACGTTGGTCCCCGACTGCCTTTTGGGCAAAGAGGGCGTGGGAACGCCAAGAAAAAAAGCGAAAGCACTGAGATTTACCCCCTCACTTCTTGCGCGCCGCAACTGCGCACACGGTGCAATGTCTACCCCCTCGGGCTTGACTCGGAAAAGATCGTTTGACGGCCGGGGGCCAGCAGGGGCGCGCGCTCACCGGTGATGCGCTGGACAACGAGCCGCGCCCATCGAACCATACCGGATTCCTCGCCGCCGTAGCGGGCCGGATCGGCGAGGATCGACCGAGCGCAGTCGAGGTTCGTTGCGTCGAATTTTTCTACGGATTGTCTCTTCTTTGCCATCTCTATTCTTTCTTTCTCATGAACAGCATGAACAGTAGAGAATAAGTATATGGGGAGTCAATGGTTTACGGACTGTTCATGCATGAACAGCGACCATGAACGCTCATGAACGCTCCGCCATAAAAATCAGTAACTTAGCCGGTTCGATCTAAAATCGTTCATGCCGTTCATGCGTTCACGTGTTCACACCGTTCATGCCGTTCATGATTTCAGTGCAAACCGTATCTACCCTCTTGATTCCTAAAGACTTGTCCTGACTGGAGCATCTCTTGAAGCAGGCGCCGAACGGTTGAGGGGTTCTTGCCGGTCTGGCGCGCCAGATCGACGGGTTTCAGCCAGCCTTCGTCCCGTAGCGCGGCGATGAGATCCGCGCGTGCTTCGGACGTTCGAGCCAGGTCACCGGACCCGGTCTTGACCCACCCGAACGGATGATCCGTCCTAAGGGCCAGGGCGAGCGCCGTCTCTTCCATCTCGCGGCCGCTGATCTCGAGGATGGAGCCCTCGGGCTTGCGGGTGAGCGACCATATCGCGTCCGCCGCCGCAGTGACGCCGGAGGTCCCCGCCACGCTGTCGACGTGGTACTCCGCGGACGCCTTGCGCGAGTGAGCCACCAACAGGAACGCAGTCTGGTGTTTCTCCGCCAGTTCTCGAACCACAGTCACTTCGGCGTAGTCAGCCCGGAACACGTCGCGGTTGGGGCGCCCTTGAGATACTGCGAGCAGCGTATCGATTACCACTAGTTCGGACGGGTTCGCCGTCAAGTGGGCATCGAGTTCCGCCGCGCCGCCACCGAGCATAGGCTTCAGGCGGTAGATGAAGTGAAGATTTTCGAGGAACGGCGTCTTTTCGGGGACGAGCCGCCTGAGACGAGCCGCCGTCCGCCGTTGGGGTTCCTCGAGGGCAAGGTACGTCACCCGGCCTTGATGCGCCGCATACTGGCCGAACACTGGTGTTCCGTGCGCCACGTGAAGCGCACGTTGCATCGTGAGCCATGACTTGCCCACTTTCGGCCGGCCGGCCAAAAGCGTCAGGCCCTTGGTCAGTAGCCCGTCGATCAGAAATTCCGTTTCCTCAAACTCGGCGGAGTACAGGTACGATGCGTCCACAACCTCGAGTTGCGGGCCGCGCGGGCGCGCTGGTTGGCGCGCCACGCTGATCGGTACAGCAAGATCAAGCATCGCGGGGCTCATGCGGCCACCTCGTAGGGCTCCCACGCGTCCCCGGGTTCGAGCCGCGTGTCTGACGCCTCGAGCAGACGCACGCACACCGTAGTCCAGAACGCCGCGTTGTCGAGTTCGTCCATGCCCGCCCGCACCAGCCGGGCCGCACCGTGGGGACTGGCCGTGCGATCCGCAAGGTAGACCTCGCCGAGCTGCCGGAGAGTGCAGTCCCGCAGCGCCGTACGGCCTGCGGTCAGATCACGGACGCGATCCTGTAGCCACTGCGGCGGATCATCGTCGGGATCGGGACCTCTGTCGGGATCGGGACCGTCCCAGAGCCGCGCCGAGTAGTAGTCAAGCCAGCGCTCGACATTCGCGAGCAGAGTCCGCCGCCACGCTTGCGCCGCCTCCGGGTCGAACATCCCAGCGGGGTCCCGAGGCGCGTCATTGTCGAGCTGGACGCCAGCGAGTTCCGCGCACCACCGCAGCGCGTCCGCTCGGGTCCCTCCGGCTACGTGGCAAACCAAGTCCAGCACGCCGCCGCCCTCGCTGCGCGCGTGGTCATACCAGGTCTTTTTGGCACGGTCGATGGAGACGTTGTAGTCCCTGGTCTCCCGCCAGAATGCACGCCCGCGTCCCCATCGGAGATTCGGCCCGCCGAGGGCGGACCACACCTCCGTGATGTCGAGCCGGTCGAGCACGTCCGCGCCGGTCACTTCGCGCCGCCCGTCGGCGCGCGTGGTGCATCGAAGGCGATGACCTCAGCGGGAGTTGAGTTTTTCGATTTGCCGCTCTTGCGAGTCCGGCGGGGCTGGAGTATGATCGAACTGTTCGTACCCATTTCGCAAATTCCTTCCGGGCGCCGATTGAAGCGGCGCCCTCGGTTTTTGCAGCGATGCCACCGTGTGCCATCCGTGTGTCATTGTTTTGCCGGACTGGCTTTTTTGGCGGTTGTTGCGGTACGATTTTCCAGTAAGTTATCTGTTTTCAATGGGTCAGCGGGGTTCAAGTCCCCCTCTCCGCACCAAGTTTTTCAATGAGATAGAGACCACCGGGAAACCGGTGGTCTTTTTCGTTGGCCCCGCTGCTGGAATCCGGCCTGGGCGGACCGGCCGCTCGAGGTTTCCCATTCGTCATACCGGCCCGGCGAGCCACGCCGCCGCTGCCGCCTCGTTTTCGAAATGAGGGAGAATGCCCGCCAGTCTCGTCGTTTCCAGCAGGCTGACGATGCGCCGCGATGGCTTGACCAAACCCAATCTTCCGCCGTTGGCCCCGACGGCCGTGTACAAGATCACCAGTTCTCCGAGACCCGCGCTGTCGATGTCCTCCACCGCGGACATCTCGAGCAGGACGCCATTCGAAACAAGCGGAGCCGGCAAGCTTCCGGCCCGGCGTCCGAACTCGAGCAACCGCGGTCCGAGAGTCATTCCGCCACTGATGCGGATGGTGATTGGATCGCCATTTCCGGAATCCGGCTCAATGATGAACTGCAGGGCCATCCTACTTCCGCAGCGCCTCCCGGAGACCCAGGTTGCGAACCAGCCGAAGCAGATAGGTGGGGTTCAACCCGAGGAGTTTGGCGGCGCCCTTGTAGTCACCACCGGCCTGTTGATACGCCCTGAGAATGCTCTCGCGTTTGGCGTCCGACACGGATGCCTGGAAGACGCCGAGGTCGCCCGCCGGAGCCGCATCCCAGATGGACTCCGGCAGGTCGGCCGGAGTGACCGGACCCGCGCTCCCCAGCACGGCCGCGTGCTCCATCGCGTTGGCGAGTTCGCGCACGTTTCCCGGCCAGTCGTATGCTTCCAGGCACCGCAGCGTCTCCGGCGCGAGACGTTTGCCCGGTTCGCCGAACCCCGCCAGGAAATGTTCCGCCAGCAGCGGGATATCTTCCTTGCGGGCACGCAGCGGAGGTGTCCGCAAGCTGACGACGTTCAGCCGATGATATAGGTCGCCGCGAAAGGCGCCGTCCTTCACTCTCTCCGCCAACTCCCGATTCGTCGCCGCGACGATGCGAATATCGATCCGCACCGGGTGGCCGCCGCCCACGCGCTCGACTTCGCGCTCCTGCAAGACGCGCAGCAATTTGGCCTGCAGCGGAAGCGCCAGTTCGGCGACCTCATCCAGAAACAGAGTTCCCTTCTCCGCCAATTCGATCCTGCCCTTTTTCGCCGCGGCTGCCCCGGTGAAGGCGCCCTTCTCATG
>SXGT01657028.1_pt1 | contig 35091 bp, 26 predicted proteins | sample 3176221 | NCBI WGS metagenome assembly SXGT01 (sample SAMN11356862, study PRJNA531348) | freshwater metagenome | isolation source: freshwater sample F1-120 | place: China: Fuxian Lake, Yuxi | collected 2017-12-25 | reverse complement strand
GGAACATCGCCAGCGTGACGGCTGGAGTATAGATACGATCATTGAAGTTGCCGCCGTGCTCCGCCAAGAGTCGGGCAATGAGTTCCGCCGACAGCAGATCACCAAATGGCAAGCCAGGCGCCTGCGCGAACCTGCGTTGCAACAATTCCACTTGGCTGGCAACCGGTCCTCGGTTAGAATTCGCCATCGTAGGCCTCCATGCCTGAATAGGATTTGTGAAGTACCCCATTCATACATGCGAGGCCTATTTTCTTACAGATCAATTACTTACGCGAAAGTCAGTGCCATTCGTGTCAGGACCCTTTTTGTAAAAAAGGGTCCTAACACCTTTATTCGAGCAGTCCAACCAGGTCACACCGGTGGCGGCGTGAAGATCGTTTGGAAGAAGTCGTAGTCGATGCCAAAGTCTCCGGAGCCCAAACTGATGTTGCCAATATGGTTGCTTGCATCGGCCGTTCCAGCCGTCACGCCATCGACGGTGCCGGCCGTCGCAGAACTGGGATTGTAGCCCGATGCCGCACTCTCGGTTAGCGAATAGTTACCCGGCGGGACGTTAATGAACGCGTAATACCCGTTGACGTCCGTCATGGCCGTCCTGGTGATGGCCACACCGTTCAGGTCGAATCCGTTAAGGGTGATGGTGACGTTGGCCAGGGGGCCATTGGGGCTGGTGACATGCCCAGAGATTGCAGCGGGTTGTGCGAAGTTTTCGACCGCTGGAACGACGCTCTTGGTGCTGCTGTAGGAGCCGGTCCAGTTCGATCCGCCGCCGCCACGGGCGCCGCCGATGACGAAGCTCTTGTAGGCTTCGGGAGTGCCTGCGTGGTCGGAATTCTTATAGACGGTAGCGCTGTTGGAATCGAGAGGCTTTACATTGAGGGCGCTATAGTCGGTGCCGAAGTTGGTGTAGACGGCCGCACTCCACTGCCATTTCATGCTGACGCCGGCAGTATCCGTGGCGAAATTACCGGTCCAGCTCACGGGGTTGATGCCGCCCGGCAAGCCGTTCGCCGCCACGAATGTCGCCCCACCCAGAAACGCATTGCCGCTCCAACTCATCGGCAAATTGGTGATCCATGAGTTCTGGCCAGCGTCAAAGCTAGTGGTCGCAACGGTGTTCGCGGCCGAGAAGTTGAGAATCGAATCCGGCACGTTCACGCTGTAGGCGGTTCCCGCGGCATTGAAGTTGATCGCCTGGTCCGTGACGTGCACGGAGACCGGGCCAGCACCCAGGCCGCTTGCCTTGAACGCGGCATTGAACCAGACCGAGGAGCCAGCGCCGATCGCGGTGCCGTTGAAATTCGAAGAGATCGTCGACATGGTCGAAGGCACGCAGCGATCCTCAAGCACCTCCAGCGAAGGCGTGCATCGGTTGTGGTCAACGCGGCGGGCAGGTTTCTTTTGCTTTGATGCAACACGAAACACGCCCAGCATGTTTGAAAACCAGTTCTTCATTTTTCACTGCTCTTTTCTGGAAAAGGAAGGATTTTGGGAAATCAGCCTGTTGCGCTAGGGGCGGTTCGACGCGACAGGCAGGTGGGTTAACGGACGTTTTCATCAAGTCGGCACGAACATCAGCGTGAAGTTGTAATTGACGCCGATATCGCCGGAGTCTAGACCGATGTCGGTGATCTGGCTGCTGCCGCTGGTGCCGTCCTGGATGCCGTCGATGGTGCCGGCCGTTGCGGAGGTGACCACGTAGGTGTTTTTTGCAGCCGACAGGGAAAAGGTCCCCGGCGTCACGTTGGTGAACTGGTAGAACCCGCTGGCATCGGTGGTCGTCTGCTGGACGTTGCCAAAGCCGTCGCGCATGAAGATGACCACGCCCGCAAGCGGCCCGCCGCCGACGTCAAAGGCGCGACCGGAGATCGTGGCCGGACTCGTTGTCACCGGTGGCGTGAAGCCGACGTACTTAAGGATGCCGCTGGAATGGATGCCTATGGTCTGAGCGATGATGGCTCCGTTGAAGACCGCTGGGTTGTGGTAATTCACGCTCCGCCACGGGGCGAGGACCGTACCGTTGATCACATTGGAGCTCTTGGAGAAATCAACCTCGGATCCGGTGGTTGGAAAATTGAAGATCACGTGGTTGGCAGTCACTCCGCCGGACAATTGGATCTTGCTTTGATAGAAGGAGAACCCACCTGTAACGTTAAAGACAAACTCGTCGCTCGCACCGCCAACGAGGGTCATCGTCTTGGCGTTGTAAGTGAGCGACGTCAGGCCGATGACGTTGACGCCACCGTTGCCCGTGATGGTCCTTGAACCCGTTACATTGCCGAGAGTTTGCGTGGATGCCATGGCCGCGAATGCGGAGGATGCCGCATTGGCGTCGGCATTGGCTTGCGATAGGTCCTGGTAGATCACGCTGCCGGTGATGTCAAAATTGTTCCCGAGCCGCGACAGGTCAGGCGTCGCTGTCGGATCGACGATCAGGCTGCCGTTGACGTCGGTCTTCTGTAAGGTGCTCGTGTGATTGGGACCAAGGCCGATGTTGCCTGTAATGGTCGAACTGTTGAGGGTGATGCTGCCTCCGTTGATCCCCAGCACGGCAAAGGCGCCGGCCGCGCCGAGGCTGGTGGACGGCTGCACGCGATCTTCGAGCAATTCTAGCGAAGGCCTGCATCGATTCTGCATGGTGCGGTTGGCGGTCTTCTTTCGCCCGCATGCGGATTGAAACGCACTCACCAAGGTCGGAAACCAGTTCTGCATCAGTAGCTCCTCTGTTAACGTTCAGGATGGTTTGGTACGGTTGCTGCCGTCTGTGGCTGAAACCGCGCACGCGGGTCCAGGCGCATCATCCATTCGGTAACCAGGCAGCCCCCCGAAGTCCGAAACAGACAGAGTTGGGTCCACGGCTTTGCGTCCCCGCCTTACGACGGGTTTGCCATTATCGAGGATGCGTTTGTGAGGGGGAGGTTTACCTTGGGGAGGTACTTGAACGTAGGATGTGAATTCAACCCTGTCAAACAACTTTCCAATAAATCCGACGGCCCAAGAAGGATCGCTTAATGACCTCGGCCGCCGACCATGGCACATGTCAGTCATCCATCCGGCGGCGCGGACCGTTGGGCCGTTGCCGTCGATCGATTCTGCTTCGGAGGAGCCCTCTCCTATCGTCACTGGCCACACGTCGGCGATCGCGCGCATCATCTGCGCAACGGCCAACCTCGGGCCGTCATTCGAATCCGCGGGCAGGACGCCAGCCGCCGAATCAGTCGCCCTGAGCAGCCCCGAACACCGTGGCCGTTGATGAACGCCGTTCACGGATCACCGATGGCCGTCCACCGTTCGCGTTGGCGTTCGGCAATCGGCATTCACGGCGGCCAGGCGGCGCGCCGGCGCCAACGGACAGATTTTCCACGCTCGGAACCAGCACGCTCATTGCGGGCCTCCTCTGGGATTCGTTCAGATTCGTCCAGACTCGTCCAGACTCGTCCAGACTCGTCCAGACTCGTCCAGACTCGTCCAGATTCATTCAGATTCATCCAGCGCCCCGGGGTGGCTCGATGAATGAATAAATGAATACACTTTATGAAGTGTAACGGCCTCGCAACCGTATTACGAGGTCCGTTGCGTCTCCGGATAGCGCTCCCGGCTGGTTAAGCTAACGTCAGGCTGACAGAATTCATAAAATGCTTAACGCAAGTCGGTTAGCCGGCAAGCCTTCCACGAGATAGCGATCATGCTGCGTGAGTGCCCAGTTTGTTCGAAGATCAATCCGGCCGATGCCCAGTATTGCTACTACGATGGCCGGGCTCTTTCGAAAGAGCTGCAACAGGGCCCCTTGAACCTGGGGACCCTGCCGTTCCCTTCATCGCTTTACTTCTCCGACGGCCAGGCGTGCGCCAACTTCAATCAGGTCGCCTTGGCCTGCGATACGCACTGGGAGGAGGCACGGGCACTGTTGTCCGACGGAATCTGGACGACCTTTTTCGGCGGCATGGGCCGGCTCGATCTGGCGGCGGCAGCGAAAGCCGCCGCCGCGGCGCCGGACCCCGACCGCGGTTTGAGCCAACTCCTGGAAAAACTGCCGGCGGATCCGGACTTCCTTCGCCCGGCCAAACTCGCGGTGCAGTCGGCTGAGGAAAAGCTGGAAAAGCTCACGCCAGGGACCGACAAGACCTTCGAGATTGTCATCGCCAACCAGGGAATGCTGGTGCTGCACGGCATGGTATCGACAACTTGCGATTGGCTGGTGTTTGGCGGCCGGGCGGGACCGAAGCAGCGAGCATTTGAGACACGGAGCCTGTGCCCGATCCAGGTCCGCGCGCTGGGCGCCAAATTGCGTGCAGGGTTGCATCCGATGCAGGCGGAGGTCGTCATCGATTCCAACGGCGGCACGATCACGGTTCCCATTCGGGCGGAAGTCCCGATTCGACCCTTTCCCAAGGGAATCTCCGCGAAAGATGCCCTGGCTGGCGCGATGTCGCCGCGCGAAATCGCACTCAAGGCCAAGGACCATCCCAAGGAAGCCGCCACCCTCTTCGAGATGGGCGCTGTCAAGGCCTGGTACGAGGGAAACGGCTGGACCTATCCGATCGAGGGCTCAGAAGGCTCGGGCAAAGGCGCCGTGCAGCAATTCTTCGAAGCGCTGGGCCTGGTGAAGCCCCCACGCGTGGAAATCAATACGAAATCGCTCACCTTTGGTGGCAAGGTCGGCACTCGGCTCTCCACAATCGTCATTGTCAGCACGGAGGAGAACAAGCCCGTTTACGCCCATGCCTCCAGCAATCAGAACTGGGTGACCTTCGGGCCGGCCAAATACCTTGGCAACAAGGTCAAGATTCCAGTGGAAATCACCGTACCGCCATTTCCAGAGCAGATCGTCCACGCCCAGGTGATGATCCGTGGCAATGGCAATCAGCACTTCGCAATTCCCGTGACCGTGACGGTGGAATCCGTCCCAACTGTCGTGCCAATCGAAGAGGATACTGATGCACGCCATGAAGTATCGCCCCCGGGCATTTGGCAGCAATGCGTCGATTGGTTCGATCGATTGTGGAAATAAGCGCGTTTTCGTGAAAGAAACAGTATCGCGTCCGCGTTACTCTTTGGGCTGTCGGTGATGAGTAAAGACGTCAAAAAAGAAGTTGACAAGGCCAAGATTGGCTATTAATTTGGTTAAATTGTTGAGCCGAGGGTGAATTGTTTCACGCATCTTTAATGCAAAGGTCCAACGACGCACAGTCGTAATCTTGCACCTAATTTAAGTATGAGGAGTGCCTTACGATGTTTACTCTGATTAGCTGTCCGACCTGCAGCAATAAGTTTACCGTGCCTGAATCGGCGATGGGCAAACGGCAAAACTGTCCGAGTTGCCAGTCAACGTTTGTGGCAGGAAAGTCAGTTGCCGAAACGCCCGCCGAGGTCGCGATGAAGCAGCAAGCAGCAGTGGGCGGAGGTGCTGGGATGAACAAGACGTTGCTCGGGGAAACGGAACCGCCGATCAAATTCAACTGTCCACGCTGCAAGAAGCCGCTTGAGGCGCCCGCCAGCGAGGCCCTCATGAAGAAGCCGTGCCCAGAATGCGGCGGACGGTTACAAGTCCCGGCAGCCCCGGCACAGGCGGCTGGCGCGGCCCAGCCCAACCTTAACAAAACTCTACTTGCGTCAGACGAAAGCAAACCCGTCGCGCCTCCCATCAGATACAATTGCCCCGCTTGCAAGAAACCTCTGGAGTCACCCGCAGCCGAGGCCGGCATGAAAAAGCCGTGCCCCATGTGCGGACAGCGATTCCAAATTCCAGCGGCATCCACCGCGGGGGCGGGCCAGCCTAACTTGAACAAAACGATGCTGGTTGGTGAGGACGGGAAGCCACAGCCTGCTGCTTACCAATCGAGCCAGCCCACCTCCGCTGCCCCACAACCGGCTGCACCAGCAGCGAGCGCCGCAGCGCCTGCCGCCCAAACCACGCCCGGATCGGTTTCCGTCTCCAAGAGTAGCCTCCTGGTAGGTGGCGGAATCCTGGCGATCGGATTAATCTTCCTCATTCTCATCGCCTGTGTCGTCTCAATCTTCTTGGGGAGCAGCGACCGCGCCGCACTTGCCCAGAAGCAAAAAGAAATCGACGACCTGAAGATTAAGCTTGCACAGGATCAGGAGAGGATCGAAAAACGCCTGGCGGACGATAAGAGGGAACGAGATGCGGAGGCGGCTCGACTGAGAGATCGAGAACTTTTGATCGCCTCGATCAAGGGTAGCCGGGAGCGGGCGGATGCGGAGGAGAAACACAAGCTAGACCGTGAAGAGTATGACCGGCGCAAACAAGAATCCGATCGGGCCCATGAGCGAGAGATGGCCAAAATTCGTGCGGATTCGGCGGCCGCAACGGCCGCCGCCGCCGCCGCCGCCGCCGCGAGACCGGCATATTACCATCCAAGCTATTATTATCGCGGCTACTGGTACCCCTATTGAACAGAATTGCGACTTCGCGTTCACGTGGCGCCAACCGAACGCGAAGTCGCAAGCGGTCAACGCGTCGGCACGACCGGCTGCGTCCAAGCCACCTCGACGTCTCCCTTCTGGAACGGATTCGGGTGTGCCTTCGTCGAAATCACCTTGGCACGTACATAGAGTTCCTTGCCGCTTAGCGTGTAGCTAGGTGTCAACGAATCAGATTCGGCGACGACCTTCCCTACCTCGGCCGAGTAGTTGCGAGTCACGTCCAGTGCTTTCCCTGCCTTGTCGAGTCGTGGCTCTGACGTCAATTTCACGTCTTTCATCGTGGCGACGAATTGGGTTGTATAGGTCACTCCCTTTTCACCCTGAATGGATAGCGACAACTTATCGGCGCTGCGTTGGACATTCTCAAGAACTACCCCGGTCGAGCAATAATAATCCCCTGCTTCGAGCGCACGCGTGATCGACTCCGCCGTGAGGAACGGCGCCTTGACCATGATCCATCCGCGGCCAGGGTTGGTCTTGCCAACGCCGTAAGTGTGATAGCTGTGTGCGTCGTCGGTAGCCATGCCGAATGCGACTGGCAATCGGTGTTTGCCGAGTCGCAGGGCCAGCGCGATGTCCCACATGCGCTCACAACTGGCATGCGTCTCGTCGCCGTAATTCCTGACACCGGGATGGCCGTTGAAAACCTCAAAGAACTTCAGCTCCTCGGTCAGCATGTCCTCGGCTTTGACGCCCCAACCGAAGTTAGGGTGGTTGACGAAGGCGATCGTCCGCCAGCCCTTCTTCTTGCGTTGCTCCTCGACCGCCCGCAGATTGACGACGATGGTCTCGGAGACGGACGCCCCGTCTGCAGGAATGATGGCATCGCGCAGATTGATCGCGTTAATATGCACGGGATTCTTGGCAAACTTGTGCGTGATCTCCTCGCCGGGAATCAGCAAATACTTGCCCGCTTCCTCCAGCAAGCTTCGAAATTCGGCAAGGGGCTTCAGCCGCACCTGCTGGGTCTTTTCATCCTTGGCCTTCTTGCGACGTTCAACCCACGCGGCGCCGAAGCGTTCGACGTACTTCTTGACGGCCAGCTCGCGCGTCCCGTTGCCGGCGGGGATGTCGATCCAGCGCTCGCCGTCCGAAAGCGTGTTGTGATCGGATAGTGTGAGAAAGTGATAGCCGTGGCGTTTGTACCAGTCGCCGATCATTTCGGGAAAGTCATCACCGTCGCTCCAGAGAGAGTGGGTGTGGAGGTTGCCCTTCCAGTAGCCTAGGCCGGCGGATGCGGACTTCGTGGTAGCCGACTCAGGGCCTTTCGTGGGGGTTTGCGGGCTTCCATTTTGCCAAGCGATGGCGGCTGACAAGGCCGCAAAGCTTAGAACGATGGCCAGAAGTGACCGAACGGTGCGCGGCATGGCAGATCCTCACAGGTGTGCTGTTTGAGAAGGATGTAGACTACCATGTGCCCAGGCGAATTACCAGCCGATGACTCACTTGAATCTGAGGATTACGGGCCGCGATGAAAGAACCTCAGCGACCGCCTAGCGGAATCGTTAGGATCGGCGTCGCGCCGGATTTGGTCGTCAATTCCAACCGAGACAGTTCAATCACCAGGGCGAACGTCGCTTTGGTCTCATGATCGCGGCCATCGATGTAATACCAGTAACCCTGGTATTGAATGGCAACCTGGGCGTGAGCTGGGCGACGATGGCCCTTTGCCGTACAGACCTTGAAGAGTCCCGTTAACACCTGATCCCAATCAAACGTCCGGCCATCATGCTCCAGCGTCATCGGCGCAATCCCACTGCTTACATGCTCCGGCGGCACGCGAACGCCGTGTGACAAGAAGAACAGCACTTGCAAAAGCGAGCGTGTTTCCATGTCCAGGAACGGCAGGCCGTCCTTCGGCGCATCGGTCAAGAAGGGATCAATCTTGTCGGCCGCGAGTTCGTAGCTGGTCAACCCAAGCTTGAGACGAAAGGCGCGGCAAAACTCGGCAAGGTCAGGATCTTTCAGTGCGTCAGCCCGAACTCGCAATTGAGCCTGTGATTTCTTTTTGATAAGCGACCAGGTCTCCTTCTTGACGTCCTTGCGATATTCGTAGCCGGCCTTGGCTGCCTCCAGGATTTCGCTGCCGGCGATTCGTGTAGTTGGTAGCCCTTCGCTGATTTTCTCGTCACGCTCCTCGGTGTAGACAGCGACCGCCTTTCGATTCTGCAAGCGTTGCAACGCTTCCATACCGGCCAGATACTCGGCGTAAACCGGCGGCGATTTCGGCGTCGGCCCGCTCGCGGTCTCCGCATTCGAGACCCAATTGATGTTTTCGAGCCACACGCGATACACCGTTGAGATGGGCCAGGTCGTTCGGCTTAAGTAAACGACGCCATCGAGCGGCAGCGGCGTGAATAGGCGGCGCGTGAATTCCTGATCGTCTTGCGGCGTCAGGCTCAACGTCGGCCGGTCGGAGACGTTGAATTCCCCCTGAGGCAGCAATCGGCTGAACGCCGTAGGCACGACATCCCCCGACGCCGCTAACAGCGGGATTAGCTTCAAGCTCTTCACAATTTCGTGTTGCGAAGCGATCGACGTCACCGCTAGACTGCTTGGCGTTTCGGTGTAACGTAAACGCACGATGTTGAGCAGGAGTTGCTCCTCTGTTGTGCGCTTGACGGCTTCGTTATAGCGCAGGCGATTGGTTTCGAGCGCGCGCGGGCCAATGGAGCAGCCCGATAAGAGACCGCACACCAGCATCACGATCCGACCTGAAGAGACTCGCATCGCACATCCTTGCAACCGACGATGGTCCACTGTCGTTTCATCGGCCACTGCGCGTAGGCAAGTTGAGTAAATCCGGAAGGATTTGTCGATTGTGCCGATTATCACGAGGCCTTCAGCTTGCTCATGAATTGCTTCCTCAGCTTGGCGACCTTGGGAGCCACGACCGCCTGGCAATACGGCTGCCCGGGGTTGGCGCGAAAGTAACCCTGGTGATAGTCCTCGGCGCGATAAAAGACTTCCAGTGGCGCCACCTGCGTGACGATCGGCCTATCCCACACTTTTTGGGCATCCATTTCGGCGATCACCTTTTCGGTGATCTGTTTCTGTTCTGCATTGTGGTAAAAGACCACAGATCGATACTGCGTCCCCGCGTCGGCGCCTTGCCGATTCAGCGTTGTGGGGTCGTGGATGACAAAGAAAACCTCCAGGATCTCGCGGTAGCTGATGACCTTCGGGTCAAACGCAATCTGAACGACCTCGGCATGGTCGGTCTTTCCGGTGCAGATGTCACGATAGGTCGGATTCTTCATGGCCCCGCCGGTGTAGCCGGACTCGACACGTGCCACGCCCTTGAGCAGTTCGAAGGGCGCCTCAAGACACCAGAAACAACCGCCGCCGAGTGTGGCAAACTCGCAACCGTCCGGCAGTTCCTTACGTTCCGCAATCATGGCGGGATTCCCCTGATGTCGATAGTAATTGAGACTAACGAAGCCCATGGCGACGATCGCCGCAAGCCCGATGACCGCGTAGAGATTTCGGCCGCCAAGCATGACTTCTCCTCGATCCTCGCTTGAGATCGTTAGCGATCTTCCTTACAATACACGACATTATATCCCAACTTGAGTGCAGGACGGCCATGTTTCAACTTGAAACTAATGCGGCGCAAAAATTCGGGCGCATGACGCGACGCGATTGGCTGCGTGTCGGATTTCTTGGACTCGGCGGACTCACACTTGGCGAGGTCGCTCGATTGCAGGCTCAGGGTATCGCCCAGTCGCGTGATACTGCTGTTCTGTTGCTGTTCGCGCACGGCGGACCAAGCCACCTTGAAACATATGACATGAAGCCAGAGGCGTCCGACGACATCCGTGGGCCTTACCTACCGATCCAGTCCAACGTGAATGGCATCCAGTTGTGTGAGCATCTGCCGAAGCACGCACGCACGGCCCATCGATTCTCGCTGATCCGCTCGTGTACCCACGACGAAGCGGATCACTTTGCTGGGCATCGCCGATTCCTGAGTGGTTACGGGCGTCTCAAGCCGGGGACGGGATATGAATCCTATTACCCGCAGGTGGGCGCCGTCGCCAATCGCTATCTGCGCGCCACGCAGCCTGGGCTTCCATCGGCACTTGCGGTAGGTGGAGTCGTCGTGAACGGTCCCGACTATTCGGCCGGCATCTCCGAAGGTTTCTACAGCGGCATTCATCGCGTGCCCATCGTACAGCGCAGCCTGCCGGACGCTAGCCTGCGCGTCGATCCGCAGCGGTTCGACGATCGCCTCGCCCTCCAGCGGCAACTCGACGGCATGCGCCGCGATCTCGATACGCGCGGCACCATGGACATGATGGACGCCTCCAATCGACAAGCCGTCGAAGTCCTCACGAACGGTGCGACCCGTCGAGCCTTCGATCTTTCGCAAGAGGATCCCCGCGTCCGCGAACGCTACGGCGCTGGCTACGGGCAGGAGGTGCTGGTTGCACGACGACTGGTCGAGGCCGGCGTGCGCTTCGTTACTGTTTGCGACCGCGGCGATGGTCCCGGCTCTGCCGCTCACAACTGGGATGACCACGCTGTCAACTGGGACATGCTCACGGCCATGAATGCGCGCCTGCCCCGCTACGATCACATCGTCGCGACTTTGATCGACGACCTTTTCGAACGAGGGCTTACGGAGAAAGTGCTTCTCATCGTCACCGGCGAGTTCGGCCGCACACCAAGACTGGAACGAATGGACGGCAAGATTGGCCGCGACCATTGGCCGAGCGCCATGTCGATCCTTGTCTCTGGGGGCGGTATGCGCATGGGGCAGGTCATCGGCGCAACGTCACGGAACGGCGAGAGGCCGCGCGGAAACCCGCTCGACCCGCACGACATCCTTGCAACGGTCTATCACCACCTTGGCATCGACTTCAACCACCAGCATCTCGACCCGACGGGCCGACCGCACCCACTGGCACGCGGCGAGGTGATTCGCGAACTCTACTAATACCTCAGCGATGGTCCTAGCATCTGCGGAATCACATTTGGAAATCACTGCATCAACCAACCTGATTTGATATCAATCGGTTATGAAGCTGATTTTGGTGATTTCTCAATAGATCGGGGGAGGTAGAGACACCGATCGTATTACAAGGTAAAACGAGATTCCCAGCCGCATGAAATCCTTGGAACGGGAGAGTACTCCATACGAACGCGTGCATTGCTCTCGGTAAATCCAGCGCTGATGTGTAGATTCCGTAGCGTCACTTCCGCAGCGGCGTGATTGTCTGGGCCCAGGTTTGCTCCCAGTTAGGGGATCCGGTGGATATCCAAGCCATATAACCCAGACCCAACAATATACTGTAAGTGAGAAGTGTCGCAACCCACGAGTCGGACTTGAGTTTGAGAGCGCTGCCGGCGAACTGGTTCAGCTTGGGCACGACCCCCATCAAATCGACCGCGTAGATCTCGTCCAGAACAAGATGCGATAAGAAGCCGATCATTACACCAATGGCGAGGAAGACGCGTTTCTGCAATTCCACTCCGGCAATAGTCTGCTCAGGGCGGTGCATCAAGAAGACTGCTAACCCCGCGATGATCATTGCCGGAACGCTATGGTACATGCCGCGATGGACGGTGATGCGTCGGAACACCTCAGCCACGCCGTAGCGAACGACAAGGTAAGCGCCGGCGAGAATGACGAGGTACTGCTCGGGGGTTAGGTTGAAGGCCTTGAGACGCTCGAACAACAAGAGCGGAACGAGAAAGCCGGCGACGCCAAAGAGTTCGCGGACGGGGATGCCGCTATCTGAGTCGAGGTCGGGAAGCATGCCACCAATTGCCGTCAAGCCGGCAGCAAGGCACGCGATGCCCCAATCGTAGTGAAAATGCCAGACCCCGGCGGCGCCAACCGCAACACCGAGCGCAGTACTAGTCGCAATATGCGTGTAGAAACCGGCCATGTGCATCCTCCTTGACGCAGACGTCGAGAAATGCCCTGAAATCAGCCCTGGGCTTAGTTCTCGTCGCTCAATTCCCGTAATTTACTTTCGGCATCCGGATCGCCGAATTCGGCCGCCTTATTATACCAGAAGATCGCTCTTTTCCTATCCGAACTGCCCGTCCCTCCTTCCTCGTACCACAGCCCCAGGCTAAACTGGGCAGGGGGATAGTCCTGTTCGGCAGCTTTGCGGAACCAGCGCATCGCTTGTTCAGCGTCTTTCTCAATGCCTTCGCCCTCGAGATGCATCAAGCCGAGGTTGTGCTGGGCGACGGCGTCTCCCTGTTCAGCAGCTTTTCCGTACCAATGAGCCGCAATGGCGTCATCGCGTTCGACACCGCGTCCCTCTTGATACATCCAGCCGAGGTTGTTCTGCGCCGCTGAGTTGCCGGTTGCGGCCGAGAAGTGGTACCATTTGATGGCTTCGTCATCCGACTGGTCCACACCGCGCCCCTCTTGATACATCCAGCCGAGGTTGTTTTGCCCCGCGACATGTCCCTGTTCGGCGGCCATGGCATACCAGCGCACCGCGTGACCATCGTCCTGGGCGACGCCGCGTCCTTCCTGGTACATCCAGCCAAGGCTATTTTGTGCGGAGGCGTCTCCCTGCTCGGCTGCCTTGCGATACCAATGGATTGCTTCGACGTCGTCACGATCGGTGCCGAGACCTTCCTGGTAGAGGTAGCCGAGATTGTTCTGAGCGGTGGCGTCGCCTTTTTCAGCGGCCTTGCGGTACCAGCGGAGGGCTTCCTCGTCACTCTGTTCGACGCCGCGGCCCTCTTGATACATCCAGCCGATATTGTTCTGGGCAGGCGGATGGTTCTGCTCGGCGGAATGTTGGTACCAGCGCATCGCCTCGAAATCATCTTGATCGACGCCGCGCCCCTCCTGGTAGAGCCAACCGATGTTGTTTTGTGCGGAGGGGTCCCCCTCGCGTGCGGCCCTGCGATACCAGCGGAAGGCCATGCGGTCATCTTGCTCAACGCCGCGGCCTTCCTGATACATCCAGCCGAGGTTATTCATGGCAGCAGGGTCACCCAGCCAGGCAGCGCGGCGGTACCAGCCGAGAGCGCGGCGATCGATCTGAGGCGTGCCCAGCCCTTCCTGGTACATCCAGCCGAGGTTATTCATGGCGGCGGCGTGATCGCGCTTGGCGGCGCGCAGGTACCAGCGGAAAGCCTTGAGATCGTTGCGGCGGACACCGCGGCCTTCCTGATACATCCAGCCGAGGTTATTCATGGCGCCGGGGTCATCGAGGCGGGCGGCGCGGCGATACCAGTAGACGGCTTCGCCATCGTCAGCCGGCACACCACGGCCTTCCTGATACATCCAGCCGAGGTTGCTCATGGCTCCGGCGTCGCCCCGTGCAGCGGCCTTGCGATACCAGTGAACGGCGCGGCGGTCATCCTGCGGAACACCGCGGCCTTCCTGGAACAGCCAGCCCAGGTTGTTCATCGATGCTGCTAGGCCCTGCGCAGCGGCCCGGCGATACCACCCCAGAGCGGTGCGATCACTCGATTTGACGCCGCGCCCAGCTTGATACATCTCGCCGAGGTTTTTCTGCGCTGGTGCGTAGCCTCGCAGCGCCGCCGTGCGATACCAGCGGACCGCACGTCGATCACTCTGCTTGACGCCGCGGCCGACCTGATACATCCAGCCCAGGTTGTTCTGCGCGACCTCGTCCCCCTTTTCCGCTGCCTGCCGATACCAGCCAACGGCGGCACGGTCGTCTTGTTCTACGCCGCGGCCGAGTTGGTACATCCAGCCGAGGTTATTCAGCGCCGAGGGATAGCCTTGCTGGGCGGATCGGCGATACCACTGGACGGCAGTCACGTCGTTCTGCTCAACGCCGCGGCCCTCCTGTAGCATCCAGCCCAGGTTGTATTGCGAAGCGGCGTCGCGCCGCCTTGCCCCGCGACGATAGAATCGGACGGCGCGGTGATCGTCCTGGCGGACACCCAGGCCATTTTGAAACATCCAGCCAAGGTTGTTGTCAGCGGCAGCATATCCTTGCTTGGCAGCCTTGCGATACCAATGGATAGCCTCCGTCGCATCGCCCACGACGCCGCGCCCTTGCTGGTACATAAATCCGAGATTGTACTGTGCCGCGGATTCGCCCTGTTCTGCGCTGCGGCGATACCAGAATACGGCCCGGGCATCATCCTGGTCAACACCGCGGCCGACTTGAAACATCCAGCCGAGGTTGTTCTGTGCCGCGGCATGACCTTGGTGTGCAGCCCGTCGATAGCAACGGACCGCTTTGCCATCGTTTCCCTCGACACCCCGGCCGTCTTGATAGATCCTGCCGAGGTTGTTTAGTGCGTCCAGGTTACCTTGCCGGGCGGCGCGGCGGTACCACTTGATTGCCTTCACCGGATCCACCGAGATGCCTCTCCCCTCCTGGAACATCCAGCCCAAACGGGTTTGTCCACCGGCATGGCCGAGTTTGGCGGCGCTGAGGTACCACTTGACCGCCCGACGGTCATCCTGGGGTACGCCGCGGCCCTCTTGATACATTCGGCCGAGATTCTCCATGGCCGGGGCGTATCGTTTCTTGACGGCCTTGCGATACCATTCGATGGCGGACTTGTCGTCCATCGCAATCCCTCGACCGCGATGTAACATGAAACCGAGGTTACTTTCGGCAGCGGCGTGGCCTTGCTTCGCTGATTTGCGATACCAGCGCACCGCTTCCTCGTCGTCCTGGGAGACACTACGGCCGTCCTGATACATGCCGCCCAGGCTGTTTTGTGCTGCGGCGTTGCCGTGTTCCGCGGCAGCGCGATACCAGCGCACCGCTTCAAGATCGTTTTGCTCAACACCCCGACCGTGCTCGTGCATCCAGCCAAGGCTGTGTTGAGCGTCTGCATGACCTCGCTCGGCCGCCGCCCGGTACCAGCGCACCGCCTCAACGTCGTCCTTGGCGAATCCCAGGCCTTCCTGGTACATCCGCCCGAGATTGTTTTGCGCCATGGCGTAGCCTCGCTCCGCTGCGCGTTGGTACCACTGGGCAGCCAGTGGGTAACTAGGCTCAACACCACGGCCGGCCTCGTAAAGGGTCCCCAGCGCGTGCATGGCAGCTTCATGGTTCTGTTCGGCGGCCTTGGTGTACGACTTCAGGGCCTCGGCATCGTTGTGCAGCGTGCCTCGGCCGATTTCGTGCAGATGACCCCAGGCATATTGTGCTGGGGCATACCCTTTCTCGGCTGCCTGACGGTACCAGTACGCCGCCTCGACCATGTCGATCGGCGTGCCCCGTCCGTCATCAAGCATGCGGGCCAAATTGAACTGCGCGACGACGAAGCCTTGCTCAGCCGCCAGGCGATACCAACCCAGCGCCTGTTCCGAGTCTTGTGAAACGCCGCGGCCACCTTCGTACATCCATCCGAGTCGGTACTGTGCCAGCACGAAGCCGGCCTCGGCGGAACGGGTATACCAGCGCAGGGCCTCGGCGGAATTCTGCTTGACCTCGCGTCCCTCTTCGTAATGCAAAGCGAGTTGTGCCTGTGCTTCCGCGGACCCCTTATCGGCCGACATCTGGAAGAGCCGCAGCGCCTCCAACGAATCAAGGGGAACGTCGGTTTCATGAGCGTGGCAAAGTGCGAGGAGGAACTGCGCGTCTGCATTCCCGTCCGCGACTCCTTGCTTCCAGGCGTCAAGGCGGATCGAGGCGTGTTGCTTCAAGAACAGGATTTCCCCAGGGAATCCATTGTCAAGGACTGTACGCAGGTATTCCCTCATATCGGATTCAAACATGGACATTCCCCTGAGTTGTTCATTCCTTGGCCATGCGTAAAACCACCGAACGTACCATGTCCCGCAACGGACTAGCGCACACAAACTACGCCGGGAAGAACCCCTTGCCTATGCTGGCAAGTTGCCTCATCTGCTCAGTGGGGTGGAATCGTTTGCCGAGCGATTCGTAATTCGCCAGACGGGCCAGAGTTTTCTTCAAGCCTTCAGTATCGGCCCAGCGCAACAAGCCGCCATGCTGGGGTGGGAACCCGATCCCCAGGATCAGGCCCATGTCCACATCGGCTGGATCACGAACGATACCTTCGGTTAATACCAAGCTCGCCTCGACCAGCATCGGCAAGAAGAGCCGGTCACGCAATTCTTCGGTGCTGAAGGTGCGTTTCGCAGTCCGGCATTTCTCGAGGATTGCCGCGAAGGCCGGGTCGTCGATTCCGCGTGAGCCTTTGGCGTAGCTGTAGAACCCCGCCCCGCTCTTTTGTCCGAGGCGGCCGGCGGCAACAAGCTCAGCCAGGATTTTCGTGTCCTTGGCGCGATCCGCAAAGGCGCGATTAACTACCAAGCCGGCATAGAGAGCTGTGTCGAGGCCGACCATGTCGCTCAAGGTAATGGGCCCCATCGGCATGCCAAACTCGCTGGCTGCCCTGTCCAGCAACCGCGGATCGGCGCCTTCCTCCAGCAAGACCATTGCTTCATTGAGATACGGAAACAGGATCCGGTTCACGAGAAAACCGGGACAATCCTTCACCACGATCGGTGTCTTGCCGATCCGTTTCGCCAAAGCGACCAGAGTGACAACCGTCTGATCGCTGGTTTTCTCACCCCGAATCACCTCCACGAGTTGCATGCGATCGACCGGATTGAAGAAGTGCAGGCCTGCAAAGTTCTCCGGGTTTTTTGCCGCACTTGCCATACGGGTGATCGAGATCGTCGAGGTATTCGACGCGAGGATAGCGTCAGGCGGCAGAACGTCCTGAAGTTCGAGGTACAGCTTCGTCTTGATTTCCTCGCTCTCCACCACGGCTTCGATCACAACGTCGTGATCGGCAAGCTGGCTGTAGGCCTGGGTCGTGTTCAACAAGCCAAGTACCGACACCAGGTCACCCTGGGTCGCGCGGCCAATATCGATGCGTGATTGCATGACCTTGGTGATGCTTGCGACGCCTTTTTGCAGCGCCTGCGGCGAAACGTCGATCATCGTGGTCGCGATACCTTTGCGAAGGTGCGCTCCGACGATGCCCGACCCCATGATGCCGCCGCCAATGACCCCGACGCGTGCCACTTCACGCGGTTTCACTGAGGGGTCGGCAACGCCGGGATCCTTCGTAAGCCGTTGATTCATGAAGAAAATGGCGATGAGATTGCGCGAAATCGTGCTCCCGACGAGTGGCAGGAAGTGGTCCGTCTCGACCTTGAGGCCTTCTTCGAGGGTCAGATTGCAGCCCTTGGCGATAGCGTCCAGGGCTGCCAGTGGCGCGGGAAATTGCCCTTTCGTCTTGGCCAACACTTGGGCCCTCGCCACCCCGAAGGTGTATTGATGCTGATCTTCAGATAGGCCGATTGGTTGCTGTTTCTTGACGCGGATTCTCTTCCACTCACCCGACTCGCGCGACCACACCAGTAGTCGCAAAGCTTCGTCCAAGATTTTCTCCGAAGGGACGGCATCCCAGACGAGACCGATTTCGCGGGCACGTTGCGCCTTGACCGGTTCGCCCGAACAGATCAACTCGGCCGCGAGACTTGGACCGATGAGCCGCGGCATCCGCTGCGTGCCGCCCCAGCCTGGAATGATGCCAATCTTCGTTTCGGGCAACCCGATCTCACACTTGGGATGCGAACCAGCGAGTCGATAGTCCATGGCGAGTGCCAGTTCGGTGCCGCCCCCCATGCAGCCGCCATCGATCAGTGCGACGGTCGGGCACGGCAGCTTCTCGAAACGGCCGATGAATTTCAACCCGCGCAGCGTGAGATCGCGTGCGTCGGCAGCGCTGGGTGTCAAGGCGGCGAGTTCCCTGAGATCAGCCCCCGCAATGAACATGCCCGGTTTGCCGCTGCAAAAGATCAGGCCTTGCAAATCGGGCGTATTCTCCAGTTCTACAAGGATATTCTCGAACTCCGTCTGCACGCCTTGGTTAAGCGTATTGGCCCGGCTGCCCGGCTGATCATAGGTGATGCGGGCGATGCTGGCTTGCACGAAATCCAGACGGAGAGCGGCAGACATGCGGGGGTCCTTTCAATCAACACAACAGATGAGATGCGATTCTACTTGATTATTATTGCGGATTCCGGAGAAACCGCCATGCCGAACGTGTTGGCGATTTCTTGTGCGTATCGAATCGACTCGGCACTTTCGCGCACCCCATAGCGCGAAACCACCGTGGGTATCAGATTTCCGCAGCAGTTCGTAATAAATTGAGAACCATCATGCGATGATCTCGTGAACGACATTGCCTTCGACGTCTGTCAGTCGGAAGTTACGGCCGTCAAAGCGATGCGTCAGCCGGAGATGGTCAAGTCCAAGTAAGTGCAAAATCGTTGCATGCATATCGTGCATGTGAACCTTGCCGGCGACGGCGTGGAAGCCGAACTCATCCGTCGCACCGTGGACGATGCCGGGCTTGACGCCGCCGCCAGCGAGGAATTGAGTGAAACCGCCAGGGTTGTGGTCGCGGCCGGTGCCGTTGCGCTCGGCGTAGGGGGTGCGGCCGAATTCGCCGCCAAACCAGACGAGCGTGTCTTCCAAGAGGCCCCGCCGCTTGAGGTCGGCAAGTAATCCAGCGACGGGCTGATCGGTGTTACGGGCGTGGGTGGCGTGCATCGGCAGATTCGAGTGCTGGTCCCAGGCGGGGTTGTCGGTGTTGTCGCCGTAGTTGATCTGGATGTAGCGCACCCCAGCTTCCGCAAGACGGCGTGCCATCAGGCACTGGCGGCCGAAGTTGTCGGTCGGTCCAGCCCCGATGCCGTAGAGCCGCAGCGTTTCTGCAGTTTCACGCGACAGGTCGAGGATCTCCGGGGCGTTCATCTGCATGCGGAAGGCAAGATCGTAGGAGCTAATGACAGCGTCGAGTTCAGAATCACTAGGACGCCCAGGGCCGACACGCCCTGGAATCTGCCGCTGCAATTGCTCTGCGTTGAGCGCCCGTAACAAATCCAATTGGCTGCGTTGTTCATCCGAAGTACGACGCGGATTCGTAATATTGCGAATCCGCGCTTCACTTGCTGGAACACCTGCTCGGCCGATCGGCGTGCCCTGGAAAGTGCTCGGCAGGAAAGCGTTCGACCAGTTGCGCGGGCCGCCGTTACCCATTGATGGGCAGATGGTGATGAAGCCGGGCAAGTTGTTATTCTCGGTCCCCAGGCCATAGAGCATCCATGAGCCGACCGAGGGGCGCACGAGGTTAATCGAGCCGGTGTGCATGAACAGCGTCGCTGGTCCGTGGGCGATGCCTTCGGTATGCATGCCTTGCAGAAAACAGATGTCGTCCACATGTTGGGCGAGGTGCGGGAACAGGTCCGAAACCAACTTGCCCGATTGGCCGTATTGGCGAAAGCGCCACAGGTTCTTCATGACGCGATGCTCGACGACGGTACGATCGCGTGCAAAGGTGCGGGCGTCCTGAAACGACATCATCCGCCCATCGTCGCGCGAAAGCCGCGGCTTGTAATCGAAGGTATCGACCTGGCTCGGGCCGCCTTGCATGAAGATGAAGATGACGCGTTTCGCCCTTGGAGGGTGATGTGGCCGCCTCGCTGCAAGTGGATTGCCTCCCGCGTCGAGCATGTCGGCGAGCGCAAGTGAGCCGAAGCCGCAGGCGAGCGACTTGAGGACGGTACGGCGGGAGACAGAGAGATTCATATGGGGCCCGTTGTTACGCCGCTTGCTGCTTAGCGATCGCTTGGCGCCTTGCGAACGCTAAGCAGCAAGCGGCACAGGTTTCAATTCAAATACCGAAAATCCACGCACGCAAATAGCGTCTGATAGAATCGCTCCCACCCCTCCAGCCGCTGCTCCGCCAGTGGGAGTGCGAGATACTCCAGCGCCAGCTCACGTTCACGCAGCGTCGGTAGCCGGCCTAGTGTTTTGCGATACGCCAAGTCGATGCCGTCCGTATCCTTCAGATTCTCCTTCAGCGTCAGCGTCGCGGCGTGTTTCGCTTGCGTCATGATGAACGGGCTGTTCATCAGATAGAGTGCCTGCGTCGGCACGGTGCTGACGTTGCGCCGGCCCAGCACCATGTTCGGGTCGGGGAAGTCAAATACCTCGAACAACTCGTGCAAGCGATTGCGGAAGATCGGCGTATAAACGCTACGGCGCACGTCGTCGAATTGGTATTCCCGTTCGGCAATAGTGCCCTTCTTGATCGTGTTACCCAACGTTGTGCGATCGAGTTGTCCGCTGACCATCAGAATCGTGTCGCGGATTGGTTCCGCCTGCAGGCGCTGGCGATTCATGCGCCAGAGCAAGCGATTTTCCGGGTCGGCTTGCAAACCATCGGCATTCGGCTCGCTCGCCATCTGGTAGGCGTGGGACAGGACGATGGCGCGGATGAGCTTTTTCGTTGACCATGCGTAACCCGTCGCTTGCGCTCCGGGCCGGTGGGGGGCGGAAAACTGGATTGCCAAGTAATCGAGTAACTCCGGATGCGACGGGGTCTCGCCTGTCGCGCCGAAGTTGTCAACGGTGCGAACCAGGCCTGAGCCGCACAGGTGATGCCAGACGCGATTGACGTAAACACGGGCCGTCAGCGGATTGTCCCGGCTCGCGATCCAGGCGGCCAGTTCGCGGCGGCCGCTCTCATTCTTGGCGAATCGAAGAGCGTTTGCCCCCGGAGGCGTCGCCACCTGCAAGAAGCCTCGGCTAACGACCTCGCCCTTGTTATGAACGATGCCGCGAATGCAGACGTGCATATCGGCGATCTTGTCGCTGTCCGCCACGGCCATCGCCATGGGGCGTTCTGGGGCATTCGTTTCGAGACGCTTGAGCTGCAATTCGAGATCGGCAAGGCTACTCGATCCCAAGGGTTCGCTGGGCTCACCCTTGGTTTTCTTGGCAACGCTCTCCTTGTCTGCGAGCGCCTCCGGCAAGAACTGCACGGCGTCGGCGACGACGTGGCCATTGGCGCCGTCCGTCGAGACCATGACGAACCATTGGCTCCCCTTGGTGAATCGATAGCGGCCCAGCGAGATAAATCGACTATCGATCGGGGGCATCAGGCGTTGATTGATGTGAACAGTATCATCGCCGTTGCGATGAAAGATGCGCACCTGCACCTTGTCCGCACGGTTCGTGTGCGGGATATACGCCAGGCGAACGTCATAGGTGCCGTCTGCAACAAACTCGGGCTGGAAGGTGAGCGTCTTCTCTCCTTTCATGGCACGATCGTCGTAGAGGTAGCCTTCGCCGAGGTAGCGGCCGGTGAAGGTGGAGTGCTTCCAGTTCCCGACCTTGCGGGCTTGCACATCATCGACGATGATGCCGGGTAACGCCTTCGGATCGAGCGGCGTCCCCTTGAGCGGTTCCGTGACGACGCCGGCCTGCGGATTCTTTGCCTTGACGATTTGAATCTGCTTCTTGAGTGCTGTCACCGCCGCCTCGTGCTGCTTCAAGGCGACTTCGAGATTCGGATTCTGCGACGGGAGTGGCCGTTCCATCCATCGGGAAACGTTGGAGTGTACGATGAATTTGGTGCTCTTGAAGATACCGGCGAGGGCGTAATAGTCTCGCGTTGGGATTGGGTCGAACTTGTGATCGTGGCAGCGAGCGCAGCCGATGGTCATGCCGAGGAATCCCTTGCCGATGGTGTCGATCTGCTCATCGATAACGTCCATTTCCAGGAGCGGCTTATCCTGGCGTTCAAAGTTGGTCGGACCCAGGAGGAGAAACGCTGTTGCCACGAGTTGCCAGTAGCGTTCCTCCGGCGTCCGCGCAGGCTGAAGATCGCCGGAGAGTTGCTCGGCAATGAACTGCGTGAACGGCTTGTCGCTGTTGTAGGAATGGATGACATAATCGCGATAGCGCCAGGCGTCCCTGAAGATCGCCGTGCGGCCGCCGCCGGAAGATTCGGCAAAGCGGGCCACATCCATCCAGTGCCGGCCCCAGCGCTCGCCGAAGTGCGGCGACGCGAGCAATCGATCAACAACCTCGACGATCAACGCTTGCCGATTGGCGACCGCCTGCCAGGCCTTCGTAAAACTGTCCAGTTCTGCGACTGTGGGGGGCAATCCGATCAAGGCATAATGCAACCGGCGCAGCAAGACCTCCGGATCGGCATCGCGGCTCGGTTTGAGATTTTTCTCTTCGAGTTTCGCCAGCACAAGGCGGTCAATGTCATTGTGCGCCCAGGCCGCCTGTTTAATTTTCGGGATCGTCGGCATCTTCGGTGGCTGGAATGCCCAGAACTTACGCCCTTCCTCGATCGTGGAATATTTGTGCTTCCCCTTCGCCAATTCTCCAGGCTGAGAATTGCGCGGATCGGGCGCGCCCATCTTCACCCACTTTTCGAAGTCGGCGATGACGATGGAGGAAAGCTTCTCCATTCTGGGCATCTTCAGGTCGGGATCGGTGTAGCGAATGGCCTTGATGAGCAGGCTCTTGTCAGGATGCCCTGGCACGATTGCCGGGCCGTTGTCGCCGCCTTCGAGCAGGCCTTTCTTCGTGTCCAGGAGGAGTCCCCCCTTGGTCTTCTTCGCTGCCACGGAATGGCACGAATAGCATTGCTGCACCAACACAGGGCGAATCTTCTGCTCGAAGAAATCGACTCCCTCCTGGCTGGCTGCCGACGGAACGAGATAGAGCAGGTAAAGCAGGAGCCCGACGCCAACTCGCGGGCCCCACTGTATCCATCGGCGATTGTTGCAGGTAGATTTCATGGTGTCTTCTAGTCAATTTGGCAGCTCATCCGGGATGTGGTCTTTATACCCATTAAGAAAAATGAGAGGTAGCCGTAAATCGAGAAAAATGTGCCCCATTCGGCTCAAGCATGGGTGAAACTACCTGCGATCGGGAGGAATGTAGTTTCGTGCATTTCATGCAGCGCCACTCCCTCCAGGGCGAAACCAATGCAATCAATGCAATCAATGCAATCAATGCAACCAATGAACGCTCACGAGGCGTCCGCTGCGCCAGCACGGGGAGAAACGGGAGAGGGCGGACGCTCCCGTTAATGGGATTTAGCAACGTTGGGACGAATGAATTCGCGATTTGCTCTGCATTGTGGCCAGGCTCCTGTACTCCGGGGAACGGATGGTCAGCAACCCCACAATCCGTTCGCAATCCGGGGATTAGCCACGCGACCAAGCCGCAGGCAGCCGATCATTTCTTGCCGATGCAGTACAGATACTGATCGTTGCGGAACAAGAGTTGCCCATCGCTGATGGCCATCGAGGCGTTCGAACGGTTGTTGTCGTCCTTGAAAACGTTGTGTGCGACCACCTCGAACTTGGGCTGCGCCGCGACGACGAAGACCCCCTTGAACTGCGACACATAATAGAGTTTGCCGTCGGCTAGAACCGGCGACGCCCAGATACGGCCTGCGTCGGGCTTGAGGCGTTCACTGTACTTGAACTCGCCGGTCTTGGCGTCCTGGCAGTGGAGCACGCCGCCGCTTTCGCTGGCCCAGTAGAGATAGCCGTCGTGCAAAAGGGGCGAGGAAGCATTTGAGCCCTTCTTGGCTTGCCAGAGTGTGTGGGTCTTGCTGACCTCGCCCCGACCACCGGTCTTGATAGCAAGCGTCACGTTTCCTCCGCCGGTGGCGTAAACGATTCCCTCGTGCGCAACGACGCTCGAGCAGACGTAGCTCTTGACACCGTCGGCACGCCAGAGTTCTTTGCCTGTGTCCGGATTGATGCCTAGCACGCGGCCATTGACGCTGATTACCAGCTCCTGCTCCTTCTCCGGGGTGGTTACGATCAGCGGCGTATTCCAAGCAGACCCAATGCCCGGCGTGCGCCAGGCTTCCTTGCCGGTCATCTTGTCAAAGGCAACCATCTGGCCGGCTTCGGAGCTGCCGTTGACGATCAGCAGGTTCTTGTGCAGCATCGGCGAAGAGCCGGAGCCCCAGCCGTGGAAGTTCTTACCGACGGGAGAGTGCCAGATCTGATTGCCGTCGAGATCCAGGCAGTAGACACCTGACTTACCGAAGAATACGTAGAGACGGTCGCCATCTGTAATTGGCGTGCTGGCAGCGTAGCCGTGATAATCGGATTCATGCCGCGAGTAGTCATGCTCGGGCAGCAACGGCATGAATTCCTTCGACCAGACGATCTTGCCATCGGCACGGTTGATGCAGAACACGTGCCGGCGCAGATTTTCCTGTTTGCCGGGCTCCTTCTTGTCGAGCCCGTAGCCGGAGTAGCAGGTGAGGTAAACGTGCTTGCCCAGCGTCACCGGACAGGAAGCGCCGCCGCCGGGGAGCTTGACCTTCCACGCGACGTTGTCCTCGGCCGACCACTTGATTGGTAGGTTTTTCTCATTGCTAATCCCCTGGCCGGTCGGGCCGCGGAAGCCGGGCCAGTCGGCCGCAATCGCACTGGATGTTGCAACGGCAAGAACTAGTAGACAGGCTGAACGAGCATTGCGAAGCATGAGTATCTCCCCCCCAAGGAACCCCAATTCTTTTGATCACCTTCTTAACGCGGCTGAGGCGCAACCAAATGCGAATTACCAAAAAACGAAAACAAGCAAACACGAAAAGGAGAATTTGAAGGACTGGAGCGAACTGTTCAAGCCAACATTTCGCTCCTTTTCAGTCTTTCGTACTTTCTTGTTTTCGTGATTCGCTTTTTTTGATAAGCAAGCTTCTCCGCATCTTGCGGAGAAGTGCAGAGGCAAGTCTCTAGCACAACATACGCCAAGTGGACACTAGCGACGACCGCAGTAAGCAGGAAGGGCGCTTTTTCTCCACCAGCAAGCCCAGTTGAATCGGGTAAGGCATGAATAGAATAGGAATACCACCCAGCCACCATCCGTGAGGCCTCGATGCAAGCCACCCTCCTTGCGACCCTCCTATTCTGCATATCTCCCGCTCAAGATGCACAAAAACGCTTTCGCATCACGGTCGTCGATGATCAAACCGGACGTGGGGTGCCGCTCGTCGAATTGCGCACCGTTAACGGCATCACGCACACGACCGACAGCGCAGGCATCGTCGCGTTTCACGAGCCCGGGTTGATGGACAAGGACGTTTTCTTTTACGTGGCGAGCCATGGCTACGAGTTTAGCAAGGACGGCTTCGGCTATCGCGGAAAATCATTGCCCGTCAAGGCGGGCGGCGAAGCGACGCTCACGATCAAAAGGCTCAACATTGCGGAACGTCTCTACCGCATCACTGGTGCAGGTATCTATCGTGACAGCGTCCTCGTTGGCAAAGAGGCGCCGATTCGGGAACCGGTGCTCAACAGTCTTGTGGTCGGTTCCGATAGCGTTGTCAACGCGGTCTATCGCGGCAAGGTCCACTGGTTCTGGGGCGACACCAATCGGCCGTCGTATCCTTTGGGCAACTTCCAGGTTCCTGGCGCCACGTCGCAACTTCCGGGCAAGGGGGGACTCGATCCTGACGTCGGCGTCAATCTCGACTACTTCGTGGATGGCAAGGGCTTTGCGAAAGAGACGATGCGCATGCCCGGCAAGGGCCCGACCTGGATGACGACGCTAATCCCATTGCCCGACGAAAAGGGTGTCGAACGGCTGTATGCGTCGTACATCAAGATCGAACCGCCGCTCAAGGTTTACGCACGCGGACTTGCCGTCTTCGACGACGACAAGCAGGAGTTCCAACGGCTCTCTGACGTGGACATGAAGTCGGCTGACTTTCCGAACGGGCACGCGTTCCGTCATCGCGACCGCGACGGCGAGCACGTCTACTTCGCCCATCCGTTTCCCGTCGTCCGCGTGCCCGCCACCGCCAAGGCGTTTCTCAAGCTTGACGAATATGAGACGTTCACCTGTTTGAAACAGGACGGACAACTCGACCGGGATGACGCAGGGCAACTCCGCTATGCATGGCGCAAGAAGGCCGTGCTACTTTCAGCGCAACAGGAAGCGAAACTGGTCGCCGCAGGCAAGATCAACGCGACCGAAACACGCTGGCAACTCCGCGACGCAGCAGGCAAATTCGTGACACCTCATGCCGGGTCGGTCTACTGGAACGAGTATCGCCGCCGCTGGGTCATGATCGTGACCCAGCACTTCGGCACCTCCCTGCTCGGCGAAATCTGGTACGCCGAGGCCGAGACGCCGGTCGGTCCCTGGCGGCACGCTGTAAAGGTCGTTACCCATGATCGCTACAGCTTCTACAATCCCAAACAGCATCCGATGTTCGACAAGGACAAGGGCCGATTCATTTATTTCGAAGGGACCTACACGCACACGTTCTCTGGCAACCCGCAAACCACCCCGCGTTACGATTACAACCAGATCATGTACAAGCTCGACCTGGCTGACCCGCGCCTGGCATCACCCGCGGCGAAGTCCGAACCGTAAATCCAGGCAACCGTTACCTTTGGATGCCCAATACTTGTGCTGCCTGCGGCGCGAGAGTATGATAGAAATTGGCGTCGGCACTTGAGAGTGGAGGCCTGATCTACATGCGCGGTTTCGACAAGAAGCGGCTCGCGCTGGTGGGGCTCGTCCCTCTCCTTGGTATTGCCACGTATTTGATTGGCGGGTACTTCGGGAGCAACCACAGCTACACTGCTGCTCTGGAGGCATTGAAACGGCGTGACTTCCGCTCGGCTAGCACTTATCTCGAAGAATACCTGGACGCCAGGCCGGGCGATCTGAACGCTCGCCTTTTGGCGGCGCAGTCGGCGCGGCGCCAAGGAGACTTTGCCAAGGCGACCCATCACCTGGAAGTCTACCGCCAGCAGTCCATTCCCAATGCAAGTCTCGACCTGGAAGGACGCCTTCTTCGAATTCACCAGGGCGACCTCACCGATGCCGAGGGAACTTTGTCGCTCCATGCGGAAAGCACGGACGCACAGCAAACCGCTTTGGTGCTTGAAGCCTATATTGAAGGCACATTGAAGGTATTGGTGCCAGCCTATATTCAGGGTAGGACGGTTACCGAGCCCAGCACGCAGGCTCAACTCCAGCGAACCCATCAGGCCATCGAACGCTGGTTGCAACTGCAGACTGGCCAACCGGATCAGGTCCAGGGACTGATTTGGCGTTTTCACGCCCATCACTTTGCCCATGCGCAAGCAAAAGCATGGGCGGACATACGCAAGGCCGTTGAGCTTGATGGGGAGAACCGCGATGCTCGGTATTTCCTGGCCACTCTACTGGCCCAAGAGACACCTGCGGAAGCTGCTTATCATTTGCAAATTCTCTGCAACCGTAAGCCCGACGACCTTCACGCTGCGTCGACCCTCGCCAACATCCGGAGGCGTTTGGGTCAGTTGCAGGACGCCAAGACTCTGCTGGACCAAGTGCTGGCCGCCAATCCAGAAAGTGTGGCAGCCCTGCTGGAGCGAGGCCGAATTGCCCTGGATCAGCAAGACGCTGAAGACGCCGAGCGCTGGCTTCGCCGCGCCTACGAATTGGCCCCCCGTTCCAGCGAGGTAGTACTAGCCTTGAGTTCGTGTCTGCTACTGCGGAACAAGCCAGAGGAAGCGAATTCCTTTCAAATTCTGTTCGACGAGATCATTGCCGAGGAAAAACGGCAAATGGAGAAGGTTGTCCAGCCGAAGCCGTGAAGTTGGGACCCTGAGCCGAGTGTCGAACTGCTCGTAGGCAAGGAGACTTCGTTGACGGAAAAACTGCCACCGGGCTCAAATAGCTTGCCTGGGCGTTACATTGGTTTGTGGCTCTTCATTGCGTTCACGCTCATTGCCATCGTCGCTGGCGCAGCATATTGGAAAGCCATGGAAGGGAGTGGCCCGCCGGTACTCCCGGAACCGCCGCCCTACAAGGAATCGCCGTCCGCTAGCGGTCCGGGTTGGTTTCGCGAAGTAACGGCCGGCTCCGGGCTGGACTTTACCTATCGCAACGGCGAGGAGGCGGACCAATTCTCCATACTGGAAACGCTGGGCGGCGGGATCGCGCTCATCGACTACGACCGCGACGGCCTGCTCGATATCTTCGTGGCTGGCGGCGGTTACTTTGACGGCCCCGACAAGAAGCAGATCAAGGGGCATCCCTGTAAACTGTACAAGAACCTGGGCGGATTCAAGTTCAAGGATGTCACTGCGGACGTCGGACTTGCCGACCTGACCTGGTGGTACACGCATGGCGCAGCCGTCGCGGACTACGACCGGGATGGCTGGCCGGACCTTCTCGTCACGGGCTATGGGCGATTGGCACTGCTCCGGAACGAAGACGACGGTAAGGGCCATGGGGGGCGCCGGTTTGTCGACGTGACCAACAAGGTCGGGCTGCAAGCCGATGGCTGGATCACGAGCGCTGGCTGGGCGGATCTGTACGGCGATGGTTTTCCCGATTTGTATGCGTGTCGCTACGTCAATTGGTCGTTCGCGAACGATCCGCTTTGTCCCGGGGTGATCCCCGGAGTGGCGCGGGAAATCTGCGCGCCGCTCAGTTTCAAGCCGCAGACCCACTTGCTGTTTCGTAACGACAAGGGCAAGGCATTTCGCAACGTGTCGGTGGACAACAAATTCACTGCCGAGGGCGCCGGGCTTGGTGTGGTTCTGGCGGATTTGAACGAAGATGGGCGGCCTGACATCTTCGTCAGCAACGACATGACTCGCAATTTTCTCTATTTCAATCGCGGCGGAAAACTGGAGGAGAAAGCCAGGTTTTCAGGCGTGGCCCTGGATGAGCAAGGGCGCACGAATGGCAACATGGGCGTGGATGTGGGAGACTACGACGGCAGCGGCCGCCCGTCTCTGTGGATAACAGTCTTTCAAAACGAGCAACACGTTCTCGCGAGAAACCTCGGCCGCGAGAGCTTCCTCCATCAATCCCGAGCCGCGGGAGTTGCCGCCATCGGCCAGCACTACGTTTCCTTCGGCACCAGCTTCCTGGACGCGGACAACGACGGCTGGGAAGATCTCGTATTCGTCAGCGGACACGTCTTTCGCAATCCAGCGGGCGGGAATCGCAAGCAGCGGCCGGTGTTCCTCCGCAATGTGGACGCACAAGGAAGGAGATTTTTCAAGGACCTCAGCCACCAGGCAGGCACGTTCTTTCAGGCGACGGCAATCGGACGCAGCCTCGCTGTCGGCGATCTCGATAACGATGGCTGGCCCGATCTCGTCGTCGGCCACACCAATAGCCCCGTCTCGATTCTGCGCAACGAGGCGGCCGAAGGCTTGAAAACGCCGCACCGCTGGCTGGGCGTTCAACTGGCCGGACGCGATCATCGAGACGTTGTCGGCTCGACCGTAATCCTGGAAGGGAGCAAGGAAAGACGGACCCGCTTCACCAAAGGCGGCGGCAGCTATCTCTCCGCCAGCGATTCACGGCTACTCTTCGGGTTGGGTGAGTCCGAGTTGGTCCGCCGTGTGACGGTCAAATGGTCCTGGGGCCAGACTCAGACCTGGGACAACCTGGAACCAGGGCATTACTGGAAACTCATAGAAGGACAAAAGGACGCGGAACGCCTCGCCTATCCGAAGCGTTGAGCGTCACTCGGCAGCGATCAAACGAAGGTGAATCGAGAATCCGGAGCTGCGAAGGCGGGTTCTCGTCTGCAGTGCAATCAGCCACAAGAAGGAAACAACCGATGCCCCTATTCGGCGCCCACATGTCGATTACGGGCGGTTGCCACAATGCACCCACAGCCGCCAAGGAGCACGCCCGCCAGCGAAGGAGCAACCATGATCACCTACACTCACATCCTCAATCTCGCCAAGGAAGCCGAGGCGCCTGCGAACGGAATCTTGAGCAAGACAATCTATTAGGACGACCAAATCAAGGCGGTGGCCTTCGGCTTCGGCCAGGGCCAGGAGTTATGCGAACATACGGCGACGAAACCGGCCATGTTGTTCTTCGTGAAAGGCGAGGCGACCGTTGGGCTGGGTGAAGACGTGCAGGAAGCACAGGCTGGAACCTGGGTCCACATGCCTGCAAGCCTCAAGCATTCGATCAAAGCGAAGACGGCGTTGGTAATGCTGCTGGTCCTGTTGAAGTGAGCGTGCAGCGAGGCAATCGAGGCCGACTTCAAGGAGACAACGTATGCCCCACCAACCGACTTTGAAAACACCTGCCGAGGGCCGCACCATCGCTGTGGTCGGTGACGTTTATCGCTTCTTGGCGACCGGCGAAGAAACGAACGGCCAGTACGCAATGTTAGAGGCTATCGTGCCTCCTGGCGGCGGGCCTCCTCCGCACGTCCACAGACGGGAGGAAGAAGGCTTCTACATCCTCGAAGGCGAGATCACTTTCACGATCAACGGCGAGCGAGTCGTTGCGACGGCTGGCATGTTCGCTAACATGCCGGTTGGGACGCCGCATAGCTTTAAGAACGAAAGTGGCAAACCGGCGAAGATGCTGATCTCGGTCGCCCCTGCCGGCCTTGAGAAGATGTTTTTCGAGTTCGGCGTGCCGCTGGCAGAGGGAGCCACGACCGCTCTGCCGCCGACGAAGGAAGAGATCGAGAAGCTCCTGGCGATAGCGCCGAGGTACGGGATCGAGATCAAGTTGCCTGGAGCATGACGTGAAGGTGAACGACGAAACACTGGCTCGCCTTCGAGATGCTGGTCTGCCTGGTCTTGAAGCACATCAGCACCTACTATCGGACGTCGGTATCAAGAACCAAATTGCGGCATTGAAATCTCGCTACCAGGCACAGATCAGCGACGAGAAAGCACTGGACTTCCTGCTCTGGAGCGTCGGCAAGAAGAGATGAGGCAGGGAAGTGCATTAACACGGTGACAATATGCCAAAACCGCGAAAGCCCAAAGATATCGACGGCTACATCTCGCAGTTTTCCGACGACGTGCAAGCCGTGCTTGAGCAGGTTCGAAAGACAATCGGAAACGCTGCGCCCGACGCCACGGAAATCATCAGCTACCAAATGCCAGCCTTCAGGCAGCACGGAATTCTGGTCTACTTCGCAGCGTGGAAGAATCACATCGGGATGTACCCGCCGATCGCTGGTGACAAGGCTAACGAGAAGGCTTTCGCTCGCTACGCTGGGCCGAAGGGCAACCTTCAGTTTCCGCTCGATGAACCGATGCCTCTCGACCTGATCGAGCGGATCGTAAGGCTGCGAGTCAAGCAAGATCGGGCGAAGGCGGCGGCGAAGAAGAAGGCCAAGCCAGGGAGATCAAGATGAACATCGAGATCATCGAAAAACCGATCCTTTTCCACCTGCACGGCATCAGCGGTGTGGTCGAGAACGAGCGATACGGCGAAGTCGGCGTGAACTTGATGAACGAAATGTGGCGGGTAGTCAAAGGGGCCAAGATTCCGACGACAGGCATCAATCATTGGGCGTATTTGCCTGACAACAAAATGTTCGTCGGCGTCGAACTCCGAAGTCCACAGCAGGCTCCGCTTCCCGGTCAGCTTGAGCCACTTGAGTTCGAGTTGCAGCGATACATGAAGCATCTCCACGTTGGGCCGTATCAAACGCTGCCACAGAAGTGGAAAGACTTGAAGGCCGAACTTGCTCTTCGTGGCGAAGTCATCGGATCACCATCGTTGGAGGTTTACGGTCATCACTGCGACGATCCGGCCAAGGCGGAAACGACGATCCTGATTGGACTTCAGGTCAAGGCAGAGAAATCCACAACGACGATTGGCCGCAACACGTTCGAGAGCATCTACGCCGATCAGCCTGCCTGGGAGATCGGCAGGCCGCAGAAGGCGATACTCGATGTGGCAGACCGAATAACCGGGTCGATTCTCGACTCCGGCTGCGGCACTGGAGAGAACGCGTTGTACTTTGCCAGCCGGAGTCACAGGGTCGCGGGAATCGACTTCCTGGCCGAGCCGATCAATCTGGCAAAGCGGAAGGCTGCCGAGCGGGGCCTCACGGCGACGTTCCTGGTGAAAGACGCTTTGACGCTCAAGGATTGGACGGAGCGATTCGAGAACGTAATCGACTCCGGGTTGTTTCACGTCTTCGGTGACGATGACCGACGACGCTACGTCGAAGGCTTGGCGTCGGTTTTGAAGCCGGGCGCTCGGTTGTTCCTGTTGTGCTTTTCAGACTCCGAGCCGGGCGACCAGGGGCCTCGGCGGGGTGAGGCACAAGGAGATTGAGGATGCCTTCGCCGAAGGCTGGGTGGTAGAGTCCATCGAGCCATCCCGTTACGAGGTCCGGCCCGATCTAAAGGACATTCGGTTCAGCGAAGGCGGGCCAAGGGCGTGGTTTGTGGTAGTGAGGAGGGCAGCTCACGAGAATTACGCATAAAACAACACTACGGCTGCCATCTGGATCAAGACCCTGAAAGCTGCGATACTCTTGTTTTCATTCTCAGCGTCGGGCGGCGCCGATGAATTCTCACGGAAACGTACGAAGGAAGAGAGTGGTCGATGCCGTTGTTTGGCGCTCATATGTCCATTGCAGGAGGACTCTACAAGGCGGTCGAAGCGGCGGCGGCTCATGGTATGGATACCGTCCAGATTTTTACCCATAGTCCATCGCAGTGGGTAGCTAAGCCCGTAGTCTCAGCAGAAATAGCATCTCTCCGAGTTGGAAAGTCCCTGACCAAGAACAACAACCAGTCGAATGCCACGGACCTCGGCGCAGACGAGATCCAGCGTTTTCACGCCACGCTCAAATCAACCAAGCTGAAGTTTCCCACGGCCCACGATTCGTACCTCATCAACCTGGCGTCTCCCGATGCAACTCTTTATCGTCGCTCCATCGACGCGTTCGTGATCGAAGTGGAGCGGGCCGAGTCTCTCGGCCTGGCGTACCTGGTCATGCACCCGGGGACACCGACCGATGGCGACGATGCTGCTGGTCTGATCCGCATATCCAAGGCGCTCGACGAAATCCACGAGCGCTGCCCGGACCTCCAGGTAAAGGTTCTTCTTGAAACCACGGCGGGGCAAGGCAAAAGCCTTGGCTGGCAATTCGAACACCTGGCGGCCATCCTCGATACCGTCAAGGAGTCCAAACGCCTCGGCGTCTGCCTCGACACTTGCCACGTCTTCGCAGCCGGTTATCGACTGGCGCCGGAGGCGGAGTACGAGAAAACCATGACGTCCTTCCAGCACCTCATCGGCCTTAAACGCCTCAAAGTCTTTCACATGAACGACAGCAAGAAAGCTCTTGGCAGCCGGGTGGATCGGCACGAGCAAATCGGCCAGGGGCATCTAGGCCTGGAACCTTTTCGGCTCCTTGTCAACGACCCGCGCTTTGCGAAAACGCCGATGATTCTGGAGACGCCGAAAGAAGGGCCGAAAGGAGAAGACATGGACATGGACATCGTAAATCTTCACACTCTGCGCAGCCTGGTGGGCAAAAAGAGGTGAGGCGGCTCAAGTGCCTGCCTGGAGGCCGTCGATAGAGGGGGTAGGACAGAGTTTGTCCTGAAGGGCCGGTCAAGGACAAGACCGGCCGGCCGCCTGGAGACCCGCTGCGTGCGTTCAAGGAGGGGAACGGCGCCGCGAACCCCGCCTCCAGGAAAGAGGCCGCCAACTCCCCCGGTTGGTAGCTTCCGCTCGGCCTGCGACGTGCTTGAACCGACGGTGAAACCTTGAACCGCAGGACTACCCTCTTCGAAATCCCCCACCTGACCGTCCGACCCCCAGCGGTCCACTGCATACCTTGAGGTTGAAGCAATCGACACTAGCCGCCGAACGCCAAGTGCGTCTCGGCGGTTTTGTGTCTCATAATGCGAACGGCAGGTGACAACTTCCCCGATCGGGTCACCACTCACCACTTACCCCTCACTTCTCTAAAATCTTTAGCAACGAAATGCGTCGTTGATTATCAAGCTTCCATCCACGAGCCTGATTCATGGAACTGCAAAGCATTCATGCGCGCGAGATACTGGATAGCCGCGGCAATCCAACCCTTGAAGTCGATGTCGCCCTCGCCGATGGCGCCTCGGGCCGCGCCGCCGTCCCTTCCGGCGCCAGCACCGGCGCCTATGAAGCCTGTGAGCTGCGCGACGGCGACAAGAAAAGGTACCTGGGCAAAGGAACGCTCAAGGCCGTCAACAACGTCAATACGCTCATCGCTCCGGCGCTCACCGGTCTCGACGCCACGGACCAGCTGGGCATCGATCGGCTGATGCTCGAACTGGATGGCACGCCCAACAAGGCCAAGCTCGGCGCGAACGCAATTCTTGGCGTCTCCCTCGCCGTGGCGCATGCCGCTGCAGCCTCAGTTGGTCTGCCGCTTTACCGCTACCTTGGCGGCACAAACGCCAAGGTTCTGCCGGTGCCGATGATGAACGTGCTCAACGGCGGCAAGCATGCCGACAGCACGGTCGATTTTCAGGAGTTCATGATTCAGCCGATCGGCGCGTCCTCGTTCCGCGAAGCGCTGCGCATGGGGGCTGAGGTATTCCACAATCTCAAAAAGGTACTGCATGATCGGCATCTCAACACCGCCGTCGGAGATGAAGGCGGCTTTGCGCCGGACCTCAAGTCCGCCGATGAAGCCCTGGAAATCCTGATGAAGGCCATTGAACTTGCCGGCTACAAGCCCGGCGAGGACGTTACCTTCGCGCTTGACCCCGCCGCCACCGAACTCTTCGAGGAAGCCAAGCACAAGGGCAAGGTCGGCTATTGCTTCTTCAAGAGCAATCCCGACAAGATCGCCACGAGCGATGAGATGATCGACCTCTGGAAAAAGCTTTGTGCCAAGTACCCCATCCGCTCCATCGAGGACGGACTCGCGGAGGACGACTGGGATGGCTGGCAAAAACTGACCCGCGAACTGGGGGCCAAGGTCCAGCTCGTTGGCGATGACCTCTTCGTCACCAACACCAAACGCCTTCAGCAAGGCATCGACAAGAAGGCTGGCAACGCAATCCTTATTAAGGTCAATCAGATCGGCACGCTGACCGAAACTCTGGACGCCATCGAGCTGGGC
>SXGT01281694.1_pt1 | contig 35106 bp, 31 predicted proteins | sample 3176221 | NCBI WGS metagenome assembly SXGT01 (sample SAMN11356862, study PRJNA531348) | freshwater metagenome | isolation source: freshwater sample F1-120 | place: China: Fuxian Lake, Yuxi | collected 2017-12-25 | reverse complement strand
TCTCGGAGAGGAACCCGTAGCCGGGGTGAATCGCCTGAACGTTGCCAACTTCCGCAGCGGCGATGATGCGCTCGATCAGCAGGTACGACTCGGAGGCAGCTGCCTTGCCGATGCAGTATTTTTCGTCCGCCAGTTCAAGGTAGTGCGCACCGCGATCGGCTTCCGAGAAGACGCAGACGGTCTGGATGCCGAGTTCGCGACAGGCACGGATGACGCGGAGAGCAATTTCGCCGCGGTTAGCAATGAGAATCCGTTGGAACATGAGTAGGGCTTAGTCAGTGAGGAAAGGATGAATGAGGAAGGATGAAGGATGAGTCAGAAAGAATGATGAACGGCTTTTACTCGTCGTTGAGTCGGGGGACAAATTTCTTTGTCCAACCCGATTCATCCTTCATCCTTCCTCATTCATCCTTTTCGCCGATGCTCAGCTGGCTTTGACTTCGAAGATTGGCTGGCCGAAGTCGACCGAATCGCCGTTCTTGACGAGGATTCTGGTGATAGTCCCGGACACATCCGCTGTGATTTCGTTGTAAACCTTCATGGCTTCGATGAGGCAGACGATCGTGCTCGCTTTAACGGGATCGCCCGCTTTGACGAACGGTGGATCTTCTGGAGATCGGGCTGCGTAGAACGTCCCGACCGTTGGGCTCTTGATGATCGATAGGCTGGGGTCAGCTGCTGGAGCAGCGGCGGCCGGGGCTGCTGCGGGAGCAGACGGGGCAGCTGCGGCAGGAGCCTGATGCATCGGTTGCATCTGAGGTGCATAGGCCTGCGGCATCATGGAGTAAACTTCAGCCGGCCCGCGACGCAGTTTCCACTGCTCGCCACCTTTGCGGAGATGAACTTCGGTCAGGCCGTGCTTTTCCATCATTTCGATGAGTTTGTTGAGCTTATCGAGGTCGAAGGATTCAGCAGCCGTGGGGTCTTGTTTATCCATGGAAGGTTTCGATCAATTGCAAACTAAGGAAGTGAAAGTAACGAAAACAATGTCGCTCAATTCGCGCAAACCCGCAAGGTCCGCAAGGTGAACTATACAGAGTTTCGAAGCGGACAGAAACCGAACCGGGGGTTTCAACCACTTGGGAACCGGGAGAAATCATTCACCACGAAGAGGCAAAGGAAACAAGGGTTGATACAGTGCGAAAAGGCGTAAGTATTTACTGTATATATTTTTGTGCCAGATTCTCGGGGCTTAAAGGTAGATCGTGTTTTCTGGCAGGGTTCGTGGCAGGCTCGTCAAAACCTCACAGCCTGTTTTGGTGATCAACACATCGTCTTCAATGCGGACACCGCCGTAGCCTTCCAGATAAATGCCCGGCTCGACCGTGACGACCATCCCCGGCTGCAATTCCTGCTTGGATGTTGATGAAAGTCGCAGCGCCTCGTGGACCTCCAGCCCAAAGCCGTGACCCAGGCCATGGCCAAAATTCTTGCCAAAGCCCGCCTTGCCGATCAGATCGCGGGCGATGAAGTCGATGTCGGCGGCTTTCGCGTCTGGTTTGAGCGCAGCGATGGCGGATTGCTCAGCGTTCAGGACGGTGTTGTAGACCTTCTCAAACTTGGAGGGAATGTTCGTCGAGCCTGCCGGGCGAGTGACCATCGTGCGTGTGATGTCGCAACGATAGCCCGATTTCAGACGCGCGCCGTAATCAATCAGCAGGATCGAGTTGTTTGAAAGGACGTTCTTGCCGGGCTTGGCGTGCGGGAGAGCCGACTGCTGATCGATCGCGACGATCGTTTCGAAACTCGTCCCTTCGGCGCCGAAGGTGTTCATCGCATGTTCGAGGATATTGCGGATATCGAGTTCGGTCATGCCGACCCGGAGTGACGAGCGCATCACTGCAAAGGCGCGCTCTGCGATGTAAACAGAATCTTTGATCTCCGCGAGCTCGTCCGCATCCTTGATCATGCGAAGTTCTTCGACCACGCCGTGGGAGGGCTTGAGTTCGATGCCCGTCAGTTTTTCCTGCATCGAAAGGTAATATTCGACAGTCAGCGTGGCGGATTCGATGGCTAGCGACGTCAGATCGGTCGTCTTGAACAGGCGGTTGATCAGGTCGAGCAGCGTTTCTTCGGTCTTGCGAATCTCGACGTCGAGGTCGGAACATTCCTGGCGGATCTGCGTTGTGTAGCGTCCATCGCTCATCAGGAGTACGCGTGTCGGCGTCACGAGAAGAGCCGCACTCGAGCCGCTGAAACCTGTCAGATAACGAATGTTCGGCAGGTGAGTGACGAGGATCGCTTTGAGCTGTTTGCTGCGAAGTGATTTCTGCAGGCGGGTACGTCGCTTGAGATAAGTCGAGGGAGCGAACGACATGAAACACATCCTTGTCAGCTGATGATTTGCGAGCCGCGAGTGTTATGTTCTAATGAACGGCCGGGACTTGCGGAAGTGTGAGAGGACTGGAACACGAGGTCGCGGAGGGGAGCAGAGGTCGCCGAGACGAAATGCGCCACACTTCTTCGCCCTGAAGGGGCGGGTTCAGTCAACCCAGGGTGAAACCCTTGGTAACGAAGTTAGATAGATTTCTTTCCACCCTGTAGGGGTGGATCAAATGAGAAAACAACGGTGAGCCGCCCTTACAGGGCGACATCGAGTCTTACTCCTAGCTATCCCAGGGTTTCACCCTGGGCTGGTAGAAGTCGGCCCTACAGGCCGAAGACAGTACATACCCTTGAAAGACGAATCGTGAGCATTGAACAGGCCCTTGACTCTCTCAAGTCTGCAGGACTGACGCTGGAAGAGGCGTTGATGTCTGTTGTTACTCATTGGTCAACTGGCGAGACCGAGGCGAGCCAAGCCACTTCCCCTTCGGTCCGCATGGACCTTTCCCGCCCGGAGCGCTGTGGGTATCCCGAAGTTATTTATGGAGCCGGTAAGTCGACCGATCAGGTTCTTACTGGCATTCAGCGACTGCTCGATGCGGGACAGATCGCCTTCGTCACTCGCGTGAATAAACGTCTCGCCAAAGAGATCATCAAGAACTTCGACGCTGCCGAGGTGAACCTGTCCGCAAAGACGGCGCGCATCGGCACGCCTGATCAAAACCAAACTCGCGGCCACGTCATCGTCGCCTCAGCAGGGACCTCCGACAGCCCGATCGCCCAGGAAGCGGTTGAGACGCTTCGCTGGATGAACTGCCATGTTGAGCTCATTCAGGACATCGGCGTCGCGGGCCCGCAACGACTTCTGGCCCAGGTGCCTCGGCTGCGCAAAGCCGATGCGATCATCGTCGTCGCGGGAATGGAAGGGGCTCTTCCGTCCGTCATCGCTGGCTGGGTCTCTTGTCCTGTGGTTGCCGTTCCGACCAGCCGGGGTTACGGGGCCAATCAGGAAGGAATGACCGCGTTACTGACAATGCTCTCCAGCTGTGCCAGTAACATCGCGACAGTGAATATCGATTCGGGGTTCAAGGGGGGGTATCTTGCGGGGCTGATTGCGCAGCGCAAATAGATGGAGTAAAGAATGACAGATCGCACAACATTTGATTTCTATTTAACGCTTCTTGAGCCGATCACATTTCCAAATTATCTAGTCATCAATGATGACTTCCAGCGACGCTATGACGACCAGGCGTTCGTTGGCGTCATACAGTCGATCGCCGCGCATGCGCTGGAACGAAAGGACGTCCACCGTCTCGTCTATGGCTTGGCAGATCCTCAATTCGACGTTCAGTACAATCGTATTCGCCAGGCGATTTCTGTGATCAAGCACATGGGCTCGCTGGATCGATTCGACTGCTTTGATTCGTTTTTGAAGCCTTACATCCTCGCAGAGACAATTCAAGAATTATCGAAAGACCTCCAGACATTCAGCCCCCGCGAGATTGATAGCCCTTACAACCAACTGCTCGATCTCGCGATCAAGTACTATCCGATTCGTAAAACAAGCCACGAGCTCAGCCACGAACAGTTCGAGGAACTTGAATATGCTGCCAGCCGGGTTAGGGAGCTCTACAAGGAACTATTGAAAGACCTCAAGGAACGAGAGCATTGGCCCGAGGGTGAGTTCATCTATAGTTTCATAGGATTTCTTGACGAGAATGATTTTGAAATTGGATGAAATCTGCTGAGGATTGCTGTACTACCAGGAAGGGCCCCGTGGGTTTAAGGCAAATACCGAATGATCGAACTAAATCACATCAACGCTGGCTGGTTACGAACGCCGGTTCATCCTGAGATCACCTGTCACTGTCTGATTCTTCGGGAAGGAGATCAATTCGCGCTCGTTGATGCGGGCATTGGGGTGAAGGATGCAGAAGACCCGGTCGGTCGGCTCGGTCAGCAGTTGATCGATCTGGCTGGTTTTACGTTTGATGCTGACGAAACGGCTTTTCGCAAGCTGGAGCAACGGGGTATCAACCCTCTTCGTCTTGGGGACATCATCTTGACGCACGCTGACCCGGATCACGCCGGCGGTCTGGCGGACTTCCCGCAGGCGAGGGTGCATGTGTCGCAGGAAGAACTCGATAACGTCAACACCGGGCATTGGCGATACGTCACTGCGAACTTTGCTCATGGTCCGAAGTGGACGCCTCGAGCGATCAACGATGCAGAGTTCTTTGGCTTGCCTGCTCGAAGACTCCCGCTGGGGTTCTCGCAGGACATCCTGCTCGTGCCACTTTTCGGACATACGCAAGGCCACTGCGGCGTCGCGATTCCACAAGGAGATCGTTGGTTCCTGCACGTCGGCGATGCGTATTATCTGAAAGCGGAGTTGACCGATCTCCACCATCCCGTCGACCAGCTGGCGGCGGTGCGAGCAGACGACAACGAGGCCCGCCTGGAATCCCTGGAGCACCTGCGACGAATCGCCCGCGAGCATGCCGAAGTGGTCACGATGTGCGGCTATCACGACGTGACTGAATGGCGGGCGTTTACGGAGTGATCAAGGCGTGAGTCGTCGACTCCAATAGCCGGGACGACGACGTCCGTGCATGACAGCAAGGACCTCCAGCTCCATGGAAGTACGCATGCGGAAAATGATCTGGTAAGGAAATCGACGAAACATTCGAACGCGAGTTCCGAGTTCATGTACGAGTGAGTCGAGAGGATTTGCCTGGACACGATCGACAGCTTCGTCCAGTTCATTCAGAAATCGCAAAGCCGCCGGAGGATCTTTCTGGTGATACCATTTCCTCGCCTCTTGAGCTTCGCGGATTGCCTCCTTGCGCCAGATGACTTGAATATTACTCAAGGTCATCTTCCTGGATCATTCGACGTGCTTCCGCCCAAGGGATGCTTTTTTCGGCCTCCTGATCCGAAGACTCGATGCGTCGTTTCAGCTCCGTCAACCATTCTTGATGGATCTCTTGCTCATCGTCGGAATCATCCTCGTCCAGACTCTCGATCAGCAATGTTGCCAGCTGAACACGATCTTCACGACTCATTTCCAGAGCCGTTTTCCAGATGTTGTTCTCCCCGGGCTGAATCATAAACCACCTTTAACGCAAGGATACTGTCGCTTCTTTCCAGTATCGTCCTGCTGCCTGAAAAGGTCAACGGCTTTCACTGGCTGTTGACATTTTCCGCATGTCTTCTGCCACTTTCCGCAATCGGTTTTGTGTCGCTCGGAAAGTCTTGCCAGTCACGATCTGCTTTGCGAAGATGCCGCCCACCTGCTCGCGGCACGTCTTTTTGCGTTGCCGATGTTTATTGCTTCGTACCTGCTGATTGCCCTGCTGGGAAGAGTCTCTCCATGCGCGCCCTTGATCTTTCGTCATTGGGTTTGACGGTCTCGAATGTTCTGCGTAACCCATCGATTGCGCACTTGTATGAGGAAGCAATTCGTTATGACAAGAAAGCAACCCTCTCAGATCGTGGCTGTCTGATTGCCTACTCGGGTGACAAGACCGGGCGATCGCCGAAGGACAAGCGGGTCGTCAGGCATACCAGCAGCGAAGCGGATGTCTGGTGGGGATCAGTCAACGTTCCGCTGGAAGAATCGGCGTTTAATATCAACCGCGAACGGGCGATCGATTATCTCAACACGCGCGACCGACTTTATGTCATTGATGGCTACGCAGGCTGGGACCCGCGCACGCAGCTGAAGGTCCGCGTCATCTGCTCGCGACCTTACCATGCCCTGTTCATGACCAACATGATGATTCGACCGACGCGTGAACAGTTCGAAAACTTCGGCGAGCCCGATTACACCATCTTCAACGCAGGCCAGTTCCCCGCCAATCGTTACACGACCGGGATGACGTCGAAGACGTCCGTCGATCTTTCGATCGAGCAACGCGAAATCATTATTCTCGGAACCGAATACGCGGGCGAGATGAAGAAAGCCATCTTCACCGTCATGAACTATGTCGGCCCCAAACAGGGGATTCTCTCGATGCACTGCTCGGCAACGGAAGACAAGAAAACTGGCCGCTCGTCAGCCTTGTTCGGCCTCTCAGGAACCGGCAAGACGACCCTCTCTGCGGATCCCAAGCGTTATCTCATTGGGGATGATGAGCACTGCTGGTCGGACGACGGGATCTTCAACATCGAAGGGGGCTGCTACGCGAAGGCGATCTACCTGTCCAAAGAACGGGAGCCCGATATCTTCGAGGCGCTTAAATGGGGTGCGGTTCTGGAGAACGTCGTCTATGACGAATCAGATCGCAATGTCGATTTCGACAACACGACGATCACTCAGAACACGCGCGGGGCTTACCCCATCGAGCACATGAAGAACGCGAAGCTGCCGTGCGTCTCGGGGCATCCATCCGACATCATCTTCCTGACCTGCGATGCCTTCGGCGTTCTCCCGCCCGTTTCAAGACTCACTCCCGCCCAGGCGATGTACCACTTCATTAGTGGCTATACCGCCAAGGTCGCCGGCACGGAGGTCGGCGTTACTGAACCTGAGACGACCTTCTCGCCGTGCTTCGGAGGGCCATTCCTCGTCTGGCATCCCGGCAAGTACGCTGAGTTGCTGGCTGAGAAAATCAAGCAGCATCATGCAAACGTCTGGTTCGTCAACACCGGTTGGACCGGCGGTCCATATGGTGTTGGACAACGCATTTCTCTACAGGCTACGCGTGCCATCATCGACGCGATTCACAGCGGTGAGTTGCAAGACGCGCCGACACAAAAAGATCCGATCTTCGGCCTGAATGTGATCACCCAGATCCCCCGCGTCGATTCAAAGATGCTGCAGCCGGTCATGGCCTGGCCGGACAAGGTCGCCTATACACTGACGGCCCAGAAACTCGCCGCTAAGTTCGTTGAGAACTTCAAGAAGTATGAGTCCGGGGTTTCGGTCGACGTGCTGGCAGCCGGGCCGATGCTGTCAGCGGCTAAGTAATGTTTGAAATCGCAGTCGACAGTCCCCCTAGCAATGACGGGGGGACTATTCATGAGCACGAAACTACGGCCAGATCTTGATCTCGACTTCCAGATCGACGCCATGCTGGGCCGCGACTTTAGCTTTAATCAGGTCGATTAGGCTGAGGGCGTCTTTGCTGGTGGCGTTTTCGTACGTCACGATGAAGTTGGCGTGACGATCACTGACGGCACAGTCGCCGATGCGGGTGTCTTTCAAACCTGATTGCTCGATGAGAGCGCCAGCGGACATGCCGCGGGGGTTTTTGAAGATGCAGCCCGCGGATTGCTCGGTCAGAGGCTGAGAGGCCTTCTTGCTGATCCAGAGTTTGCGCAGGCGTTTGGTGATTTCGTCGGGATCATCTTCATGGAGTTCGAGTTCGCACGAGAGGATGACCATGTCATCCAGGTTGCTATGACGGTACTCGAAATGAAGGTCCGCCGCTTCGCGAACGTGAATTTCGCCGCGGTTGGTAAGAACGGTGACGGATTTGACGAACTCGCTGATCTCGCCGTTGCGTCCACCTGCATTTCCACGCAGGGCACCGCCGACAGTTCCCGGGATGCCGGAGAGGACTTCAAGGCCAGCCAGTCCCGCTGCGATCGTACGAGAAATCAGATGAGACAGAAGAGCGCCGGCACCGGCGGTGACTTTGGTCCCGTCGATGCTGATCCGGCTGAAGATGCCATCAGACAGCTTGATGACGGCTCCGCTGACCCCTTCGTCACGGACCAGGAGATTCGAGCCGGAACCGAGAATCCGGACCGGGATCTCGTTTTCGCTGCAGTATTTGACGACTGCGGCGAGTTGTTCCTGCGTGTGGGGTTCGAAGAAGTATTGCGCCGGGCCACCGATTTTGAGCCAGGTGTAAGGAGCCAAAGGCTCGTTACGACGCATAATGTCTGAGAAGTCGTCGAGAGAAGTCATACGCAACCTGGTTGATATCGCCTGCACCTAATGTCATCAGGACATCGCCTGCCAAACAGATATCGTCTAAAGTTGCTCCCAGATGGTCAAGCGATGAGCAGAAACTCGCGCGAGTCCATTGTGCAGAGATCGTCAACGCGAGGTCCTGCGAGACGCGCCAATGGTCAAAATGCGCGTTCTCACGGGCTGCGTAAATAGGCACGATGACGACGTGATCAGCCGCGGAAAAGGCTTTGACGAAGTCATTAAACAGAGCCTGAGTCCGCGACAGCTGGTGTGGCTGGAACGCGACGATGAGACGCTGATCGGGAAACTGCTGACGGGCGGCTTCCAGTGTGGCCGTAATCGCAGTCGGGTGATGGGCGTAATCGTCGATGACGGTGATCCCGGCAGCGTGTTCGATGAGCTCGAAGCGTCGCTTGACGCCGGGGAAGGTTTTCATGGCATCGCGGATCGCGATGATGTCGCTGCCTTGTCCCATCGCGAGGGCCATCGCAGCCAGGGCGTTGGCGATCATGTGACGACCGACCACAGGCAGCGAGAAGTTGCCCAGTTCGACGCCGCGATAGATGACGTCAAAGCGACTGCCGGAGGGAATCAGTTCGATGTTGCGAACAGTCCAGTCGGCGTCAGTCTGGTCATCGAGAGTGAAGGTTTCCAGACGCTTTGAATCGAGTTCGACACCGCTGTGACGAATCGTCTGCAGGGCGGACTGTTCGATAATGAGATTACCGCCGGAGTGTGTCAGTTTCTGAGCGAAAGTCGCGAAGCTTCTGACGGTCGACTGGAAGCTGTCGTAGCAGTCGAAGTGATCGCTTTCGATGTTCAAAATGACCGCAGACTGGGCGTCAAGAGCCAGGAAGCTTTCCGTAAACTCGCAGGCTTCCACGACAAACCGAGACGTGTCGGAATCGCCGGAGATCTGGGAGCCGTCTAAATAGTCGCCGCCGAAGATCGTAATGGCATCGAGGTCGGCGCGATCGAGAATCCAGCCGAGCAGGGCGGTGGTGGTTGTCTTGCCGTGAGTTCCAGCGACGGCGAGCGTCTCTTTCGATTGCGAAAGCTGTCCGAGAAATTGCGGATAGGAGAGCTGGGTGATCTGCAAGGCGCTCGCAGCACGACGTTCTTCATTGTCGGCTGGGACGGCTTTGCTGTAGATCAGCAAATTGCAGGCTGGCTTGATGTTGGCAGCCACATGTCGAGTACTTGTTTCGATCCCCATCTCTGCGAGCAGGCAGGACGTTTCAACCGTCAGGGATTCGTCGCTGCCGGTGACTGTCCAGCCCCATTCCGCGAGGATGAGCGCGAGGTTTTTCATGCCTGTCCCGCCGATACCGACGAGATGAGCAGTCCGTGGGGTAGAGAGATCATCCATGACAAATTGCGTTTCTGACCGATTCAAAGCAGACGTCCTTCGTGAGAGGGTCAAATTGAATCGAATTCGTGAATGCGTCTGGTCAGCCATCTGACCGGACTTCCCCTCATCCTGAGGCGGGAGGGATTTATATCATGCGTATGTGTTTGGTGAAAGATCGGCTGATCGCAAGCGGGGAGTTGAGCGTTTCCAGGTGTATCCCGCCCTATCCGCGGATACCAGCCGGAATAACTTCCCACGGATAAACACGAAGAGACACGGATAAGAGAAGTGAACCGCAGATAAACGCGGGTGAACGCAGATGAGAGGCAACGAGTTAGGGAAAATTTTGTGCTCAAAACAGCGTATTTCTATTTTCTCTGATCTGAGTCCATCTGCGTTTATCTGCGGTTTATTCTTTCTTGCCTCTTGTCGCGTTAAACTTGACGTGTCTTACCGGGATCACCAATCAGAAAGCCACACATCGATGAAGTTGACATTTCTGGGCGCAGCGGGCGAAGTCACCGGGTCGCAGCATCTGATCGAGACGAAGCATCGAAGGATTCTGCTCGATTGCGGACTCTTCCAGGGGCCTCGACGTGAATCGCGGGCAAAGAACGAGCAGTTCTTTTGTGATCCGCGTAATCTCGATTGTGTCATCCTTTCGCATGCTCACATCGATCACTGCGGGAACCTTCCTCGCCTGATGCGATTCGGGTTTCAGGGCGAACTCTACTGCACGCCCGCCACGTCTGATGTGCTGGAACTGATGCTGCAGGACTCCGCGAAGATTCAGGAAGAAGATGCGCACTACCTCAAGAAGGTCCTGCACCCCGGACACCCGTCGGTCCAGCCGCTTTATGATAAAGATGATGTCCGGCAGTTAAGGAAGGCTATTCGCACGATTCCCTATGGTCAGTGGGAGTCACTCAGTAACGACATGAGGATTCGCTTTCTCGAGGCAGGTCACATTCTGGGCTCTGCGATCACAGAGATCGATCTGCTCGATGATGGGCAGTGGAAGCGGATTGTCTTCACGGGAGACCTTGGTCGAAAGAACCTGCCGCTGCTGGGCGACCCTCAGACGATTGAACGCTGCGATGTGCTGATCTGCGAATCGACGTACGGCAATCGTGTCCATCCTCCATCATCGGACATCAAGGGGCATCTGCATCGGATCTTCAACGAAGCCATCGTCACGGGGGGCAAGGTCATCGTCCCCGCGTTCAGCCTGGGACGAACACAGCATCTCGTCTACTTCCTCAATGAGCTGTTCAATGAGAAACAGCTGCCGCGGGTGCCCGTTGTCATCGACTCGCCACTCGCAACACGTCTGACGGAAGTTTATCGCGACCATTACAACGTGATGGACGACGAGGCAAAGAGGACACTGAAGTTCGACCCAGACCTGTTCGAATTCCCCGGCCTCGAATACACGATGAATCAGCAGGAGAGCATCGACCTCAACCACCGCAAAGGGCCGCTGGCGATCATCTCCGCTTCCGGGATGTGCGAAGGGGGACGCGTCGTCCATCACATCAAGCATGCCCTGCACACGATCGAAAACTCGATCGTCCTCATCGGCTTTCAAGCCGTCGGCACACTCGGCCGAGCGCTGGCGGAACGACGTCCGTATGTCAAAATCCACGACCGTCAGTTCGAACTCAAGTGCCACATCGAACAACTCGACGGCCTCTCCGCCCACGCCGACCAGCAGGACCTCTATCACTGGTTCGAAGCCGCATCAAACGCCGGCGGCATCGGCCAATGCTTCCTCGTCCACGGCGAAGCCGAACCCGCGAAGGCGCTGGCGGGAGTGGTGAAAGATTTTGTGGATGAAGAGGTAATTATCCCGCAGTTCAAACAGACGTTTGAGGTATGAGTTCGTTAGCATTATTCCATTAGTTGCCACTTGTGCATGCGGTCGCCTTTTGTAGAATCACATACATAAGGAGAACGACATGGACTTCGTTGATCGACTCAGACAGTTGGCAGATAAAGCACAGGTTGTTCGTCAGCAATTATTGACTGAAGAAGCGGCTAAGAACGCTCTCGTCATGCCTTTTATTAATCTCCTGGGTTATGACGTATTTAATCCAACAGAAGTGATTCCCGAATTCATTTCTGATGTCGGAATCAAGAAGGGTGAGAAAGTTGATTATGCCATCGTCAAGGATGGCAAGATTATCATTCTTATCGAGTGCAAACCGATCAACGCGGATCTGGACAAGCTCACTTGCTCGCAGCTTTACCGCTATTTCTCAGTCACCGATGCGAAGTTCGCGATCTTCACCAACGGCGTCCGATATCAAATTTATACGGATCTGGATTCCACAAACCGAATGGACCAGCGTCCATTTCTAGACTTCGATATCACGGAATTCCGTGCAGATATTATTGAAGAAATCAAGAAGTTCACCAAGGATGCTTTCGACGTCAGTTCGATTCTCTCGACTGCAGAAGATCTGAAATACAAAAAAGGAATTTTACGAATTTTAGATGAGGAATGGGCTGCCCCTTCGGAGGAGTTCCTCAAGTTGATGATCGGCAGAATCTACGACGGCGTTAAGACTCAGGCTGTTCGTGATAAGTTCGTCATCATCTTAAAGAAGGCTTTGCAGGAGTTTGTCTCTGAGAAGGTCAACAACCGATTGAAGTCTGCCCTTCAGCAAGATAGCTTCGCCGCATTTGACGTTCAGGAACCAGCACCTGCTGCCGTTGAGGAGAAAGTCGTCACTTCGGAAGAGGAGCTGCAGGGATATTACATCGTCAAGTCGATTTGTGGTGCTGTGGTGGATGTTCATCGTATCGCCATCCGGGATATGCAAAGCTATTGTGGCGTGTTGCTTGATGACAATAACCGCAAACCAATCTGTCGCCTCTTCTTCAACGGCAGTGCAAAGTACATCGGATTGCTCGACCGCGATAAGAAAGTGACTCGGCACCGAATCAATTCAATCAACGACATCTATTCCCACGCAGAGCAGATTCGCATGACTGTGACTCGCTATGAGAAGAACGAGATGAACCTCGACGCGGTAGAGCAGACGGAGCCTGTGGCGTCGTAAACGACTTTGTTGATAGTCGGTCTTACCCTGTGCGCTCCCTCTCGGTCGCGGCTCTGACTTTCTTACCTCTGTGCTCTCCGTGCCTCTGTGGTGAAAATTTCTTCTCACGGCATCGGCGTACAGATCTCAACAAGATACCCATCGATATCTTTGACATACGCGACCACCTGCCCCCAAGGTTTCTCTTCGGGAGCCTTCACCTTCACGGCACCCTCTGCGATCGCTTTCTGAAACGCGGATTCCACGTCATCGGTCGCGAAGCCAAGTTCGATGGGAAAGGTTGTCTTCGCAGTCGGCTTCTCGATCTCCAGTGGCGTCAGCGTGCAGGCAAACTCATACTTCGAGAGCCCCAGCCGCGTCTCGCCCGTCTCAAGTTCGCCGTAGGTTCCTTCGTCGGCAAGGAAACGACGCTTTAAGCCGAATGCCCGCTCATAGAAATCAATCGCGGTCGGGACGTCCTGAACGTAGAGGATGGTGTAGCCGAGTTTCATGAGATCGGTTCCTGATTGTTGAACGTCGATTTGAGGAGGTTCGCCGAGCCTCGCCAGCACCCTGCTTGAATTACCGCAGCGGCTGTAGCGGGCTCTTCTGGACCATGAAGGTCTCTGTGCGGCCTTGTTCGAATTTCACGGTGACGGTGCGCCTGGGGCCGAAGCCGCTGGCGGAGAGGACTTGGCCTTTACCGTAGCGGGGGTGGCGGACGGCGCTGCCGACGGGGAAGCCGGTCGGGATCTCGATGGATTTGTTGTTGCCGGCGAGGAGGTCGGCCGCGGTGGTCAGGGAGAAGTTGGCGCTTGAGAATGCGGGTTTCGAGCGTCGTTTGGTGACGCCGGGCTCGCGGTCTTCGAACTCGTCGCCATCCCCATCTTCGCCTTCGAAGGTGCCGAACTCTTCGACGGCGGTCGTCGGGCGTTTTGACTGGAACGAGTTGGGATCGAACGTCATCGCCTGGAATTCAAATTCACTCAGACGGTCGAGCGAGAGATGCTGCGGCTCGGTGAAGGTCGATGGAATCGTGTAAGTGCTGCGACCATGGATGCTGCGCACGGAGGCTTCGGTCAGGTAGAGGACTTCCTTCGCGCGGGTCATGCCGACGAACAGGAGACGTCGCTCTTCTTCGATCTCGCGCGGGTTGCCGGAGTTGATCGAGCGTTCGTGAGGAATCAGATTCTCCTCCACGCCACACACAAAGACGACCGGGAACTCCAGCCCCTTTGCCGCGTGCAAAGTCATCAGCGTCACCTTGCCTGCTTTCTCGTCGACGTTATCGAGATCACTGGCCAGAGAGGTCGTTTCAAGGAAGCCTTCGAGCGTGCGTTCTTCGCCGGCGAGTTTGTCGTAATACTCGGCTGCTGCGATCAGCTGTTCGACGTTCGTCAGTCGCGCGAGGTCGGTCTCGTCGCCCGAGCCGAGCCAGGGGATCGTGATCCCGGTCTTCTTGACGACTTCGCGTAACAGCTCCGCGACGCTGCCAGCTTTGGCGAGGTCGAGGCCGTTCATGATCTTGGCGAAGAGAACGGCCGAGAGCGCTGCTTTCTTGGAGAGTTGCGGAATGGAAGAAGCTTTCTCGAGCGCCTCCATCGGGGTCAGCCCCTCGACGCGTGCCCAGGCGAAGATGCGATCCTGTGACTTGGCACCAAGGCCGCGCTGAGGTTTATTGACGATGCGTCGCAGCGCGAGATCATCATCCGGATTGGCGAGGACGCGAAGATACGCGACGAGGTCCTTGATTTCTTCCCGCTCCCAGAACGGCATCCCCGCAACAATTTGATATGGAACCCCGGCCCGTTGAAACGCGACTTCCAGTGGCTGCGACAACGAGTTGACCCGGTACAGCATCGCGAAGTCCGACCAGGTCCGCTTGCCTGAGGCGACAACCGCTTTCATATGCTCAGCGATCAGATCAGCTTCGCGGTAGCCATCAGAGAAGCGGATCAGGCGAACGGGCACACCCTGCACATTATCAGTGACGAGCGCTTTGGCTTTGCGGTAAATGTTCTTGGCGATCAGCTGATCAGCGGCCGCGAGGATCGACTTCGTGCTACGGAAGTTCTGTTCGAGGCGGACCACTTTGACGTCGGGAAAATCGTTTTCGAAACGGAGAATGTTTTCAATCCGCGCGCCACGCCAGCCATAGATCGACTGATCGGGGTCACCGGTGGCACACAGGTTGCGATACGTCTGCGAGAGGGCGACGACAATGCGGTACTGCGCCTGATTCGTATCCTGATATTCATCAACGAGGACATACCGAAACCGCTCATCCAGCTGATCGCGCAGTTCGGGGAATTCCGTCAGCAGGACCGCGACATGAACCAGCAGGTCATCAAAATCGACCGAGTTGTTCTGCAGCAGAACCTTCTGGTACTCCGGATAAACACGCGAGACGACCGCATCCCAGTGGTTGCCAATCGATTCATCGAAGTTGCGCTGGAAGACCTCGGGGGTGATCAGGTCGTTCTTGGCTTTGCTGATCCGCCAGAGAATTTTGTTGGGGGGAAAGTGAGTCGTATCGAGATCGAGGTGATGCATCGCACGACGGATCGCAGCGGTCTGGTCACCCGTATCCAGAATCGTGAAGTTCGGCTTGAGCCCGACCGCACCAGGATACAGACGCAACATCCGTGCACAGAACTTGTGGAAGGTGGAAATCGCCAGACGTTGTCCGGGCACAAGCTTCTCAACACGCTCTGCCATCTCGGTGGAGGCTTTGTTCGTAAACGTGATCGCGAGGATCTGTCGCGGAGAGACCCCCGACTCCAGCATGTGCGCAATGCGGTGCGTGACGACACGCGTCTTCCCCGACCCCGGGCCAGCGAGCACCAGCATCGGTCCTTCAAAGTTATTGATGACCTGTGACTGAGCCAGGGTCATCGACGCGTCCCTGCTTGTCGCGTTTTCTCCATCCATGTCTGTCTGTTCCTGTGTCGCGTTACTGACCTTATTACTATACCGCCTTCGCAGGAGGGTGGAAGGAGGCGAGATGAAGTCACGAGATGCGAGTCGTGAGTCATGAGGAAGAAAATATCCAATGGCATTCCCTCATGACTCATGACACTATGTCACACTCCGTAAATTTTTCCGCTTAAGTAATTTGCGTAGGTTAGAAGCGGTCTGCTAGACTGCATGGTGGAAATGGAGTTGTCTATTTCCCGTAGATTACAGGTTGGGGAAATGAGTGGCTCTGGGCAATCTGGAGAGCATGGAGTTTCTGCAGCATGGACAGGGAGGTTGCGTCGCGTCTGGTCACAGTTTCGTCAGAATGATAATGACTGTGTGAACTGTCGTGACGATCTTACTGAAGGATCTTCCCCACTGGAGAATGGCTGACATCGCGCACACAGGTCCACGACGTGCGGTTTCAGTCATTCAAATGTTCTTCCAATCAATGTTCATCCAAGGCGATGAACGAGTTTGGCCAGTGACGATCGCCAGACCGGGCCATAGAAATCGCCCAGGCAAGACGCCTCCCTCGGCAGGATGCCGCTCTACCGCTCGACTCATGAACTGCTGACGTCCCAACGTCCCGGTTCGTGAGCGTGACAGCGATTATCCGTCGAACATTCATCAGATTTGGGAATAAAAGGAGTCGGGTTATGCTTTTGAGTTACACCAAGGGGCTGATCGTACGCTCGCGATCACTAAAAGGCCTCGTTGTCGCTGGCGCACTGGTCGCAGCCGGCTATATGTCGACCGCAACGGCTTTGACACAAGATGAAGCCGCAGGCCCATCACTGACGGGGATCGTCAGCGAACAGATCCCCTCTGATCTGGCCAACTTCAACTACGATAAACTCGGGCCAAACTGGCAGGATTTCAGCACTTCCCTGCAAGATAGCCTGTTCGCCCTCTACGGCGCTCAAAGCGACGCCGAGCGCGATGCCGCCGTCGCGACTCTCGAATCGAAGCTGAACGTCATCGACAAAGCTCGGACAAGTTCCAAGTACGTCATGATTCAAGGTCCACTGACCGACCTCCAGGGCCGCATCAGCCGACGTCTCCAACTGATGTCCGCTGCCCAGGAACTTCTCGCAACCGACTTCGCCGCTGCTCAGCAAGACGCAGTGACTCGTTCACGCGATGTTCTCAGCTCAGAAATCACCCGCCTGCAGAGCTACCTCAACCGCATCCGCGGCGGCTCGAACTGGGCTGCTTACCTCAATATCGACGCCGTTGCTGCTGATCTGAGTTCCGGTGACACCAACGCCTCGGGTGCCGCCGTCGCGGCTCTCCTGGGGAAACTGGACCCAGCTAAAATTGAAGACACCAACCAACAGCAGTTTCTCAACCGCGAGCCTCTCGATCGGGTCCGTTCTGCTGCCAACGCCTACACCGCAGCCACCAAGGCACAAGTTGGTAACGATGTTCAAGCCAAGGTTCGCGAACAACTCAAGAGCCTGTTCGTCGCTGTTGAAGCTTTCGAAGCCGACAAACTGACTGGTTCCGCCAATAACATTCGTTCGATCATGAACGAGATCAATGTCACGACCGGCGTCCTCGATAACGCTGTCTCTGAATTCGTGACGATCAACTACATGAACTTCAACTTCCGCGTTCAAATCGCAGAGTCGTTCCTGCAGACGATCGCCAATGACACCAAGATTGATAACGGACCGGTCCGCGATTTCATTCTCGGGGCTCGTGTTTCGGGTCGACAGACAACGACGACTGACGTCGGGGTCGATCTCCTGCCCAGCGACAGCGAAGCCAAGTTTGCTTTGACTCTCAATGGTGTTGTCAACTCGCGAACCGTTGGCGTGACCGATCAGGCAACCGTTCAGACGATGGGTCGTCACCGTTTTAATGCCTCGAAAGTTGTCTACTACAACGGCGAGCGATTCTCGACTCAACCAGCTTCGATCAACGTCCGTGCCAACAACACTACACTCTCTGCCCGCGTGAATGGGGGCTTCATTGCTCAGCTCTTCAACGGTTATGCCTTGAAGAAAGCCCGCGAAAAGACCCCACAAAGCAACGCGATCGCCGCCAGCCGGGTTCGTGGTCGTGTTCTGCCTGAGTTTGATGGTGAGACCAACAAGGAATTCAACGAAGCTCAACAGAAGATCGAAGACAACATCTACAGCAAGCTGCGTGAAGAAGGCCTCTTCCCGGACGTCCTGGACTTCAGCACGACCAACACCGAGCTGAAGATCAACGCCCGCGTCATGCACAACAACGAACTGGCTGCTGACCGTCCGCCAGAAGAACTGACTCCACAAGGTGGCCTGGTTCTCCAGATCCACGAAACCTGGATCAACAACGCCCTCGACCGCATGAATCTGCGTAACCGCACGATGACCGGCACAGAACTGCGTCAGGAATTCCAGGTTCACCTCGAGAAGCTTCTTGGTAAGCCACTCGAAATGGAAAAGAAGGATCAACCCGCCGAAGATGGCACCAAGCTCGTCTTCACCGATGCTGATCCAATCCGCGTGAAGATCCAGAACGGTGCCATTTATCTCGTCATTCGAGCTGGTCTCCAGCAGCCTGACAAAGAACAGATCCCCACTCAGATCGTCACCGTCCCGATGTTCCTGGAACTCAAGGGCGATCAGGTCGCGATCACGCGTGGCGATGTCGAAGTTGCTCCCCTGGAAACGCCTTCGAACACCGCTGAGCAAATTGCTCGTGCCGGTGTCATGCGAAACCGCATCCAGGATTCGATCCCTGGCAGCGAAGTCGAAGCCAAGAACAACATCGAAGTCGGCGACAAAACCATCACCCTTACGGCAAACGTCGTGAAGGCCTATGATGGCTGGTTGCTCATCCGAGCCAACTGACGAAGCCGGTCTCGATTTAACTCCGAGAATCGATGCAAACCGAACACCCGTTGTGAAGACAGCGGGTGTTTTTTTATTTGAACCCGGTACGATTTCTCTGCGTTCTTTGTCACAGGTCTCAAAACGCGTTATTCTGAGGGACCACCAACCTGCTAACGATTATTGAGGTGACCGCCAGCCGACAATGACAGATCTTGACGAAGAAGTCTTCCACGTTCGCGCCGCCCAGACTGAGGACATCCAGCCGCTGCTGGCGTTCATCGAGCCCTTTGTGTCCGAGAAGAGATTGCTGCCTCGCACGATCGAGGAAATGACCGAGCTTGTCCCGACCGGTTTTCTGGCCGAAATGGATGGCCTGATTGTCGGATTCGCGGCTTTGGAAATCTATTCACGTAAACTCGCTGAAGTCCGCTCGCTGGCTGTCTCGCCGATTTACCAGGGCAAAGGCATCGGCAAGGCCCTTGTCAATGCCTGTGTGCAACTGGCGTGTGAGAAGAACATTCTCGAAGTCATGGCCGTCACCGCCAGCGAAGAATTCTTCCTCGCCTGCGGCTTCGGCTTCACTCTCCCAGGTCAGAAAAAAGCCCTGTTCTACCAGACACGCGATATCTAACTGTAGGGTGCTGGTGAGTCTTCGAACCGCACCAAAACGACGTTCATTCGCACAATTGGTGCGGTTCGCGGAGCCTCACCAGCACCCTACTTTCAAGACGTGAGTTTACGGCGGGTCATATCCGCCGGGGTGAAACGGGTGGCAGCGCAGGATGCGTCGAATGCCTTTCCATGCACCGGGAAGGCTGCCGTACTTTCGGATCGCGTCGATCATGTAATGACTGCACGTCGGCTGGAAACGGCATTGGCCACCGATGAAGGGGCTCAGGGTCCACTGGTACACGCGAACCAGACCGATCAGCAGCAGCGACAGGCAGCCATCGATGTACCGAATGATCGCGCGGAACACCGTCATGCAGGCTCCGAGCTGGGACCATCGGAAGGCTTGTTTCGTTGTGCTTTTTTCTCGACGCGACGTCCGAGAGCAACCAGCAGCCTGCGGAAGTTCTCGAGTTCGCAGACATACTCTTTCTGCGGAATGACAACGAGATCGAAGCCGACAGGAAGATGGGAATAGCTGAGGCGAAACGCTTCTCGCATCAGGCGTTTGATGCGATTTCGCTGGACCGCAGGGCCTTGTTTGCGGGAGACGCTCAGGCCTAGGCGGGTTTCATTGGTTCCATTCAGACGGCCGATCACAAGGATGCCATCCTGACTGACTTTTGCCCCGTTCGCATACGCCGCCTGGAAGTCCTCACCGGATTTGATGCGACGATGTGGAGGGAAGTTAAGGTCAGACACGTTGCACCGAGATCAGGAGGAGAGTCGCTTACAGATCACCAACATCGTGACTGCCGCCACTTTGACCCCCGCCATCGCCATCATCGTCATCTTTGCGATGGTTGGTGTGGTTGTGACCAGGGTCTTTGAGGTACCAGAACGGGTCAGGTGCTCCTTTGCGAGGCGGGCCGGAGCGGGCGATGCGTCGATAGCGTCGTCCCAGAACAAGGGCAATGACGAGCAGGAAGATGCCGAGGATGACAATGCCGCTGAGCAGCATCATCGCGACTTCGGCATAGCGACGCTTCTCCTGGTTCTTCTCCTGCTCGCGAATTTCATCCAGAGACTTGTCGGGACTGGCAGGGGTTTCGAGAATCTGGCTGGCTTGCTCTGACGGGGAAGCGGTCTCCTGGGCAGAAACTGTCACGCACGGGAGGCTAAAAATCGCGATGACGGCGACGACAAAGAAGATGCGTGCGGCGGAAATGAATGCAGGGGAAAAAGACAGGGGGTTAACACCCCCCACTCGCCTTAAGAGGGAGTTATCCATATTAACTCCACATTCCCGCGCGAGGCATCAGAGGGGCTGATCGGTCGAACTGGCGGATCAGGTCTTTCGCAGCGTCATCGGTTTGTTTGGGAACCACAATTTTGACAACGGCAAACTGATCGCCACGCGTCCCGCCCGGTTTGTCGAATAAGCCTTTCCCCTTGAGTCGCAGTCTGGCTCCCGACGATGTTCCCGCTGGCAGTGTCAGGACGACAATGCCATCATCAAGGGTTGGCACTTCGATTTTGCCCCCGAGGACTGCTTCGCCAATCGTCACCGGGATATCGACGAGAAGGTTGTTGCCTTCGCGTTTGAAGTAAGGATGCGACGCGATTTTGACCGTGACCAGCAGATCACCCGCAGGACCACCCGTCTGGCTGGCGTAACCCTGTTTGGCCAGACGGATCGTGGCACCGTCTTTCAGCCCGGCTGGAATCTTGACGTCCAAGCGTTCAACGCCTGCCCCTTTATCGAGGGAAATCTCATACGTCCCGCCCAGGGCTGCGAGGTTGAACGGAACCGTCATCTCCGTCTGCAGGTTCTGACCGGGAGTAGCACGACTCTGACCTCGACCACGACGTCCGCTGCCGCCCGCCGCCCCGCCGCCACCGAAGAGGTCACTGAAATCGAACCCAGCGCCGCCAAAACCCCCCTGTCCGAAAATGGACTCAAGATCGACCGGACCGGAACCTCCAGCGCTGCCATAGCGTCCACCGCCAGCCTGAGCACCGCCTCGCCCCATGTTTTCAAAGGCCGCCCCATAGCGGTCGAACTGCTCGCGTTTCTCCTGATCGCCCAGGACGTCATAAGCCTGCTGGACCTGCTTGAACGTCTCGGCCGCCTGCTTGTCGCCGGGTTTGCGATCCGGATGGTTCTCGCGCGCTAACTTGCGGTAAGCCTTACGAATATCGTCAGCCGAGGCTTCGCGGGAAACTCCGAGGATCTTGTAGTAGTCCATAGTATGTCGGTTCAGGGCGGGGCTAACGTGGGACAGATACGGCAAAACGGTCGTGATTCAATTGTCACGTCTGGTATCATAGAGGCGGGGAAGACAGAGGAAAAGCCTCGCCCGACAATCGATTCTTCTGGTCTTCTTCGAGTAGCCTTCTTCGAGCAGATTTCTCTTATCCACCATCGATCCTCTACGAACCGGTCCGACATGTCGTCTTCTGACCAAAGCAGCAATTCCCATGATTTTCTCGAAAGTTCCGCGCATCTGGTCGCCTGGCCGGGCACGACGAAGCCACTTTCGATTGAAACGCTGATCGCAAAGATGTGCGCGGAGTTTGTCAGGCGGGAAACCAAAGACGTCGACGCGGCTATCAATCTGACTCTCGAACAACTTGTCCGGATCAACAATGTTTCCCGCTGCTATATCCTCGAGTTCAAGCCCGGCCAGACATTGCTGGGACAGCAGACTCATGAATGGATCCTCCCTGGGCTGACCTCCCGGATGTCCGAGTTTCAGTCCATCCCGCTCGCCGATTTCATGACCGAACTGAAGATGTTGCGCGATGGTATGCCGCTGGCCATCAACGATATCCATGCCCTGTCGCCGGAGCATAAACTCTCCAGGCCCTTTCAAGACAGCCCGACCCGATCAGTGCTCCTTGTCCCGATGATTGCAGCCGATCAACTCATCGGCGTCATTGGCCTGTCTGCCAATCACCCGGTCATCTGGCAGCCTCAAACCATTCAACTGCTGACGATTGTGGGAGAGATGATCGCAGGAGCGCTTGAGAAAAGGCAACTCGACCAGAAGCTTGAGTCCCGCCTGCGCTTCGAGAAGTTCATTGCAGAACTCGGAGTGAACCTGATTCACTCCGAGACGGAAGACCTCGACGCCAAGATCAAGTCCTCCATCGGCTTCATCGGCGAGTACCTCGAAGCGGATCGCTGTTACATCATGATGGCCAGCAAGGAAAAAGATCTGGTCAATGTCACACACGAATGGACTCGAGACGGGATCCCTGCTGTTATTGATAAGCTTCAACAGATCCCCATCGGCCCGAACTCTTACACCGTCCGTCAGCTCGATCAGGGAAAAGTGGTGACGATCCCCGATGTGGAATTATTACCCCCCGAAGCCGAGTCGCTGAAGCTCATCATGCGGGCCATCGGCACCAAAGCATCCGCCTATTTTCCAATGATGTATCACGAGAAGTGGATCGGTTCGCTCGGCGTGGCATTCGTTCGAACTCCTCGCTCGATCTCTCCAGACGACCTTTCCCTGCTTGTTTTGATCACGCAGATGTTCGTCAACGCCTTTCAGCGAAAAGAGATGGAAGACAAACTGCGTGCCTCCGAACAACGCTTTCGTCTCATGCTCGAAGCCATTACCGAGTATGGATACGATTGGGACATCCCCTCCGGAAATGTTTTCTATACGCGTCGTAGCATGCAGTCGGCTCGCCCGGATCGCCAGGAATACAACGGCAACCTCAAAGACTGGTGCAAGTCCATTCACCCGGATGACTTTGACAGAGTACAGAAAGTCCTCAACGAGCACCTCGAAGGGCGGTCTCGCTTCTATGAAGTCGAGTACCGCATGAAATATGTGGGTGTGCCTGACTATCGCTGGGTTCTTGATCGGGGCATGGTCGTCCAGCGAAACGACAAAGGCGAACCGCTTCGCTTCCTGGGAGCAGAACTCGATATCCACGACAGCCGGCAGATCCAGGAAGAACGCGAACGTCTGATCGCAGAGCTGGCGTCGAAAAACCAGGAGCTCGAGCAGTTTACTTACACCGTCTCTCATGACCTCAAGAGCCCATTGATCACGATTTCGGGCTTCATAGGAGCCCTTAAAGAGGATCTGAAGAGCGGGAATGAAGAACTGATCTACGACGCGATTGCGGAAATTCAGAACGCGACGGTGAAGATGCGTCTTCTACTGGATCAGCTGTTGGATCTTTCTCGCATTGGACGCGTTAGTGGGAAGATTGTCCCGATCGCGATTCATGAACTCGTCAGCGAGGCGTTGCGATCGGTGGATGGACCCTTGAAGGCCAAGTCGATCCAGGTCGACCTTCAGCCTCTCCCAGGGACTGTCGAAGGCGATCGGGTCCGACTGCAGGAAGTTTTCCAGAACGTGTTTGAAAACGCGATCAAGTTCTGCTCGCCGACCGGTGGGAGAATCTGTGTCTCCGCGATCAAATCTGGTGGCGAGATCACGATTTCAATTCGCGATAACGGGATCGGCATTGATCCGGTTTACCACGAGAAAATTTTCGGCCTGTTCGAAAAGCTGGACCCCATGTCCGAAGGGACCGGCATTGGACTGTCGCTTTGTAGAAGAATCATCGAACATCATGGCGGGAAAATCTGGGTCGAATCCACGGGAGTTGGACGTGGCACATCCATGAAAATTCGGCTCAAAGCCATTTCCGGACGTCATGAAAAGACGGAAACTACGACAGACTGATTTGAGTCCCAATGATTCTGTGAGGTTTATTGCCGACGTGAACTGCACCTCTGTGAAGTGTCGGATATAATTGCCTGATCGTTAAAGTTTCCCGCAGACATAGGCCCGCCTTCGATGTACCACATCCTCCTGATTGAAGATAACCCGGCTCACGCCAAGCTGATGTTTCGCCATCTGACCAAGATGGGCGATTACCTTCGCGCGACCCACCTGACGGATGGCGAAGCAGCTTATGATTACCTGCTGAACTGTGACTTCGCTCATGATCCCATCCACCTGATTCTGCTCGACCTGCGTCTGCCTCGCATTGATGGAATTGAACTTCTCCGGCGAATCCGCAGCAAGCCGATTTCGCTGCAGGTCCCTGTGGTTGTTCTGACCTCTTCAGAGCGCGATGAGGATATCAGGGAGGCCTACGCCGCTGGCGCCAACAGTTACCTCGTCAAACCCGTTGCATACGACAAAGTTCAGGAACTGATCGAACAATTGACGTCCTACTGGTTCCAGCACAATAGGATGCCCTCGATGCCGTAGAGAACCTTCAGGCATCATTTCTGCGCAGTTCGGACGATTGAGAAATTTTCTCATTCAAAGAAATCATGCAGTCAATTGATCAGGTAAGCTTGATCCGATCGCCCGAGTTCACAAAATAATAGGTAAGCCTTTGCTGCTCCGCCACCGCCTGCGCTCCGTCGGAAAGATTGCTCTTCTATGTCCAAACCGCTTGTGCTGTGTGTCGAAGACGAAATCGCTCACGCGAAATTGATCGAACGCGCTTTCCGTCGCGACGAATCCCAATTCGACGTCCGGATCGTCTACTCCATCAACGAAGCCCGCACAGCCATTTCTGAACGGCGCCCGCAGCTGGTGGTCGCTGATTATCTTCTCACTGATGGCAAAGGTGTCGACCTCGTTCTCTCGCGTGAGAACCCCGACGACTTCCCGGTCATCATCATCACCAGTCAGGGGAATGAAGGCATCGCTGTCGAGGTCATGAAAAAGGGGGCCATGGATTACGTCGTCAAATCGGAGACGATGTTCCAGGAGATGCCTCAGATCGCAGAGCGGACGCTGCGCGAATGGAAACTCGTTCTCGAACGTCGCCAGCTGCATCGCCTCATCACCGGCGTCATCGATTACCTGCCCGAGCAGATCATCGTCATCAATGGCGAAGGAACGATCCTGTTTTCAAACGAAGGGATCAGACGCATTGCACCGTCGTGTGAGTTTCTGACGCCTCTGCTGGCCAAGGGAGGAAACATCTTCGAAGTCTGCCGCAACCGGACTGACACGGATCGCTGCGATGGCGGCTTCCTCAATTTTCTCGCCGGGGACCTGAGGGACTCGCAAAGTTCCGGCCAGGCGATGTTCCGACAGGAGCACCATATCGAGCAGAAGGACCAGGAAGCCATCTGGCTGGAATACGCGATCTACAAACTCGAAGAAACCGGCGACGCCAAGACAATGATCACGATCGCAGAGATCACCGAACGCAAACAACAGGAAGAACAGATCCGCGATCAGGCCGTCCATAAAGCTCGTCTGGAAATGCTCTCACCGCGAGAGAAAACGGTCGTCGAAAAAGTCGCGCAAGGTCTGCCCAACAAAACGATCGCCGTCCAGCTCGACCTCAGCGAACGAACAGTCGAGAAGCACCGGGCAGCGGCCATGAAGAAACTCGGCGCCCGCTCGGTAGCCGATGTCATCCGTGTTGTCCTTCATGCAACGTAAAGCCTGACTCGTCTTCATCATTTCTTCATCGAATGACAGTCTCAGACGAGCCAGTTTTTCGTCATACTGACTGGGTGATTCTGTTCACCCTTTCCTGGTCGTCATTTCGATTGTGTTCATTCCAAAATGAAGATTCTGTCTGTCTGCCAGCGAGTCCTGTTTGCCAGCTTGATGGCCACCCTGTTCACACTGGGCCAGATCGCTCATGCTCAACCACCCGTGGCTGCAGACTCCGTCCCTGCGCTCCCGGCAGTGATGACTTTCCGCCTTCAATCAGAGAATCCCATCACTGTTCGCGCTCGGGTTGACGGCATTGTTAAAAAGATTCATCTGCAGCCAGAAGCCAGCGTCGCGCCAAATACAGCTGTTCTGGAACTCGATGCAAGCCGACTCGAACAGCAACGCGAGCCATTGAAGTCAGCGTTTCTGGAATCTTACAAATCCTTTCGTCTGACGCAGAAGGAGAATGATCCTCTCGCCACAGTCGAGGCACAAGCGCGTGCCCAATCGGATGCCTCCGCGTATGACATCCTGCTGTTCGACATCGGACAATATCAATGCCGGTCCCCAATCGGCGGTCAGCTCTCTTCCATCAGCGTCAAGGCAGGGGAGTTTGTACGACAGGGACAGACCGTCGCCGAGATTCTCGATACCAGCCGCTTTACGGTTGATGTGCTGCTCCCATCTGGGAAAGGACAGCTGGGAGATCACGTCGCGCTGATCATTGATGGCAAGCTGGTCGACGGAACCATTGAACAACTTCAACCGGTATCCGGTGATCAGAACGCCGCCGCTCGACTCGGAGAACAACTCGTCACCGCAACGCTGGCGATCAAGAACAATGGCCAACTGCAGCAGGGCCAATCGGTCATCCCGGTGCAGCAGCTTTATGCCAACGTGCCGACGAAGTCACTGGGAACAGCCGAGGATGGCAGCCCCGTTCTGCGCGTCATGCGAGGGACCGAGACGCTCGAAATCCCAGCCGTGCCGTTGACTGCCCTGAAAGAGGGGGAGCAGGTCGTAATGGCGAAGCTGGAGCCGGGAGATCTGGCCGTCGTTCCTGGACAACTGGCGAATATTCCGCAGACAGAACCATTGACGGACTTCAGTCCCACTGATGCCTCGCAGCTTGCTTCGACTCAGTCATTAGCAACCGGGAATTCATCATTGCTCGAAGAGTTCCCCGCAGCATCGCCCGCCGCTTCAGGAGAGAATACAGTTGCTGTCGATACTCCCATTTCACTGGCGGACATGAATGTTCCTCTCGGCCTGGCGGGCATCTTGTCGCCCGATCAACTCCCCCTGCCTGATTTGACACTCGATCCGCTTCTATCGGAGATCAAACTCGCTCCCAGTGACCTGCTGGCTATCGAACAGCTTCGAACAGAATTCCAGGCCATGCTCGATGAGAAAGGCCTGCACATCAAAGAGCTCGCCGACCTGAAGGACATCGAAGGGATCGCAGAGTACGAACAGTTCCTGGTCGCCATCCGTGCGATCAATCAGGACTACGCACAAGAACTCTTGCGTGAGCTCCCCGAAGAAGCCTCCAGTGAACTCCAGACGTCTCTGCTGGAGAACATCGGCCTGACCGCGATTCCTGAAAATGTCCTCGAGGTGGACGAGCAGAAAATTACAGAGATTCAAAAACAGTTCGAAGCCGAGCAATTTGAAGTCGTCAAAAAACTGCTGACCTCCGAAGCGACCATCGATCAGTCGCGCGAGACGATCAAAGGCCTGCTGGACAAAAAAGATCAGGCAGCCATCGATGCTGTTTCTGCAGACGCGAAAAATGCCCTCGCAGTCAATATGCAGCAGCGGCAGGCCCGGTTCAATGCCCTCACCGCAAAGCCACAACCTGAGAAGACTCCCGGGACCGCACCTGCCAATCCTGGGGACAACGTCAGCGGTCCGCCCTCCAAAACTCCCCTGCCCAAATTCGTCCCTCCGCCGCTGAAAGCCGATGTCGATTACGTGATGGTCGGGATGTTTGCCGTGATTGGACTGCTCGCGGTAGGTGGGCTTGGTTACTTCCTGGGACTGTTCAAGTTGATCAAGTCACTGATGACGCGTTCTCCGACGGCTGGGAAATCCAAAAAACGCAAAGACAAGCTCAAGCACGTCCATCGTGTCGAAGTCGGGGCGGACAAGGCGTATCAGACGATTCGCGATGCCCTGACGGCTGTTCGTGAGAACCCGTATGTCAAAGACGAGATTCCCTGGGATCGTCACGAAGTCGTGATTCAGCCCGGCATCTACAAAGAAACGATTCACCTCGACGAAAACGACCCCGCCGGTATTCGCATCATGAGCGAGAGCATGGGGCAAGTGACGATCGTCGGCGATGGCATTCACCCCGTGATCGAAGCCAGTGCGCTGACGGACTTTGGCCTGGAAGGCCTCGTCATTGATGGAGATGCTGCGCCGACTGTGATTCAGCTCCGCGATGTTCAGAAACTCGCGTCTTTCTCGCAGATCATCATTACAGGGTTCAAGCAGTTCGGTGTGAGAGTTTCCAGCCGTGGTGGGGAAGGTGAGTTGAAGGTCTCGATGTCCGAAACGGTCTTCCTCTCCTCCATGCTCGAAACGACCGGCATGTTCATCGACTACGGCAATCTCGAATCGAGCACACTCGAGATGGAGAAGTCTCGCTTCCATGGACAGATGCAGGTCGGCATCCAGTTTCGTGCTCCGCTTCACAAGACTTTGATTCGTGAATCGATCTTTGCCTACCTGGGAACCGCGATCTCGATGCCGGGCACAGGATATCCGTTCGAGTTACTCAAGCTTTCCAATAATACGTTCTATCGCTGCGGCAAGTGCCTGTTCTTCCGTCGCATTGACGCATTGACCAAAGGGACGCGAGAAGTTCTGCTCGACAATAACCTGTTCTCGCAGTCCGAAACTGCAGACGCCGCAGTCTCGGATGTCATCGATGCTGACGTGGTCGAAGAAGTCTCGAACTTCCTGCATGAGCATAGCAACGGGAATCTGACGGATCGCGCAGACGAATCCGATTTCACTGCTGGTGTCATCTCGCTCAACGGCAAAGCTGCTCGCGTCTTTGAGGACTTCAAGTTTCGCTCGGTCGAGATCGATGAGCCTGACTTCCTGATGCCGACCCCCGATTCCCCTCAGCGTCAGGCGTGGGCGAAAAAGGGGCTCCATGGATACGTCGGTGCGCTCGGGCCAAAATCGGTCGTCAGATCGGTCATGGAAACGCAGTCCTAGATCTGACCGTTACTTCGCACGCGTGACAAACGCATCAGCATGGATCCGGTTCAGGTCAGCTCCGAGCAGATAAAGCTTCTTGCGCAACTGATTGACCATCGTCGGGCTGCCACACAGGTAGATCCGGGATTCAGGCCAGGCATGCTCACCGCCCATGATCCTGCGAAGCAGTTCGCCCTCCGCCTGTTCGGTGACTGGTAAGTAACGCAATGATGGCGATTCCGACGACAACTGACTCAGGTCATCATGGAGATAATGATGTTCCGTTGACTTCGCCGCATGGTACAGCGCGATCTGGCCCGGATAGCCAGACCGGAGGGCATCGCGAGCAATCCCATACAGCGGAGCCAGCCCGGTTCCTGATCCAATAAGAACCAGCGTCGAGGCATTGTCTTCCGGCAGATAGAAACACTCTCCCAGTGGACCTCTCAGCGAAACGGTCTGCCCGACCACCTCCCCGCTCGATAGCCACGAGCTCATCTGACCGTTTGACACGATTCCGACATGAAGTTCGATCAACCGCTCGTCCGGCAGGCTGGCGATCGAATAACTTCGCGAAAGCCCGTCCTCTCGCACCAGACTCACATACTGTCCGGCCCGATAATGAAACGGCTTGTCAGGCCTCAACCGGACACGGGCCACGTCCTCGCAAAGTCGCTCCACCGACTCGATCCGGCAGGAGGTCGACTCGATTTCATTGCCCAGTCCGGCAATCTCCAGATCCCCGTCCGGCACACAGACACACGGCAGGAAGTACCCCTGCGATACCCAGCTCGCTTTCAGCCCGACCTGAGACTTCGACGTGACCTCGCCGCGAGTCGCCTTCATCAGACAACTCTGGCATAACCCCGCGCGACAGCTGTAAGGAACACTCGGATCGATTCGCAGGAGAGCATCCAGCACCGTCTCTCCGGGCAGGAGATCCGTCTGACGACCTTCATAGACAATTTGAGCCATATCACACCCACCCTCCGGATAGCCCGGGTTGTCTCAACCTGGAGGACGAAGTCGCAACAAAAACCGCTACCGCGTGACGGACAATTGCCGACGATCAACCATTTAAGAACGTCTCGGCCTCGACTGCCCATCTCCCCGAAATCTAGCGGTTCAGAACGTCATCCCGCACGCTGTTGGCAAGCGCCGCGACGGCATTGATCTGCTCATCACCAACGCCCAGTTCTTTCAGCGTACTGCCGAGGTGCTCGATGATGATGTCGACGTGCTGGTCGTTCAGCCCCATGTCGACGAGGTGCTTGTGACCGACACGCATGTCTTTACCGGTGTAGTTGTTGGGCCCGCCGGTGACCATCGTGAGAAAGCCAATCTGCTTGGCGCGCTGGCGGTCCATGTCGACCCCATCAAAGAAGTGGCTCACCCGATCATCAAGCAGAACTTTGCGGTAAAACCGATCGACAGCAGCCTGCATGGCGGACGCTCCGCCGAGCATGTCGTACAGAGAAGAAGATGCGACGCTCATCACAAAACTCCTGTTAGCAATAAAGGACAACTTTATCCATTATAGATCGGCGTTTCTTGCTCGTCAATTCTGTTTTTCTTGATGCAACGGAGAAAATTCTGTCGCCACAGGTTCATGGGTTGGTCTGTTGGTGGGCGATTGTTAGGATGCCATAGCCCCCATGTCGGGAGGGCGAAGCTCCGTCTGAGCCGCAACTTTGCATTGCGAATCTCTAGCCGCGAGAGGAAAACACCAATGGCCTCGCCGTTCCTTTAGGTTGTTTGCCCCTCCCAAATTTACTACTTCACAGGATCCTTCGATGTTTTCCCAGACCGCAGAATATGCCATGAGGGCGATCGTCTGGCTGGCGGAACATCGCGACAACGAAAAGATGTTCGGTCACCGCGAAATTTCCCGCGGCACAAAAGTCCCTGAAAGCTATCTGCCGAAGATCCTGAATTCGCTGGTCAAAGCAGATCTGGTCATCTCGAAACGAGGGGCCGGCGGAGGCTTTCGTCTCTCACGTGACCCGGTCGCGATTTCTCTGCTGCAGGTCATGAACGCCGTCGACCCGCTCCAGCGCATTCACAGTTGCCCCCTCAAGCTGAAGGCTCATAAATCACAGCTTTGCCCCGTGCACGCCAAGCTCGACGCGACGCTCGCCGAAGTTGAGAAAACTCTGGCAAACTCGACGATCCAGGAAGTCCTCTATCAGCCGAACTTCCCCCACCCGCTGCGCGAGTAACCGGCCAGCTTACTCGAGCGTCGGCTGCAGGATGAAGCAATGCCATCCGGTAGTATAGGTTTCATAGCCAGGCGCCACCGCATACGCGATACATGTTGGCTGACCATGAACTTCAGCGACCCGAAATCCCCTTCTCTCACCGAGCATCCGGGAGAGATCAGGAAGATTCAGCTGCTGGCCAAATTTTGCGCGATCTGTGTCTGCGAGAATCACTCCATCATGATCGCAGAGAATGAAGCGAGTTTGATCTCCCGCTGATTGATGCTTCTCGACGATCGTCTGACCAAGGGCCGCCCAGTTAAAGACAGCTCCCAGGACGCCGAGTAATTTCCCCCGAGTGTCTCCATTTTCACGAATGCCGCAGGCATAGATCAGCGCCGTCTCCCCACTGACCAATGAGCTGTGATGGGCCGTCTGGAAAGCAAAGTGATCGCCGCTCAGGGTCATCAAGGCATTTTGAAACCAGCGACTATTCGCCTGATTCGCTCCGCGCGAATGATACCGTTCAGGACGACCATTCGCGATCACCACGCCGTTCAGATCACAGACGACCAGGTCATAGTAAACGGTGTAGGAGCGCAGTATGACCGCCAGACGCTCGGACGCGATGCGACAGGCATCCGATGTCCGGGAATCGACGGCCTCGACGATGCAACTGTCGGTCGCCCACCAGCGGACATCGCAGCTCCGTTCATAAAGGTTGCGATCGATCAGGTCGACGTTGGAGAGCGCAAGATCCGCCAGACGACTACCGCGAGCGTTGGTGGACAGAGATTCGACTTCTGCCTGGATCTTCAGAATTGTCTGGCGACTGTCCTCAGACAGTTTTGTAGTCACGTCGCCGGTGTTTCGCGCCAGACCTTGAATCTCCTGCGCAACAATCCCAAACGCTGCCCCCACGGTTCCTCCGGCGCGGGCAGCTTCGATGCGGGCATTCAGCGACAGCAGCTTTGTCTGAAAATTGATCTGCTCGATCTCGACGATCGCCTGCATCAATGATCCCAATAGTTCATCAATCAGCCGTCCCAGATCGCGTTCATCCTGCTGATCAGCCACGATGACAGGCGCGTTTGAGGCAGCCAACGAAGATCGCAAGGTGGAAATCTGTGTAAGCATAGTCGCCAACAGGAACGGTGAAGTGACTTCGTCAGACGGGGACGTGTAGTCATCATCGACCCACCCGCAGCCGGGGCTGCGGTCGATTAATTAGCTGACAAATTTCTGTTCAGAACAGGTCCGATTGCAGCGAACGGTAGGCAGATACACTTACGAATCACGATTTTTAATCGTCACTTTCGGTAACATCGGAGAAAGCAGCAAAGTTTGACATTACCCGTGCGCCCGTCTAGTTTGGACAGCTCATATCAAGCAGGATTACTGCGTTCTTTCTTCTCTTCCTATAAATGACACGAGGCCTCGCCATGAAAACACTGATCCTGGGATTGATCGCCACGATACTCCTGGCTGCGTCTGCCTTCGCTCAGGACACCTCAGCTGCCAAGGAAAAAATCCAGGAACACTGCGACAAGCTGAACATCGATGTCCAGTTCGATCAGGCGTACGCAGGCAACGAGAATCCTCGACAGGCACTCGATATTTACCTGCCAAAGTCCCGCCAATCGGAGAAACCGATCCCCGTTGTGGTCTACATTCACGGAGGTGCCTGGATCAGCGGTGATAAACTCGCCGTCGCCAACCGTCCGATCCTGGCTGCCTCCACGGGGCAGTATGCCGGGATCAGCGTCGCCTATCGACTCAGTAACGAAGCCAAATGGCCCGCACAGATTCATGACTGCAAAGCCGCCATTCGCTGGGTACGCGGCAATGCGGAAAAGCTTGGCCTGGATGCGGATCACATCGCTGTCTGGGGCACGTCTGCCGGCGGACACCTCGTCTCGATGCTCGGCACATCCGGGGGCGTCGAATCACTGGAAGGGGATCTCGGGCCTTATACAGACAAAAGCAGTCGCGTGACCTGCGTGATCGATGAATGCGGACCGACCGACTTTGAACTTGCCCTGACATATAAAGACGGTAAGCCCCAGGAGGAGGATGTCGCGGTCGTCGGATTACTCGGCGGCAAACTGGCTGACCATGTCGACCTCACGAAATCGTCGTCACCAGTGACCTATGTCACGCCCGACGATGCCCCCTTTCTGATCCTTCATGGAACAAAGGATCTGCGCGTTGACTTTTCTCACGCTACTCGCATGGATAAAGCGCTTGAGGAAGCAGGCGTTTCGTCAATTCTCATTCCGGTAACAGATGTCGGCCATTCGCTGGGACACCCCAAGATGATCGAACGCATTAAAAGCTTCGTCGATCATCATCTCTGCGGCCTGGACGTCGAAACTCCAGAAGAACCGCTCAACCCGATCAAGTAAGTCGTCCAAGTCACGCCAGAACAACACGGGCGTGACAGGGATTCGACGTGACTGGGTTTCAATGTCTCAAATCAGCATTGAATCCAGCAGCATGCGCATCTTTCGCATTTCCAGAGGACGATCGCTGGCGGCGATGTGCTGCGGATGCAGGCAGACGGAGAGGATCCGCTGATAATCAAACTTCTTGAGCCCGGTCATAATCCGGCTGTAGTCGATCTCACCTAAGCCGACGGGAATCTGAAACTGATCCGGGAGGCTGTCTCGCAGGTGGGCGTGATAGGTGTATGGGTAAAGCTTATCCAGGTTCTGAGTATGCGACGGCCCGGTCAGGTAATAGCTCGGGTCAAGAGTCAGCCCAAGGCCTTTGACGGCCTGGCAGAGTTCGACTGCCGTATGTGGATCTTCCGTCAGGCAGCCATTCGTTGTGCGGATCGAAAGTCGAATCCCTTCCTGGCTGCACATCAGCAGATTGCGTTTGAGGCGATCCAGTTCGGAATTGAACGGCGTTCCGAGTTCCGCTGAGGGAATAGTGATCTGTGTAATCTTGAGGGCTTTGGCGATTTTCGTCACGCCTTCCAGCTGAGCATCCGTCGGCATAGCTTCAATATCAATCGCGACTGATAAGAGTCGTGATTTATCGCGAAACTTTGCAACAAATCCTTCGACATCAGCAATGGTCTCATCCAAGTTCAGGTGCGTACCGGCGGCATCGAAAAAGAATTCGACCTTTTCATACTCCAGGTCGGTGAGCTGTTTGCAGGCCTCTTCAAAAGAAAGATCGCTAAAACATTGCGTGGAGGCTGCGATGAACATGACGGTTCGATCCTTCTAACGGTCATTCTACGGGGCGAGATGCGGCAGGACTTGCAGACATATTAGGCATAAAGCCATGTTGATCAACAAGTTAGAAGCAGAGGAGGCTGATTTCCTGCCTGTTAATCTATGACGATTGTAGGGATTCTGCAAGTCCGTCTGGTAATTCTGGGTGAATCGAATCTTCCTTCAATCCTGTTTCTGCAAGTTATTTCGATTCTCCAGCCGATAACAATGGTAGGTCGCACGGAATTTCCGTGACCGACTTCACTTTTGATCCAAATCCCGACGATCTGATCGACGGGATGAGACGATAAAGCCACCTCATCGATGGGACGTTTGGCCGTCGGTCGTTCACCGTCTGGTCAGCCAAGGGAAGGGACTGCCATGATTCATCTCAATCTTATGACGCTAAGCGTCGGTTCGTTGCTGTTGCTGGCGACCGGCTGCAGCACCATGCAGGCTGGTAAACAGCCAGAATTTCGTGGACAAAGCCCAAGCGGCGGGATTGTTCAGGCTTATGGTGAGGATCTGGACAAGAATCCAACCATCCAGCAAACCTCGGAACAACGTCTCCACGACGCTGGCGCTCGCCCGATCCATGACTTCGTCCAGACGCACCCTGCGTACAACACGACTCGTCACGCCGAACCAACCGTCTATCCACAGGCTGCTCCGTATGATGGCGGATACGGCGGCGGATATGGCGCTGGCAGCTGCCCACCAGGTGGTTACGGTAACTATCCTCCTTACGGCCATGGCTGTCAGAACGGCTGCTTCCAGGGTATTCACCACAATCACTCTTATCAGGTCCGTCGTCCCAACGACCTGAGCTACCCACCAGCCAACATGCCCGGTGGAGTCACCGTCTATCCTTACTACACCCACAAAGGCCCAGATTGCTTCTTCCTCGGCATGAAGGAATATTAACGGTCCTTCGCCCGAAGCACGTCCCGACCATCGATGAAAAAACCCCGGTCATTAGGCCGGGGTTTT
>SXGT01933100.1_pt1 | contig 35107 bp, 26 predicted proteins | sample 3176221 | NCBI WGS metagenome assembly SXGT01 (sample SAMN11356862, study PRJNA531348) | freshwater metagenome | isolation source: freshwater sample F1-120 | place: China: Fuxian Lake, Yuxi | collected 2017-12-25 | reverse complement strand
GAGAGAAATGGCCGTCACCCGCAAGGGCACAGAATTCGGCTTACGACCACTGCGTTGGGCGGGTCCGCAAGGACCCGCCCCTTTTTCCTTTCGTACCGGGGATGTGCTGTTTCGATCGTGGGTATTGAGTTGCTCCGGTCGATCGCTAAGATCGGACACTCTCATGAGCCACTCGCCCAAGCCCCACAGCCTGCAGTCCTACTCGCTGCTCGTCTACCGAAAGGCGGTGCACCCTGACTTCTTTGCCATCGAAAGTCGGAAGCGGATTGAAAATGGCGCCATCGAGGCGGAGGCATGGATCACCAAGGGCGGTCACGCCGTCAGATTCCAGTTCGGCGACACCTGTGTGGTTGAAGTGATCACGGATCAGCCGCAGGGCTTGCCCGAGCGGGGGCTCACCACCAACATGATCTGCGCCGGGGAGCATGATCACGAAGAATCGGTGACCGAGTCACTCCAGTTCATGACGACCGTCCAGACTGAAACGCTCGCTGAGCACCTCTATCTCGGGACCTACAAGGAGATGCTCACGCACGGGCGCGACAACGAGTCGCTCACAGTGGTCTGGGGAGACCCATTGACGCAGAAGCCGAACCTCTCAGTGGTTGACCTTCAGCGGTACAAGTCGGAGATCCACGCGCAGAGCTGGCACCTTCGCAGCGACTGCGGACTCGTCCTGAGGACGCAGTCGATGTTCCAACTCAACGAGCAGCCCAAGCGAAGCGATGTCAAGAAGCCGCACTGAGGCGGCTCGTCGACTCGTCGAGACGGACATCCTCCTAGGGACGACAGACATCCCGTTGGTGCTCGGCACGCGTGCCGAGGAAGCGGGGGAGGTGTCCCCCCCCGGGCCTGCGCCCTTATCTTCGCCCGAAGGAGGTGACCGCGAGGCGCGACTGGCGCAGTTGCGCGATCGTCACGACGCAGAGTGCCCGCATTGCACTTCGGCGCGCGCGCACACGAAGACCGTGTTTGGAGAAGGGAGTGCGCACGCGAAAGTGTTTTTCGTCGGCGAGGCGCCTGGGGAGACCGAAGACCAGCTCGGGCGTCCGTTCGTCGGCCGCGCGGGTCAGAAACTCGACGAGATGATCAAGGCGATGGGCTACCGACGGGAGGACTGCTACATCGCCAATGTGCTCAAGAGCCGCCCGCCGAACAACCGGACGCCGCTTCCAGCCGAGATCGCGCAGTGCGGCCCCTATCTTGTCGAGCAGATCTTGATCATTCGCCCCATGGTCCTCGTGCCACTTGGCGGTCCCGCAACGCAGCTCCTTCTCAAGGTCGAGACCGGCATCACGAAACTCCGTGGGCACTGGACACACTGGGTGCCTCCGGATGGATCCGGCATCGCACCCATCCCAGTGATGCCAACCTTCCATCCGGCGTACCTGTTGCGCAACTACACACAGCAGACGCGCAGCGAGGTCTGGAGCGATCTCAAGGCTGTCGTTGAGCGCGTACGAAGCGGCTGAGCGGTCTCCCCGTGGATCGAGCGCCAGAGTCGGGAGAGAACTCGTCGGGTTCAAGAGGCAAGCGGGGAACCAACACAACGGAGAGCGCGTATGTCGAAGCGGAGGAAGGGAAACTGGATGGGAATCCAGATCACTGAGCACCGGGCGAAGGAACTCGCTGCTCACCAAGACCCCCACGAGGAGCCTGTCGCGGCCTAGTGCTAGCGGCGGGCTCTTTTTTCAACGCTCCTTTGCTGAGTCGAGGACGATCGTCACCGGACCGTCGTTGAGTAGTTCGACCCGCATGGACGCGCCGAACTGGCCGCGTGCAACCGTGATGCTGGAAGCCTCGAGGATGGATGCGACCTGATCGCAGCGCTGCGCCGCGATCGCGGGCGCTTCGGCCTGCTCGAAGCCAGGTCGGTTGCCTCGGCTCGTGTCAGCGAGCAGCGTGAACTGGCTCACGAGCAGCACCGCACCGCCGCACTGGCGCACATCGAGATTCATCTTGCCCTGATCGTCTTCGAAGATGCGAAGCGCCGCGATCTTCCGAGCCATCCATGCCGCGCTCTCCTCCGAGTCGCCCTTGGCGACGCCAAGAAGGACAAGAAGACCCAACCCAATCTCTCCCACTCGGATCCCTTCGACATCAACGCTAGCGCGCGAGACCCGCTGGATCACAGCAATCATGGAACGACCGCGATCAGTCGATGCGCACGAGCCCCATCGCCGCACAGGAGACGAGGGCGTGCCCCTGCGGGTCAAGCTCGGCCGGGCTCTGGGCGTACTCAATCAGTTCGGGAAGGGAGCCCGTCACGAGCTTGGCCGCCGTCATGTTCCCCACGCTGCACCAGCGCTGCGAGTTCTGATCGGCTCCGACTTTTGTGAGGAACGAGTCCATGTTCCCCTCGAGGTACGTCGAAAGAAGCGCACGGTCGTACCGCTCGACATCCTTCCTGATCTGCGGACCCACCGGCGTCTGATCACCGAACTGGGGCCCCACATGGCTGAGATCGGCGCTGGCGACGACGAGCGTGCGCCCGGGTGCCTTGGCGAGTGCATCGCGCAGCGCGGGAACAAATTCGTCGAAACTCACTCGTGCGCCGTCGTCAGCGATCATGGGTCGCAAGGGGCTCGGCACAAGCGCCGCCACCACCGGCACCCTTCCAAAGAGAGTGTGAAGCCACGGCAAGTGGATGCCAATCGAGTGCTCCGCAAGGAGGTCGATTTCGTCTTTGAAGAGCCGGTCACCGAGTTGCTTCTCGAGCATGTCCACCACGCCTGAGTCTGCCGCGAACGGTCCCCACGGGCTGTCGAATCCGTGCGAAGTCATCACGATGCCATCGCCGATACCAAAATGATTGGTGCCCAGCACCACAACGCGATCGGGGCGCGCGGCCTTCACGAACGCCTTGTAAGCGGTGGCGTAGGTCTTCCCGCCTCGTGTGTAGTCAAGGTGAGGAGCGACGATGCCGAGGAGCTCGCCCTCAAGTTCTGGATCCTCCGCTTCGTCGAGGAGTTTTTGGATGGTGCTCGTTGCCTCGTCGGCCGTTTCTCCCGCCGCCGTGGAAGCGCCCTTGGGAAACGCACGGTGGGCGCGGACCCTATCGAGTGCCGCCTTCTCGAGTCGCTCGGCGTTTGGGCCCCACAGGAGACCTGCGTCGTCGAGCGCCGTCACCAGTTGGACGAGAAACTCCCTCGGCGCACCGGTCTTCTCAGTGATCTCCTCGAGCGTGTGCTCACCTTGGAGGATCGAGAACAGGGGGAGCATTTCCGGCGGCACGACGGGCGCATTGCCGTCGCCCCGGAGGTTGGAGGGGTCCCGGAGTGCCACGAGCACCTTCTTTTCCGCATCCTGGACGGCGATCGGTAGGAACGGACGGACATGCGGACGATCATGGTGGGCTGGCAGTGGATCCATGGAGTGGCGAGTGTAAGGCCGCCGTGGGGGATAACTGAGAATGTCGACCACATTCGTACCGAGCAGGCTGAATCCGCAACGCGAATGACCGATACATGGAGTCCGCGGCGCGTGAGGCCGAGGCTCCGTATGCTCGTCCGTTCTCGCCACACTCAGGAAACAACGCACATGTCTCGAATGCTCTTCTCGTCGATCCTTTCGCTCGGTGTCATCAGCGCGGCGGCCGTTGCCCAAACGCCCCAGCAGCCACCCGCGCCTCCGGGCGTTGAAACGGACACTCCGGTTCCACATCCATCGCAGCCCATTGTGGTTCCCTCAGGCGCGCCCGCAGGGGACAGGACCTCCGGCAAGAAGCCAGCGGGAGGGACAACCGACGGTGTGCTCTCGACGCACAACCAGGGTGGTCGTGGGGTGCCCAAGGATGCAACGGCAACGAAGCAAGCTCCGGGCACGCTCGACTCGAAGGCCGTCGCGGCCGCAGGTGGTCAGCAGTTTCCTTCTGGTCCGCCACCGATCGTCTTTGAACCGGCGATTCTCAATCTGGGCGAAATGCAGGCCGATGTGCCCAAGACCGGCAAACTCACGATTCGCAATGTGACCGACATGCCTGTGACAATCACCAAGGCGATCCCCGGCTGCGGCTGCACGACCGCCAACGCGCCCAAGGATCCGATCCCCGCAGGTGGCGCCACCGAAATGGAGATCACGCTCAAGCCAGGCCCCAAGCAGGGGGTCAAGCTGTCCAAGCGAGTCACCTTCCAGCTCGAGGGCCACAACCCGATCGTGTTGACGGTTGAAGGCGATGTCGCCGCATATGTCACCGTCACCCCCGATGTCATCGAGAGCGCATCGAAGGATGCCACCTCGCAGGCCAATGATGGCAAGCTCGTCGTGGCCTCAGCCGATGGGCAGGCATTCAAGATCACGGGCATCAACCCCCCCGTCGTGACCGATGCGTCCCCGGATGCCGCGAAGGAGCATGTCATTCACATCGACTGGGCGAAGTGGGAGGAGCAGGGACGCGCCATCAAGTTGGCGATCGCCACCGACCATCCAAAGGCCGGGTCGATCAGCGTCATGATCAAGCGACCGATTACAGTTACGGGTGCACCGACCGCACCGCCAGCGACGCCACGCGCGGTTCCGAGCCCGGCCACGAGCCAGCTCGTGAGCGCCTCGCAGAAGGGCGACGCCGCCAAGGTCAAGGAGTTGCTCGCCGCCTCTGGCACCAATGTGAATGAGGTCGACTCGGAGACGGGGCGCACCGCGCTCCACTGGGCATCGCGCGAGAATCGCGGCGAGATTGTGGCGTTGCTCATTGAAGCGAAGGCTGATGTCAACGCGCAGGATCGCACCGGGAAGGGGCCGCTCACCCTTGCGGCCGAGACCGGCAGCGTCGATGCGACCAAGCGCCTTCTTGACGCTGGTGCGAGCGTCACAGCGCGCGACCAGATCGGTGGCACGCCGCTCACTTGGGCGTGCGGATTGGGAAGCGCCGACACGGTCCAACTCCTCCTCGAGAAGGGCGCCGATGTCTCGGTCGTCGATGTGAATGGTCTCACTCCGCTCATTTGGGCTGCCGGCATCGGCAAGCCCGAGACCGTTGCCGTCATCCTTGCGAAGAAGCCTGAGTTGAATCTCAAGGACGGCGTGACGGGCGACACGGCGCTCATGCGCGCCGTCCGCAGCGGCAAGGCTGAGAGCGTCAAGATGCTCATCGTCGCCGGCGCCGATGTCAATCTCAACAACAAGCAGGGCTACTCGCCAATCCAACTCGCGGCGCTCTCGGGGACTGCGGAGAAGGTGCAAATGCTGCTTGATGCCGATGCGGATGTATCCACCAAGGACGCGACCGGACGCACGGCACTCGATCTGGCACAGCGCCGAACGGACGAGCAGGGCAAGAAAATCGCAGAACTGCTGCAGTCCAAGGGCGCCGCAAGCGCGATCCCCGTGCCGCCTTCGACTCCGCCGGCTCCCTGAGCTGGCGACTCCAGATTATTGGGCCAGGATCCCCCCCGAAAGGGGGGGTTTTCATTCATGCCTGCTACCTTTCGGGAATGACCACGGCGACCGCTCCCCACAAGTCTGAGACGCACCCCACTCCCAAGGCCTACGGCGACCTTGCATCGCTCGTCCGCGAGTCCGGCGTCTTGCAATCGATCGGTGGGATCCTCAGCTGGGATCAGGAAACGATGATGCCGCCCGAGGGCGTCGACCACCGAAGCACCCAGTTGTCGCTCTTGGCGCGACTCGCGCATCAGACAGCCGTCAGCCCTCGCGTGCGCGATCTCCTTGCGGCGTGCGAGGCGGACGGGCCATTCATGGCCAGCGGATCCGCCGAGGCCGCGAATGTCCGCGAGATGCGGCGGGACTTCGACAAGCTTTCGAAACTCCCAGAGTCGCATGTGGCCGAGTTCGCGGCATTGACGGCCAAGGCGCAGCATGCGTGGATCGGGGCGCGAAGCAAGAGTTGTTTCGCCGACTTCGAGCCATGGCTCCGGAAAATCGTTCAGCTCTCGCGCGATCGAGCGCAACTCTTAGGGATTCCCGCGGGCGGCGAGCCGTGGGACGCGCTTGCGGATTCGTACGAGCCCGACTGCACCGCGGCAAAGGTCGAAGCGGTCTTCCACCCGTTGCGGAAGCGGCTCGCGTCGTTCATCGCCGAGATCGCTGCCGCGCCCAAGCGACCCTCGAACCGCTTCAATGAGCACGCGCTTCCCATCGAAGCGCAGGAGCGCTTTGTTCGCATGGTGGTCACTGCCATTGGGTTCGACTTCACGCGCGGGCGTCTCGACACGAGCACTCATCCGTTCTGCGGAGGGAGCCACTGCGACGACACGAGATTGACCACGCGCTACTCCGAGACATGCGTCAATGATGCGCTAGGTTCGTCGATGCATGAGGCGGGCCACGGCATGTATGAGCAGGGGCTCTTGCGGAGCGAGATCGGCCTCCCTTCGGGCACGGCAATCTCGCTGGCCGTGCATGAGAGCCAGAGTCGCCTCTGGGAGAACCAGGTTGGTCGCTCGCGTTTCTTCTGGACCTGGTGCGCACCGAAACTTGCCGAATGCTTCGGTGCTGCCGGGACAGGGTTCGGCGTCGAGGAGTTGTATGGCGCGGCGAATGTTGTCGAGCCGGGGTTCATCCGAGTCGATGCCGATGAAGCGACCTACAACCTCCATGTGATGGTGCGGTTCGAGATCGAGCGGCTCCTCATTTCGGGCGCGTTGGATACGAAGGACCTTCCCGGCGAGTGGAATCGGCGCTACAAGGAGTACCTCGGGCTCACAGTGCCCGATGACCGTCGCGGGTGCTTGCAGGATGTCCATTGGAGCATGGGCGCGATCGGGTACTTCCCGACCTACACGCTCGGCACCCTCTACTCGGCGCAATTCTTCGACGCCGCCAGAGCGGCGATCCCTGGGCTTGAGGCGGGTCTGGCGCACGGTGAGTTCGCGCCGCTGAAGGCCTGGCTCAACCGCGAGATCCACGCACACGGCCGTCGTTACGGCTCCGAAGAACTCTGCCGGCGGGTGACGGGCAAGGGATTGAGTTTCGAGCCCTACCTCGCCTACCTCGAAGGCAAGCTGCGACCGCTTTACGGGATCTAGGGGGCCGGCGGAAGGGTCGGCGGGGGGGCTGTCCGCGTCGTGCTCGCCACCGTCGTACCCGTGCCGCGACCGGGCAGTTTCCCGGTTGCGGCAATGATGCCGACGACCACTGTCCAGAGTGGGAACATGCCGACAACGGGAATCGCTTCCGCCACGAGCGCGATGAGCAGGATCGCAGGTTGGCCCAGCGCGATCCAGATCGCAAATGCCGTCACGAGGTCCACCGAGATCACGAGCGGTTCGGCGATGACGGTCGCGCTGAAAACGAAGCTGAACCCGTCGGAAGCCAGCGCGATCGCGAGCGCGATGCCGATCCGCACCCAAGAGGGGCGTCGTTCCGAAATCTGTGGCGCGATTGTCGCCATTGCCTGTAGCCTTGCAAGACTCTACACCAATGGGCACCGCCGCATCGAACCTCAGAAATGTCGCCATCATCGCGCATGTTGATCATGGCAAGACCACGCTCGTCGATGCCATGCTGCGCGCTTCGAGCGCCGCGAGTGAAGTCGAGCAGGATGCGGAGTGCGTGCTCGACTCGAATCCGCTTGAGCGAGAACGAGGGATCACGATCCTCTCGAAGAATTGCGCCGTGGACTACTCCGTGCGCCACGGCCGTCACGCCGGCGAGACGCTGCATGTCAACATCATCGACACGCCCGGCCCCGCTGACTTCGGTGGCGAGGTCGAGCGCGTACTCCGGATGGCCGATGGCTGCCTCATTCTCGTCGACGCGATGGAAGGACCGATGCCCCAGACGCGCTTCGTCCTCTCGAAGGCACTTGAGGTCGGACTCAAGCCCATCGTCGTCGTGAACAAGTGCGATCGGCCCGACGCAAGGCCTGACGGAGTTGTCAACGAGGTGTTCGACCTTCTCGTGGACCTCGGCGCCGACGAGCTCGCGCTCGACTTTCCGGTGATCTGGGCGTCCGGACGGGAAGGGTGGGCGAGTCGCAGCCGTGAGGACCGTTCGCGCGGCGTCGATGACCTCTTCGCGGCGATCGCTGAGCGCGTGCCATCGCCCAAGGGCGATCCCGATGCGCCGCTGCAGTTCCTTGTCGTCAACCTCGACTCGAACGACTATGTGGGACGGCTCGGCATCGGTCGAGTGTTCAACGGTGTCTTGCGTCCCAACACAAGTGTGGTCGTCTGCAAGGCCGACGGCTCCACCCGCAAGGCGCGCGTGCAAGGGGTCAAGCGGTTCGTCGGACTTTCGCGGGCATCAGCGGAGTTGATCGAAGCGGGGGACCTCTGCGCCGTTGAAGGCATCACCGACATCGAGATCGGTGACACCGTCTGCTCGCCCGACGAGGTGCGTGCCATGCCGCGCGTCAAGGTGGACGAGCCCACCCTGCACATGGTCTTCAGGATCAATGACGGTCCGCTCGGTGGACGCGAGGGCAAGTTCGTGACGAGCCGCCAGATTGCGGAGCGGCTAGAGCGCGAGCTCCGATCGAATGTGGCGTTGCGCGTGGCGCCCGGCGACAGCTCGGAAGAGTTCCATGTGTCGGGGCGCGGTCTCCTGCACCTCGGAGTGCTCCTCGAGACGATGCGCCGCGAAGGGTTCGAGTTGACCGTCGGAAAGCCCGAAGTCATCGAACGAGAGATCGACGGCGTCACCTGCGAACCCTACGAACGGCTCGCGCTCGATGTCGCGCAGGGGGCCATGGGGCCCGCGCTCGAGCTCCTCGGCCAGCGTGGGGCGGAGATTACGAAGGTCGACATGCGGGGGACGCGAGCGCATGTCGAAGCCGACATTCCTGCGCGCGGTCTCATTGGACTGCGCACCAGAATCCTCAACGCCACCGGCGGTGAGTCCATCATGCACCACTCCTTCAGCGGGTATCGCCCGGTGCGGTTTGCGCCGCGACGGCGCATCAATGGCGTGATGGTCGCCGTCGAGGCCGGCACCGCGACGACCTATTCGCTCCTCAATCTTGCTGACCGCGGGGTGATGTTCGTGAGCAACGCCGATGTGATTTACGAGGGGATGGTGGTCGGTGAGCACAATCGCGACAATGACCTCCATGTGAATGTCGTGAAGGCGAAGCCGATGTCCAATGTTCGTGAGTCGAGCAAAGAGGCCACCGTCGTCCTCAAGGCACCGCGGCCGCTGACGCTCGAGTCGGCGCTCGAATACCTCGAATCCGAGGAGTTTGTCGAGATCACGCCGTCAGCGATCCGCATCAGGAAGCGCATCCTGCGCGAGGCCGATCGCCGCCGCATCCAACGTCAGGCCAAGGACCGGGAAGCGACTGCGGCGGCGAGCGAGGGTTAGACTCCGCTCAATGCCGGTCCTCGTGCAGAAGTTCGGCGGGACCAGCGTCGCGGACGCTGAGCGGATTCGTCGCGCCGCCGCGCGCGTCGTCGAAGCACGCGAACGCGGATTCGGCGTTGCCGTGGTCGTGAGCGCCATGGGACACACGACTGACGAGCTCATCTCGTTGGCCGAATCGGTTTCGCCCATGCCGGACCGTCGCGAACTCGACATGGTGATGGCGACCGGTGAACAGGTGTCGGCGGGGCTCCTCGCAATGGCGCTTTGCGACCTCGGTTGCCCAGCCACGAGCCTGACCGGCGGACAGGCTGGGATTCGCACGGACGGCGTCCCGATGCGAGGACGGATCACACGCATCGATACCGGGCGATTGGAGCGGCTCCTTTCGCGAAACGAGGTGCCGGTTGTCGCTGGATTCCAAGGGCTCTCTGAAGATGGGGAGATCACGACGCTCGGCCGGGGCGGCAGCGACACGACTGCGGTCGCCCTCGCGGCCGCGTTGCGCGTCGCTGAAACCGGCGGCTGCTGTGAGATCTACACGGATGTCGACGGCGTCTACACAGCCGATCCTCGGCTCGTGCGCACGGCGTGCAAACTGCCGCGGATCTCGTACGAAGAGATGCTCGAACTCGCCACGCTCGGCGCCGGGGTGATGCACGCGCGCGCCGTCTTGTTCGGCGAGAAGTTTGGGGTCCCGATTCATGTCCGGCACAGCCAGAAGCCTGACGCGGGCACGATGATCGCCCGAGAAAGCCAAGCCATGGAAGAACTCGCCGTCGTCGGTTGCGCGCTCAAAGATGACTTGGGACGCGTGACGATTCGTCAGATCCGCAACTGTATTGGACTGCAAGGCACGCTGTTCACGGCGCTCGCGCACGCGAACATCGTCGTCGACGACATCATGCAGACCGAACAGGGGTCCTCGACGATGATCGCCTTCACCGTCGAACACGCGGACTTGGGTGATGCGAAACAGATCGTCGCCCGAACGCTCACGGAACTTGGCGACGGCGAGATGTCAGTCGAGGTCGGGCTCGCCAAGGTGTCGGCGGTGGGGGTTGGGATGAAAGTCCACGCGGGGGTCGCAAGCCGGATGTTCCGCGCGCTCGGCGAAGCCGGGATCCCCATCCACAACATCACCACCAGCGAAATCAAGATCAGCTGCATCATCGAGAAGGTGCACGGACCCACCGCCCTCGAAGTCGTCCATCGGGCGTTCGGGCTTGGACTCGGCTCGAACGCGACGATCGCTATGCAGACCGACGAGGCGCAGGGATGACATCGTTCGAAAGCGGGCCGCTCTGGGAACCCTCGTCGAGCCGAGATCCGCTGCCGCCGTCGCTGCCGAACTTGAAGGTGATCCGTCAGCTTGGGGTCGGCGGGTTTGGAGCCGTCTGGCTCTGTGAGCAGAGTGCGCCGTTGAAGCGGGAGGTGGCGGTCAAGGTGATGCGAAGCGTGACCGCCGGGCCGCGGCTTCGCGCTCGATTCGATGCCGAACGGCGGTTGCTCGCGCGGATGGAGCACCCTGGAGTGGCACGCATCTTCGACGCGGGCGAAACGGCCGAGGGGGCCATGTACTTCGTGATGGAGTTCGTGCGCGGCGAGCGACTTCTCGACTACTGCGATGGCCACACGATTGATGTCCGCGGCAGGGTCGAACTCATGCGGCAGGTCTGCGCGGCAGTTCAGCACGCGCACTCCAAGGGCATCGTCCACCTCGACCTCAAACCGGCGAACATCCTCGTGTGCGAAGTCGACGGCGTGCCCTCGGTCAAGGTCATTGACTTTGGGATCGCGAGGTTGGCGGACGATCCGGATGCCGTCTCCGCGCTCATCGACGCACACTCGGTCGCCGTGGGAACGATTGAGTTCATGGCTCCTGAGCAGTTGCTGGGCACCGTGCAACCCGATACGCGCTCGGATGTGTACGCGCTTGGGGTTGTGCTCTACGAACTCCTTTCGGGGCTGAGGCCTTTCGACTCGAAGCAATTGCGCTCGATGAGCGGCGCCGATGTCCAGCGACTGATCCGCGAACTCGACCCAGACGCGCCGAGTGTGAGGACGGATCGGGCGAGCGTCGTGGAATCCGCGCAGGCCGAGACCCGTGCCGAGGCGAGGGGCCTCTCGCCTCGCTCGCTTGTTCGCAGCCTTCGTGGCGAACTCGATGTGGTCGTGATGCACTGCCTCGAGCGGGCTCCCGAATCCCGATACCCGACCTGCGATGCACTCTCAGCCGACCTCGGAAGGTGGCTCTCGCACGAGCCAGTTGCGGCGCGGGCTGCACCACTTGGCGTTCGACTCGCCAAGTTTGCCCGCCGCAACCGCGTGGGCATTGCCGCCGCGGCCATGATCGTGATCGCGCTCTTCGGTGGCCTCGCGGCGATGGCGTACGGGCTCGTCGAGGCCAACCGGCAACTCGCCCGCGCCGAACGGCTCGGCGGCTTCAACACACGGATGCTCGAATCTGTCAGCCCCGATTTGGCCAAGGGGATGGACACGCGACTCCTTCGTCTTCTCTTCGACCAGACGATGGGATCCATCGACACGGAGTATGCCGACGATGCGATGCTCGCCGCCGACGCGCACGAGACGGCGGGGGTTGCCTACAAGTCCATCGGTGACTATGACAAGGCGCTCGAACATATCAAGCGGTGCTACGCGCTCTACCAGACAGAACTTGCGCCGGAGGACCCCGACTTTCTGCAGGCTCGCAACGACTGCGGCGTCTTGCTCCTGATGACAGGCAAGACCGAAGAGGCCGCGATTCTCCTGGAGTCCACCTACGAGGACCGCCGGCGGCTGTTTGGTCCGCAGGACCGCAACACACTGTCCTCCCTGCACAACCTCGCGTGGTTGCGCGAAGAACAGCACAATCCCACGGAGGCGCTCGCACTCTACGCACAGGCCGCCGAACACAAGCGAACGGTGCTCGGCGTCGACGATCCATCCACCTTGCAGTCATTCGACAATCTTGGGGAGTTGCAGCGCGAGAGCGGGCAGTTCGAAGCGGCACTGGCGACCCTTACCGATGTTGTCCAGAGGCGCACGAGGATTTCCGGACCGCGCGCGTCTGACACGCTTCTGTCGCGCAACAACCACTGCATGGTGCTCCGTTCCATGGGCGACACAACGACGACGGAACCCGCATTCCGCGCGCTCATCGCGGATATGGAGGCCGTGCTGGGGCCGGATCATCCGTACACGCTCGTCACGAACAACAATCTTGCGAGCATTCTTCGCGACACCGGTCGTGCCGGCGACGCCGAGCAGATCTATCGGCAGATCATTCCGCTGTTTGAGGGGCGCTATGGGCCCGATGCGACCTACACGACCATCGCCATGGCCAATCTTGCGTTGGCGTTGGAGATTCAGGACAAGGACGCCGAAGCGGAATCACTCTATCTCGAGGTCATCGAGCGAAAGAGCCGTCAGGCCGGCCCCAAGGCGGCCACCACGATCCACACGATGCTCAACTTGGGTTCGCTCTACTTTGGCCAGTCGAGGTGTGACGAGGCTCACGCGATCTGGTCCAAAGCTCAGGGTGCGGCAAAGGAGACACTCGAGCCCACCCATCCGACGGCCTGTCGGGCGAGCATCTACACCGCGCAATCCCATTTGCGCAACCGCGATTTCAAGGGCGCGCTCGAACTCGTGCGTCAGGCTGCGCCCGATGACATCGGGAAGCTCCCGAAGGATCTCCAAGTCATCGCGTACAGAGTGACGGGCGCTGCCGCTGCGGAAGCGGGCGACTTCGCGCATGGGATGAAGGCGCTCTCGCTTGCCTACGAGCGAGCGACCGAACTTGGAAAGCCCGAGCAGGCGAGGGACATCGCGCGGCTCCTCGGGAGTTACGCCACCGACGCCGGAGACGAAGAGTCTGCTGCCGTGTGGAGCGATCGCGCGAGGGCGTCACCGTGACGGTGGCCCGCGCGCGAATCGGGCGCATTTCTAGGGAAAATCGGTTCCATCCATGATTTTACAGAACATCCATTATCGGACTTTATGGGTTTCGGGCTTGCTTCATTCAGAGCACCTCGGATGAGTTCATGGGACTCCAACCCCGAGGGTTTGCGGCAATCGATGGCGCCGCTTTGCTCCGTGTTCCGTCGGTTCCTCAAATCGAAGGGACTCAAGTACACGATCGAGCGCGCGGATGTTCTCGACGCGATCATCGCCCGTGACGGACTCTTTGAGGCGGAAGAGCTTCTTCTTGAGCTGCGCAAGCGCGGTCATCGCGTCTCGAAGGCCACGACCTACAGAACGATCGCGCTGCTACTTGACGCCGGAATCATTGTGCAGGCACTCTTTGATTCGAAGCAATCGCACTACCAACTGATCTATGGCAAGGAACCGCGCGACCACATGGTGTGCATGAAGACCGGCAAGCTCGTCGAGTTCCAGAGCCGTGACCTCACAGCGCTTCGGAACAAGATTTGCAAGGAACTCGGGTGGACACCCGTCGGGCACCGGTTTCAGATCTACGCGGTGAGTCCTGATGCGGGCTAGTCCGGCTCAGTCCGCGGAGCGGACCCGATGGACGCGCGGCGCTGCGCGCCGTCGTGGGTCAGTTCGAGGCGCACACTGAGTGTTGGCGCGGCAATCCACTTCGCGATGCGGCTGATCCACTCGACGACGACGACGCAGTTCGCCCCCGGCATCGCCAGTTCGTCAAGTCCGAGTGACTCGACGGTCTCGGCCGATTCGATTCGCCAGGCATCGATGTGGACGAGCGAAACGCGCGGCCCTGCGTAATCCTGTCGTGTCACGAATGTCGGACTTGAGACGAGCGACGCGTCGATGCCGAGTCCTGCGGCAAGTCCTCGAACAAGCGTCGTCTTTCCCGCACCGAGCTCACCCTCGAGTGCGACGAGATCGCCGGAGCGCAATTCGTTCGCGAGGCGCATCCCGAGGGCGAGCGTCGCGGCTTCGTCGGCGAGTTCAACCGTTGCCATGCGTCCACCCGCACTTGGAGATCTCGGAAGCCTCGCCGTCCGTGATGAGAAAGACAGCCACGCCCCGAGGGTCCACCGGCGCAACGACCGATCCAATCTCGATCCATGTCGGTGGCACGGGCGCGCTGGCGTCGATCACGGCGACGAGTTCGTGATCTTCGCCATCGCGCAAGGCCCCTTCCAATGATGACCCGTCCGCGATCGGGATCCGATGGGCATCAAGGTGCGCCACGAGGGGCGCGCCGCGAGCGCCCGACGATGCGTGCATGACGCGCGCGACATCGATACCGAGTCCGTCGCTGACATCGATCATCGCGTGCACTCTTGCCCCGAGTGTGTCCACGAGTGCATGCGCCTCCGAAAGTCTCGGCGTGAATCGAAGGTGTCGGCCCATGCCGTCCTTGCCGAAGGAACCGCCGAGCGGACCGCTGACGATGATGCGGTCGCCCGCGACCGCGCCGTCGCGCCGGACAACGATGCCATCCTTGCGAGCCCGCGCGAGAATCGTGACCGCAAGCGAGAGCGGCGCACCTTCACGCCGGTGCACGCAGGTGTCGCCGCCAACGAGCGGGCAACCCGCGCCCCCCGCCTCCTTCACGAGCGCGACAACGAGTGCCTCTGCCTCGTCGGGAGTCATCTCGCTCGGCAGCGACGCGCACGCGAGCGTGGCGACGGGAATACCAGCCATCGCCGCCACATCGCTCGCATTGCGTGCGATGGCCTTGTGCGCCACGAGTGCGAGAGGAGTCCCTGCGGCAAAGTGGATCCCCTCGACGACCTGGTCGGCCGCGACGAGAACCTGCTCGCGCCCCACGGCCAGCATCGCCATGTCATCACCAGGTCCCAGTGGAACGGTACTGTCCACGGTCGCACCCTGGCGCATGACGGCTTCGATGACGCGCTCCTCGACCCCCCTCACTGGCGTCCCCGCCGTTGGAGGAGTTCGCCCGCCATCGCGACATTTCGCGCGGTGGCCCCCTGCTCTCGCCGCACGACTTCGCGTGCGCGTTCGCCCAGTGTCCTGCGCCGCGCCGGGTCGTTCATGAGGGCCTGGACAGTCTCTTTGAGTGCTTCCGGCGTCGTCTGCACCATGGCGCCCGCCTCGAGAAGCGTTGCCGCGGTCGCGGCGAAGTCACCCACGCGCGGGCCCACCACGACCGCTTTCCCAAGCGCCGCAGGTTCCATCATGTCGGAACCGTGGAGATTTCCGAAGCTGCGACCGATCACGACAAGATCGGCCAATTCGTACGCCTTGCGCAGTTCGCCAATGGTGTCGAGAAGAAACCGCGTGCTCGCGGTGCCGGGCGAAGCCGTCGCGCGCGAGCGACGAACACAAGGACCCATCGCCTCCGCGGCCGAGTCAAACCACTCCGGTTTTCGTGGTGCGCACAGGAGTTGGACCCCGGCCGGGCACGCCTGCGCCAGGAGTGCCTCTTCACCTGGGGCGGTTGACCCGCCGACGACGAGTCCCTTCGTCGGATCGATCCCCATTTCGCGCGCCAACTCACTCGCTCCGGCGACGCGCTCTTCGGCCGATGCGGTGTCCCACTTCATCGTGCCGCCGACATGGACGCGCGCTCGTGGCGTCCCCATCGCAACAAATCGGTCCGCGTAGGCCTGATCCTGCGCACTTACCCGAGCGAGCATCCCGAACGACTCACGAAGGACCCATCGCGCGCGGCGACTGCGTGCGAAACTCCGTTCGCTAAGCCGGCCGTTCACGACGGCGACCGGGACCCCGCGTCGCGAGCACAGCCGCATGAAGTTCGGCCACAGTTCAAGTTCGGCTAGGAGGACGAGGTCGGGTTCCGTGGCCGAGAGCAACCGTCGCATCGCCCATGAGAAGTCGATGGGGAACCGCACGACCTGATGCCTTGCTCCCAGGATCGAGCGCGCGCGCGCAAGGCCCGTGTCCGTGGTGCTCGAGATCGTGACCTGAGCCCTGAGCGGTGCGGCCGCGAGTTGATCGGCGAGAAGTCGAATCGCATTGACCTCCCCCACCGAGACAGCATGGATCAGGATTCGCGGTCCGTCACCCGCCCGTCGGTCCGCTGGAACTCCCCGCAAGCCGAGTCGTGCCGGCCAATCGGTGCGGAGTTTCCCGCGCACGGCAAGCGCGATGAGCCAATAGGGCATCGTGACAAGTCCCGCCAAGAGGTAGGCGATGTCGGTCACCAATCCCATGGAGCCAAGCGTACCCCTCGGGCTCAACTACAGTCCCAAGATGCCCCCGCGCACTCGCGCGCATAGTGCCTCACGAGAAGGACCGCTCTGGGAAGTCGGCGTCGATACCGGAGGCACCTTTACGGACTGCGTGGCGCGAAAGCGCGGCGCCCCCGAGCGGCGTGCGAAAGTGTTGAGTTCGTCGGCCCTTCGAGCCACCCGTCTCTCCGTGAACGGAACCCACCTCCGCATTCGCCTTGCGACCGCGCTCTCAGGCGCCTTCGCGGTCGCGCTTCTTCCGGGGTTCCGCGTCAATGGCCGCAACGGCGCGCGCATCCTTCGCGTCACGATCGCCGCCGAAGGAGACCTTCTCCTGCAGCTTGATGGCCGTGCGCGGGTCGATCCGACGCGCGCGTTCATCGACCTTGTGTCGCCATGGGAAGCGCCCATCCTTGCCACGCGCGTGGTCCTTGAGCGAGCCGCCGGCGAACCGCTCGACGACTGCCGGATTTGCGTGGGCACGACTCGTGGGACCAATGCGCTCCTTGAACGGGCGACAACGCCAGTCGTCCTCGTGGTCAACGAGGGACTCGAAGACATCGTTCGCATCGGCGACCAGCGCCGGCTCGACATCTTCGCACGCGCGCCGACGAAGGCACCGCCGCTTGAGCGCGCTTCGATCGGAGTCTCCGCACGGGTCGCGGCGTCGGGCACTGTGATCGCGCCGCTCGACGACGCGTCGCTGCGTCGAGCGGCCCTCCGAGTCCACCAACGCGGGATTCGCGCGGCGGCCGTCGCACTCTTGCACGCCGACGCGAGTCGACCCAAGGCCGTCGCGCAGGAACGACGCGTGGCAAGGATCCTTCGCGGTCAAGGCTTCGAATGGGTGACCCTCTCGCATGAGTGCGGCGCATCGTCGCGGTACGAACCGCGCGCACGCAGCGCGCTCGTGGACGCTTCGCTCTCTGGGCCAGTGGGCGAGTTCGTTGAGTCCATCCAACGCTCGGCGGGAGGAGCACGCATTTTCATGATGACGAGCGCGGGCGGTCTCACCCCGTCGAGTGCGTTCCATCCGCGCGAAAGCCTGCTGTCGGGCCCGGCTGGGGGCGTCCTCGGTGCCGCATCGCTCGCGCGCGCGTGCGGCGTTGCACGGTGCATCACCCTCGACATGGGAGGAACCAGCGCGGATGTGGCGCGCCTCGATGGCGCCCCCGAACTCAAAGACGAGACGACCGTCGGCACTGTCACGATGGCCGGATCGTGTGTCGCCGTTGAGAGCGTCGCAGCCGGCGGCGGGTCCATTCTTTGGGGCGACGGCGGTTCGTTGCGAGTCGGGCCGCGCAGCGCCGGGGCGAATCCCGGCCCCGCGTGCTACGGCGCAGGCGGTCCACTCACGCTCACCGACGCCAACCTGCTGCTGGGCCGCATCGACCCCTCCAAGATGCCGATTCCCTTGGACGCCGCCGCCGCTCGCCGACGCGCCCGTGAGGTCCACCGCTCCCTGCGAGCAGGCGGCCGTCGCGACCTATCGGAACGCGCGATGCTCGAGGCCTTCGTTGCACTGGCCGACGAGACCATGGCCAACGCGATCCGCACGGTCACGATCAGAAAGGGCTTCGATCCACGCGACCACGCTCTCGTCGCCTTCGGGGGCAGCGGCGCGCTCCACGCCTGCGCCGTTGCGCAGCGGCTCGGGATCTCGACGGTCCTCTACCCCCAAGCGTCCGGAGTGCTCTGCGCACAGGGCATTTCGCGGGCGCCACTCTCGCGCGTCGTGAGCATCACAGAGCTTGCGCCCCTGGGCCCCGACATCTCACGGCGACTCGCGCGCGCGTGCGCGCATGCTCGGGCCGAACTGCGCCGCCTCGCACCGATCGCGGCACGGCGTGCAACGATTCACGCACGGGCCCTGGTAAGGATCAAGGGCCAGGAAGAATCGCTCGACCTCGCGCTCTCAGGTCGTCTGCGATCGGGCACCGCCATGTGCGCGCGCCTTCGCACCGACTTCGCGAAACGGTTCGCGCAGGTCTACGGATACCCAGCTCCGCGGGGTGTCGCGCTCGAACTCGAACGACTCCGCGTCGTCGCCGAGCTCACGCCGCCAGCAGAGCGCGATCGCCCCGGCAGCACCCACGCCAACTCGTTGTTCACGGGTCCGTGTTCGCTGACCCGCAGTGACTCGAGCGCGTTCGTGGCGCCTGGCTGGAAGGCTCGAGTCGGCCCCTTGGGAACGCTTGTCATGACGCGAGCGCGCCGCGCGAAGGGCGCCTCCGAAGGCGGCGTTGGGGAACTCCTGGCTTCGCGACTGGCCTCGATCGCCACCGACATGGGAGAGCAACTTCGCCGCACCGCGATCTCACCCAATGTCAAGGATCGCCTCGACTACTCATGCGGCCTCCTCGATGCGCGTGGTGTGCTCATGGTGAACGCGCCGCACATCCCGATTCACCTCGGGGCCCTCGGTGAGTGTGTCCGCGCGGTCATGCGCGTGCACCGCTTTGCTCGCGGCGACACGGTCATCGTCAACCACCCGAGGCTCGGCGGCTCGCACCTTCCGGACTTCACGGCGATCTCGCCAATCTTCGCGAAGGACGGCCCCCTTCTTGCGTTCGCCGCCAACCGTGCGCACCATGCGGAGGTCGGAGGAACTCGACCCGGTTCGATGCCCCCCGACGCCACGACCCTCGAAGAGGAGGGCTGCGTCCTCGAACCGACCCTAGTCGTCGAACGCGGGCGCGATCACTTTGACCGACTTGAACGAGCGCTCGCGGGCGGCCGCTGGCCGAGCCGCCTCGTCCACGACAACCTGATGGACGCCCGTGCGCAGGTCGCCGCGAATGCGCTTGCGGCCGCGCTCATCCCAGACATCGTGCGCGCGCGCGGCGCCCCCGAGCTCACACGCTGCGCCGCCCGACGGCGCCAGGCTTCATCCGACGGCGCGGCGCGCGCCATCGCCTCGCTTCCGTTCGACGAGACTGAAGCCGAAGAGTTCCTCGACGACGGCTCGCCACTTCGTGTGCGCCTCGCGCGCTCACGCGACCGCCGCCGCCTCACGGTCGACTTCGCTGGCTCCTCGGCGCAGCACCCGCGCAACCTGAACGCTCCATCGGCGGTCACTCGCGCCGCCGTCATGTACACGCTGCGGGTCTTGGTGGGCGAATCGCTCGGGGCCGACGGCCCCGCGTTCCCTCTCAACGAAGGACTCCTTGATCCGATCGACTTGAGGATCCCCGCGTGTTCCATTCTCGCGCCAGACTTCTCCGGACCACCCTCCGCGTGCCCGGCCTGCGCCATCGGCCAGACCGAGACGAGCCAGCGCCTCGTCGACCTCCTCTGGCGCGCGCTCGGAATGGCCGCCTGCAGCCAGGGCACGATCAACAACCTGCTCTTCGGCAACGATCGCTACGGTTTCTACGAGACGATCGCCGGCGGCGCGGGGGCCACTGAACTCGGTCCCGGCGAATCCGGCATCCACACGCACATCAGCAACACGCGCATCACAGATGCCGAAGTCCTCGAGCGCCGCTACGGCGTGAGACTCGACGCGTTCCGGATTCGAAAGGGCTCGGGCGGCAGCGGCCGACACAAGGGCGGCGACGGCCTCGTGCGACGGATTCGCTTCCACGAGCGCGTCGAACTCTCGTTTCTCTCGCAGCACCGAAAGGAATCCCCATACGGGCTGAACGGCGCAAGCCCGGGGACGCGAGGCGCGCAGCGCATCCTTCGAGCCAACGGGCGCATCGAGACGCTCCCGGGAATCGCGGCGGCGACGCTCCATCGCGGCGACGCCATCGAGATCGAAACCCCAGGTGGCGGCGGCTACGGACGAGCCCGTCCTAGCAGCTCTTGACTGCCTGCTCGATGGCGGCGAAGTCGACTTGCACGCTCGGGTCCTCGTTCACCGATGCGTAGCGCACCACGCCCGTGGCATCGATCACGAACGCCGAACGCTTGGCGAATCCCTTGAGACCCTTCAGGTCCTCGTGCAGCGCGCCGTACGAACGGGAGACATCCTTGTTGAAGTCCGAGAGCACCGGGAACGGGATGCGATCGCATTCGCGCCACTTGGCCACCGCGAAGGGCGAGTCCACGCTCACGACGAACACCTTGCACCCGAGTGCGTCCCACCTTGACCACTCGTCGCGAAGGTGACACACGGCCGCTGTGCACAGCGAACTGAAAGCAAACGGGACGAAGAGGAGGACGATCTTCTCGCGACCAAGAAGCGCGCCGACATCGACGGGCGATCCGGGTCCCGAGGGGAGCGTGAACGGTGGAGCCTTGGAGCCGATGGTGATGGTCATAGGGGCGGGCAAGTTATCACGCGAATGTCGGACTAGCATCGGCCCCACTCGTGCTCGCGGCTCCTCCTCTTGACGCACGACCGGCACCGCCCGCCCCAGACGACCTCGGCACAAGAATCCGCCGAGAGTGGCGCCCGAGCCCCAACCGTTGGCGCGCGGCGGCACGCCTCTCGATCGCCGGGATGGCGATCATCACGCTCCAGGTGTCGCTGTGGATGGAACTCCTCTATCCGGCAATGACGATCCTGCTCATCACGACGCACTTGAAGGACGCGCGGTCGCTCACGCACCTCGTGCTCAATCTGATCGGTGCCACGGTGGGTTGCGCGGCGGCGATCGCGCTCGCGGCGCTCTTCATCCAGCAGCCATGGTTCTATCTCTCGGTCATGTTCGTGATGGTGACCGCCCTCGTGTACTTCATGGTTTCGAGCCGGTATCGGGGCAGCTACTTCTGTTGCGCCTACCTCTTCATCGTGGCGTGCTTCATGATCATCTTCGACAAGGAGCACGCTGAGCAGCAGACGCTCATGGTCTTTCGTTCGGGGGCCATCGGGGTGATCATCAGCGGACTGGCGCATGTCTTTCTGTGGCCGCGCTCCCCGGCGACGCTCCTTCGTGAGCAACTCGCCCATCTCTTGTCGCGGCCGATCGAATCGCTCTCTGGGCTCGCGACATCGACGAACGAGCGCCGCGACGCTCCTGCGCCCGTTGCCGAGGTCAATCCGTTTCGGATTTCTGAGTGCATCGAGACGCTGGAGCGCGCCGAGACCGACGCCCAGTTCCAGCGTGGTGACCGACCCAGCGTCATGGCACTCATCGGCGCGGTGAATGGGCTCGCGAATGCGGTGGACAGCGCCGCGCGCGCACTCGCCGGCTCGCGCGTCGATCCCGAAAGGACACTTCGCACGATCGAGGCGGCCTCGCGAACGATTCGCGCCCTTCGTGACGCACTCAACGACCCAGGTCGCGCGGGGGCGTTCGCGATGGCGGTGCGCGACGCCGTCGCAGAACTCAACGCGCGCGAGATTGACCCGCGAGTGCAGCCTCTCGCCGACGCCGTGCGCGCGGCCGGCGAAGCGAGGGCCGCGCTGGACGGGCTCGTGATCCTTGACTCACGCCCAGACACCGCGAGCGTCCTCATCGGCAACCTGCGTGGATGCTTGGCGGGAGTGTGTCGCGAGCGGTTCGTGCCGCTCAACGATCGGCTGTTCGCCCACGCAGCGAAGTGCGCGCTTGCCGTCATGATCTGCCTACTGTTCTGCGTCACGCTGAACTGGAGCCATGGGATTGGCTGCGTCGAGACGATCATGCTCGTCGTGCAAGCGACCCTCGGAGGAACGGTTGTCATCGGACTTCTGCGTCTCTTCGGCGTCGTCGTTGCGGTCTTTGTCGCCGTCGGCGTTGTCATTTTCATCATGCCGACCATCACGACGCTGCCGGGACTCTTGCTGGTCTTTGGACCGCTCCTCCTTCTCGTTGGCTACGGCATGGGGGCCTCCGAGCGGGCGACGACTCCTGTCGTGCAAGTCATGATCGTCGTCGACTTCGCGCTTCTTCAGGTTCCCCGCCCGTCGATCGACCTCTTCCCCGTGATGAACTTCTCGCTGGCGGTCGCGCTCGGCGTTGTCGTCAGCTTCATCGTCTACCACTTCATCTGGCGCGTTCGTGCGGCCGCCGTCATTCCATCCGTGATCGCGGCCATGGAGTCGGAGGTCGAGCGCACGAGGGAGTTGGCCGCAAGAGAGCCCCTCACGCCATCGCGATTCTGGCAGGCACTCGCGCGCACGGATGCACAGCACGCGCAACTCGTTCGGCTCCACGAAGACGCACGCATCGATTCGCCCGGAACGCCGCTGGAAGAGTCCGCTCGGCTGGACGCGATCAGCGCGGCCCATGCATCAGCGAGCAGTGCCCTCATCGGTCTCATGCCGAGAGTGTCGCGCGTTGCTTCCGGCGACGGCTGAGCACGAGGATGTCGAAGGATGACCCGCGGGCCGCTTCCATCCACGGCAATGGGAAGAATCGATCCCGGCGCGGGACCGTTCTTTCCCAATGCGAGGGTGCAAGGGGGAGCGTGAAGGGCGGGCCCGCGCGCTGATCCGCGCTACGAGGCTCTCGTCTCAAGTCGGGTGATCGACGCCGCGCCGCGCGACGCGACATCCATCTCGATGAGGCAGCCACACGCACGGAGGTCACCCGACCCCATCTCGAATGGGGTGTGCACGCCGGTTGTCATGGCTCGCAGCACGCCCACAGGATCGCGACCGATGATCGACGCATACGGCCCGCACATCCCGACATCGGTGATGAACGCGGTGCCGCGCGGCATCACGCGAGCGTCCGCGGTCGGCACATGCGTGTGCGTCCCGATGACGGCAGTGACCCGGCCGTCGAGGTAGTGCGCCAACGCCGCTTTCTCGCTCGTCGCCTCCATGTGCGCCTCGACCACGACGATTGGATCAGGTTCGGGCAGTTCGGCGAGCACTCGATCGACGCACGCAAACGGATCATCCGCAGGAAGGTTGAAAAAGACTCTGCCCAGCACGGTCACTACGAAGACGGCTCTCGGACGCCCATGCCCCTCGGGGATGCGGATCCACCGCTTTCCCGGCGCTTTCTGGCTGAGATTGGCCGGTCGCAGGATCGGCTCCGACGGATCCTCCAGCACCGTTGAGATCTTCCCATCGCGAAACGCATGGTCGCCCAAAGTGACGGCGTCGGCCCCGAGCTGTCGCAGCGCGCGGTAGAGATCCGGCGTGATCCCCGACCCGTTCTTGACATTCTCCCCGTTGACGATGACGGCAGCACTCGGCACCTGCGCCCGCAACGCCGCGATCCCCTGTTGGAGCGCCTGGCGACCGGGCGCGCCAACGCAATCTCCGAAGAATGCGATGGACAGACGCTCGGCCACGGCTATACTCTAACCGTCGGCAGGGTCGCGGCGCATCGCGCCACGCGAGCTGACACGCATGATCGAGATGACATACAAAAAGGGTGACCGTGTTCGTCATCCATCTCGCCCCGAGTGGGGTGAGGGCTCAATCACCAAGATCGAAGTCGTCACGCGCGACCGCGCGACCGACCTCCGGGTGTGGGTGCGATTCTCGTCCATTGGCGAGAAGACTTTTCTTGCCAGCGCCGCCGCACTCGAGATCATCGATGACCAAGGGCACTCGTCGAGCGTGCACGCACGCCCGACGCTGCACTCGCTGCAGGTTGCCGAGGGCGGCGGATGGCTCGGCTCAATGACGAAGCGCACGCCCGAGGAACTGATGACGACGCTCCCCGGCGAGGCGAGCGACCCGTTCCTCCCCCTGCGAAAGCGCGCGGAATTCCTGCTCAAGCTCTATCGATTCGACGGTTCGCCCGCGCGACTCGTCGAGTGGTCGGTGGCGCAAAGCGGCATCGATGACCCCCTTTCCCGTTTCAACCGTCAAGAACTTGAACAGCTCTACAAGCGCTGGATCTTCAACCTTGAAACTCAGACGAAGCGCCTCATGACGGAACTCCGGCGCGATGGCATCACGATTGAGTCCCTGCTGCCAACGGCTCCACCACTCGCGCAGCGCACCATCCCGCGCCTCCAGCGCGAGCCGATGCGATAGGGGCTGCGGGCTGATTGACCGCCATGCGCCCGGTCGAACTGGACGAGTGCGACGCGGCTCGTGCGCCGCTGAGTGCCAATGGCGAAGACGAAGTGAACGGCCCCTCCAGCGCGCGGCGCTCACCTTGTGTCTCGCCGGCGTGGACCTGTCGGGGTCCTAGGGCGCCTTCGGTTTCCTCGTCGGCAGCGGACCCGCAGGCTGCGTCCTGTAGCGCTCAAGCTCCACCTTGTACTTCGCGACGAGCGCCGCGTCCGATTGAAGCGTGATCGCCTGCTCCTGGCACTCGATCGCCTTGGCGGCATCGCCGCGCGCGAAGTGAACGAGCGCGAGCGCGACCTTCGCGAGGGCGTCACTCCCCTGCCCGAGCGCGTCGGCCTGCGTCGCCATCTCAAGGGCGAAGTCGAGGTCGCGCACGGTGGCAAAGGTCGAATTCACCGTCGTGCGCGCCATGGCGCGTCGCGTTGCGGCATCCTCGGGGTTGTTCGCCGCGATCTCACGGCCCAGCGCGTATCCCTTCGCGGGCTCGTTCGCCACGCCGATCATGATGGTGAACCGCTGCAGTTCGAACTGCGTTCGCTCTTGCGGCATCTGCGCGATGATGGCGTCAAGAAGCGCGAAGATCGGTCCCCACTGACCGCTGCGCTCACAGTCGCGCGCGAGCGATTCGATGCGGTCCTTCGCGTAATGGATTCGCGAGGCGAGGACGCGCTCGGCCTTGATGGCTAGCGGATCCCACGACCCCTTCACAATGGCAGCGAGCACCGGCTCAGCATCGTTGGGGTGGCCGTACCACAGCATGACGCCGTCGCGCGCAAGCATGAGGAGCGGCGTCGACCGCCTGAGCGTGCCGTCCTGGAGGACCCGGTCGGCCGCGTGAGGCGGGTCCGATACGATGGCGTAGCTGATGTCGTCGTGTTGGGGCGGCTTCTCGAGCCATGCAGAAATGGTCGCGGCTGGCTCCGACGAGATGCCGATGAACCGCACTCCCTTGGCTTCATAGACGCGCGCCATCTCGGCGACGAGCGGCCCGGCTTCCTCGCAGTGGTCGCAGGTGGTCGAGAAGAAGTCGAACGCATACACGATCCCGGGCGCGTAGCGGACGGCTTCGGGGCCGCGAATGAAGGTCGCGAACTTCGGAAACGGCACCATCGCACCGGGGAACACCCACGGCGTGGGGATCTTCGCTCTCAAGGGATCAAGGTGGGGATCCGTCGGCGGGGCCGCCTGCGGCGCGAACCCGACAAGTGCGGCGAAGAGACACCAGACTGGGATCATTGCGACACGATAGCGCGATTCGCGATGGGGGCTCAGTAGGATGACCCCGTGGAGGCACACTGATGGGTGAGCGATCACGATTGTGGTTGGTGCCGGTTGTCGGCGTGGCAGCGCTGAGCGTCGGCGTGTTGCTCGGGAAGCGACTCTTCGCACCGGCGAATGACGCCTTTCAACAGCAACTTTCGGAGTTGGCGAAGTCGCACTCCGAACTGACGAAAGAAGCTGCAGAGAATGCTGACACGATCGCAAAGTTGAAGGCTGACATCGAGGCCAGCGGCCTCGCGGCGAAGGCTGCGGCCGAAGCGGCGCAGCGGGCGAAGGACGACGACGCCGCGGCATCCGCGAGTGCCGACGCGCGCGCCGCCGCGGCGCTCGACGCTTCGCGCAAGGACGCGGCGACAGCGATGGCACAACTCGAGTCCGAGGTCGCAGCCGCCCAAACGAATTCGGAGATCCCCGCCGCCGTCCTCGAGGCCATCAGCTCTGGCTTCCGCGCGTCCGACACTGCGGACACGCTCCGTCATCATCCCAGTGTCGTCGAGGCGCTGCGTTCTGCGTGCAGCGAGGTCGACTCGGGGCGATATGACGGCACCGTAGCGGTCAAGGCCGAGCTTCTCGCGCTCTACGGCGCGCTTCTGATGGGCAACGGCGCTCCCGCTGAAGCGGCACCACGATTGGTCGCCGCGCTCGAGCTCGTACGCGGGCTGCACAGCACCACCTCAGGCGAACTCGCGCACGCCACCGAGCAAGCGGCTGAAGCGCTCGCCGCGTCAGGACGAGTGGAGGACGCGGTGCCGCTCGCGGAGGAGGCGCTCAGGGTGGCTCGCGCGCTTTTTGCAAAGGGCACAAAGGAACCACTCGTCGATGCTCTCACCACGCATGCGTCGATCGCGCGCGCGCGCGGGAACACCGAGGACGCGGAGCGGGAACTTCGAGAAGCCGTCGCCGTCGCCGGAGAGATCCACTCAACACCACACGCGCAGCGCGTCCTTGCCGTGGCCGAACTCGCCGAACTCCTCGACGCACAGTCGAACTGGTCCGAGGCCACAGCGTTGCACCAGCAGGCTCTCGATATGCGCCGATCACTTCGCAGCGGCGATCACGCCGACACAGCGGCCAGCCTCAATGCGCTTGTCGCAGGGCTCCAGAGTCTCGGCCGGCAAGGCGAGGCTGAGCCCCTCGCGCGTGAAGCACTCGGGATGCAGGAGCGGCTGCATCCGCAGGCGAACCTCGACCTCGCCGCGGCGCTGAACAACCTTGCGAGTGTGCTGCGCGCACTCGGGAAGTCCGAGGAGGCCGAACCCATCTTTGCGCGTGCTCTCTTCATGAAACAGGAACTCATCGCCAAGGACGACCCGCAAATCGTTCAAGCTCTCAAGAGCCTCGCGTGGACAAAGCATTCGCTGAAGAAGGATGCGCAGGCGCACGCGCTCTTGCAGCGCGCGCTTGAAATGCAGCAGCGGCTCACTCCCGGAAACTCCCCCGCCGTCGCCGCAGCTCTCACTGATCTCGCGTGGATCGAACACGATGTTGGCGACGCCGAGAATGCACTCGCGCACGCGGCCGCGGCCGACACGATGATGGCAACGATGTCGCCCTCCGGGAGCACTTCGCGTGCGGTCGCCATGGCCATGCACGCGCGCGCCCTCCATGCAGCCGGGAAAGAGGACCAGGCCGTCGTCCTCATCGATCAGGCGGCGTCAATGGTCTTGGCCCTCGAGCCCGCGACCTCGAGTCACGCGGCGACTGTCTTGAAGGTGCAGGAGGAACTCAAGTCGCCCCCGGGCGCCGATTCTTCGCGCTAGTGGACCGTACTGGGCTCGAACCAGTGACCTCCTCCGTGTCATGGAGGCGCGCTAGCCAACTGCGCCAACGGTCCGTGAGGGGACGGATCCTACGCCACGACCCCAGATTGAGCAAGGCAACGGTCGATCCTTGCGAGTGAACTCTCGCGGCCCAAGATCGCGAGCGTGTCGAAGATGGGAGGACTGACAGTCGAACCGCACAGCGCGACGCGCAGCGGCTGCGCAAGCGAGCCGAGACTTCCACCGACCGCGCTCTCGGCATGCGGCTTGAGCGCACCCTCGAGTCCGCCGACGGTCCAGTCTGCCAAAGGTGCGAGCACCGCGCGTGCGCCGCGGAGGATGTCGTAGCCGCACGGGCTCCCTCCCTCGAGCACCTTTTTGACTGCCTTGGGATCGAGGACGAGGTCGTCGTCGGCCGTCGTGATGAATGTGTTGCTGCGGAAGAGATCGTCGAGCGTCTTGCTGCGCTCGTGGCTTGCGTCGCAGAGCGAACGGAACTGCGCGACGGTGAGTTTCGCCATGAATCCCGCGTGGAAGGCCTGCCCGTGCGCCGCAGCGCGCGTCACGAATGCCTCGCGCGTCATCGCGGAGATCGCGTGCAGGTTGAAGGCAAGCAACTTCGCCCGGTCGAACTTCGCGGGCGTCTTGAGCACACGGGCAAGATCAAAGTGCTCCCGGAGGAACTCGTTGTCAAACTTCTCGAGGTCGCCTCCAGGGCTCCACCCGTTGAGCGAAAGAAAGTTGCACAGCACCTCGGGGAGGTATCCCGAACGACGAAAGTCGTCGACATTGATCTCCGGCAGCGTGACGCCGAGCAGCGTCGCCAACCTCGTGGTCACTTCCGGAGGGAGTTGAATGGTCTTGTCCTTCAGCCACGCCGCGAAGGTCGCGGGATCGACCGTGCCCACTGGCGGACTCGTGAGAGCCCGCTCGGCGATGGCCTTGCGCAGCACCTTGTCCTTGTCGCGCTTCGACATCTTCGAGCCATCGGGATTCACGATGAGCGGGAGGTGCCCGTAGGTGGGACGCCGAAACCCGAGCGCATCCTGCAGCACGATGTGCTTGGCCGTGTTGTTGAAATGCTCCTGCGCGCGCAGCACATGCGTCACTCCCATGAGTTCGTCATCAACGACGACCGCGAAGTGATAGGTGGGGAATCCGTCGGCTTTCTGGATGACGAAATCATCGGTCTCGCCGTCGGGAATGACCGCCGTGCCCAAGACCTCGTCCTCGATCGTGATGGGCCCAGCTCTGGTGTGGAACCGGATGACGCTCGGCGCGCCAGCCGCTCGCAGGGCCGCGATCTCTTCGACGGATCGCGCACGCGCAATCTCCCCTTTGTAGCGGAACGGCACGCCCTTCGCCTTCGCGGCCTCGCGCAGTGCGGTCAACTCCTCGGCTGTTTCAAAGGCGTAGTACGCGTTCCCCGCCGCGATGAGTCGATCAAGGTGCCGGCGGTAGATCGGTAATCGCTCTGATTGAAAATAGGGACCGCGTGGTCCCCCGCCGCTTCCCTCGTACTCGGGTCCCTCGTCCCAGTCGATGCCGAGCCACTTCAGGTCTTTCGCAAAGCCGATGCTCGCCGCGTCGCTCGACCGCTTCTGGTCCGTGTCCTCGATGCGCAGTGTGAACGACCCGCCCCTCCCCTTCGCGTACGCCCAGCAAAAGAGCGCCGTCCGCGCGCCGCCCACATGCAGATGGCCAGACGGGCTCGGTGCGAATCGCGTCACGACCATTGGCGAAGCTGTCATTGGGGACTCCGTGGCGAGGGGCGTCGGATCGAGCTGTGCAGGCTAGCAAGGCCCGTCGGGGTCGCCGCGGCCACCCTCACATGCGTTGAGCTGGTCGTGGGCTCGGTCGAATGCATCGAAGTGGCCAAGGGGTAGCCTGCTTCCATGACTCGTCGCGCGCGTCGACATCGTGTCGAGCATCCCGTTGGGGCTTCACCGGGCACGCTTGCACAGCCACCGAGGGCTTCATCGGCGGCGATTCCGCCGTACACGATCGAAGTGATCTCCTGGAGTGCGACGGACATCGCGGAGGCGCGCGTCACGACAGTCGCGGCGATCAAAGAAGTGCGCCGTGGCCTTCCGCATGTCTGGGTGAACATCGACGGACGGCCTGACGCCTCAGTGTTGGCGGCGCTGGGCACCGCGTTCGGTCTTCACCCACTGGCCCTCGAGGATGTGCTTCACCCCACAATGAGAGCCAAGGTCGAGCCCTACGAACAGACACTGTTCGTGGTCGCGCCGATGCCACTTCCCGCGCCCGGAGATGCCCTCGGCGCGCGGGAGTTCGCGACTGAACAACTGGCCGTGTTTCTCGGCTCCGACTTCGTGGTGTCGGTGCAGGAACGGCCCGATGGCGATTGTCTCGACCTCGTCCGTGCGCGCCTTCGCAGCCCGTCTTCGCGATTGAGGACCAGGGGTCCGAGCCACCTCGCGTTTGCAATCTTCGATGCCGTCATCGATCACTACTTCCCCCTCGTCAACGCACTGAGCGATCGTGTCGATGCCGTTGAGTCGAAGATCATCGACCAGCGGGAGGCTCCCGACATCTATGCGATCCGCGACATTCGGCACGACCTCGCGCGCGTGCGGCAGGCGCTGTGGCCGATGCGTGATGCGTTCACCGCCATGATGTCCATGGAACAGTGGTTCGACCCTGACGAACGACTGTTGCTCCGAAACGCCCTCGACCATGTCATGCGACTCCTCGACATGCTCGAGTCCGACCGGAGCTGTGCCGGCGACCTCATGGAACTCTCGATCGCCTTGGCCAACGCCAAACTTGGCGAGGTGACCAAGGTGCTCACGATGATTGCCACCATCTTCATTCCCATCACTTTCATCGCCAGCATCGAGGGCATGAACTTCGATTTCATGCCCGAACTCAAGGCATCGTGGGGCTATCCGGCCGTGCTCGGGCTGATGGCGGTGACCGCCGCAGGATTCCTCGTCATGTTCTGGCGCCGCGGATGGTTCGCGCCCGCCATGCGTCCGCCCCGTCGTCGGAGGGCATCCCCCCGATTCTCCGACGATTGAACCCCTTGCGCGCGTCCCCCGTATCCCCGAAGATGACTCACGCCGCGAGAGCGGAGCGTCTTGCTCACTGAGTTGGAACCACACGGACACGAAACCCCAATGAACAAGCCTTTCACACTCCCTATGGAACAAGCGACACCCACGCGCGCGTCGGACTACTTCGGATCGTTGACGTTCAGCGGCGATGTGATGCTCAAGCGCCTCCCGCCTGATGTCTTCATGAACCTCCAGCGCACGATGCGGCACAGTCTGCAACTCGATCCGTCGATCGCGAACACGGTGGCTGCCGCGATGAAGGAATGGGCCTTGGAGCATGGCGCGACCCACTATTGCCACTGGTTCCAGCCACTGACTGGCGGGACCGCTGAGAAGCACGATGCGTTCCTCTCTCCCACCGACGACGGTGGCGCGATTGAGAAGTTCTCCGGCGACGCGCTCATTCAGGGCGAACCCGACGCGTCGAGTTTCCCGTCAGGCGGCATTCGCGACACCTACGAAGCTCGCGGCTACACCGCGTGGGACGCGACGAGTCCGGTCTTCCTGCTGCGCTCGAGCGACGGCCACAAGACGCTCTGTATCCCGACGGCTTTCGTCTCGTGGACCGGCGAGGCACTCGACCAGAAAACGCCGCTCCTGCGATCGATCGATGCAGTCAGCAAGCACGCGCTGCGCGTGCTTCATGCACTGGGCGATTCCAAGACCACTCATGTGATCGCGACGCTTGGCTGCGAGCAGGAGTACTTCCTGGTCGACCGCGCGCACTTTCTGAAGCGCCTTGACCTATGCGTCTGCGGGCGAACCCTGATCGGCGCCACGCCGCCGAAGGGCCAGCAGATGGAGGACCACTACTTCGGCGCGATCCACGAACGGGTGCTCGCTTTCATGGCCGAGTGCGAAGAGCGGCTCTTCGAGTTGGGGATCCCCGTCAAGACGAGGCACAACGAAGTCGCTCCCGGGCAGTACGAACTCGCCCCCACCTTCGAGGTCGCCAACGTTGCCGTCGACCATCAAATGACCACAATGCATGTGCTCAGATCGGTGGCGCGCACCCACGGATTTGAGTGCCTGCTCCACGAGAAGCCGTTCGCCAAGGTGAATGGCTCGGGAAAGCACAATAACTGGTCGTTGTCCACGGATCTCGGGGCCAATCTCTTCGACCCGCGTGACGAGACCCACACGAACATGCAATTCCTCGTCTTCCTCGCGGCGGTCATCCGCGCGGTCGACATCCACGCGGACATCCTTCGGGCGTCCATCGCCTCAGCGCACAATGACCACCGCCTCGGCGCCAACGAAGCCCCACCGGCGATCATGTCGATCTACCTCGGCGAGATGCTCTCGGACATTCTGGACCAACTCGAACGCGGCGAATCCAAACGGTCGGCCAGGTCACTTCCGATGGATCTGGGCGCGCGAAGTCTTCCACAGATTCCGCGACACACGAGCGACCGCAATCGAACGAGCCCGTTCGCATTCACCGGCAACAAGTTCGAGTTCCGCGCCGTCGGCTCCTCGCAAAGCGTGGCGTGGCCCAACACCGCGCTCAACACAATGATCGCTGAGAGCCTCGACTTCCTCGCCACCGAACTCGAGCGCAAGCTTGGCAAGGGCGCGTCGGCAACGAAGCTGGAGTCGGTCGTCCGCGGACTCCTCAAGGATGTCATCAAGAGCCATCGGCGTGTGTGTTTCGATGGCAACGGCTACAGCAAGGAGTGGCACGCAGAGGCCGCCAAGCGCGGCCTCCCGAACTTCATCTCGACCGCGGAGGCGCTTCCCGCGCTCGTGTCCAAGAAGGCCGAGAAGCTGTTTTCGAGTTACGGCGTCCTCTCGAAGCGCGAACTTCACGCCCGCTACGAAGTGCAACTCGAGCAGTACTGCAAACTCGTGCAGATCGAAGGGCGCACACTCTCGCAGATGGCGTGCACGCAGGTCCTTCCTGCCGCACTTCGTGCGCAAGGCGAACTTGCGGATGTCGTGGCTGGAACCCAACACGCCGGGGTGCCCTGTCCGGAGAGCGAAGCTGCGCTCCGTGACCTCGCGCGGCAGGTCGCCACGCTCCGGAACGCGATCGCCGATCTCGACTCGGCTGCATCAACGGAAGTGCCCGACCTCGAGAAGCGCGTCCCGCACTTCCGGCACAAGGTTCTGCCGGCGATGGCGGCAGTCCGCGAGTCGTGCGACGCGCTCGAGCGAGTGGTTCCCGCGGACCTGTGGCCGCTCCCCGATTATGCGGCGATGCTGCTCGTTCGCTAGGCCGAGGGCCCGTCCCGCCCTGCTCAGTCGACGACCCCGGCGCAACGCCGGGGTCTTTTCCTATACTCGGCGATTCCCAAGGAAACACGATGACTAGCGCTCCAACCGCCGACCCCACATTCACCGTCACCGACGCCGGACCTGCATTGAAGCGGATCGACATTTCGATCCCAAGCGCCCGAGTCGACAAGCAGCTCGACACCGCGATGTCCGAACTCGCCTTGCAGGCCGTCGTCCCTGGATTCCGACGCGGACACGCGCCGAAGGGTCTCCTTGAGAAGCGTTTCGGCGGCGCCCTCGCGCAGGAAGCGCGGCAGCAACTCGTTTCTGCCGCGTACCAGCAGGCACTTGAAGCTCACAAGATCCGTCCCATCAGCCAACCCGGTCTTGCGTCGGGAGCGACCGAACCCGACCTCGTTCGCGGCAAGCCGTTCGCGCTGAGCCTCGAAGTCGAGGTCATGCCCGAGTTCACCCTGCCCGTCTGGGAGGGCCTCGTGCTGCGCCGCCCACTCTTGGAGATCGAACCCAAGCATGTCGAGGAAGAAACGCAGAGGCTCTCGTATCGGCTTGGGAAGCCCGAGAAGACGGATGGCCCGTTCATTGCGCTCGACCGCATGGTGGGGAAGGCCGTCGTGCGCATCAAGGGCCAGGACAAGGTGTTCTTCGAATCGGAGAACGCCCTCGCGGTGGTGCCTGCCGAGGACGATGCCGGAAAGGGTCCATTCCTCGGACTCCTCGTGGACGGCCTTGAGGCTGTCATCAAGGGCAAGAGGGTTGGCGACACCGTCACCATCGACATGGACGGCCCCGAGGCGCACGAGATCGCGGAGATCCGCGGCAAGTCCCTCTCGGTCGAGTTCACCATCTCAAACGCCGAGCGCATCACTCCCGCAACGAACGAGCAGATCGCCCAGGCGGTCGGTATCGAAAGCGTCGAACACCTCGCAGAGAACCTGAAGGGTGTGCTCGAGCGAAGACGCGACGAAGAGCAGCGCGGCGCGCTGCGCGAACAGGTCTTCGAGCAGTTGGCGGAAAAGGTCTCGTTCGATCTCCCGGCGCGACTTTCCGAGGCTCAGGCGTCGCGGGACCTCGAACGACAGAAGCTTGAGATGCTCTACCGGGGCGTCGAACAGCAGGTCGTGGAAGCTCGGCTTGCCGAGATGCGCGCCACGAGCGTCGAGGATTCGCGCAAGCGCCTCAAGATGTTCTTCATCCTGGCCAAGTTGGCGGAGACGCTCGGCGTCGAGGCTTCCGAAGGCGAGGTCAACGGGCGCATCGCCGCCATTGCGCGTTCACGCGGTACGCGCCCGGAGGCGCTGCGCGAGGAACTCGAGAAGTCGGGTCGACTCAGCGAAGTGGCGCTGCAGATCCGCGAGCACAAAGCCGCCGACCGTGTCATCGCGAAGGCGACATTCACCGATGTCCCCGCGGAAGACTGGAACAAGGAGGCGGCCGCGAAGGCGGCGGCCAAGTCCGCCCCCAAGAAGTAGGCTCGCGCGTGGTGTTGTTCGCGCTCATTCCCGCACCAACCATCAGGAGTACATCGACGGATGCCCTCCTCGGAGTGGCCGCGGTCGCGGTGCTCGTTGCCCTCGGTGTCGTTGCGATCTTCGCAGCACGCAGGTACCTGCGCGCCGCCGCGCCGCCCCCGAGTGGCTTCACGCTCGGCGATCTCCGCGAACTGCCTGAGGCAGGTGAGATCACTGATGTCGAGTACGAAGCAGCCAAGGCTTCGATCATCGCGCAGGTCAAGCGCCCCGCGGCATCTCCGAAGAAGCCCCCGTACACTGGCCGGAATCCAACGCCATGAGTGACTCGACGCGCAATGACCCGCCTCGCCCGGGCGGTCCGAATCCCTCCCGCCGACCCGGAGCCCGCGATGGCTCTGGCTCCGCGCCTTCGGGCCCAACCGGCGGTGGCACTGGCCCAGGCGGCGGCGACTCCGGCTTTCGGGGTCGGAAGGTGACCACCTGCAGTTTCTGCGGGAAGACGAGCCGCGAAGTGGGGCCGATGGTCGAAGGGCCAAACGATGTGTACATCTGCGCGAACTGCACCGATCTCTGCCAGAACATCTTCAAGCAGGAGAAGCGACGGGTCTCGACTGCGGCTCCGACGCTCACGCAGATCCCCTCGCCGAGGCAGATCAAGGAGTATCTCGACCAGTATGTGATCGACCAAGATCGTGCCAAGCGCTCGCTCTCTGTGGCGGTCCACAACCACTACAAGCGCCTGACGCAACTTGAGAATCCCGAGGCGCCGGTCGAACTTGACAAGAGCAATGTGCTCCTTGTGGGCCCCACAGGGACCGGCAAGACGCTCTTGGCGCGCACGCTGGCGCGCGTTCTCAATGTTCCCTTCGCCATTGGTGACGCGACCACTCTCACCGAAGCCGGATATGTCGGCGAGGATGTTGAGAACCTTCTCCTGAAGCTTCTTCAGGCCGCT